>Ga0187849_1004942_pt1 | contig 10816 bp, 6 predicted proteins | sample June2016WEW_4_10_2_FD_132412 | JGI IMG/M metagenome (GOLD analysis project Ga0187849, IMG submission 132412) | Peatland microbial communities from SPRUCE experiment site at the Marcell Experimental Forest, Minnesota, USA - June2016WEW_4_100 | ecosystem: Environmental > Terrestrial > Soil >... | reverse complement strand
GGGCGCAAGTTTCGCAAACAAGGATCAACTCCGGCTCGCCATTGAGACTTTCGTCGCCAGGACCAACGAACACCCCCAGCCCTTCCACTGGTGCAAGCGGGAAGTGAAGGGGAGCCAGCTTCGTAATACGATTGTCAATTTATGCAATTAAGCACTAGAGCTGTGACCGCGAGGTCCGCTCCCTTACGGTCGCGGCTCTGTGACGGGATTGAGCCGCGCGCGTAAGCAAGCGGTGCTCACTATGCCTTTACGGCATCCTTCCGCCGGTTGGGATTGCCATCGGGCGGTCAGCGTCCGAGATCCTCTTTCAGTAGAAACGCCAGCGTCAAGAGAATCCTTCTGAGACCGAGGTCGCGGCCTTCCGGATGAAACCATTCCGAGGCGGTGTGCGCGCCGCCGCCCTGTCCTCCGGCGCCGATTGAAAGCGCCGGGATGCCGAGCGAAAGGGGAATGTTCGCATCCGTCGACGCGCAATCCAGGCGCGCGCGGATGCCGAGGTGGGCGTCTACCGCGCATACGAATTCGAGAATCGGCGCGCCTTCCGGAAGCGTTCCACCGGGGCGCGCCCCAATCTCCTTCCACTTTGCCGCGAGTTTGCCGCCGGTCGAGCGCCGGTTTTCCAGGTCGCGGGCGCGCTCCATCGCGGCGTTCAGCGACTCGGCCATTTCGTCGATCCGTGCGTTGCTTTCCGAGCGCAGATCCACCTTAGCGCGCGCGCTGGCGGGAATCGAGTTGACGCTCGCGCCGCCCTCGATCAAGCCGAAGTTGAAGGACGAGCGCGGCCCCTCGCCCTCCTGCAAGCCCGCATATTGGTCCGCGAACCACGCGACCGCCTGGCTGAGCGCGTGAACGGGATTCGCGGTTCCGTAGTCGCTCCAGCTATGCCCGCCCGGCCCCGTGAAGGCGATTTCGAAGCGCCGGCTTGCCAGCGCCTGCCACGTGATGTGATCGACCGACGGGCCGTCGAGCACCGCGTAGGCGCGAATGCGGGGAGCGAGGGGAGACTGTTTGGCCAGGTACCTCATGCCGCTCAGATTGCCTTCGCCCTCCTCGCCGATATTGGCGGCGAACAGGATCGTCGAGTGTGTGCCCTCGATTAGCGGGCAGCTTTGGAGCGCCCTGGCGATCGCCAGCAGCGCCGCCAGACCCGCGCCGTTATCCGCTACGCCCGGCCCATAGAACGTGCCGTCGGGCGATACGGCGATGTCCTCCCTGGTGCGCGGGGCCAGCACCGTATCGAGGTGCGCCGTCAATGCCACCAGCGGTCCGCCGGGCTCCCTCGGCGGAAGCGCGGTCACGTTCCCGGCAGGATCGATTTCCGCCGCGTAGCCGAGCTTGCGAAACTGCTCCGCCATCCACTGGGCGCGCGGCCCCTCCAGAAATGTAGGCGCGGGGATGCGGCACAGCTCCAGGTGGCGCTCGTTAATCCACTGCTTTTCGCGCGTAAACCATTGCAGGCACTCGCGCACACCGCGGGATTCGGCCAGTTGAGCGGCGGAAAGCGGGTCGGCAAGTTTCACCCCAGTGGGCATCTGCCTTCGAGTGTAACAGTGGCCAGTGGCGAGTGAACAGGGGCAAATGATAGTCGTAACTGGCCAGGGATTTGTAGACAGTAGACAGGATAAAAGGTACTAGAATAAGCAGTTTGAAAACGGCGGAAATCCGTTGCGCGGAAGCGGCCTCCCACTCACCTCATAAAAGTTCAACCGACCACTGGAACTCTACTGACGTAAGTTTTATACTTCTTTCGGGTGCCACCCCCCAAATTCCCTTTGAACTAACCTAGGGCGCCGTCCCCAAATTAGCCTTGCTTAAGGAGAAACTAAAATGAAAGCTCTTCGCATTGTTGTGATCTTGGTTGCCATCGCCACTGCCGCCGTATCTTATGCGCGGCCGGCATCAAGCCATTCATTCACTACTTCGGGCACCGTTGCAGTCGGCCCAGGATGCCCGGTCCCCTTTTAGCGCGGGATTCTTACGAGAGTCGCCACGCCCCAAGAAGCGCTTGGCGCAATCTCAAGGCACGCGTCATGCGGTGCTGATTCGCGGTTTTGTGCTCGCGCGTTTGCGCGTCGAACTCTTCATGCGGCATCTCCGGAGACTCGCTCCATTGCTCACCACGCTGGGTGAGTTTGAGTGACCAGAGAATGTATGCAGCGATGCAGCTGCCAAGATTCAAGAAATGCCCAACCGGTGCCCAAGCGGGAGCTATGTTATACAGGCTATAAATCCACCAAGCCAGGGCTTGACAAAAACACAAGCCAGAGAGGATGCGGATATGCCAGCGGACGTTCTCGCGCATCTTAACAAAAAACAATCCGAAAAACCACGCGCTGAAACGGACAAACAGGAAGCAGGTGATGTTAAAGTAACGAGTCGATAATGAGATAACAGGGAATGAATCACTGAGGATCCCAGTTGTACAGAGTGCGACCGTGAGGGACATCATCCCGAAGACGCCCGCAACTACCGCCCCGGACCACAGGAAACGGCGGCAGTGGCGCGCCTGGAGAATATACGATTCGAGGATTACACCTGCAATCAGGACCAGGTCTACGGCCTGGAATTTGTACCAAGCGGACGAATACGCGCCGAAACCAGATGCGAAGTAAACACGCAGCAGCCAGAGGCTCATAGCCGCGTTTGCCGCCAGCCAGACTGTAAACAAAAAGTACTTGCCCGCGAGCCGTTTCCACATGAACGAAGCAAGGCACACCAAACCCGCGACTACGGACAGCATCCATAGCCCGAGCACTCCGTAATGAACGATGGGGTTTACGTGCATGATTCGACGAAAGCCAGAACGCCGGTCAGGTGCTTCCTCCGGCTCGTCTCCATCCTTGTTCCCAGGAACGGCAGCGCCAAGATCCCGAGCGTAAACAGCGATACGTAAGTGTGCAGCATCGATAGGGCCAGCGAGCCCATGCTGCCCCATCGGCCGGCCAGCGAAATGGCGAGCCGCCGGCGCCGGAAGGTCTGCCGGGCTTCGGTTTCGAGTGCCCGGATGTGCTGCCAGGCGTTTTCGGCCAGATATTCGAGGTGCTCATCGACCGGTGCAACGGCGGGCCGGTTGACGGCGGCACTTAGGTTAGTTGCCAGCGTGGACAAGCCGGTAAGTTTCCTCTCCGCGATCGCGGAGTATGCCTCGACCAATTCGACGAGATGATTGCGGAGTCTTTGCGTTTCCAACGGCTCCGTAATCTCAGCGGGGCGCTTGAGTCCTTCGAGTAGTTCCCTCATTTTTCGTCTCTCTTCGGCGTGGCGAGTCCAAGAACGAACCGCATCGTGGATTCAACCGGCCTGATCGCATCTTCCATTCCGAGAGCGAGTATCTTGTCCAAAAGAGTATGTAATTCCCAACTCCTTCTATCCCTTATATCAGAAACTTTGGAGTTTTCCAGGTTTTTTTCGTCACTTTGACCGGCTTCCAGTCCTGTATCGTAAGGACCATGGAGCGAAGGTTCCTGGCGCAGGAGTTGGCGCAAATGGGGGAATTCGTCCAAAAAAGCGGTCAGAAACTCCCTGGCCAGCGCGTCCGCGCCCATATCGCGGGCGAAGGCGGCCAATCCGGGCAGCGCCTCGGCGGGCGGCCCGAATTTCTCGTACCGGTAAATAGTTTGTTTGTCGTCGTAGCCCAGTTTTTCTGCCAATCTTGGTTGGCTACATGGCGGTTGGAGCTGTTCTCTCATCATGAGAACGGCAACGGCAAGCCTTCTTTTTCGCTCGATTATCATCGTTCAGCCCTAACAGCGAGGTGATTTCCGTGCTAAATTCCTTCAAATGTCTATTGACTAATGTCTACTATGGACATAAAATCACCTATGTCTAACAACCTGTGCCGAATGAACTTCGGTGTACAGCGCCCGAATGAACTTCGGTGAACATTCATTGAGCAAGGCTACCACGCTAAGCAGGGAGCAGGTAAGGCTAATTTTCCATCGCTTCCGTGGAAGCCAACGGGAACTCGCTGAAGATCTCGGGGTGGGGCGGTCCGCCGTCACGAACTGGCTGGACGGCAAACCATCCCAGAGGATCGGCCGCGCGGCGCCGCTGAGGGCGATGGAGCTTATGGCCACCTGCGCGGAGAACGGGAAGTCCTGCGAGCCGTGCCCAATACGTCGGATTTGCGAGGAATTTGCGCCCCATGCATCCGGAGGGGGCGCGGTGGCAGAGGAAAACCGGAGGCGGCGGCTCGAACACGGGTAACCGGGTTTGGTTCGATCTGCTTTCAGGTGGCAGCCGGTGGCGCGAATGGCCGAAAGGGACGATCTCCACGTCCGCAGGGGGTCCACCGGTGCCATCTGAGGGCAGATGATTCGGAGGATGGTCCGGCGGCGATGCCGGCCGGCTCGTGGGACCGTATCGCCAGTCGCTACCAGGGTCCTGAGTTAGAAGTTCTAGGGTAATCAGAGAGAGAAATCCCGTCTGCCGGGAACTTGGGGTTCAGTTGGGCCGCGTTTCACCGGTCATTACTGGAATTGGCCCACGCACCGGCGGCGGGAAAGTCCGGAGGTCATGCCTGGACACCTCCGAGATCGCCATACCAGCGGCTCGGATCGGATAGCCGGGCAAGAGCCGCAGGGTGGGCGCGCGCACGGAGCATCCGTGCCGTGCCCAGCAGGGTGCTGAAAAGCTTCCACACGGACCAGCGGTCGGCATTTTTTGTGCGGCGCCACCCGCCGTGGTGGTTTAGGGAGTGTTAGGCCGGCACAAAAGAAGTTTTTCAGCAGCCTCCTGGGCACGGCACCGCAAAGCCAACCCGCCGCTCCCTCACAGTCGCGGCTCGGTAAAGCTTCCCCGCTACGCCGTTGCGGCCGCGCGGAGGCCGGGGAGGGGGCGTTGGTATTTGGCGCGGCGCTGGTAGCTGCGGGCTAGTTCCAGGTAGACGCCTAAATCCCGGTCGAGGTCCGATTGCGTCCCGTCGAAATAGAAATTACGAATCGGAATGCCGCCCAGATCCCGGCTCACGCGGGGATAGACGGCCTCGCACACGATGCCGTTCATGCAGGTGAAGGGGCTGATGTCGATGATGCCAGCCGCGCCCCTGCGCGCCAGGCAGATCGCTTTTCCCACGTTGAGCACCATCTCGCCTAGCGCGCCATCGCTCGGCAAATAGGGGCGGGCCGCATCGAGCACCTCGTCGATGCTGGGTTCCTCGTACCCCTGAAAATCCTCGCGGAAGGGTTCGAGCAGAACGTGCTCGTCGCGCCGCTGCACTTGCTTGCGCACCCAGGCAGCCGCCGCTTCGAGCGTAAGCTGCTTGCCGTGCAGTTTAAAGCGCCGGAACTGCTCGGAGATGGTGTACCAGATCCACTCGGTGATGTCGGAAATCCAGGCCTCGGCTTCGTACTCTTCCAAACGCCGCACCAGGTTCTCGTTCGAGAACGAATGCAGGCGGCAGAATATTTCGCCGACAATCCCGATCAGCGGCGTCGCAGGATCGCGGCGCACCGGGATCGCGCGGAAGCGGTCGCGGCAGCGCACCAGAGCATCGCGCATGGCTTTCAATTGCACCGGCGGATGGATCGGCGCTTGTTCGATTGCGCGGCAGAGATCGTCGAGAGACTCTTCGTACACCGCTTCCACCGAACCTTTGTGAACTTCGTAGGGCCGGTATTGGAGCAGAATTTTTTGCAGAATGTCGGCGGCGACGAGGGCGCGCCAGCCGGTGCGGACGAAAGGCCGGGCGAGTTCGCCGAAATCGCCGTAGCCATCGCTGCTCGAAGGCGATAGGACGCCGGTGTGCGGATAGCCGTTCTCATCCAAAACGCGCCGCAGATAGGGCGCGTACTGGCCGAAGCGGCAGGGGCCGCCGGCGGTGGGCATAAAGAGCAGAACGCTGGATGGATCGATGCCCGGCGTTTCCAGCACACGCATGAAATCGCCGACGGTGACTTTGGCCGGATAGCACTCGTCGCCGGAAGTGTAGCGCGCGCCCAACTCGCGCGTGCGGTGGTCGGAAGGCGGCGTGATATCGGCGTCGATGCCGAGCGCGCGGAAGGCGGCGGCGAACGCGCGTCCGCTGCCGTAGGCCATGGGTGGGATGAAAACCCGTTTGCCGTCTAGTGGACTGCGGGAAGAGGCCTGGATAGGCCGGAAGGCCTGTCCCACTTGGGCCGGAAGCGGTTGATTAGACGTGGCGGGACTGACGTCGTCTGTCATTGGTGCGTGAGCCTTTTTCCGCAACCCTCTAGTGGACTGTCCCATAATAACTTCATTGACAAAAGATCGAGCGGGATTTCCTTTCCCGACAGGGCCTGAAGGCCGGTTTTGTTTGGTCCTTGGTCCGGCACGAGTAAACTCGTGCCCTGATACAAGGCCCCCGAATTACATTGCGAACTACTGGGACAACCCTCTAGTGGACTGACACCGGCAGGGCGGCTTCCGGTTCGGGTTTGTAACATCGCAGAATTCCTTTGCTGTCGAGGTACGCTTCGCAGCGCGTCATATAACCGGCGTCGTTGCCGTGGCCGTCGAACTGCAACACCAGCAGCGGCGCGCCGGCCGCCTCGCGCGTGAAGTGCTTGATGTAGGAATCTGGGCCGCACTTGAAGTTCGAGATATAGATGACGTGCAGATTGGGGCGCGTCGCGGCCAGGCGCGAAGCGGCGAGAATTTTTCGTCCCGAAGCCCAGAACATGTTGGGATGCAGATCGCCGATGGATTCGCGGCCCGTCACCACGAAATCGATGGGGATGACGTTAGCGCCGTAACGGTGGCGCAGCTTGCGCGGAATATCGCAATTCACGTTGCGGTCGTAGATGTTGTACGCGCGGCCCACCAGCAGAATGCCGGGTTCGCCGGTGCGGTCGAGCGTTTCGAGGGCCTGGCGGCCGGCGGCGAGCAGTTGACTTTGGAATTCGCGCTGCGCGGCATAGGCGGCGTCGGCGGCGCGGTCGCTCGCGCGCCGGTTCACGCCCAGACGGCGCATGGCCTGGAACAGGCCGTCCTTCACGTAGTCCCGGCCGAGTTGGAAATGAAGCTGCGGCACCAGCAGCATATGCCGGTGCTCTTCGAGCTTGGGCGCGGATTGGATCACGTAGGGCAGCGTTTGGCTCCACGGGCAGAAGTGCGCCGTGGTCTTCGAACCCTCTTCGGTTTCCGCATCGAGAATATTGGGGAGCAGAATGTAATCCACTCCGGCATCGACGAGCGCCTGGACGTGGCCGTGCGCGACCTGAATGGGATAGCAGGGTTGCGCGATGGCCATCTCTACGCCGTGCGCGGCGATGGTCGGATCAGTGGCCGGTGAAAGCGCAACGTCGATGCCCAGGTCCGTAAAATACCGGTGCCAGAACGGATAAAAATCGAGCATCGACATGGCGCGTGGAATACCGACGCACAGCTTGCCCGGCGTTCGCTTGGCCTTCGCGCCGGAGGCGGTCTGCCCGCCGATGGATTCGAGCAGCCGTTCGCGGAACGTGAACAGATCCTCGACGACGGCCTTGCGTCCGGTCTGCGAAGGCTTGCGGAATTTATCCGAGCACTTATCGCCCCAGTAACTCTTCTGGCCTTCGATGGTGAATTCCTTGATGTCGCAAAGATTCGAACAGGCCTTGCAAACGAAATCGCGCGTGGTGGTGTCGAGCTTGCTGAGATCGTAACCGCGGAAACGGCTTTGCGCGGCGGTGGCCTGCTGCCATTGGCGCGCGATGAGAGCCATGCCGATAGCGCCCATCACCCCGTTATACGGGGGCACGGTGATTTTTTTGCCGAGCAGGCAGGAAAACGCGGCCGCCACCGAATCGTTGTACGCGGTGCCGCCCTGGAAGTAGACCACTTTGCCGACGTGACGCCCGCGCACGACGCGGTTCAGATAATTGAGCGCGATGGAATACGCAAGGCCCGCGACGATGGCGGGAATCGTTTCGCCCTTGTGCAGCCAGCCGGTGACGTCGCGCTCCATAAAGACCGTGCAGCGCTCGCCCAGGCGCGTGGGCGCGGCGGCGGAGAGCGCCAGTTTGGCGAACTCGCCCTTGATGCCGATGCCGAGCTTTTCCGCCTGCTCTTCGAGGAACGAGCCGGTCCCGGCCGCGCAGGCTTCGTTCATCGCGAAATCGACCACGATGCCGTTTTCAATCGAAATGAACTTCGAATCCTGGCCGCCGATTTCGAAAATGGTATCGACGGGTTCGCCGCCGAGCGTGTTGCTGATGTGCAGCGCGCCGGTTTTGTGCGCGGTGATCTCGTCGTTGACGACGTCGGCGCCAACCAGTTCGGCGATCAGCTCGCGTCCCGAGCCGGTCGTGCCCACGCCCTGAATGGAGAGCCGAGCGCCCCATTCGCGTTCCACTTCCGCCAACCCCTGCTGCACGGCTTCGATGGGGCGGCCGGCCGTGCGCAGATAAATGTCCTGAATGAGAGCGCCGTTCGTGTCCATCACCACGACGTTGGTCGATACCGAGCCGATATCGATGCCGAGGAAGGCGGGAATCGGCGCGTTGCCGACGGGCGGTGCGTAGGGCGCGACACGGTCGCGGAGAAGCACGACGTTATCCATGGACAGCGGCCGGGATTCGTCGATGCGTTCTTCGGCGTCGTGCTGGCTCAGCCGGTGAATGTCGCGGAGCGAGCGCTTCTTGGTCTCCTCGGCTTCCAGAATCGCCGTGCCGATGGCGCCGCACCAGGCGTACAACTCGGGGACGGCCAACTCTTCTTCCGATAGGCCGAAGGCGGCGCGCAGGGCAATCGTAATGCCGCTGTTTTGAGAAACCGCGCCGATTAGTGCAACCGGTTTGGCGATGCGTCGGCTCTTAACGATGGTGCTTTTGAAATTCCTGGCCACCGCGTCGCATAGGCCGCGCAGAATTTCGGCCGGAGAGTAGCCCTTCTGCTGCGCGTGAATCATGTCTGACTTGGCGAACACCGAGCAGCGTCCGGCGATGCGCGCGCCGCAACCCGCCATGCAAACCAGATCGCCCACCTCTTCGACCGAGTAGCCCATGCGGAGCGCCTGCTGATCGAGGAACGAACCGGTGCCCGCCGCGCATTCGCCGCTGCGGTCGTAATCGACGATCGAGACCTGCGCCGAATCCGGCTGCGGCTCCAGGTGCAGGAACTTCGAACTCTCGCCGCCGATCTCGAAAACGGTTCGAACGTTGGGGTAGAAAGTCCCCACCATTCTCGCAATTGCCTTGAATTCGTTCTCGAAGTAGATGCCGAGGATTTTCGCGATGGTCCGGCTGCCCGAGCCGGTGACGCGAATGCCTTCGATCTGCGTTTCGGGGATTACGTCGTAGATCTCCTGAAGCAGGTCGAAGGTGGACTGCATGGGGCTGCCGGAAATGCGCCGGTAATCGGAAATCAGCAACGGACGGAGTTTGCCGCCAGGCGCGGTCCATTCCATTAAACGGAACGTTTTCTTGGCGTCGCAGAGAGCCTGCAAGGCGCTCCGGTCTTCCCGTTTGCCGATAGCCGCCAGCTTTAGGCTGATGCCGCCGATATCGATACCGATGTTGATTCCCATAGGGCGAATACGTGCCGTAAGCCGGGGCGAGCACCTCTTCAGTAGACGTTGAAAGAACGCCCTCCGGATCGATGGTGCACGGCTTTTGCGCCGGAGGCGCCCAGCCGCGCGGCTAGCGCGCCAACAGGCCTGAACAGACCAATTCTAGCCGATCCCGTGCAATTAATAACGTATTTGGGCCTGAATAGGCGGAATCTTGGGTTGGACCATCGCATTGTACGGTTGAACGGCGGGCGGGCTGGGGTGCGCGACAAAAAAGTGGAGGAAATCGCAATTTAGAGAGAATTCGCGAATGCCCGAACTTAGCCAGTACGCCGGAGCCTGTTTGCCAGCCCGAAGGGCACAAGAACGTAGCCTATGACGCATGTCGTGGGAGCCCCATCCGCCGCACGATCAGCCCCGGAACGGGGAGGCAGAAAAACCGTGCCAGTCTTTCTCCCCGTACCGGGGCTCCCTTCAAACATTCGCGGTCCCAGTGCTTCGCGCACTGGGCTACTTTCTTGCGCCCTTCGGGCTTTCACTCCTACATTGGAGTCGTATACCCGTCTCGTCGTTGACGGAGGCGTACCCCGGCAGCTATGCTTCTACTGGAGTGTTTAGCCGTCACCATCGCAAAGTCAGGACCCTCTTCGCCGTATCCGACGTAGTGCTCACCCTGCTGGCGTTTCATGCCGCCTACGTCAGCCGCCTTTGGATTCACCTGGAACGCAACTTCTACCTGAGCGGCTCCACGTATGCCCTGCTGATCGGCTTTTCGGCTCTGGCGTGGGTGACGCTGGCCATCTGGCTCGGGATTTACGAGAAACTCGATTCGGGGAATCCCCGCGTCATTCTGCGCGATGCGTTGCGGCAATGCGTGTTGAGCCTGACGGCGCTGGTTTTGTTCCAGTACGTGGTGCGGTTGGATACGCAGCTCAGCCGGTCGTTCATCGGGCTGTTCGGCATTTATAGCTGGACCTTTCTGTGTCTGTTCCGGCTCCTGGCCGGCAACGCGGTGGGCGGGTTCCGCGGAGAACTCAACGCGCCGCTGTACGTGATGATCGCAGGGGTCGGGGAAAGCGCCAAGCGGCTGGCCATGGAACTGGAACGCTCGGCGCGCTACGGCGTGCGGCTGAGCGGGTTTCTGACCGGCGATCCCGCCGCGTCGCCCCAGCGCATCCGGCTCCAGTCGGAATACGAGGTGCACCCGCTGGCCAATCTTCCGCAACTGTTGCGTGAGCGCGTCATCGACGAAGTGCTATTCACGCTGGACGGGGGGAGCCTCTCGGGCCTGGACGACATTTTGGTGCGTTGCGACGAGGAGGGCGTGCGGACGCGCGTGCTCCTCGATTTCTTCCCGCACGTGAACAG
>Ga0187849_1004940_pt1 | contig 10817 bp, 10 predicted proteins | sample June2016WEW_4_10_2_FD_132412 | JGI IMG/M metagenome (GOLD analysis project Ga0187849, IMG submission 132412) | Peatland microbial communities from SPRUCE experiment site at the Marcell Experimental Forest, Minnesota, USA - June2016WEW_4_100 | ecosystem: Environmental > Terrestrial > Soil >... | reverse complement strand
GGGACGGCTGGCCGGACACTGTGCCACCCGGGTTGGCAATTGACCAGCCGCACGACCGATGTGTGCAGCTTGGATTGCTCTGCCAGGTGCCGCGCAAACTCAGACTCGAGTCGCTCCTGATGTACCGCCCGGCACCTGCGAGACGTTGCGCACCGTGGGCCCGTTCTCGTGGGACGTCGGCTGGGACTTCCGCGCGAGGCCCAAGAAAACCCACGCCCGGCAGGAGCATGCTCCAGCCGGGCGTGGGAGGCAGACCTTGGAACTTATGCGGAGGTCTTGTAGTAGTAGGCGGAGATCTTCGGGTTGCCGGCGTTGGCGGTCGTAGCGACCACGTTCGGCAGGTACACCGAGTGCTTGATCAGGGACTTGTGCCCGGTAAGGAAGTCGTAGGCGTACTGCACGGCCAGGGAGCCTTCCTCGGCCGGGTTCTGGATGACCAGGATGTTGATGACGCCCTGCTTGAGCAGGGTAACCTCGGCGGGCTCGGCGTCGTAGCCGGCCACGAAGACCTTGCCCTTCATCCCAACGGCGTCGACGCCCTTAGCGGCGCCCTCGGCCGAGTACAGGTTCGTGCCGAAGATCCCTACCAGTCCCGGGTGCGAAAGGATGAGGCCCCTCGCCAGGGTCTCGGCAGTGGTCGGGCTGTCCTGGTCGTAGTCCGCGGCAACCACCTTCATGTTGGTGTACTTCTTCATCTCGGAGAGGAAGCCGGACTGGCGCAGGTCGGTGGTCGAGACACCCTTTTCCACGTTGATGATCGCAACCTGGCCCTTGTTGTGGGCCAGCCTGGCGATCGCGTCAGCAGCAGCCTGGCCGCCCTGGTAGTTGTCCGAGCTGATCGCCGAGGCCAGTATCGAGGTGTTCTTGAGGGTCGTGTCCACCGCGATCACAGGGATGCCGGCCTTCACGAACTGGTCGATCGGGTTGAACAGGCCGACCCAATCGGTCGGAGCAATGAGAAGGGCGTCGGGCTTGCTTGCCAGTACCGACTTGACCACTGGGACCTGCAGCTCCAGGCTCCAGGTGGTGGCGCCGGCCCACTTGAGGTTCACCCCAAGTTTCTTGGCCTCTTGTATCGCCCCGTAGTGCATCGTGATGTAGAAGGGGTCCGTGGTCAGGCCAGGGATCAAGGTGATCGTGTACTTGCCGGCGGCACCGGCTGCCGTCGCCCCTGTGCCTGCCGTGGCGAGCGTCATGCCGGCCACGAGGCCGAACACCGCCACCCCGATCGCGGCACGCGACCGCAGGCCACTGAACCAACGTCTGTGGGTCATGTTTCCTCCTTCTTGCTTTCTATAGTGGGGATCTTCTTGGGCGTCGTTGCTCAGCGCTCCGCCAACCGCAGGCGCACCTGGTCGCCCGCCACGGCGGCGACGACGATGACGCCGGTGGCAACCTCTTGCCAGCTGCCGCTGACGCCGACCAATACGAGGCCGGTGACCAAAAGGGCGATGATGAACGTCCCCACCACCGTGCCGAGCATGTGGCCCCTCCCTCCGAAGAGGCTGGCGCCGCCGATGACGACGGCGGCGATGGCGTTGAGCTCATCGTTCTGACCGGCCAGGGGCGAGGCGTCGGTGAAATTGGCCATGACCATCATCCCGGCCAGGCCCGCCAGCAGTCCGGAAATCGTGTAGACCCCCACCAGGTGGTTGTCAACGCTGATGCCGGCGCGTCGTGCCCCCACGCCGTTGCTGCCTATGGCATAGGTGCGCAAGCCGAAACGGGTGCGGTGCAGGACCAGGCCCATGACCACGCAGCTCACCGCTGCCACCAGCACCGGGACGTAGATCCAGCCTCCGATCAGGGTCTGGCCGATCGTGCCGATCTGGGAGGGAAGGTTGATGACCTCGTTGCCACCGTTGATCAACGGGGTCGCCCCCGCTCCGATGGCGGTGAGGGTACCCAGGGTGACGATGAAGGGGGGCAGCTTGAGCCGGGTGATGAGGTACCCGTTGACAAGGCCGATGAAGGCGCCCAACGCCAGGGCCGTCGCGAAACCGGCCACGGTCGTGAGCGTGACGTTGGTGTGCGCATTGAGAAGGCTCTGCATGACGACGCCTGAGACCATGCCTGTGAAGCCGAGCACGGCCCCGTCGGAAAGGTCGATGCCACCAGTGATGATCACGAAGGTCTGACCGATGGCGAGCAGCAGGAACTCGACGGCGTACTGGGAGATGTTCAGCCAGCTGGCTCGGGTGAACAGGTCGTGGGAGGGCGAGAGGAACCCGAAGACCAGGACCATGATGACGAACACGCCCAGCATCCAGTAGTCCCCGAAGCGGTCCACGGCATTGAGCACTGCTGATCGCTTGGTGTCCTCGCCCTCTGCGCCGGAACCATTGGTCACAGTCCCCGGGGGCGTCAGTGCGGACGGCAACCTAACGGACATGAGTCTCTACCTGCCTCCGGACTCTCAGCTCTTCAACCAGCATGGCGTTGCGTTCCCAGGGCCGCACCAGTGATCCAGCTCACCATGTCGTCCACCGTCACTTCGGAACAGCGAAGGTCGGCCACCACGTGCCCGTGGAACAGCACCGCGACCCTGTCAGCGAGCTTGTGCACCTGGGGCAGGTTGTGGGTGATCAGGAGGATGGGCACGCCCTGTGCTGACACCGCCTTGATCAGCTCACCCACCACCTCCTGCTGCTCGACGCCGAGGGCGGCGGTGGGCTCGTCCATGAGCAGGACGCGCGAGCCCCAGGCGACCGCCCGCCCCACCGCGATCGCCTGGCGCTGGCCGCCCGAGAGCCGCCCCGCCAGCGAGCTCACCGAGTCGATGCGGATGTGGGTCCGCTCGAGGTCCGCCTCGGCCTCCCGGGTCATCGAACGGCGGTCGAGCCAGCCCATGTGGCGCAGAGGTCCCTTTACTGTCTTCTCGCGGCCGAGGAAGATGTTCTGCCAAACGCTCAGGTCAGGTGCAAGGGAAAGATCCTGGTAGACGGTCTCGATGCCTGCGCGGCGGGCCTCCAGGGAGGAGGCGAAGGTCACCGGCTTGCCGTCGAGCAGGATCGTGCCGCCGTTCGGCTGCAGGGCCCCCGAGAGGATGTTCACCAGGGTCGACTTGCCGGCGCCGTTGTCGCCGATCAGGCCCACCACCTCACCCTTGTGGACGTCCAGGTCCACGCTCCGTAGCGCTTGTATGCTGCCGAAGTGCTTGGCGATGCCCCTCACCGCGATGACCGGGGTCCCAGCGCTGTCAGCGGCGCTCTCCGGGACTACACCGTCGGTGGTGACGCTCATGCACTCTTCTCCTGTGCGTAAACCTTTCGCAACCTCGCAGGTTTCGCCAACGATGTCAAGAATGTTTCCGGACTTGTTGGTGGGGATCGACGTCGGAACGACCATGACCAAGGCCGCTGTGGTGGGCACCGACGGCAGGGAGATTTGCTGGGGCAACGCTCCGACTCCTTGGCAGCCGGCTCCCACGGGGGCCGAGATCGATCCTGAGGACCTCTTCGACGCTGCTATGCGGGCTATGAATGCGGCGCTGGACGCAGCGCCGGAGGGACGAGTCGTGGGAGTGGGCGTCACCAGCATGGCTGAGACCGTTGTCCTTCTTGGACCCGACGGGAGCCCGGCCACCTCCTCGATCGCCTGGCACGACACCCGCGGGGCTGATGAGGCGGAGGAGCTCGCCGACGAGCTCGGCCGCGATGCCTTCACGGAACACACCGGCCTGGCTGTGTCGTCGATGTGCACCCTCAGCAAGCTGGCCTGGCTTCACCGCCACGGGGGCCCTCCGCTGTCCCGGGCGCTCAACGTCGCCGACTGGGTGCTCCACCGGTTTGGCGCCGAGCAGGTCGCAGAAGCCTCCCTGGCCTCGAGAACCGGCGCTCTTTCCCTCGCCGAACGGAGCTGGTGGGTGGAAGCCCTGCAGTTGGTGGGGGCTCCGAAGGCGTTGTTCCCTGCAGTCGTCGGCGCCGGGCAGCTGGTCGGGCGAGCCGAGGGGGTCGTGCCCCAGCGCTTGCGAGGGGCAGCGCTTGCTCCTGCCGGCCACGATCACCTTTGCGTGGCTGCCGGCTCGGGGGCGATAAGGCACGGGCAGCTGCTCGACTCCTGCGGCACCGCCGAGGGGATGGTGAGGGCGGTGGAACCACTCGGAGGCGCAGCTCTGCGCAGCGTGGTCGAGGCGGGCCTCAACGCGGGCTGGCACACCCTGCCTGGAAAATACGCCCTGCTTGGGGGCCAAACACTAGGTCTGGTGCTGGATCGAGTTCTCGCCTTGCTTGGCGTAGAAGGTAGAGAGTCTCTCGCCGCCCTGGATCGCCAGGCCCGAAGCGTTCCGTCCGGCTCACTGCGCCTGGTGCAGGAGCATCCCTACGCAGACCCGTCCATCGTCGGCATCGGGTCCGGTGTGTCCCCTGCGGCGCTGTGGAGCGCTGCCCTGGACGCGACGGCCGAAGGCGCCCGGCGCATTGTGGAGAGCATGGAATCGATCGCCGGGCCCACCGAGGAAGTGGTCCTCACCGGTGGCTGGGTCCGTTGCGAGGGCCTGAGAAGGCGCAGGAGGCGGATGTTCCGTCAGATGAAGTGGCCGGCGTTGGCTGAAGCTGGGGCGCGCGGTGCAGCCCTGTTCGGCGGGATCGCTGCTGGGCTCTTTGACGGGCCGGAGAATTTCCCTCAGCCGGAGGAGCAGCAGGAGGACTAGACCGTTGCCCATGCAAAAGATCATCAACGATCCGAACGCCTTCGTGGACGAGATGCTCGAGGGCGTGCTACTGGCTCACCCAGAGGACCTACGCCGGGCCCAGGACCCCCGTGTCGTCGTCCGTGCCGACGCTCCCAGACCGGGCAAAGTGGGGATCGTGACAGGCGGAGGCTCCGGACATCTCCCCGTTTTCCTTGGCTACGTGGGCTACGGGTTGGCGGACGGTGTGGCCGTCGGCAACGTCTTCGCCTCGCCGAGCTCGGAACAGATCCTGGAGGCGACGAGGGAGGTCCACGGCGGCGCGGGCGTCCTCTACCTCTACGGCAACTACTCCGGCGACGTGATGAACTTCGACCTCTCCGCCGAGCTGGCCGAGGCCGAGGGCATCGAGGTCGCCACCGTGCTCGCCGCGGACGACGTGGCGTCTGCCCCGAGAGGGTCCGAAGCGCGCCGGCGGGGGATCGCAGGCATCGCTCTGCTCTACAAAGTGGCTGGGGCGCGGGCGGAGGAGGGGGCGTCGCTGGCCGAGGTGGTGGCGGCCACCAACGCTGCCGCTTCCGGGCTGCGCTCCATGGGTGTGGCCCTCTCGCCCTGCGTGCTGCCGGCAGCGGGGCAACCCACCTTCGACCTTCCGGAGGGGGAGATGGAGATCGGCATGGGGATCCACGGTGAGCCGGGCGTGCGAAGAGGCGCGCTCGAGCCCGCGGAGCGGATCGCCGAGCAGCTCCTCGCCCACATAATCGAGGACCTCCCGTACCGTCGTGGCGACGAGGTGGCAGTTCTGGTCAACGGGCTCGGGGCGACCCCCAAGGAGGAGCTCTACATACTCTTCCGATCAGTCCGGGAGATCCTTGCCTCCTCCGGGATCGCGGTGCGGCGGACCTGGGTGGGCGAGTACGCCACGTCGCTCGAGATGGCGGGCGCGTCCGTGTCGCTGTTGCGCCTGGACGACGAGCTGGCCGAGCTCCTGGACGCTCCTTGCGAGTCGCCCTTCGTGATCAGGAGAGGTGCTCAGCGTCCGCGTAAGGAAGGCGGAAGATGAGAGCTGCGAGCACCGGGCTCGCGGGGTTCTTGGAGGTCGCGGCCGATGCCGTGGCCTCCTCAACGGCCGAGCTGAACCGCCTGGACGGCTTTGCTGGTGACGGGGATCTCGGGATCACCATGGCGGCGGCGGCTCGGGCGCTCAAAGAGGTGCTCGCCGCCAACGAGAAGGCGGAGTCGGAGGCTCTGCTCGCCGCATGTGGCGCGGCCATTGCGCGCCACGCTCCATCGACCAGCGGGACGTTGGTAGCCACAGGCTTCCTGCGCGCCGCGAAGGTGGTGGGGGAACCTGGAGGAGGTGGCGTCGAGACCTTGGCTGGCGCCTTCCAGGCTGCCCAGGAAGCCATTCAGGCTCGGGGGAAGGCGGCTGTTGGGGACCGGACCATTGTCGATGGCCTGCAGGCCGTTTGCACCAGCCTGCAGGGTTCCAGTTCGGCCGGCCTGAGCCTGACGGAAGCTTTGAGGGCAGCCGCACAAGCGGCTGTGGCGGCCACCGACGCCACCGCCGCGATGGAGCCCAGGATCGGGAGGGCGAGCTGGGTGCCCGATCGTGCGAAAGGTCACCCCGACGCCGGCTGTGCCATGCTCGCAATCGCGTTGCGCGCGGTAGCGGACGGCGCGGGCGATTAGCCCCGAGACCTCTCCGGTTCACCCTCCGGCCCGAGCAGCCCCAGCGAGGAACGATCCCGGCATGTGCTCGGTCGCATAGCGGATCATGGCGCGGAGGTTCTCCGGTGGAGTCAGCGGCGAGACCTCGCATCCTGCACCCACGATGTGGTAGCGGCCGCAGGTTTCGTGGCACTCGTCGGCTGCGGCCTCAACCCTCTCGGGCGTGCCGCTGAGCATGTCCGTAACGGTCGAGACGTTCCCCAGGATCACACGTTCGGGGCTGAGTCCGGCTCTCGCCACGGCCAGGTTCGTGGGGAAGTCCAGTTCGTAGATATCCACCGGCAGGGTCGCCATTTGCGGGATGAGCCGGGCAACGTTCCCGCACATGTGCTGGCGAAGGATGACTTTTGGGTGGCTGGACCGGATCGATTGCAGGACTCGTCGTTGCCACGGCAGCACGAGGTCGCTGTAATGCCGCGGCCCCAACATGCTGGCGGCCGCATCACTCATCCCGATCGTGTCCGCGCCAGAGTCGACCTGCGCTGTGGCGTACGCGATCGCCACCTCTGAGGCGAAGTCCATCAGGTCGTGGACGAAGGCCGGGTCGTCCACGATGTCGGTCATTATCCTGTTGAGACCTCGCAGTTCTTGGGAAAGGGCCAGCGGCCCTTCGACCCAACCCACGACCGAGGTGTCATCGCCCAGCGCTCGTCTGCAGATCTCGATTGACTGCAGGCGATCGTGCATGCGACCTTCACGGTGCGGGTCCGGCACCTTCAACTCGTTCAGGCGAGCCTTGTTCAGCAACGCCGCCCGCTCCTCCACGATCACCGGGCCCTGGTCCTCGAGCCATTTGACGCTGTCGTCGCCCGCTATGTCGATCACCTCGCGTGCCGGGTCCGAGCACATCAACGCACAGTCGATACCGAAATCCCTGACGGCCTTGAGCTGGCTTTCGGCCAGCTTCCTGCCATCTCTCGTGTAGTCGATGTACGGGATCCCGGCATGCCTGGCGGCGAACATCATCAGCATCGGCTGGGCGGCCAAGTGGTCGACCGGCTCACCGGCGATGGTGCCTCGGACTCGATCAAGAGGACGCATCTTCAATCTCCGTTCTCGTTGCAGTGGCACCCCGAAGCATGTCCCCGTTCGTCGTCGGAATCGAGCCGCTCCCGGCGTGGCAAGCTTCAGGTTGTCTGGCGCGGCGCCCGCTCCGCGGAGCACCCCGGCCGCTACCTCGGCCGCGGATCAGAGGTCAGCCTCGGCCCTGCGGGTCTGCCCAATCGCCTTCGGGATTCTAGAGCTCCAGGTCCATTGGGAGGTTCAGTGACGCACGGCGTCTCGATCAACTGGACGAGATCCCAGCTGAAGTCGCCGCGTCCATCGGATCGGCAACCCCCGGTCGGTGACACCTTCTCTGGTTAAGAGTACGGAGAAGAAATCGGTACACTACTGATGAAAGTTCCGTACCGTTTGCGCGACTTCGAGAACTCATTTATGGCTAAACTTTCCATGAATTGTTCCAACGTAATGAAGGGCAGCCCGGGGGGCGATGCCTTCGGGCCGTCAAAGGGACCAAGTGCCTGGCCCGATCAAGTACTTGAACCTTCACAAGCATGCGTTGTTGCCCTCAGCCCACCAGGGCACGGTAGGGCTCCGGTACGCAGCGAGAGTCGGTGAGCGCCTTGAAGGGCGAGTCCACTCAAGAACCAGAGACGCCCGTTTGCTGTCGCCAGGCAAAGCTCGCGGCTTTAGTCGTAGCGCTCAACCGACGATAATTGTGAGATGGAGTCTGATCGGTTGGCCCGTGTTCTTGCCCAGCTCTCGGCTGGCGGTGTCACCGAACCTGGACTCGCGCGACTATGCGAGGTCTGCAGGTCGGTCACGATGATGAGCGGAGCAGTGATCATGCTCGTGTCCGACGACGCCCCGTTGGGGTCGTGGTGTACCTCCGGCGAGGCATCCGGCCTGATGGAGGAGGCACAGTACACGCTCGGCGAAGGACCCTGCATCGATGCCTACGACCTGGAGTGCCCCGTCATCGAGCCCGACCTGGCCAACCCGGAAACCGTACGCTGGCCGGCGTTCTCGCCCGTTCTGCTCCGAGCCGGGGCTCGAGCCGTGTTCGGCTTCCCGCTTCGGATAGGTGCAGTCCGCCTAGGCGCGCTGGGGCTTTACCGTGACACGCCGGGACCGCTCACTGACGACCAGCACGCGGACGCGCTGGTTGTGGCCGATGTCGCCACCCGGGCAGTGCTTGCCCTGCAGGCGAACGCATCGCCCAGCGAGCTCGCCACCGAAATCGAGACCGGTGCCAACTTGCGGTTCGTCGTCCACCAAGCGTGCGGGATGGTAGCGGTCCAGCTCAGCGTCAGTCTCACTGAGGCTCTGATCCGGCTCCGTGCGTACTCCTTCGCCAACGACCGTCCCATTGCCGAGATCGCCGAAGACGTCGTCGCCAGGCGTCTCCACTTCGATCCGGACTCTGAGGAGATTTACGAGCAGTGAGCACGCCTCGTCGTCGTCGGTCCTCTCCTTTCAGAAATCCGTTGGCACCCTAACGAGAAGGAGGCCAAGTTGACCGAAGCTCACTCGTCCCGAGAAGTCCTGCTGACCCGCACGCTGGTCAAGCTTGCCGACACCCTGGTCGAAGGCTTCGACATCGTCGACCTCTTCACGTTTCTCGCGGACAGATGCGTCGAAATCCTTGACGTCGCCGCTGCGGGGCTGATGCTCCCCCGGACGAACGGCGAACTCGGCATTGTTGCCTCTTCGAGTGAGGCGATGCACATCCTGGAAGCCTTTGAGGCGCAGTCCAACGAAGGACCGTGTCCTGACTGCTATCGCACCGGTCAGCCGGTCGTCAACCTCGATCTTGCCACGGCCCACGGTAGGTGGCCTCGCTTCACGCCACGCGCCCTTGTAGCAGGGTTCCGGTCTGTTCACGCCCTGCCCATGCGCCTGCGAAACGACACGATCGGGGCGCTCAACCTCTTCCGCACCCACGAAGGCAGAATGAGCGAAAGCGACGTGAACGCCGCTCAGTCACTCGCGGATGTCGCCAGCATCGCCATTCTTCAATACCGCACAGACATCGACCTTCGTGCTCTCAATGACCAGCTCAGTTATGCGCTGAACAGTCGCATCGTCATCGAACAAGCCAAAGGCATCGTCGGCGAAAGGTCTGGGATCGACATGGCCCAGGCCTTCACGCTGTTGCGGAGTTATGCCCGTAACAACGGCCGCCGGCTCGCAGACGTCGCCAGACAGGTAATCGACGGCACTCTCAGGCCCGAGTCGTTCTGATCGGGCGGCTGGAGGCCTCTCCGAGCGCCTCGGGCTCACCGCCGACGCTCTCATCGCCGACCTCGCCGGCACATGACGAGGGGTCACAGTAATCTCAGTCGCGAAGGGCCTGGCCAATGAGCCGATGCCTGGAGGTGGGACCGTGGACAGTCGCTACCGTGACCGCTGGATCGAATGCTCAGCTGACCGTATCGAGATCCGTGGGTACTACTTTCCCTGGGGTACCAAGCGCATCCCTTACAGCTCGATTCGTTCGGTCAGACGCGTCGAGATCGGTGCGTTCAGCGGAAAAGGGAGGATCTGGGGTACCGCGAACCCTCGCTATTGGGCGAGCCTGGACCCACGACGGCCGAAGAAGAGTGTCGGGCTCATCCTCGATCTAGGCCGGTACGTGCAGCCCTTCATAACCCCTGACGATCCCGATGCAGTCGAGGCCCTGATCCGTGAGCATTCCGACCTTGGCACCTCAATCGAGGACACCGGGCGGGGCCCCCTCATCTGACCTCTGGTCATCGGTCGGAAGCCGGGTAAGGAAAGGTCGGGCCAAAGTCCGCGTCCCGTGCGGAGCCGCTGGTCTGAATGTGGGCCGGCCAAGCGCGCGCGGCGGGCTAGCCCTGGGCTAGCCCGGAGCCGCTGTCGCGTTCACAGCGTGCAGGCTCCGGGCCGTGAAGTGCTCCAGGCACGCGAGCGCGCCGGGATCGAGCCGGTCGCAGACCCAGTCCCAGTGCAACGAGACCACTTCGCCCGGCACGACGTCTTCGACAAATCCGACGTCGTCGACACTGCAGAAAGCTTGCTCGAGGCGCTCGTCGAGCAGTACCAGGTCGCGACCGTCAAAGCCGAGCGGTTGGCTCCGGACGGTCACGTCCGCGCCGTCGACCGCCTCGACCCGGCCCCAACGAATGCGGCAACGCTCGAGGACGGTCATGGCGGGTTCCTGCTTGCCCGATCGCAACAAAGCAAGCCACGGGTAGACGGCAAAGACGTGAAAGCTGTGATGCGCCACGCCGCCGGCCATGACCGCCTCCCGGAGCTGTGACCCGCCTCCGAGGCCCGAATCGGGATGTTTCCCGATCGCGCCGAGCAGCGACGTCGCAGGGATTCCTTCCAGTAGCTTGCTGCCGACCCAATAGGCCTCCACGACCCGAGAGTCCAGCGGGTCGGCGATGTCGTTCGAGGATGCGATCAACTCGAGGTAGGGCCACGCGCC
>Ga0187849_1004924_pt1 | contig 10841 bp, 4 predicted proteins | sample June2016WEW_4_10_2_FD_132412 | JGI IMG/M metagenome (GOLD analysis project Ga0187849, IMG submission 132412) | Peatland microbial communities from SPRUCE experiment site at the Marcell Experimental Forest, Minnesota, USA - June2016WEW_4_100 | ecosystem: Environmental > Terrestrial > Soil >... | reverse complement strand
TGAATTGCTTGGCGTTTACAAACGGGTGGTGACGCAATTTGCCGCCAGCAAACAAGACGCGCCGGCGGTTCTGGCTCAAATGCAGGCGCACTTCCCCGGTACGCAGTATCGTGAACAGGAAGGCGTCTTGGAAAAGGCGTGGAAGGCGATTGAAGGCGACTACGGATTCGCAGTTGAATTTGGATTGGAAAAAGAATTCATGCTGCCGCTGGCGACCGGCAAACTTGATCCGTTCATCGGCATTGTCGGCGCATTGGCGAAGTTGCAGGAAAACGAACTGGCCTTGTTTCAAGTTCTCTGGCAGCCGGTGCAAAATCCGTGGGCGGAAAGCATCCTGCGTTCGGTAACGCACGAAGATGGCAAACCGTTCTTTGTCAATTCACCGGAGTTGGCAGACGCGGCGGAACAGAAAACGAGCAAGCCATTGTTCGCGGCGGTGGTGCGGATTCTGGCGCGAACAGCCACTGAAAAGCGATTGTTCGACATCGCCCGCGACCTGGCCGCTTCCCTGCGCGTTTTTTCCAATACCCAAGGCAACGCTCTCATTCCGCTTCTGTTAGAAGAATACCCGTTGGAAAAACACGCTGAAGACGTGCTGCGGAGACAAACACGGCGGACAGGGATGCTGCTTAACAGCGATGAGCTTGCTGGCTTCGTGCATTTGCCGTCCAGTGAAGTGCAATCGCCGGTGTTGCTGCGTGATTCAGGCGCGACCAGGCCGGCACCGGACATAGTGCGAAAACCACCGGGCATCGTTATAGGCGACAACGAGCATCTTGGAGAAATTGTTCCGGTATACCTCACCACCGATCAGCGCGTGCGGCACACCCACATCGTCGGCACTTCCGGCACCGGCAAATCGTCGTTGCTATTCAATATGATCCAGCAGGACATCGAGAATGGCGAAGGCGTGGCCGTGTTGGACCCGCACGGCGATTTGGTTAAGCAGATTTTGGGCATCATTCCCGATGAGCGGCTTGACGACGTGGTTTTAGTAGACACGTCCGATGTCGAATTTCCGGTCAGCTTCAACATCCTTCAAGCCCAAACCAATGAAGAAAAGAACCTGCTGGCGTCCGATTTGGTCGCCGTGTTTCACCGCCTGTCATCCTCGTGGGGCGAGCAGATGGACACAGTGCTGCAAAACGCCATTCTCGCTGTTTTGAAGAGCGGGGACGGGGGCACCTTGCTGGATTTGCAGCGATTTTTGGCGGAGAAGCCGTTCCGCAAGGAATTTCTGGACGGGGTTCAAGACTGGGGGGTCGTTTATTTTTGGCAGAACGTATTTCCACAACTGACCGGCGGCAAATCCATCGGCTCGGTTTTGGCGCGGTTGCAAGATTTCTTTTCACGCGAATCCATCCGCAACATGGTATCGCAGCCGCAAAACAAATTGGATTTCGCCGAAATCATGGACAGTGGCAAAATATTTTTAGCGAGGCTGCCCAAAGGTCTTGGCAACGAGAATTCCTCCCTCCTGGGCACATTGCTAATCTCCAAATTTCAGCAGATTGCCATGGCGCGACAAAGCCAGGAGATGTCGGCACGCAAAGATTTTTGGATTTACATAGATGAATTCGCCAATTTCATCACGCCCAGCATGGCGGAGATTTTGTCAGAAGCGCGCAAGTATCGGGTCGGGCTGATACTGGCGCACCACCAATTGCATCAGTTGCAGAGCAGTCCCGAAGTTGCCAGCGCGGTGATGGCGCATCCCTGCACCCGCATCGTCTTTCGCGTTGAGGACGATGACGCCAAAAAATTAAGCGACGGATTCGAATCGTTCGAGGCCAGGCATTTGAAAACGCTGGAGAAGTTCCACGCGATTGTCCGCGTGGAGCGGAACGATTTCGATTTCAATCTGGCGTTGCGCAAACCGGAATTGCCGGAACAGCCGGAAGCTGACAATCAGCGTAAAAGAGCAATTGCCGCTTCACGCGAAAAGTATGCGACGGCACGCGCGAAAGTGGAGGCGGCATGGCTGGCCAACATGCGTGGTGACAAACTCAAGCCGCCGCCGGATACATCGTCCGGGTCACCACCGCCCAAACCACCACCCCCACCGGCACCGCCAGCGCCAACTGCCGTTCTGCCGCCGGTAGTTGCTCCGCAACGTTCCGAATCACCGAAAATTGCTGAGTTTCCGAAAGCTGCCGAAGTTCCGAAGGCAGCAGAGCCGCCGCCTGCGGTTGCAATTAAACCGCCGGTCACTGCGGAATTTCCAGAAGTTACGGATTCGGAGATAGAAAAGGCTGTGGTTGCTGTGCAGAAAACGCCGATTGAACCGGCTGCCGTTACGGAAATATCAGAGCCGAGGCTGCCGGGACGGGGAAAGGCGCGGCATAAATCCATTCAAATGCGGATCAAAGAGGCTGCCGTAAAACATGGTTTCCACGCCGAAATAGAAAAGCAATTGGCCAAAAATTCAATGGAAGCCGCCGACGTGGTGATACGGCGCGGGCACGTAGATATTGCTGTGGAGATCGCCGTCGAGAGCACTAGAGGACACGAATTTCAAAATGTGACGAAGTGTTTGGCCGCTGGGTTCTCGCGAATCGCCGTTGTGGCGACCGGCCGCAAGTTTTTGGAATACATCGCCGCCGACGTGCGGGGAGCGCTGGGGCCGGAAGCAGCGGCCAAAGTCGGCTATTACACACCGGATGAATTTATTGATGAATTGCGCAAACTCGCAGCGGAATCCGAACAGGCGCCGGCACCACAGCCGATGGCCCTCAAAGACAAGCGGCACGGATTTGAGATAGAGAGAATATTTCCAAGGCAGACGCCTGGGGAGCAGAAGACAACCCAGAAGGGCATCTATCAGGTCATTCAAAATGTCCTGAAAAATCCGCTGCCGGCAAAATGAGGTTTAGACTTGCCGGGCGGCGTGGATATACTTAACTATAAATATGGTTAAGATAATCCAAAAACAGACCACGTCTTCTTTGCGGCAGCATAAAACTGTTTTGCTGGCCAAGTTTCATCCGCCGATCCATTGGCTGCGGGCTTCGTATGTCCGGCAATATGTTTTCATAATATGGTGTGATGCGCTGCCGCCTAACGTCCAGAGCTCAGGCGCGCGGGACCAAATAACGTGAACCGCGAAGCGGAACTGGAGCCGCCATCCCGCGTTGCCTGCAGCGATTTGTTAGACGACTTGGTCATTTCTTGCCATCTGTTTTCTGAACGCGACTGGCACGATAGCAAACAAGTGCTCCGACAATCACTGGAGCTAGTATCCAGAGAAAAATCGCTAACACTTTTTCGCCGGGAATCACGCCAGAAGACACCAATAACATCAGCGTGAGCCCGCTAACTGCTGAAAAGAATATGCAGCTACTTCCGAATCGCTTCATCGCTCTGCGATGGGACGGATCTAAAGCGAGAATCAGCGCAATCAAGGACAAGACAAGTGCAACTGCTAGGCTCGACCATAGCAGCAGTATCTCAATCAGACCACTCGTGTTTGCGCCATACATCATAACCTCGAATGTCGTCTAACAGGTATTCGGCCAAACCGCGGTTTGGCCTAAGTCGGGAAGCAAGACCCTTGCTTTCGTTGCTATGTGGTTAAAATAAGCTGGTTTACGCAAAAAAGGCAAGTTATATGTTTGGCCTAATTCATGAATGCAAATCGCGGGAGTTTTCCGGGGCGTCACACCTATGCAGCAGAAGCTGCGGTCCGGCAAAGGAAGCCTTTAGGGCGGCTGGTACCCAACCCCAAGTTGAAGTTTCTGGACCAGTGTCGTGAAGTGATGCGGTTCAAGCAACTGTCGCATCGGACGGAGGAAACGTATCTTCAGTGGATTCGGCGTTTTATCTTGTTTCATCGCAAGTCAGCGGCGGTCACAGACGCGCCGTTACAGAAGTGGATTTGGCGGCATCCGAAGGACATGGGCGAAGTGAAAGTGCGGGCCTTTCTCACGGACCTGGCCGCGCGACGTCAGGTGGGTGCGGCTACGCAGAATCAAGCGCTGAATGCGTTATTGTTTCTTTATCGCGAGGTGGTGGGTGTGGAGATGGATTGGGTGGACGGGTTTGAGCAGGCAAAACGGTCGCGGCGGGTGCCGGTGGTGTTGAGCCGGGCCGCGTAAATCGCTTCGCTCCACGCGGTTTTTAGAACAGAATTGGCGATGTTTTACGTTTATATTCTTCATTCTGAATCGGATCGCGGGCTATACATCGGGTTCTCGACGGATTTGCGTCGGCGGCTAAAGGAGCATCGGGAAGGCAAAGCATTTGCGACTTCCTTTCGCGGGCCATGGCGGTTGATCTACTATGAGGCGTATGTAGAGGAAGAAGATGCGCTTGGACGTGAACGATATTTAAAGAGCGGCGGGGGCAGACGTTTTTTGATCAAGCAGTTGAAACACTACCTGCAAAGACAGCCGATTCGCTCAACCGCGTAAAAGGCTGCGCCTCACGCGGCAAGCTGCGTAAAAGGCTTCCACCGACGCCAAGGCTATGGTGGACAGGGCGCGCCACGCGGTGGAAACATCGAACCTTCAACATTCAACATTGAATCAAGGCCGGCTGAAGCCGGGACACCAAACGCTGGCGGGGCGTCCCTGCCTTTCGTGTCTTTTGTGTGTGTCGTGGTTTGAAGATCGATGTCTATTCGTGGTTAAAGGTTGGGACTCGCGGAGCTCGCCCCTCCGAAAGCCGCACTCAACTTTATCAAATTCGAGGACGAGAACGAGGACGAGGACGAGCCAAGGAATAAGGAGGAGTCCCTAACCAGCAGAACCGGCGCCGGCTTGGAAACTTCTCCACAGTTTCTGGGGCATCAGGCCGAGGAGGATGATGGCGACCTGGCTGACGATGAAGAGGATCAGCCATTTGAACGCCGCGTCCGTGAAACCGTAGCTGTGCAGGCCGATGCCGAGCATGTTCACGCCGAACCACGAGAAGCTGGTGACGATGTTGCCGATGACGGCGAGGTTCATCAGGCCGCGTTCGCGCACGAGGCCGCCCCAGCGCGCGTGCAGGATGGTCGCGTTCCAGAGCACGATGAGCAGCGCGCCGTTTTCCTTCGGGTCCCAGCCCCAGAACCGGCCCCAGGATTGGTCGGCCCAGATGCCGCCCAGAACGGTGCCCACAAAGCTGAACAACGTGGCGAAACAGACGATGCCATAAACCATCCGCGCCAGTGACTTGGCGGTTGATTCCGAAAGGGTGGTCGTGAACACGCCGCGCAGGATGTAAATGATGGCGAGGAATCCGGCCACAAACGTCGAGGCGTAGCCGAGGGTGACGGTGACGACGTGGGTGGCGAGCCAGAAATTGGTGTCGAGCACGGCGCGCATCATTTCCATGGTGTCACCGCTAAGCGCGAGGTTGTGCGCGATGATGAGCGTGACGAAGCCGGCGAATGATGCAACGACGCAGCCGATGCCGTCGTGATAAATTTTTTCCAAAACCATTCCGAGAATGACCGCGGCCCAGCCGATGAAGATGGCGGAGGAATAAAGATTGGTCACCGGCGGCCGGCCTTCGAGATACATGCGGAACACAAGGCCGGTGGTGTGAATCACCCACGCCAGGCCGATGAGATAAAACGCCGAGCGCCGCAGCCAGTCGGACAGGTTGAACCACGACAGCAACGCCAGCACGAGGGCGAGCACGTAGATGACGGTGGCCTTGTAAAATGGCTGCATCGTGCTGAAGAAAAATTCCTGGTCCGCCTTTTTCATTTGGGGCGCAAAACGGTCGGCCAGCCAGGCGCGGTATTGGCCGACGATGCGGTTGAAATCTTCCGGTTGATCGGCACGGTAGGCGGTGATCATTTCCGCATAAAATTTTGTGGCGGGATTGATTTCGCCGGTCCGGGCGGTTTGCATGAGGTTGGTGCCGATGTTTTGCCACGCGTTGCGCGGGACGTTGATGTCCACGGGCGGGATCACGAGGGGCAGGGCGAAGCGCGCGACGGTGTCATAGCCGCCCATGAAACCGAGGAGGGTGTTGAACGCTTCCGGGTCGAATTTCTGCCCGGCTTCGCGCGCCTGCACGGCGGCCATGCCGGGGCCGATGCTTTTCTGATACGCTTCCAATTCCGCCGCGAAATCGTCGGTGCCCGGCGATTTGAGGCTGATTTCGAGCCGTTGATAAAGGTTCAGGGTCTCAAAAAGCTTCATCAACTGCGACTCGAAGACGGTGCGGCTGGCGGACTCGATTTTTTCGATGCGGTCGGTCTGCTTTTCCAGTTCGTCCATCTGCGGCTGGATCTGGTTGAGGGAGTAATATTTCTGGTTGTCCGGCAGCTTGAGCAGCGCGAGGACTTCGTTGTTATCAATGCGGAAAATTTTCAAGTCGTTGGCCGACTCGGGTTTCATCATCGTTTCGAGCAGCCATTCCATGGCGGTCAGGGTCTGCGTTTTGCCGTTCGCTTCGACGATGACGCTTTGTTTGGTGCGGATTTGGAGCAGGGAATTGCGGGCGACGGAATCGAACGGCTGGAACCGGCCATTCATGAGGACGGGCAGCATGCCGAAGTCGCGCGCGTGAAAGCCGGTCTCCGGTTTCTGGTGCAGCGCGGACAAAACCCACCCCGCCATCACGATGACCAAAATGAGGGGAATCCACTTTTTCATAATCAGGATGGAACGCCGGCCTCCGGTCCGGCATGTTTCAAGCAGGGCTTTTGCTTCGCGCCGTGCCGGAGGCCGGCGTTCCGATTCAATCGCAAATCGTAAATCGTAAATCGTAAATTCATTTCATCATTCTCCGTTTTAAAAAGGGAATCAGGTGGCTGAGAAATTGGATGAGCAATCCGGTGGCGACCAGCACGCACGAAAAATACGGCGTCAACCAGGTGGGATTGCGGACCACCTGCAGCACGCTGCCGTGGTCGTCAGGATCGAAGCTCGCCTGGTAGAAGGTTTCGCCCGCGTAACGCAGCGGGTTGTTCATGTAAATAAGCACTTCGCGGTCTTCGTGATTTTCCACATTTTGCAGCCGGACGCGGCTGGAGAAATTTTTGGGGATGTCCGTGCCGGGATATTTGTCATGCCGGAATTCGATCAGGTGCAGGCTGAACGGCTGGTAAAACCGTTCCTGGCGCAGCAACAATTCATAAGTGTGACCGTCGTAAACGAACTGCTGCGGGCGGTCCAGCCACCCGGACACGAGGAAGGTGCCGATGGAACTTTTGGGGGTGGTGATTTCGACAATGGCCGACGGCATGTCCATACGGTTCATTTCCGTTTCGCGCGGCTCTTCGCGCCACCAGATGCCGGAGCCGGGACCGGCGGTGGTTTTGACCGGGTCATAGCCCGGCTGGGGTTGCTGCGCGAGTGATGAATTGGCGTAAAAGGTTTTCACGCGCACGGTGAACGGCATTCCTGGGTCGCTCACTTCGCCCCGACGCACCAGAAGCGAGCAGGGGATGGCGACGACCTGATCCGAGTCCTTGTCGGTGGTGTCCAAGACCGCCAGTTCAAAGGCGCGGTCGGCTTCGGAATAATTTCTCGTTTCACCGATGCGCAGATGCAGGTTGCTTTCCTGGGACAGGAAATCCGTGAGCATCTGTCCGAGCAACAGCAGCACGACGCCGAGGTGAATCAGCACGATGCCGATCTTCCGTTTGCCCGGCTGATAGTAACGCACATGCGCGCACAGCAGGTTGATGAGCAGCACGGTGCCGAGAAGGTAACCGCCGGGGAAGATGGGGATGTGGAATCCGGACCCGGCCGGCTGCCAGTAAACGAAAACGCTGCGGAAGAATTCGTTCTGGGCCTTGTACAGTCCGAGATGCACCTGTGCCAGCGTGCCCCAAAACACCAGAATACAACCCAGCAGCAGACAGGTCACGGTCAGCTTGAGCGACGAGAATAATTTGATCAGGTGTTTGAGCATTTCAGCTTAAATTTTTCTCCCTCTCCTCCCCCATGGAGGAGAGGGGCGGGGTGAGGAGGTCGATTATTTCAGAATTAAAATCCCCTCTCCCCGGCCCTCTCACCGCTTGGGCGGGGAGTGGGAGTTCGTGGTGTTGTCAGGTTGTGTCCATTCTTCCGTGTGCTTCGTGGTTTCAAATGTTCTTTTCAGTTCAGTATTTCACGCCTTGGACAAATTGGATGAACGCGTCCTTCTGAGCTTCCACAACTTTCGCATCGCCCATCAATTTGTAAAACCAAGTCTGGCCGGATTGCGAGACCATTACGCCCACGAGCCGTGTTGGCTGGCTGGTCCGGGCGTCCGTGCCGCTCAGGTCCACGAGCGACGCCTTGCCACCCTGCATGTCAATCGTCATGACCAGTTTGTTCACGTCGCCATCGGACAACGAGGTCAGGCCGAGCTGACCGCGCCAGCGATTGATGTTGCCAACCAGGCCGCCGCCTTCGCCGGCGGAACTGCTGACATTGACGGCCGCGGTGGCGCCACCGGCACCAGTGAGTGTGAATTTCGCGACGAGAAATTGTCCGCCGGAAACTTCCTGCCAGCCGGCGGGCACGTGCCAGTTCGGTTTGCCTTCGCTGGAAATTGGGCCGGCGGCGGTTGCCGGTACGCCCATGCCCATGTCGCCGATGGGCGGATGCGACGGAGGCAATTCTGTTTGTGCCTGGACGGTTGTAAATTTCACCGATTTGAGGAATGCAACAAACGCCGGCTTTTGTTGTTCGGCCAGATCGGCGTCGCCGGTCATTTTGAAAAACCACACCGCGTCGGTGCGATGTTGAATGACACCCAGAATACGCGTGGCATCGCCGCTGCCCGGGTTTTGGCCGGCGATGTCGTAGAGCTGCGCCGGTTGGCCACCCACCTCGACGCTTTCCGCGGATTTTTTCAGTTCCTCCGGCGACACGGGTGACAGACCGACCTGACCGCGCCAGCGGTTGACGTTGGCTTCGTCGCTGCCGGGCAAGCCGGGCAGGGGAATGACGCTCACATCGGCCTGTTTGCCGTTCTGGCCCTGGATTTTGAACGACGCCACGCGCATTTCGCCGGGCGGAACTTCCGTCCAGCCCTCCGGCGTCTGCCAGGTCAGTTGCGGTTGGGCGGATGCGGATGCCGCAAACCCGGGGGCCGCGGGTGCGGACGAAATGTCGGGATGTCCGGGCGGCAGGGTTGGGTTGGGCGAATCGGTGGGCAGGGCTGGCGCGGATTGCGGCTGAGGCTGGTTCTGATCCTTGGCGACGCGATAGACTTTTACCTCGTCGCGGTGACAACCGGCGACGGGCAGGAACAGCAACGACGTCAAAACCGGCAGCAGCCAGGCGCGTTTATTGAACCGGCACCCGAGGGCGACCCCGGATTTTTCAATCGGATGACTTATCACGATACAAAATTAGATGACGGATTGATGAAGATTCAAGTTTATTCTGGCAGGAGGGCGGGACGGGGGCGAAGAAGCAACGCATCTGGCGCGCGGCTGTCCCAGCCGCAGCAGATCGAATTTTTGAAATGTTCGTCTTGATTCCACATGTTTCTGTTTTGTGTGTGCTGCGCCTGGGACAGGCGCGCTCCGCGGCAAATGGTGTGCGTCAGCAGGATTGAGTCAATGCCACGCAGTTGAAGCCCCGCGCGGGATGCCGGTTAAAAACGGTATTGGAGGCTGGCAAAGATGACCTGGGCATCATAACTGAAATGGCCGACGGAAGCCAGATCGTCGTAGTGGGTGAAGGCATATTTCAGGTTGAGGCGCAGGTTTTGAGTGATCCGGCGGGAGAGTGCGGCGGTGATGCTGTGTTCCTCGGTATCGGTGCCGAGCGGCACACCGCCAACAATGTTGTTCTGGCCGTCGGCGGCGCGATAATAAAAGTAACCGACGTTCAAATCGGTCCTGTCGTCCAGCACAAAATCGGAGTTGAAGTTGACCGTCCAGTAATTGTTTTGCGAGTTAAGAACAGCCTGGGTGTAATCGGATGTGGGCGTTTTCGTGGTGCTGAGGACATAATTGAATCCCGCCTGCAGGCCGAGCCAGTTCAAGGGCGTCCAGCTCGCATTCTGACCAATGATGTGACTGTGCATCTTCGAGGAATTCACTTCGCTCAATTGCGACGCGGGGTCGGGCTGCGTGCGGATGGTGGAGTCCTGATATTCGTAGCGGCTGACGAGCGTGATGTTTTTCGGCAGGCGCAACGTCAGGCGGATATTGCCGTCCAACGTTTCAAATCCCTGATAGAGGATAAAACCCGGATAGGCATTTCCGGTGCTCAAATCATTGGGGGTGTTGTCCAACGTGTTGTCGTAGTTGTATTGGTTGATTTTATAATAGCCGCCGACGTCAAGGCTGGCCTGGCGGACGGGATACCAGCGGGCGCTGGCAAAATATTTTTGGAAGAGACGGGAGTCATCGGTCGCGAATTGCACCGGAATGGGGCCGATACCGTTGACCTGGGTCAGTCCCCCGTTTTCGTGCAGATTTCCCTGGCCTTCCGTCCATTGGCCGCCGAGGTTGAAGACCCAGTTGGTCACGCCGGTGTAGCGGAGGTCCAGGCGTTCACACACGTCGAGGGAATCGTACCCGCTGTTGCTGTTGAACGGTTGCGTTTCGCCCTGGTTGTAATACGGATCATACAACGTGCCCACGCCGGCGGCATCGGAGTTCCAATCCTCCTTTTGCACCCGGATCGAAGGGCTTATGGTGAAAGTCTTCGTCGGCAACGACATGAGGTTGACGTTCATGACATACTGGTGCTCGTGGGCACCGCCATTGAGGCTGGTGTAGCCATAGCTGAGGGCCGGATAAGCCGGCGAATAAACCACGTCAAAATCATCTCCGTAAATCTGGCTGCCGGTAAAGCGGTCATCGAGATTGGCATACATGAATCCGGTGGACAGAAACAGGTTGTCCTTGATCCAGGATTCGGCGAACGCATGGGCGCTCAACATGTCGTAGGAGG
>Ga0187849_1004922_pt1 | contig 10843 bp, 10 predicted proteins | sample June2016WEW_4_10_2_FD_132412 | JGI IMG/M metagenome (GOLD analysis project Ga0187849, IMG submission 132412) | Peatland microbial communities from SPRUCE experiment site at the Marcell Experimental Forest, Minnesota, USA - June2016WEW_4_100 | ecosystem: Environmental > Terrestrial > Soil >... | reverse complement strand
GAAGGCAGAAGGCAGAAGGCAGAAGGCAGAAGGCAGAAGGCAGAAGGCAGAAGGCAGAAGGCAGAAGGCAGAAGGCAGAAGGCAGAAGGCAGAAGGCAGAAGGCAGAAGGCAGAAGGCAGATCAACCTTCATAGATGTTTTCTCACTGCCTACTGCGTTCTGCCTACTGCCGACTGTTTTCTACGGCCGGACTCGTCGAGCCCTGAGCCGCCGCTCACAATACACCAGGACGTATTTGCGGAGATGCGCGGGCATCCGGCGGTCGAGGCACGCTTCTCGGAGGTCGTTAACGGCGAGGTCGGGCAAGAAGTTCAGCACGCGATCGAGCGGCGTGTGTGGGTTTCGGACCAGCGCCAGCCGCAAGTAATAACGGCACGACCAGCGGTCGTGTCGCGAGAGCATTCCCACGACGCGAGGCGAGAGTTTTTCGAAGGACAGAACGCGGACCACGTGGGCTTCGGTGAGAAACGGGTTGTCCAGCACGGCTCGGATAAGTTCTTCGTCTTCGGTGAGCAATAGTCCGGCGGCAACTCGACCCGAGCCGCGACGCGCCAACGAGATTTTTTCGCTGCGGGGAATTCGCTCTGCTTTCGTGAGAATGGCCTCTTCCACCACCCGCTTGACGTCCGCAGGCACGGCGGGCGTTTGGGCGACGCGGACCAGATCGAAGATGTGAAGAAATTTGAGCAGCGGCAGAGAGATCAGCCGCGGCGTTCTGGGATGTCGCGCCAGGGCGAGCTTCACCGGATAACTGCGCAACGCTTGCTTGTGAACCGCGATTTCTCGCAGCACTTCGGGCGCCAGGTCTTTGCGTTCAAGCAAGCGCAACAAATCCGGCTCCTGAAGATTAGGGTTTCGGGCAAAGGCAACCAAAACCTCCTTCGCCGTCTCCATAAAGAACTGGCCGGTCTGATGACGGGGCGCCGCTTGAGCGCGTTCGGCGCGGTCAGTCACGCTGTCGGGTGGCTTTGGCGGGCCCATGCTGCTCTGATTCTAACAGGGTCGTGAGAACCGGTGTAGGGTGGCGTGGCACCCAAGCGAGACTCGGAGGGTAGAATTCGCATCCTACGTAACGGAGGGTTTGATAACCGAGGACGTATCGGCGGGCAGTTCCGACTCGACAGATTTCGCTTGCAAAGTTCCGCGAGTCCTGATATTTGAAGTAGCGCATCGGAAGACGGTGATGTTTCCAACCTGGTGACGGAATCTCAATCCCTCCGCACACGAGGCTGGCGCATGTCTTATTTTAAGGTATCAAACCCTATAAACTGAGGTAGCTGAGCAAATGAAGAAAACGATTGTGTTCATGACATTGAGCATGTTGGTCAATCTCGCCGTCGGCGCGGCGCCAGCCCAGCGCGCGAGTCGCACGGGCGCGGCCTCGGTGTTGGTTCGCGCGGACGCCTGGCCGGCGGGACCTCAGGCGGCACAAACCCAGCCGACGTGGGGCAGCACGGAGGAGTACAACGCGTGGAAAGCAGCTTTCGATGCAACGGACCCCAGCAAGAAGGTCGAGCTCGCCGACGCGTTCATGAAGAAGTACGCCAGCTCGCCGTTTCTGTATTTGGGTTATCTCGAAGAGATTAAGGGCTATCAGGCCTTGAGTAAGGGCGACAAAGCGATGGAGGCCGCAGTCAACGCCTTGAAGCTGAGCCCGGACAACCTCGATGCGTTGTCTTTTGAGGCGTTCGCGCTTCCGTATCTGTACAAGCCGAACGATCCAAGCTCCGCCGAGATGCTCACTCGTGCTGAGAGCGACGCCAAGAAAGCCCTTGATATCCTTCAAAAGATTCAGAAACCAGCTAATGTCAGTGATGAACAGTTTAACCAGTTCATGAAGGGTAAGCGGGCGCTGTTCAATTCGACCTTGGGCTATACTGCCCTCCAGAAGAAAGACTTTGGGGGAGCGATCACTTACCTCAAGGCGGCCGCGGACGATAACCCGAGCGACAATCTGACTTTTTCCATGTTGGGCCAAGCTTATATCAATTCCACGCCTCCCGATTACGATAACGGAATCTGGAATCTGGCGAGGTCGGTCGCTCTGGCGAAGGCGGCGAACACGCCCAACGCTGCGGCTTTGCAGAAATACTGCGATCAGGTGTACACCAGTTGGCACGGTTCGGACCAAGGGGAGCAGGACGTCATTAACCAGGCCGCGGCATCCGTGACGCCGCCTGCCGGGTTCAAGGTGACGCCGGCGGAGAAGCACAAGCCCACCGGCAATCAGGCGATTGATTATTTCTATACTCTGGCAGACACCATGAAGGCGGACGGCGATCAGGCCAAGGACTTCTGGAGCCAAACGAAAGGGCAGCCCTACGGTTTCGGCGGAAAGGTCGTGAGTAAGGAAGATGCCGCAGGCGGAGGTTCCACCAATGTGGGCATCGCGATTACCGACGAGAGCAAGGCCAAAGACACCGCGGACATCATCTTGAGGGACAAGCAGCCGGACGCCAAGTATCTCGCCAAAGGTGATCTGCTGCAATCCTTCCGGGGGACCATCGCCGATTACACGCTGACGCCGAGCTTTGCGGTGACGCTCGACGGTACCATCGACGACGACAGTCTAGCGTTGGCGAAGGAAAAAAGAGCCAAAGAGAAGGCCAAGGCGAAGCCAAAGCCCAGGCCGCGCACCACGACACACAAAGCTAGCCAATAGAGGCTCAAGCGGACAGCCGGCAGTTAACTGATTGGTAGAGGGCGCGATCTTCCCGAATACCTTAGCGTTTGGGTCGCCTTCGTCGCTTCGGCCGGTGATCGAGATCGAACTCTTCGATCTTTCTCCCTAAAGTATTGCGGTGGATACCCAGCGCCTGGGCCGCCCGGGACTGGTTGCCCTTGGTTAGTTCCAGCACTCGCCGGATAAATCGTTTCTCGAATTCACGAACGGCTTCTTCGTAGGAAATTCCGCGTTCGACCATCTGGTTGATCAGTGCGTCTAATTGCTCTTTCATGGCCGAGCTCCGTTCCGCTAGAAATTCCCCTGCTGATGAGGACTAGTCTTTCGTCGCCTTCTTGTCCCTCTGAATGAGGGCTTGCCTGAATTTCTCAAATTCGGCTTGGAAATGGTCCTTCAGGTCCCGCGGCATCACATAAGCAAGTCCGCGCGACCCGGCGGTGAAGTACGGGGCCAGCTCTGATTGTTGAACGGCCTCGGGCTTCACCGCAAAGGCCACGAGCGCCAAAAGCAAAATACAATCCACCACCACGCCGCGGATCAGCCCGAAGACGGCGCCCAGGAAGCGGTCGAACGATTGAAGCCCCACTTTCTTGATCATCTTCTTGGCGAGGACCGATATCAGCGCGCCCACCACGAGCGTGCCAAGAAACAGCGTCAGAAAACCTGCCGCCAGCGCAATTTCGTGCGAGCGGGTCAGATCCTCGAACCACGTCGCCGCGCGTTCGTACTTTGTCGCGGCGATGGCCAGGCCGACTACGACCGCCGCCAACGAAATCAATTCTCGGGCGAACCCCTTCGTCGCCGCAATTATTGTCGACAAAACGACAACGGCAATGAGGGTCCAGTCAAGCCAGTTCCACATCACGGTGCCTTTCAGTCTGGGGAATCACCCGTAAGGGCAAATCTTGTGCCTGCCCCATTTCGGGGCACCCACGAGGCGTGCCCCTACGTCGTGTCAATTCAGCGAATGTCCAGTCAACAGCCGAAACGCTTCCCGATATTTTTCGCTGGTCTTCTCAACCACTTCGGCAGGAAGCGGCGGCGGCGGCGGTTGCTTATTCCACTGAATCGACTCCAAATAGTCCCGCACAAACTGCTTGTCGAACGAAGGCTGAGGCCGTCCGGGCTCGTAGCCTGGCTTCGGCCAAAAGCGTGAAGAATCGGGCGTCAGCACTTCGTCGATCAGGATAATCTGGTCTCCCAGCACACCAAACTCGAATTTCGTGTCCGCCAGCAGAATGCCGCGCTCCTCCGCGTAATCTCGGGCTCTGCCATAAAGCGTCAGGCTGTATTCGCGCAGGCGCTCCGCCGCAGCGCGCCCAATCCTCTTCACGGTTTCGTCCCAATCGATGTTCTCGTCATGGCCCACCTCCGCCTTCGTGGCCGGAGTGAAAATGGGTTGTTCCAGCTTGGACGATTCCTTCAGGCCGGCGGGCAACGTGACGCCGCAAACGGCGCCGGTGGCTCGATAATCTTTCCAGCCAGACCCAGCCAGGTAACCCCGCGCCACACATTCGATGGGGAAAGGGCGGGCCTTCTCCACCAGCATCGATCGGCCCTCGAGTTGGTCCGCGAACGGCTGAAGCTCCAACGGAAAATCGGCCATGCGCGCCGTCAGAAAGTGATGAGGGACAATGCCTCGAAAGAACTCAAACCAGAAACACGAGAGCTGGGTCAGCACGCGTCCCTTGTCCGGAATGCCTTCTGCCATCACGACGTCGAACGCCGAGAGGCGGTCGGTGGCCACCACCAACAGGTGGTTATCCGACACTTCATAAACGTCGCGCACCTTGCCGCGCGAAAAGAGCTTCACGCCGGAAAGACAAGTCTCTCGTAGTGGGGGAGGTTGTGTCGGTTGCTTCACTGGAGTATTGGGCAGGCTCATTCTAGAGCATGGCGATTTGTTGTCAACGACAAAATCTGCCGCGGGAGTTTGTGTGAAGGCCACTGCATACAGTGCGCGCAAAATCTTACATCACTAAAGACAGTGGCATGTGGCAAGCGGCCGTCAGCGGTCAGCCGTCAGCTTTCAGCAAACTCGCGCGGCAGCGTCTCGCTGAGAGCTGATGGCTGATAGCTGAAACCTGACCTCTTGCCACATGCTGCTTGCCACTGTCCTCACGCTGGCACCGCGGCTAGCTCGGCCTCGAGCTCGTCGAACCGCACCGAAACCAGTTTGGAAACACCCGGCTCCTCCATAGTCACGCCATACATGAGTTTGGCGATCTCCATGGTGCGCTTGTTGTGGGTGATGAGGATGAATTGTGTCTGCGGGCACATCTGGCGGATGAGGTTGGTGAAGCGGTCGACATTCGATTCGTCGAGCGGCGCATCCACTTCGTCCAGAATGCAGAATGGGCTGGGCGTGAAGCGGAACACCGCCATCAGAAGTGCGAGGGCGGCCAGCGCTTTTTCGCCGCCCGAAAGCAGCAGCACGTTTTGCAGTCGTTTGCCCGGCGGCTGGGCAACCACATCGAGGCCGCTGTCTGGATCGGAGTCATCGCTCAAGCGCATCTGGCCGATGCCGCCGCCGAAGAGCGTCCGGAATGTTTCAGCAAAGTTGCGGTTGATGGCCTCGAAGGCTTCCAGGAATTGCCGCCGCGACACTTCGTCGATTTCGCGGATGGCTTGCGCCGTGTCCTGGATCGAAGCCAGCAAATCCTGGCGCTGCGTTTCAAGGAACTCAAAGCGTTCTTCAGCCTCCTGAAGTTCCTCGAGCGCCATCATGTTAACGGGTCCCAGGCCTTCGAGGCGCGCCTTGAGGGCTCGCAGTTCTTCTTCAGCGGCTTGAAGCGCGTCGCCCGAGAGCTCGGCGCCCGGCATCAGCTCAGCGAGCAATTGTGCGGGGTCGGCGCCAATCTCATCGCGGCATTGTTGCGCGCGATGAGCCCGGTCGGCTTCCACGCGGGCCAGGGCAACGTCGGCCTCCGCGCGTTTTTCGCGATGGAATTCGAAGGCCGCGCGAGCTTCGTCAATCGATGGGGCCAGGTGGTCGCGGCGCGCTTTCAACACTTGAGACTGCTGTTCCACCTCGCGGAATTCGATTCGCGCTGCCGACTGCTGTTCCTCGATGATCGTTCGCCGAGTCCGGACCGTTTCGCTTTCCTCCGCCAGCCTCTGTTGGTCCCCGCGCCAAGCCGAGCTTTGTTCCTGCCAGCGATCGATGCGTGCTCGCACCTCCTGCGCCTGAACCGCCACCCGCGAACGCTCCGCTTCAGCGGCGCGTGCGCGCTCCTGGAGCGAGCCGGCGCGCGCTTGCGCTTCGGCGTGCTGTTGGATCAGACGGTCCAAATGCTCTCGCAACTCTCGCAATTGTCCCGCGGCTTGCTCGATTTCCACCTCTCGCTGTTTTTGCTCGAGGGTTGCGGCGTCCAGTTGCGCACGCAAGCTCGTCTCGCGCGCCAGCGCGGCTTGGCGATCGCTGGCGAGCGCCGCAGCCTCGCCGCTGAGGATTCGCGTTCGCTCTGCCGCGCGGTCGCAGGCTTCGCGGGTTTGTCGCAATTTCTCGTTGGCCACGACAGCCTTCTTCTCAGCATCGAGTTTTTCCGCGGTGAGAGTGCGCAATTGATCTTCGAGCCGTCTTACACTCGCTGTGAGCTCTGCCCAAGCCGCATCGGATTCGCGCACTGTAGATTCCAAATCCGCAGTCTTGCGCTCGAGCTCGCGAAAATCCCGACGAAGGGCCAGCGGCCCGGCGCTCGCGCCCTTGCCGCCGGTGACCAGGCGGTGATGGTAGTGCTCGCCGGTCGGCGTCAGGAAATGGTAATCGGGATACCGGACGGCCAGTTGCTCAGCGACCTCTGTGGTCTCCACCACGTAGGCATTCTGCAAAGTGGGCAACGCCAAGTCGCCGTTTAATCCGAGGCGAGGCTCGAACTGCACGAGGTCGCGGACGTTCGCCACCACGCCCTGCTCGCCGCGAACTTCGGGGTCGGAGTCTCCGTTGGCGTGGCCGTTGGTTGGAACGTGGGTGACAAAAAACGTGGAGCGGCCCGAGCCGCCGCTCTTCAACAGGCCAATGCCGGCGCGCGCTTCTTCGTGGCCTTCCACCACCACGCACTCCAAATCGTGCTTCAGAAAATCTTCCACCACTTCTTCGTAGCCCGGCGAGACCTCCACAAAATCCGCCAGCAAGCCCATGGGACGAAAGCTGTGGCCATTGTCGTCGTGGTGAATCGTCAAAAGCTTCCTGACGCTTTCCGTCGAATAGGCATGGCGGGCCAGGGATTCTTCCAATGTTTGTTTGCGCGCGACGGACCCCGAGTACTCCTGCCGCAGACTATCCAATTGCGCGCGCCGTGCCGCTTCCTCCTGGCGCGTGGAGTCGAGATTCGCCGCGGTCTCGGCCGCTGCCTTCAGCAAGGTTGCCAAGGTGCTTTCGCCGCGCTGGTGCACGGAACCCAGCGTTTCAAACTCCGCAGCCAGCCAGAGGTGTTCCTGTTCGGCGGCTCCTCTCTCCGCCTCGGTGCGTTTCGCCTGGCGCTCGAGCGACAGGCCAATTTCTTCCGCCTGCACGAGTTGGTTCCGCAACTCCGCAGCGTTGCTGACCGCCGCGAGCAGTGATTGGCGGGCCGCCTCAACTGTGGCTTCACCCGTCGCGACTTGGGCTGCGGCCTCTTCCTTTCGGGCCGCCAGCTCCGCGGCGTCCTCTCGCGCCATCGTCCATTCGCGCTGGAGCTGTTCCGCGCGGCTCGCGAGATCGGCGGTTTCTCTGTCGAGCGAAGCGGCCTGGGTCTGGAGCCTCGCACTTTCTTCCGCGGCTTCGGCAATGCGGACGTCGAGGCTCGCGACCTGGTCCCGAATCTGGTGCACCCGCGATTCGAGGCGTTGCTGTTCAAGATCGCCCTGCGCCATCGCCTCGCGCCATTGAGTAAGCCGGTTTTCCAACTCTTCGTGCTGTTGGGTCACCGATTTGTGTTCGCGCTCGAGCTCGGCGAGATTTTGGCCGGCCAGCGAACACTTCTCCTGAAGGAGCGCGATCTCATCCTGAAGACGGTGGCAATCGGATTGGAGCCCGAAGAGTTGTGAGCTTAAGACGGCCTTCAAGCGCCCGCGCAGCTCCTCGCGCATTTCGCGGTGGCGGCGCGCCTTGGACGCCTGCCGCTTGAGCGAGTTCACTTGCTTCGTCACTTCTTCCAGAATGTCCGTGATTCTCGCCAGGTTCTGCCGGGAAGATTCCAGTTTCGCTTCAGCGAGGCGCTTGCGCGATTTGAATTTGGAGACGCCGGCGGCTTCTTCGATGATCGAGCGGCGGTCAGACGGCTTGGAGCTGAGGATCTGCCCGATGCGGCCCTGCTCGATGATGGCGTAAGACTCCGGCCCGAGGCCCGTCCCCATAAACAAGTCCTGAATGTCGCGCAATCGGCACTGCTCACCGTTCAGCAAATATTCGCTCTCCCCGGAACGAAACAGCCGACGGGTCACTACAATTTCTCCCCGGTCATTGTGCAAACGCGGCTGGGATGGTTCCGAAGCAGAGCCTTCCGTTGTAGTCATTCCCGCGGAAGCGGGAATCCATTCTGCCGATCCGTCCCGCGGCGTCGGCTGGTCGGCGGCTTTCACATAGTCGGGATCAACAAGGGTCAAGCTGACTTCAGCCAGGCCGGTAGGCGGACGGTTGCTGGTGCCGGCAAAAATGACGTCGGCCATGCGCTCGCCACGCAGGATGCGCGCGCTTTGCTCGCCCAGCACCCAACTGATGGCGTCCGCCACGTTGGATTTGCCGCAGCCGTTCGGCCCCACAATGGCCGCGATGCCGTCTGCGAATTCGAGGCGGGTGCGCTCCGCAAAGGACTTAAACCCCAGCAGCTCGACCTTTTTTAGCTCGAACAATTTGGATTCCTCCCAAAAAACAGTGGCAAGTGGAAAGTGGCATGTGGCGAGCACGCGCTACCGCAACCCCGGTCATTCCCGCGCCCCGTCCCGACGGGGTCTCGGGAAAAGCGGGAATCCAAGCTCGGCCGCTTTCCACTCGCCACGTGTCGCTCCTCTTGTTCGGATGGTCAGAAGGGCGGGGAACGAGGCTGCGGGGCACAATCCCGCCGGGTCCTCCGACCGACGCCGAGAAACACGCTGCCGTACGAACCCTGTACTGTCCAACCCGATCATCCGTGCTGGCGCACGAACTAAAGGCCGTTGCGAGAATCCCCGCCAACTCGGGCGAACTATAGCACCACTGATGAGGGTTGTAAAGAGAAAAAAACACAAGATGATGGGGTTTTGGCAAGAGACGCCCTAAATGTGGGGGCGAAAGTCTGGGTGCTGGAAATCGGCCCGGCGTGGCTTGTGAGCGCCCGGCCGGCCGGTAAAGCCAGCTTGCCTGACTCTTCGTCATTCATGCGGAGTGCCGCCCAGCGCTCGGTCGATATCGCCGGTGATCAGACGCGCGCCGCGCTGGCTGGTAAGGTACGCCCACGCCCAATCAAACAGAACGACGAACCGGTTGCGGAAGCCGACCAAGAAGAGAATGTGGACGAAAAGCCAAGCCAACCAAGCGGGGAAGCCGGAGAACTTCAGTCTGCCGAGGTCGGCCACGGCGGCGGCGCGTCCGATGGTCGCAAGGTTGCCTTTATCAAAGTAGTGAAACGGCTGGCTGGGCTTTCCTTCGAGCGCCCGCAGGATATTGCGCGCCGCGTGCCGGCCCTGCTGGATGGCCACGGGAGCGACACCGGGCAAAGGCTTCCCGGTCTGATGGGAGAATGCGGCGAGATCGCCAATCACGAACGCCTCCGGTCCGGAGGTCGGAACGGACAGCTCGTGCCAAGTGCGACCTGCTAGGAGTGTGTCGGAGATAGATTTGGTTCAACGCAGAATCAACAAGTTACAGATGTTAAACCGTCTGTAAGTTATTGATTCTTGGTTGCGAATTGCTTATCCCCGAAACACTCCTAGGCCATTAGTTTCGTGAATTCCTCGACCGTCATTTCGGCCTGGGCGACGATAGCTGGTAGCCACGGTCAGCGCTCTCGTGACCGTGGGCCTTTCCTTCGATGACGAACCCAGAGTCAATTCCAAAGACGAATTGACCGTGTCCCCCGTACGAATCCACGCTTGACAAGTGACAAGCATCACTTTACACTGTACCCTGATGATAAGGAGCTTTAAGCACCGGGGGCTGAAACGGCTTTATGAACGCGGCGACCGGAGCGGGATACGGCCCGATTTGCTGGACACGGTTGAGGACATTCTTGCCCGCCTCGATGAGGCCGACGCGCCGCAGGCACTTAACCTCCCGGGTTATCGCCTGCATCCGCTCAAAGGTGACTTGAGTGGCTTCTGGTCGGTGACGGTTCGGGCCAACTGGCGCGTCATTTTTCGTTTTCAAGGCGCTGATGCGTTTGATGTTGAACTGATTGATTACCACTAGGGACGAAAGGAAAAACGCCATGCCCATGAAGAACCCGCCTCACCCCGGACGAAGCATCCGGACCGCTTGCCTTGAACCGTTGGGCTTGTCCGTGACGGAGGGCGCCAAGGTTCTTGGCGTCACCCGGCAGGCCCTCAACAACGTGGTGAACGGGAAGTCCGCAATCAGCCCGGAGATGGCTATCCGGCTCGCCAAGGCGTTCGGCAGCACGGCGGAAACGTGGTTGCGTATGCAGGTTGCCTATGACTTGGCAGCCGCCCGAAAGCACGAAAGCAAGATTAAGGTTCGGCGACAACACCTCGAAGAACTCCGCGCAATTTGAACGATGCCGGTGGGCTCGCCAGCGGGTAGATACAAGCCACTGTGTCGCCACGGCGATCTTCCGTGACTGTGGGCTTTCCCTTCGATGACGAACCCACGGTCAACTCCAAAGACGATTTGACCGCGGCTACCTCCGGGTCACACAACCTCAGACGCCGTTCGAACTGTAATCTCTGCGCTTGTAACTTCCCACCTTGCGCAACTCGATCACCAAGTAGGGGTAGGGCTTGCCCTGCCCTTCTTGGTTCGGCGGCAATCTACACGGAGGGGACGGCAAGCCGTCCCCCTACTGCGAAGGGCCTTGCGGACATAACAACCGTAAGGCCGTCCGTTAGCCCGGCGCCGTGGCAAAGAACTGCTTGACGTGCAGCTTCTTGGCGCGGCGCTTCGCTTGCCACAGATCGTAGGCAAGCTGCATCTGCAACCAGTGCTCCGGCGTGCTCCCGAACGCCTGGGACAGCCGCAGCGCCATT
>Ga0187849_1004918_pt1 | contig 10847 bp, 9 predicted proteins | sample June2016WEW_4_10_2_FD_132412 | JGI IMG/M metagenome (GOLD analysis project Ga0187849, IMG submission 132412) | Peatland microbial communities from SPRUCE experiment site at the Marcell Experimental Forest, Minnesota, USA - June2016WEW_4_100 | ecosystem: Environmental > Terrestrial > Soil >... | reverse complement strand
TTCCTCCACTTCGGCTAACGCAGCCGACAGCTTGTCGGCTGCTCGATCCCCAGTACCCATCAAAAACTGATAGCTTCTCTCGTGATTCGCTCAGGAACCACCGTCATCTCGCGATTGCGCCCCCCCTCCGGGGCAAAGAGGCGCCGTGAGCTGACCGAAGGTTTTAATCGCACCCAAGTCCTCAACTTTCGTGCCCACACGAATAAAACAGCCAATGCAGCCAATACAGGCAACGGAGCACTTGCACACCCACCCCCCATTATGCGAAACCTCTTGCGCATGAATGCGGCACAGCGCGCAGAAATTGAGAATTCAAGGTCCGACGGCTCGAGCTTCAGAAAATGACTTCCGCCCTTATCGTCGCTGCCGGCAAGGGGACCCGCATGGGACCCGGCGTGGACAAGCTTTTCCTCGAATTGAACGGATGCCCCCTGGTGGCGCATACCTGGCGGCGCTTCGATCACGCCCCCTGCATCGATCACATCGTTATGGTCGTTCGGGACGGAATGCAGAGCGCCTTCGCTGAACTGGCCAAAGAACACCGATTCACAAAACCATTCCGCCTGGTCGCGGGCGGCAAGGAGCGCCAGAACTCCGTTTGGAACGGCCTCGAGGCGCTGCCCCACGATGCGGACATTGTTGCTATTCAGGATGCGGCGCGGCCATGCACCAGCCCCGAGCTCATCGCCGCCACGGTTGAAGCCGCCCGCCAATTCGGGGCCGCCGTTGCCGCCCAACCCGTGACCGACACGATCAAAGAATCGCACGACGGGCAGTTGATCGAGCGCACTCTGGATCGCTCCCGCCTTTGGGCCGTCCAAACACCCCAGACCTTCCGCGTCGAGCTCATCCGCCGCGCCCTCGCCGAGGCCCGCCAGCGCCACATCTTCCTCACGGACGACACTGCCGCCTGCGCACTCATCGGTCAACCCGTCAAACTCGTCGTCGGCCACCTGCCCAATCCCAAAGTCACCCGCCCCGAGGACCTGCCCTACGTAGAATTGCTCTTGCGGCAAAAATCATGAACGCCGGCAATCGCGGGTGAGGGCAAGCCGGTTTGGCATCACGAGCCACTTGCAAAAAATGGCTTTTGGGGGAACCTTTCTACCCGACAAGCATCGTAGAAATGTCAAAAACTGTTTTTTTGCCGCGACCAAACTCAAAAACGAGAAACAACAATGAAAACGCTCTCGCACGCACACCCAACTCGGGCACCGATATCAACGACAATCGCGAGGAGGATGCTTCTGGTCCTTGCGCTGGCCGGGACCGCTGCCTCCCTGCATGCCCAGGGCCTTATCCCCAGCGGCCAAATCAGCGGCGAACAGGCGTCGCCCGGAGTCTATGATTACACCTTGACGATCAGCGACGGCAGTGGCGCGACCACTCCGATTGGGTCTTTTTGGTATGCCTGGGTTCCGGGGGCCTTCTATTTGCCCTCGACTCCCACCAGCGCGTCGGGGCCAACCGGATGGTCAGCCAGCATCGTAGGCAAATCCATCCAGTTCTCCGCTGATTCCGCCGCGAACGACATTGCCCCGGGAACCTCGCGGACCTTCGACTACGTCGCGAGCTTCTCACCAGCACAGTTGGCTGCAGCCCCGAACGGAGGGCTCTCAGTGGCTTATGGCGGGGCAATTGAAAGCAGCCCCAGCCTAACCTTCAGCGTTCAAGCGGTGCCGGAACCTCCCGCCCTGACCCTGCTCTCGCTTGGGCTGGGCGGGTTGTGTCTGGCTGGCCGGCGAAAAGCAGTTTAACCGCAGAGAACGCAAAGATCGCAGAGAACCAATGGGGCCATGATCTGCCCGCGTCCTTTGACGTGTGAGGCCAAACTTGTCTGTAGGTGCCTATCTTTGTGTTCTTTGCGCTCTTTGCGGTTCATCAACTGCCGTTTTTGGGCTAAAGTCGGCCAAGCCCGCCACAAACCCGGGAGCCGAAACCCCAAGCCCGGAGGGAAATCCGAAGTCCGAAGGCCGAAATCCGAAGGCTGAGATCGCAAAGCTTTCGGGCATTGGCTCTGCGCTCAATACTGAGGCCACAGGCGCTTCCGCGTCGCGTAGCGACCGCACCGAATGAGGGACCGCGTGCGGACTTCGGATTCCCGCCTGCGCCGAGGCTTCGGCGGGCAGGTCGGATTTCGGGGCTTCGGATTTCGGGTTTCTTTCGGATTTCGCGCCTCGAACTTCGGGTTTCAGGGCTGCGGGGTTTGCCCTTTCCCTGAGCAACGGCGCCTTAGAGCAGCCCTGCCGGCGGGGAGAAATGAAATTTCCGGCTTGCCAGCCGTCCGGGAAAGCGTAAAAGGAGAGCATACAAAGGTCCGTTGGCGATTCGCTTTATGAGTTATCAGGACAAATTGCCCGCTGTGAACGTTGGCCAGCCAGAAGTACCGGTCTCGTACCCGATGCCGCGGCCGGTTGCGCCGCGCTCGGTGAACCATCGGATCGTGCCCGGCAAGGTCCCGGGCGCGCCACAATGCGCGCTGCTGGACAAGGTGCGGCAATTCGAGAGCGCCGATCAGTTGCGGGCGATGGGCCTGTATCCCTATTTCAGGGTCATTTCATCGGCCCAGGACACCGAGGTGCTCATCAATGGCAAGCAGGTCCTCATGCTGGGCTCCAACAGCTACCTGGGCCTGACAAATCATCCGAAGATCAAGGAGGCGTCGCGCACCGCCGTCGAGAAGTATGGCACCGGGTGTGCCGGGTCGCGGTTCCTCAACGGCACCCTGGAGATTCACCTCGAACTCGAGCGCGAATTGGCCCAATTGGTCCACAAAGAGGCCGTGCTCCTCTACTCCACCGGGTTCCAGGTCAACCTTGGCGTCATCAGCGCCCTGGTCGGCAAAGGGGAGTTTGTGCTCGGCGACAAGAGCAATCACGCGAGCATTGTTGAAGGTTGCCTGCTTTCGCAGGGCAAATTCCTCCGCTTTCCGCACCGGGATATGGCGACGCTGGAGAACCGCCTGCGGAACATCGATGCTGAATCGGGCAAACTGATCGTTGTGGATGGCGTTTTCAGCATGGAAGGGGACATCACCCCGTTGCCCGAGCTTTGCCGCATCGCCGGACGATACGGGGCGGCGGTAATGGTCGATGATGCGCACGCCATTGGCGTCCTGGGCAAGAACGGCTCCGGCACCGCCAGTCATTTCGGACTTACCGATCAGGTCCACCTGATCATGGGCACATTCAGCAAATCCCTGGCCAGCCTGGGCGGTTTCATCGGTTCGGATGCCGAGACGATAGATTATCTCAAGCACCACTCCGGGCCGTTGATCTTCAGCGCCAGCATGAGCCCGGCCAACGCGGCGGCGGTGCTGGAGGCGCTCCGGATCATGACCAAGGAACCCGAACGCATTGCGCGGCTTTGGCACAACACCGCCCGCATGAAAGAGGGCCTGGCGCGGCTGGGCTTTAACCTGGGCGCCTCCCAAACCCCAATCTTGCCCCTGTATTGCGGCAACTTGCTCCTGGCCTTCAAGCTGTGCAAACGCCTCCAGGAGGAAGCGATCTTCGTCAATCCCGTCGTTTCCCCGGCAGTGGCCCCAGGTCAGGAAATGATTCGCATCAGCTTGATGGCAACCCATACTGACCGGCAAATCGATTTCGCCCTGGACAAGCTCGGAAAGGTAGGCAAAGAGCTGGGCCTGATCTGAACGGATTGAAGATCCTGCTCACAGGCGCCAACGGCTTTGTCGGCAGTCATGTCCTGGACAAACTCCGCGCGCGGGGACTGCCCACCGCAATACTCCTGCGCCCGTCCGGCAACCGCCGTTTCATCGAAACCCACCTCTCCTGGGCCGAGGTCCGGACCGGCTCGCTCTCTGACCCGGCAAGCCTCCGGGAAGCCATGGCCGGCATCACGCATCTCATCCACTGCGCGGGCTGCACCCGGGCTGGGCGCTGCTCCGGGTTTTACGAGGTCAACCAGGCCGGGACCCGAAATGTCATCCGGGCGGTCAACGCTCAAACAGGCATCCGGCGCGTCGTCCATGTCTCCAGCCTGGCGGCCAGCGGACCCGCCATGCCTGCCAACCCCGCCCGCGAGGAAGACGCGCCGCACCCGGTTTCCGAGTACGGGAAGAGCAAGTTGGCCGGAGAACTGGAAGTGGTCCAACACTGCCGCCCGGAGTTTGTCATCCTCCGCCCTGCCGGCGTTTACGGCCCGCGCGACGTGGAATTCCTGCGGCTTTTCAAGGCGGTCAAAGCCCACCTGCTGCCAAGGCCGGGGCGGCAGGCCCTGAGCCTGGTGTTCGTCCAGGACCTGGCCCAGGCCATCGTGACCTGCCTGGACCATCCGGCGGCGGCGCGGAAGACCTATTTTGCGGCGTGCCCTCAAATCGTGACCGCCCGCTCGATGGCCGGGGAGATCGCCACGCAAATGGGGGTCTGGACCGTTCCGTTGCCGCTTCCGGCGCTGATGCTCTGGCCCTTGTGCCTGGGAGAGCAGATCCTGTCGCGCCTGACGGGCAGGGCGAGCCTGCTCAGCCTGCAGAAGTTTGCCGAACTCCGCGCCCCAGGCTGGGTCTGCAACCCGGGGTTGCTGGAGCGTGAAACCGGCTGCGCCTGCCGCACCACGATCGAGCCCGGCATCGGCCAAACGCTCCAGTGGTATCGGCAGCAGCGATGGATTTGAGAGCCAGCCCAAAAAACCAACCTCTCTGTTGTGGCGCGAAGCCCCTCGCGACCATGAGCCGCTACGCCTTTGTTGATTACGCCACCCAGGCATACTCGGCCCTGGTGGCGGTCCTCATTCTGAGTTTCCATAACCAGACTGTCCCGGCCTGGGCGTGGCTCTTGGCCGCGCATGTTCTCGGATTGGCGACGGTCCATTGGCTGGTGCGGCCCCATGCCCCCGGGCGGCTGGCCCCAGTGCTGGACTTTCTCCGGCATTTCTACCCGGTCCTGTTCTACGTGTGGTTCTTCTGCGAAACCGGGTGGTTGAACCGGATGTTCTTCAGCGACTATCTCGACCCGATGGCCATCCGGTGGGACCAGGCGCTCTTTGGCTGCCAGCCGAGCGTCCTGTTCATGGAAAAACTGCCGTGGCTGGGAGTCAGTGAGCTCTTCTATGCGGCCTACTTCTCCTATTACCTGATGATTGCCGGCGTGGGGTTGGCCCTCTTCCTGCGGAGCCGCCGGCAGTTTTTCCACTATCTCTCCGTCCTGTCGTTCCTCTTTTACGTCTGCTACCTGATTTACATCTTCCTGCCGATCATCGGTCCCCGCCTCTTCTTTGGGCCGGTCGGCGGCTACAACCTGCCCCTCGAGGCCCAGCGCCTGGCGCCGGCGGACACCTATCCGGCGGCGGTCCAAAGCGGCCTCTTCTTCAAACTCATGGGATGGATTTACCGGGTCTTCGAAGCAGCCGGTTCAGCCCTGCCCAGCAGCCATGTCGCCGTGGCGTGGTGCACGGTCTGCTTTTCATTCCGCTACCTCAAGCCCATCCGCTACCTCCACCTCCTCTTGGCCTCCCTCCTCACACTCTCGACCGTTTATTGCCGCTATCACTACGGCGTGGACGTCCTGGCCGGCTTGCTGGCCTTTGCCCTCCTGGTCCCCCTGGGCAATTGGCTCTACTTCAAGTTTGGCGCTGACCCGGCGGAGCCCGGATCATGAAGAATGCCCCGGCTCCCTCAGGCTAACTTTCAGTTTGAGGAAATTGGCCAGGATTAGCCGGCCACTCTGCGTCAGGATGCTCTCCGGATGGAACTGCACCCCCCAGATGGGGAACTGTTTGTGCCTGACCCCCATGATTTCCCCCTCCTCGGTTTGGGCGGTCAATTCCAGGCACTCCGGCAGGGATTGGCGCTCGATCACCAGCGAGTGATAGCGCGTTGCCTCGAAGGGGTTGGGCAGGCCCGCGAACAGGTCCTTGCCATTGTGCTTAATCAGGGAAACCTTGCCGTGCATCATCCGGTAGTTCACGATGACATTGGCGCCAAAGACATGCCCGATGCACTGGTGCCCGAGGCAGACGCCCAGCGTGGGAATCTGGCGGCCGAACCGGCGGATGATCTCGTTCGACAGCCCGGACTCGCGCGGGGAACACGGCCCGGGCGAAATCAAAATCCGCTCCGGCTTCAAGGCCTGAATCTGCTCCAGGGAAATCCGGTCATTCCGGTGAACCTGCATGTTCACCTGCATTTCGCCCAAATACTGCACCAGGTTGTAAGTGAACGAATCGTAATTGTCGATGACCAGCATCATAACGGCCTGTGACACTAATCCCGCGTCCGTAAAATGGCGATACATTTCCGGGGCGGGCAATTAGGAGCAGGATTAAGATTAGGAGCGGCTACCCAAGAAAGTGAAACGAGCCCCTCAGGCTTGGTCTTTGCGCGCGCGGTTCTTGTCGTGGTATGCGGCGAGAATCGAGAGCAAGATGGAGAGGAGGATGATCCCGGCGACGACGAGCAGGGAAATGGTGGTGGGAATCTCGATTTGGATTCCACGAGGCGGCAGGTCGTGGGGGTCCAGGAGCATCTTAGTTCCAATGAAGATCAGGACGACCGAAAGACCCGACTTGAGGAATCTGAAATAGCCGATTGCGCCGGCGAGCACAAAATAGAGAGAGCGCAGGCCGAGGATGGCGAAGACGTTGGAGGTGAAGACGATGAAAGGCTGGGTGGTGACGGCGAACACGGCGGGAACAGAATCCACGGCGAAGATGAGGTCGGTGGTTTCGATCGTCAACAGGACCAGGGCCAGGGGCGTAAGGGCCGGCCGGCCCTGCCAGCGGGTCGCGAATCTCTGCCCCTCCAGGCCAGGCGTCACAGGATAGAGCCGTCGCGCAAAGCGGACCACGCGGTTTTTCTCGGGATCGACCCTGGTTTGGGCAAACATCATTTTAATGCCGGTGAACAAAACGAAGGCCCCGAGGAGGTAGAGCATCCAGTGGAGCAGGGCAATGAGAGCGGCCCCCAAGGCAATCATCAGGCCGCGCATGACCAGGGCGCCCAGGAGGCCCCAAAACAGGACCCGGTGCTGAAGAACCGAGGGGACACCGAACCAGTTGAAGATGAGGGCGATGACAAGGACGTTATCCATCGAGAGGGAGAACTCGATGAGATAACCGGTGTAGAATTGGAGCGATTCCTTTTCCCCGCGCATCGCCCCCAGGGCCAGCCCAAAGAGCACGGCCAGGCCGACCCAGAGGGCTGTCCACCCCAGCGCCTCCCCGAGCTTCACCACGCGGGCGCGGCGATGGAACAGGCCCAAATCAAAAGCCAGGAACCCCACCACACAGGCGACGAAACCCACCCACTGCCACCAGGCAATGTCAGCAACCGCAAACATACTTTCGGACACTCTTGCTTCGAGCTCATTCTCGCAGAAGCACGCGCTGAAAGCGCGCCAGCATATCAGCCCAGGGCAACGCCCTGGGAAAGCCCCTACTCTCCGGCGCCCTGAAAGGGCGCAGGCCACAGAAGCCACCCCCGCCCTTGCAGGGCGGGCTGTGCCATTGGAGGCTGGTTTCCCAGGGCGTTGCCCTGGGCTGATGTGCTCACACGCCGTTGGCGTGGAAACCGTCCAAACCCCAGCGCTCCTGACCCCGGATGTCCCACAGCCTAAAGCGGCACCGGGCTCCCGAGGCTCCGTAGCGCAGATTTCCAACCTGCTGTATCGCCGACTTCCAGTCGGCAGGCCGTACCTGCTTGGTCGCATCGGCGGATTGGAAATCCGCGATACCGCAGACTGGAAGTCTGCGCTACGGCTTCCTGCTGGCGAAACCCCATGAAATATCCGCGCCTTCAGGTCAACGAACCGGCGGGGCGGCGCGTTGGCCCCGGGCGGCGGCGACGGTTTCTGCGGCCAGTGGCCCGGCGCCGATCTGTGGGCGCTGCCCTTTGTGCCAAAACAAGACCAGGGCGCTGGCGATGTAGATGCTCGAGTAGGTGCCGGTGATGATGCCGATGAGGAACGCAAAGGCAAAGTCGTTGATTTCCCCACCCCCGAAGACAAACAGGGAGAGCGTGGCCAGGAAGACCGTGCCGGAGGTGATGATGGTGCGGCTGAGGGTTTGGTTGAGGGACAGGTTCATCAGTTCCTTGAACGTGCCCCGAATGCCCAGCTTGAGGCTCTCACGGATACGGTCGAAGATGACGATGGTATCGTTGGTGGAGAAGCCGATGATGGTGAGGACGGCAGCCACGCTGGTGGCGTTGAACTGGCGTCCGGACAGGCAATAGAGGCCGATGGTCATCAGGACGTCATGGATGACGGCCAGGACGGCGCCCACGGCGAACGAAAACTCGTAACGGAAGGCCACATAGACCAGAATCCCGAAGAGGGAAAGCAGGGAGGCGATGATGGCCGAACGGGTGATGTCGCTGCCGACCGAAGCGCCGACGTGTTCGCGGCTCCGGACGGTGAAGTTGCCGGGCGCCAGTTTTTCGAGTGTGCTCATCACGGCATTGTTGGTGTCGGAGAGCGTATCCAGGCGCAGGGCCTCGGCGCCGGTGCCCAGGTCTTTTTGGTACTGGATCCTCGGGTCCTTGATGCCGGCGGCCTCGAGGGCAGGGCGGATCCGGGCCGGATCGAGCCTATTCTTGAAGAAACAGGTGACGGTGTCGCCTCCGATGAAATCGCGGCCGAAGGTGCTCTTGCCGCGGTAGAAGCCGTAGGCGACGCCGACGGTGATGATGACCCAGGAGGTGATAAAGGCGGGCTTGGCCAGCTTCATGAAGTCGAGCTTCATCGTGGCAGGGATGAGATGGAACATCTTGATGGACTTAAGCCAGGCGTGATCCACCAGCCAATCGAAGATTATCCGGGTGACGACCAGCGAGGTGAACAGGCTGGCAGCCACACCGATGGTGAGGGCCACACCGAAGCCTTTGATGGAGCCGGTGCCCATGAAAATAAGAATGACCGAGGAGATCAAAGTGGTGACGTGGGAGTCGAAGATGGTGCTGAAGGCGCGGCTGTAGCCGGCGGCGATGGCGCCGCGCAAGGACTTGCCTTTGCCCTGTTCCTCGCGGATGCGTTCGTAGATCAGCACGTTGGCGTCCACGGCCATGCCGGCAGTCAGGACGATGCCGGCGATGCCGGGCAAGGTCAAGGTGGTGCCGACGGAGCACATGACGCCCAGAAGAATGATGATATTGGCGATGAGGGCGACGTTGGCGACGGTGCCCGCGATGAGATAGTAACAGAGCATGAAGGCCGAGACGGCCAGGACGCCAAAGATGGAGGCCCTGATGCCGCTGTGAATCGCGTCGGTCCCCATGGTGGGGTCGACCTGGCTGGAGGCCTCCAGATCGAGCGGGGCGCGCAGGGGGTTCTCGAGCACGTTGGCGAGATCCAGGGCCTCCTTATAGTCGAATTGACCCGTGATTTCGCCGCTGCCGGCCTCGATCGGGGTGCGGATGGCGGGGGCGGAGCGGAGGTCCCCGTCCAGCACAATGCCCAGACGGTGGCCGACGTTTTCCCGAGTGACCTGGGCGAAGATCTCGGCGCCTTTGGCATTGAGGGTGAACTCGATGTTCGGTTCGCCCAGGTTGCCCCGCCCGACCATCGCCCTGGTGATACTGCTGCCGGTCAACTCGGGGCGTTTTTTGACCAGGAGATTCTCGATGACCATGCGCCCGTCGCGCTTTTCTTTGAGCTTCATGACTTCATAGCCCGGCTCGATGATCCCCTGGTCGAGCAGTTCCTTGCTGTTGGGGTGGACCATGCGGAACTCCAGATAAGCGGCGCGTTTGATGGAATCGATGGCGTCCTGCTGGCTGGCGGCCGACAGGCCGGGCAACTGCACCAGAATCTCGTCTTTGCCCTGCGGTTGGATGAGGGGCTCGGCCACGCCGAAGCGGTCGACGCGGCGGCGGAGCACCTCGACCGCCTGCGAGAGGGCCGCCCCGGTGTCCGAGACATTGGTGAGGGCGCCGGTCCGCATTCTTACGGTGAACGAGGTCCCGCCTTGGAGGTCCAGGCCCAGGCGGATGCGGCCGGCGGCCTCGCGCTGGAGACGGTTGAGAATGTAGCGGGTCGGGTCGGCTTCGTCCTTGGCCTCGAAAAACGGGAAATAGCGGGTGATATCGTTGGTGCCGATGGCCGCTTTGAGGTTGTCGTAGGGTTTCTCGGGGCTTTTGGCGTCCAGTTCCTGCGCCTTCTGCATCAGGGCGGCAAAGGCGGCATCATGGCCGCGGGCGCGCTGGCGGAAATAGGGGATGAGATCGTGTCCTCTGGGCGGATACAGCTCGTAAAGGGACCAGAGGATGACGAGGACGACCAGGACAAATCTCCAAAAATTATTACGATTCATGAGAACAAACTAGGATTAGCTGGACTCTCCGCCGTGTTCGGTGATTTCGGCGACAGCCGACTTGGTGATTTCGAACTTCGCATCGGCAGAGCGGACGTTGAGAGTCTTGTCTTTGACGGTGATGACGACGGCAACGATGCCGCCGCTGGTAACGATCTTATCGCCGGCCTTGACGGTCTTGAGCATCTCGGCGTGTTCTTTGGCCTTCTTCTGCTGGGGACGGATCAGGAGGAAGTAGAACATGACGCAGACCAGAACCAGAGGCACAAGGCCGACCAAGGGAGACTGCCCTTGCTGACCGGAGGGCGGCGGCAACCCCATCTCCAGCACTGGTCTGACACTTGATAAAATCATATTCTTAAATGAGCCGTTAAATCTACGGATGCAAACATATTTAGCAAGCTTAAGGTTGAAGACAAGGCTTGAGGCGAATTGCGCCAAAAGTTTTGTTACCCGGGAGGGGGGAGAAAGAGCGGGGAAAGCATACGTTGCGCCAGAAGTAGGGTTACCCTGGCAGAATGGATAAGAACATGAGTCAATCGACACGAACGGAAGTTTTGGAGAAGTTGCGGCGGCGTTAT
>Ga0187849_1004908_pt1 | contig 10857 bp, 8 predicted proteins | sample June2016WEW_4_10_2_FD_132412 | JGI IMG/M metagenome (GOLD analysis project Ga0187849, IMG submission 132412) | Peatland microbial communities from SPRUCE experiment site at the Marcell Experimental Forest, Minnesota, USA - June2016WEW_4_100 | ecosystem: Environmental > Terrestrial > Soil >... | reverse complement strand
GGGGGAGAGGGTTGGTGACAGACGGGGGCGGAGGCCTCCAGGCAGGAAGCCGTGGTGAGGAAGTTTGAGGCGGTGAGCCGTTTAACTCATCGCCAGGCCGAGCAAGCGCAAAGGCCGCTGCTCGTCGCGCCGGCTCAAGCAGCGCAAGAAGCAACGTTAAAATGGGCCAAGTCCATAAGCACGCTGCGGCGAAACGCGATCTGGTGGAGCATTTCGTATACCTGGCGGAAAACGCCGGTTTGGAGACTGCCGACCGTTTTCTGCTGCAAGCGGACGAGCAGGCTATACTTGCTCTGTTTTAGGCCCCAAAGCGGCGCCCTAGCACAGCCCCGGCCGAAGGCCTGGGTTTATCACGCAAATCCATTTACACGGTTGAGCCCTGAAAGGGCGATCTAATGGCGCGCCCCTTCAGGGCTTGCGGCTGTAGCCGTTCCATAATTCCCAGGGCGTTGAAGGTGTGAAATAATCCCGGGAAGAGCAAAAGCATTTCTCGCAGAGACGCAGAGACGCAGAGACGCAGAGACGCAGAGGGGTAAAGAAAACAAAGCAGTTGTTAATTACGGATCTCTGCGCCTCGGCGTCTCTGCGCGAATTTATTCATTTTTTCACAGCTTCGTTGCCCTAGGCTGGATTGGGTCGCCCCGTTGGGGCTCAAACATTGAAGGGGCCGAACGCCGTTCGGCCCTACACATTGGCGCAGGGATAGCCGTGCTAAAAGAGGAGCATTACCGCGCGCGCGCCCAGGCTCACGACAATCGCCAGCGCCAGCAGCGCGGTGGATGCGGCGAGCGTCAGACGCCAGCCGATTTCGCGGATCATTGAGGCCAGGGTGGCCATGCAGGGAAGGTAGAAAGTCACAAAGAGGGTGAAGATAAGGATTTGCGCCGCGGTCATTGCGCCCAGGACGTGGGTGGTGCCGAGCGCCTGCATCAGCATCAAAAGCGAGAGTTCTTTGCGCAGCACGCCGAAAATCAGCGTCAGGCCGACCGAGCGCGGCAGTCCCAAGAGCGCCGTCAGGGGCGAGAGCGCGGCGTTGATACCGTGTTGCCAGCCGTAATAATCCACCAGGCTCAGCACCACGCTGCCCACCACCAACAGGGGAAACGCCACCAGCACAAACTCCCGCAGCCGCCACCAGGTTTTGAGCGCCACCACGCGCGGCGCCGGCACGCGATAGGCGGGAACTTCCATCAACATGCCGGGTGAAATCTCTGGCCAGAGGCGCGCCAGCAGGTGTCCCGACAAGGCCACCACGATAATGTTCAGGACGTAGATGCCCAGGGCGTAATTCGCGCCCAGGTAGAATCCCACCAGCGCGAAAATCACCGTCATGCGGGCGGAGCAGGGCACCAGGACGGCCAGAAACGCCGCGATAAAGCGGTCACGCCGGGTGGTGAGAATTCTTGTCGCCATGACCGCCGGAACGCTACAACCATAGCCAACCAGGATGGGCAGGGTGGCCGTGCCGTGCAGCCCCACCCGGTGCATGGCCGCGTCCATCAGGTAGCCGACGCGCGAGAGGTAGCCAATGTCTTCGAGGATCGCCAGGCCCACCAGAAACGGCAACAAGTAGGGCAGCACAATCGCTACCGCTCCGGCCGTGCCCAGCACCGCTCCTTTGACGCCTGCGTAAAGAGCGCTTTGGGCGTTCATGTGCTGCGCCAGCGCCGCCACCAGGGCGTCGAAAAGCGTGAGGATGCGAGCCTCGCCCAGCCTGCCTACGTCGAAAATCAGCCGGAAAAACCCCAGGAAGACTCCCATCAGCACGGCGTAGCCCCAGACGGGATGCATGGCCAGGCGATCCACTTGCTCGCGCCAGTCAGCCCGCGGCCGGGCCACGCGCGCCACGCGCTCGAAGAGGGTGAGGCAGGCCGCATGCCGCGCCGCGGAGACCGCCGCATCGGCGGGCTGCCCGGTGCGCACCGCGATTCCCGCCTGCGCCCACTCCACCAGCGACGCTATTTCCGGCTCTTCCCGCCGGATTTGTGCGGGATCGCTCTGCACCCATTGCAAAGCCCGGAAACGCGCGGGAGGGAAGGCCAGTATTGGCGATTGGTGATTTGTGATGGGTGATTGAAACGGCACTGCCTGGAAATCAGTGGGTGGCAATACCGCCGGTCGCTGAGCAGCAGGCTCCGCAAGGGCGGTTGGGACGCGCGGACCTTGTGGGCCTTCCGTTGCCGGTGTATGCCCGGAACAAGCTGTCGAACAATCCCCTACCGCGCAAGAAATTGCGCGAAGCGCCTTGGAGTGCGGCGGCTTGGCGCCGCCTTCTTCCTGGGTCTTATTCCAGGGCGGCGTCAAGCCACCGCACTCCAAGGGGCCTTCGGCACAATCAAGGGCGGGTAAATGTCCTGACTCCTGGCTCTCCGATTTCTGGAGTCCGATGGACTCCATCGGAGTCCTGAGATCGGACCTGACTCCTGACTCCTCCGTCCCGGCTCCTGACTCCTTGGGAATGGCCGCCGGTTGCCCCTGGGCGCTGACGGCGATTTTCTCCGCCAGTTCTTCCACGACGCCTTCCACTTCCGGCGCATAAATGAAGGCGTGCGGGCGGTCGCCCCCTGTGGCCACCTCCTGCGCCGTGTGGAAGGTTTCGATGATGCCGCGACCGCGCACCCCGATGGCCTCGACTACCGGGACACCCAGGGCGATTCCCAGGGCGTGCGTGTCGATCGTCATGCCTTTGCGCGCCGCCTCGTCCATCATGTTCAGGCAGACCACTAGCGGCGATTCCAGGTCCAGTAACTCGAGCGTCAATTCCAGGCTGCGGGCCAATTGCGAGGCGTCCAGGACATTGACGATAACGTCCCAATCCCCCGCCAATAGATAGTCACGACTGACTTCTTCCACGGCGGAGGTGGGCGTCAGGGAATAAAGGCCGGGCAGGTCTATGAGTTCCAGCACCTCTCCCCCCACCCGCGCCTGTCCGTGGGTGTACTCTACCGTCGTACCGGCAAAGTTTGAGGTGAGCGAACGGTAGCCCGCAACCGCATTAAAAAGGGTACTTTTGCCTGAATTGGGTTGGCCGGCCAGTGCGACTTTCACGGTAGGACTTCGACGCGGATCTTTTCCGCCAGTTGCTTGCCGACCGCAACGCGGGTTCCTTTATTATCGATTTCCAGCGGGCCGCCAAAGGGGGCGCGCCGCAACACCCGGACGCGGTCGCCGGGTTGGATGCCCAATTGGTTGAAGGAACGACGAACTTCCCAACCGCCGGTGATTAAAAGGATTCTAAGCTCGGCGTGGTCGCCAGCTTCGTAGAGGTTGATCGGTGAGGCAAAGTTCGCGGTGTCTCGCATACGACCCCCATTAGCGCAAGAGAGGTTCCAGACCACCGGAGAATCTTCTAAAAAATCGCGGAGGCCGAAAGTGGCTAATTGCAAATGATTTGCAACTAACCCGAACCCCTGGGGGCCATTAAGTCAGGTCTTCTTAATGGTCTGGGGTGAGGGGGATTTCACGCACACGGGTTTCGGGACTCGGGAAACGGGACACGGGACACGGGAAACGTGGCCAGTGACTCGGGTTTGGCGCATGACATGTTGTCCAGATCTCCGATCTCTGAATTCCGGCACCCTCATCCTTCCCACGCGGCACCACAAACCTAGCCCCGATTCCCGAATCCCGCATCCCGAGTCCCGAGCCCGTGTCCCGAGTCCCTAACCCCGAGGCCCTAACCCCGAGGCCCGAGTTCTTGAAGCCGCGCCTCGATGTCCCGCAGCCAGGATTCGTCGCGGACGCCGGGAAGGTTTGCCTGGACGTTCTCGATTCCCCCGCGCCGCGCCGTCTCCGCCAGGCTCGACGCCACGCGCAGGTCGGAAGCGGCTTGCGCAATGGTAATCCCCGCCAGGCTGGCGACCTCGCGCACCACCGCCGCCGCTAATTCTGCCGTTTCCAAAGGCACGACCGAAGCCTGCTTGCTGGCTGCCTCAATAGCTTGCTGGCGGGCGGTTTGCTCCGCCTCGGTGGATTTGGGTAACTTGAAAGCGCGCATGACGGCTTCATAGCTCTGCGCGTCGCGATCGACCGTTTCCATAAGCCGCTCGCGCAGTGCGGCCAGGCGTGCGCGCGTGGCTTCCAGGGCCAGGTGATGGGCGCCGAGTGATTTCCGCTTCAGCGACACGCCGCAGACCATTTCTCCCAAGCCCGCCGCCAGCGCCCCCGCCAGCGCCGCGACGCTGCCGCCGCCGGGGGTCGGCGTGGGGGCCGCCACCGTGTTCACAAACTCCTCGATCATCGCCCGCAGCGGAGCTTGCGGCATTGACGATTGACGATTGTCGATTGTCGATTGGTCGACGTTCGATTTTCGATCTTCGAATTTCGAGTTTCGATCTGCCAAGATCTGTTCCAAGCGATTCTCCACGATCAATTCCGGCCGGAAATTCTCGACCCGCAAGAAATGTACCGCGGCGTCGTCAAATGCTTGGCGCGGAACCAAGCCTACAATCTCGCTGCCCACCACCTGAACGCCGAGCGCCGCAGCTTCCTGGGCCACCGCCTCAAAAACTGTAGCCAGGGAGGTGGTCTCAAAATCCGTCAGGTTCATCGACACCTGCGCCAGGTTGCGGGCTTTCAATTCCACCCCCATCGCCTTAACGCAGGAGAATCCGCCGCTCGAGGCTCGAATTTTCTTGGCGATGGCCTTCGCCAGCGCAACGTCCGGTGTGTTCAGGTTGATGTTGTAAGCGATCAGGAATTTGCGCGCTCCCACCACCGTAGCGCCCGCCGTAGGGTGCAGCGCGGCCTCGCCGAAATCCGGGTGGCGTGCTGGGTTTGTACCGATCTCCTCGCGCACTCCTTCAAACTGGCCGCGCCGGATGTTCTCCAGATTGATGCGTTCTGGCTGGCGCGCCGCTGCTTCATAGAGGTAGGTAGGGATTTTAAAGCGCCGCCAGGTTTCTTCCGCCACCCATTCCGCGATGCGGACGCAGTCTTCCAGCGTGACGCCGGCAAGGGGCACAAAGGGTACAACGTCGGTGGCCCCCAGGCGCGGGTGCGCCCCCTGATGATGGTTCAGGTCGATCAAATCAGCCGCTTCGGCGATGCCGCGCAACGCCGCTTTGCCGACGCTCTCACGGGTTCCGACAAAAGTGATCACCGAACGGTTGTGGTCAGCATCCATCTCCCGGTCGAGCAGGTAAACGTCCGGCCCGGCGAGCAAAGCGCGAACGATCGCTTCCACCACGGCGGGATCGCGCCCTTCACTGAAGTTAGGAACGCATTCGATGAGGGTTTGCATGGTGCGAATGTATCACGAGAATCAAAAAAACTGTTCGTAGTCAGTCGTCCCTGGTCCGTTGTCAGTTCGCAGGGGTCGGCTATCAGTGGTCGGCCATCAGGTACAAGCACGTTGGGTGCTCTCCCGACCATGGGCCTCTTCTGGCAACGGACAACGGACTACGGACAACTGACAAGGGACTACACCCGCGAATAAATAATCTGTCCGCGTTTGACCGTCATCCCACAATGATTCACCGCGAAGTAATAAGGAATTTCGCGATAATCATTGACATCCAGCACAATCAAGTCGGCCTGCTTGCCTGCTTCCAATGAGCCGACGCGGTCGGCGCGGCGCAGGGCGCAGGCGCCATTGATGGTCGAGGCGGCGATGGCCTCCGCCGGCGTCATCCGCATCTGCGTGCAGGCGAGAGAAAGGATGAATTGCATATTCAGCGTGGGACTCGTGCCCGGGTTGAAATCCGTGGCCAGAGCCACAGCGGCTCCGGCGGCAATGAGCTTGCGCGCGGGAGGATACCGCTTCAATCCCAGATGGAAATTGGCTCCCGGCAAAAGCGTGGCGACCACGCTGGAGCGCGCCAGGGCGCGAATATCCGCAGCCGAAAGCTTGTCGAGATGGTCGGCGGACGCCGCGTCAACCTCGATGCCGAGGCGCGCGGCCCCAGTGCGGGAAAGTTGCTCGGCGTGAATCCGGGGCACCAGGCCGAACTTCCGGCCCGCCGCCAGCACACGGCGGCAGTCTTCCACGCTGAACGCGCCGCGGTCGCAGAAGCAGTCGATGAATTCCGCCAATTTCTCTCTCGCCGCCTGATCCTTGGGCGTTGTAGCGCCGCCCTTTAGGGCCTGCCCTGAGCGGAGCGAAGGGGCGGCAGGTGCCGGGCTGAAGCCCGGCGCTACATCAGGCGCTACGTCTGCTCCGGCAGCCAGGGGAATCAGCCGCTCGATCACCTGGTCCACATATTGCCGGGACCGCCCTCGAAAACTTGGGGGAAGCGCGTGCGCGGCGAGCAGCGTCGGTACTAATTCCAATGGCGAATCGGCTTGGAGCGCTCGAATGGCGCGCAGGATCTTCAGCTCCTGCGCGATGTCCAGCCCGTAGCCGCTTTTCACTTCCACCGTGGTCGTGCCGTGTGCGGCGAATGCGTCAAGGAATTGTCGTGCTTGTCGAGCGAGCGATTTGATGCTTGCTTCCCGGACTTTCTGCGCGGAAGATTGAATCCCGCCACCGGCGCGCGCGATTTCCTCGTAAGTCTTGCCGCGTAAACGCAGGTCGTAATCGTCCACCCGGCTGGCGGCAAAGATCAAATGCGTGTGCGAATCGACGAAGCCGGGCATGACCACGCGCCCGCGGCAGTCGATGGCTTCAGCGCGCAGGCGCAACGCCTCGCGTTCCAGTGAGCGCGTCGAGCCAACGCGCAGGATCGACTCTCCCTGGGTCAGCAGGCCGCTCCGAGGGATAATTCCCAGTTCGCCGAGCGCCGCACCGCGGCGCGGAACCGGCGGGCCTGACAGGGTTATCAGTTGCGCGGCATTTCGGAAGAATAACCGGGGTGGAGTAGGGCGCGTCATTGGACGAAATCAAGCTTTCTGTTAGAATACCGCCAACCGCAGCCAGGAGGTGACTGTTTATGCCCAGCTACGAATACGCGTGCAAAGCGTGCAAGAAAACCTTCATCGTGACCTTAACCGTGGCAGAACACGAAAAGAAGCGGGTCGCTTGCCCCAAATGCAAAAGCAAAAAGGTCGAGCAACAGTTTGGGTCGTTCTTCGCGGTGACCTCAAAGAAGAGTTAAATGCGCCCTTCGACCTACCCCCTCACCCCCGGCCCCCATAGGCGCTAGGATGAGTCATTCGATGCTCCTTGGCGAACTCGTTGCGCATGTAAGGAGGCGGTTCATAAGGTGAGAGAGCGGGTGCTGGAATTTTTCGAGGGAGTAGATTCGTTTTCTTGGTGCCTCCGTTAAAGCCTGACGCGCCTGGGGCCACCGCGGCTGCTTCTTCTTATTCCGCGCCTTTGGGGGCCGGGGGTGAGGGGGTCACCCAGGAACAAATTGAGCTGTTATTTCTTGAAGTCCAAACAGTTCGCAAGGTGGAGGTCAAAGAGTTCATCGGTAAACATAGGAATCTTCGGATGGGCGCACAGGTCTGGCTCGATCTCCCAAGGATTTTGGCCATGGAGTACCCACCGCGGTCTTCAGCTCGATGAACTCCGGGTCTTGTTTGCCAACCAACGTAATGTCGTCCAATTCGAGGCTGGTTGTTTCCGTTTTAGCCAGCGCCTTTTGGATGCGAGTATAGCCGTAATGGGGGCCTTTTGTGTCAGCTATCGATGAAACGATCACAAGGCTCCATGTCTCTCTCTCAGGCAAGTAATACCAAAGGGCTGCGGACACCGGAAACCGCTGAGCGTCAAGCTGTTCGAGCAATTTCCGGCCGTCCTCAATTTGCCATTCTACCAACGCCGTCTTATGCATCGGAGTACTCCATGCTGGGGATCGGAAACTGCTTTTACGATAGCCCGTGCCTTCCTTTGGCTTTTCAGTTCATAGCGACTCTTCGCGTTCCAGTCCTTAATGATACTCCAATTCACTCCAAATTCCGGATCGCGCGCCTCTTCTCGGTCGAATACTTCCCTGAGATTGACCTTGTCCACGAGTTGTGCAAGGTTGTGAGTATAAATATCTCGAACAAAATTCGGCTCTGGAGGGAAATCGTACCGCTTCGTCTGCTTGGCCAAGCGGGCTTTGAGGGCGCATTCAATGGAATACCCAGCAAGGTAGTATGCTCCAGAGAACTTGCGGTTCCTCAAGAGGAGCTCTGCCTCTTCTAACCGGCATTGTGCCAACTGTTTGAAATCTGCCCGGTTCATAGAATACACCAAACAAGTAAGTTGGAAAAACCTGGTCTCGACACGCTGGGTCCTGACCTCCGAACTTTACCTAGCGGTGGGAGTCTACCCACGTGGCAATTCGTCCGAGCGCCTTCCGGATGTTCTCAACGGAATTGGCGAACGAGAAGCGCAGATAACCCTCTCCCCAGGCGCCGAAAGCCGTTCCCCAGAGGCAAGCCACACCGGCTTCGGCGAGTAGCGCGTCAGCCAGCGGGCGCGATGCTTTGCCGGTCTGCCGGATGTTGGGGAAGACGTAGAACGCCCCGTGCGGCTGGCGGCAAGTGAAGCCAGGGATGCGGTTCAGCCCCTCGACGATCACGGCGCGACGGCGGCGAAACTCCTCACGCATCACGTCCACCGAATGCTGCGGGCCGCGCAGCGCCTCGACGCCGGCAATCTGGCTGAAGCTGGCGGTGCAGGAATTCGAGTTGGTCATGAGCAGCGTAACCTGCTTGGCCAAATCGGCGCGCATCACGCCGTAGCCCATGCGCCAACCGGTCATCGCGTAAGTTTTCGAGAAGCCATTCAGGATGATGGTCTTCTCCTTCATACCCGGGAACTGCGCGATGCTCGAGTGCTCGCCCTCGTAGATCAGCCGGTCGTAGATTTCATCCGACAGGACGAAGATATCGCGGTCGGCCAGCACCGTCGCCAGGCGAGCGATTTCCGCGCGGCCCATCACTCCGCCGGTGGGATTGTGCGGGCTGTTCACGATGATAAGGCGCGTGCGGTCCGTGATCTTCTCCAGGATTTCGTCCACGTTCACGTCAAAGTCATGGTCCTCGCGCAGGCCGTAAGGAACTTCCTTGCCCCCCACGAACCGAATCATGGATTCGTAAATCGGGAAGCCGGGATTGGGGTAGAGCACTTCCTCGCCTTCCTCAATGAGCGCCAGAATCGTGAAGAACATGATGGGCTTGCCGCCGGGAACTATAACCACCTCGGACGGGTCGACGCTGATGCCGAGGTGCTGGGCAACGTCGGCGGCTGCGGCTTCCCGCAACTGGGGAAGTCCCGCCGAGGGGCCATAGTGAGTCCAACCCTCGCGCAGAGCGCGGATCGCCGCCTCCACGATATTGGCCGGGGTGGCGAAGTCCGGCTCACCGATTTCCAGATGGATGATCTCCTTCCCCTGAGCTTCCAGCGCCCGAGCCCGTACGAGAACCTCAAAGGCACTCTCCGTTCCCAGACGGTTCATGCGGCTTGCCAAACGTAAACTGCTCGAAATTGTGCCCACGGTTTACCCCCCGGTTGGTTCTGAATGAGAGCCGCAGTAAAGATTCTCAAGGCTCGACAGGATAGCTCTTAGGCAATTCAAAGTCCAGACTCGGAAGATCGTGGTAGTGTCTCAGTTTGATGTAGAGGCGGCTTTACGCCGCCATCTGGCGAGGTAAACTCGCCGCTACATCATCAAACTGAGACACTACCAAGATCGTCTATACAGAGCGACATAAATTGTAGCGGCCTCATAGACCGCCGCTACAGGGCAATGCGCAAGGACTTATGTCGTCCTGTATAGCAAACCCGCCACGATGCGACCCGAGGGCGGCTATGTCGATCTGAATTTGACGCGCGAGGGCGGTAGGCGTATGGTTTTGGCGTCGAGATGAAGTTGCAATCGGGAGTTCCGGCTCCGGCTATGGGGGTGTGCTGTGCTCCCCTTTGTTCGGCCAGCTTGTCTCATCGAATCCGGCACCCGGCGGTTGCCGGCATAATTGCAACTCGAATTCCAGTACCAAGTCGCAGAAATCAGCGACACTATTTGTAGCCGGGCGGAAGGACGGGGCTTTAGCCCCGTCGTAGGACTCAGGTTGATTTTTGGGGGCTTTAGCCCCTGAAGCGAGGCGGCTTCAGGGCCTGAAGGCCCGTTCAATCCTTTGCCCAGGGGCGGCGGGGCTAAAGCCCCGCCCTTCCGGGAGCTATAAATAATCGTGCTTATTAATGCAATTAGGCACCAGAATGGACCGAAACCACCTATGAAATTGTCACTGATTCTCCTTCTGTTCGCCGGCACCCTCAGTGCCCAAACCTACCAACCTACTTGGGACTCGATTGACAAACGGCCCACGCCGGCCTGGTTCACCGACGCCAAGTTCGGCATCTTCATCCACTGGGGCACCTACTCGGTGCCGGCTTATGCTCCGGTGATTCCGGGAAAGCTCGCCTACGCTGAGTGGTATTGGAACAATATGACACGCGGCAGGGATGATCCCAAAGCGGGTCCCGTTCAGACAGGCACCTGGGCCTATCATCAGAAGATGTATGGCCCGGACTTCCCCTATCAGAACTTCGCGTCGCAGTTCCATGCCGAATTATTCGACCCGGATCACTGGGCCGACGTCTTTGCACGATCGGGCGCGAAATATGTTGTGTTGACCTCGAAACATCACGAGGGATTCGCCTTGTGGCCCAGCAAGCAGGCCTCTGCCACCTGGGGGCGGCCTTGGAATGCGGTCGAAACTGGGCCCCGGCGCGATGTCTTGGGCGACCTGACCCATGCGGTCCGGCAAAAGGGTCTGCGCATGGGCTACTATTATTCGCTTTACGAGTGGTACAACCCGTTGTGGCTGTCTGACAAGCCGCGCTACATCCGGGAGCACATGTTTCCGCAGTTCAAAGACCTTGTCACACGCTACCAGCCTTCCCTCATCTTCAGCGACGGCGAGTGGGATTTGCCATCGGCGGGGTGGCACAGCCCCGAACTTCTCGCCTGGCTATTCAGCGAG
>Ga0187849_1004905_pt1 | contig 10859 bp, 6 predicted proteins | sample June2016WEW_4_10_2_FD_132412 | JGI IMG/M metagenome (GOLD analysis project Ga0187849, IMG submission 132412) | Peatland microbial communities from SPRUCE experiment site at the Marcell Experimental Forest, Minnesota, USA - June2016WEW_4_100 | ecosystem: Environmental > Terrestrial > Soil >... | reverse complement strand
TATAACCTCAAGCTGGTCCTCCTTTGGTTCGGCACCTGGAAAAACAGCATGTCGTGTTATGCGCCCTATTGGGTGAAGACCGACTGGAACAGGTTTCCGCGAGCCCGCGACAAAGATGGTCAGGCAATGGAAATCCTCACGCCATTCAGTGAAGACAACAGGAATGCCGATGTCCGGGCTTTCGCAGCCCTGACGAAACACCTTCAACGAACCGACGCCAGAGAGCAGACGGTGGTAATGATCCAGGTAGAGAATGAAATCGGCATGATTCCGGATGCACGGGATCACAGTCAGAAGGCGAATGAAGCGTATGCCGGCCTGGTTCCTGAAGAGTTCATGGCTTACCTCCAGAAAAACAAGAATAATCTGGCTCCCGAATTCTCTGAAATATGGAGGCAAAACGGCTATAAGACTTCAGGGACCTGGGAAGATGTATTTGGCAAAGGTCTCCACACGGAAGAGATCTTCATGGCCTGGCATTTCGCCGGATATGCGAACAGTGTCGCCGAGGCGGGGAAGAAGGAGTATGCCCTGCCTATGTATGCGAACGCGGCTCTCATCCGCCCGGGGTACCAGCCCGGCCAGTATCCGAGTGCGGGCCCCCTGCCGCATCTTATCGATGTATGGCGCGCGGCCGCACTAGCCATTGATTTCATCGCTCCGGACATCTATTTCAGGAACTTCTCCGAGTGGTGTGCGAAATTCGACCGTTCCGGGAATCCTCTCTTTATCCCCGAAGCCCAAAACAGCCAGTCATTAGCGAATGCTTTTTTTGCGGTGGCCCAGCATAACGCGATGGGATACAGCCCGTTTTCCATCGAGTCGCTCGACGCGGACCGGACGCAACATGTTACTGACGCGTACGACGTGCTCCGTCAACTGGCCCCGTTGATCCTCGAGCATCAGGGGAAAGGGACCATGGCAGGCGTGCTGCTGGATGATGCGAACCAGAAGACGCAACTGCAGCTCGGCGATTTTGTGTTCAATTTCGCACATGAGTACAGCTGGAGCTATGCCATCCGATCCGAAGGGGAGCCCCCCAGGTTCGGCGGCCTGATCATTATGCTTTCACGGGATGAATTCATCATCGCCGGTACCGGGCTGATCGTGACTTTTGCGCCACGCTCCGGGGACGCCGCCGTCGGCATTGCCAGCCTGGACGAAGGAGTTTTCGCAGAGGGCAAATGGGTTCCAGGCCGCCGAGTGAATGGAGACCAAAGCCATCAGGGGAGACATCTGCATCTTCCGGGAAATGCCTTCGGGATTCAGAAGCTCAGGCTGTACTTGTACAAATGAGATCGCCATTTAATACCCGGTGTCAGGCAACTATTTCACCAAATCCCCGGCCATAACCGAACTGCCGCCGGGCCGTTCACGAAAATGGTGAAATAGTTGCCTGACACGCGTTTATACCGGAACTACGGCTGAGGTCTGCCTCGAAACATATTTTGGGTTCTTCTCCCAAAAGTGTGATGGCTCTGTAAGCGACTGAAAGGAAACGGCGCATCGGCATTTCGGCTATCCTTCGTGCGTGTTCCAAACGAACGAGAGGATGGTCGCTGCCGATGCGCCTGGAAACTTGTAATCTATAAGCATTTCTATCCGGGAGTACAAGAGGAAATCGGAGGAGGAAGGGAGGAAATGGGGGAGGACTTGAGGCATGCAGCGCATTGCCGGGCTTCCCGCCGGTGAGAAAAGCCGAGTTCGGCCCGGTGATGCGCTGCATGCTCCATGTCCTGGATATGCAGCTGCGGGATGCGCATGCAGTCGGGCACACCTCGACCGGAGGGGCGCCTGGGTGGCGTCCGTGGCGTGGCGACAGATTGGGCATTATGGGTGGGAGCCGGCGTGGGCGCTCGGCGGAACGCGAGGTTCGAAAGGATCCTTCGCCTTGCAGCGCTCGCTTTCGCGGTGGCGCAGGATGCGGCCGGCGACGCGCGGATCTATAATAAAGGAGACGACGCGCATGCGCGCGCCGCAAGCGCAGAGCAGAGGGTCGACTTCGAGGATTTTTCTGAGCAGGCGCGCCCAGGTGCTGCGTGCTTCCCTGGGGAAGTCGGAATTGTCCTGCTGGGCGCGTACGTTTGCCGCAGGTCGGGCGCTGTCGCCATAGGCGTCGGAAACGGCGATCCCGGCCCGGTTGGAATAGGCGCCGTAAAAGCGTTGGCCATGTCGTCCCGGATCGGGGATGTGGGCGGCGATGCGGTGAATCCACTCGGGGGGATCGAGCGCAAGCCAAGTGGCGCCGGTGCGCGGGTCCGGGGGTGTTTCCATGGCGAGGGCGGTTCGTGGCTCCTTCTAAAACCCTGGCTGAGTCGGCAGTTCAAGTCCGACTGGACAGGCGGGCTATTTGCTTTGGGCAACCTGATTGATCTGGTCGAGAGAGTTGTTTACGAAATTGCTTAACGAGACGTTTCCCTTCAACTGGGCGCGCATGGTGCCGTTGCTGTCGATGATCCAGCTTTGCCACCATCCGGTAAAAGGAGACAGTGACTGGACATAACGGTAAGCCGGAATGATCGGGAAAGAGTAGGGCCTATCCTTCAGAAATCCCTCAATTTGCTCCGTCTGCTGGTCGGCGTTGAAGCTGAGGAACAGAACGTCTCTCCTGTTTTTCACACGATCATAAAGTTCCTGTACTGGCTTCAGGTTGTCGTTGGTGGCACTCATCCAGACTGCCCAGATCTGTACAAACGTGGTTTTACCTTTCAAGTCAGCCAACTGCCACACTTTCCCGTGCGCATCGGTCAGACGGAAATCGGGCAAGGGAATCTCAACCTTTTGCCATTTCGCTGCACTCGATTTTTGCCGTTCCGTGCGCATCGTCTGCAGTTCGGCAAGGAAGGACTGCCAGCCGGAATCGGGACGGTGCAGTTCTTGCCATAACTTCGCAGCACTATCCATCACGGGATTCGGAGGCTGAACTCCCGTTATGGAGACCATTTCGTTGCCGGTCTTGGCGCGCTCACGCAGCGCCGATTGATAAAGAGTTAACGCTTCTGCTTTCCGGTTCTCGACTTCCGCCAGGTGTCCCTGCAAGACCTGATACTGGGTAGCAGAATAAACCACCCAAGGCGAGGTGCTCTGTTTGACGAGATAAGCTTTCATCTGATCGAGAGTGCCGCGCGCCTGATTGGGCTGCTTCATGCCGATGTAGGCTTCCGCCAGAGTGCACCAGGCCGACCAGCGGTCCCGCTCCCACGGCTGGGCCTCGGAGGAAGTTGACACTAGCGCCTTGTCTTCCTTCTGCATCACCTTTTCGATCAGGCCGGGCACAAGATCAAGGTGGCGAGTGTGCTGCGTGTAATAGGAAGCGATAGTCAGATTTGGTTGACCGTTCGACATAATTGGAACGGCAGTGGGATTTTTTTCGATAGTTCGAAGCAAACCGGCTATCGCCGCATCCGCCTCCTCCGGTGTTGCCTCAGCAGAATAGGCCACGGCTCCGAATCGCTGGGTCCAGGCACCGACATCATCGGGCCACTCGCGAACCCAGGCCGCAGTCTGATCGATGAGCGCACGCCGACGCACTGCCAGCTTGTCCGGGGAAGCATCCCTCGTGGGATAGGGGTTATCTCTCATCCATTTGAGGTAGGCAGCGTTGAATCCATACGGAGTACTCTGCAATTGACGGGCACGCTCGGTCCGGACCCATTCAGAGCCCTTCTGGTCCCAGGCTCTCTTATATCCTTCCTCGAGTACAGTCCACCAACCTGGGTCATCAACACGGTTCAATTTGCGCAGCTCGGTCAGATCGCCGGTAATCTCTTTGCGCACTTTGGGATAATCAAGGATGGGCGTGATTTGGAACTGTGTGTCCCAAAGCGACATGTAAACGCTGAGCGACGCGCTGGGATTCTGCCCGAGCAACTGCCGCAGTTTGGGGATATCCTGCGCGGCCTGCTCGGCGGGTTCCATGCGGATCAGACGCGAGTATGCATCCAGATTGCATGGACAGGCAGCCAGGAAAGTGCGCAGGTGACCTGTCGCATCCTCCGGCTTCCGTGCGATTTCGTCGAGACGGGACAGCGCCAAATGAGGCCAAGGAATAGCCGGATCCTTTTGCAGCGCCGCCATCAGGTAGCGCCTTTCCATATCCCGATCCGACCATTGCAGCGAATTTCCATATAGGTACTGATAGAGCGCGTCTTCTGGATGCTGCTCTGCAAGAGCCCGATATTCGGACTGCGAGGAGTTGGGTACAGCATAACCATAACGCAGGCTTGCAGTCTGATAGGCCAAGTGCACCGCCACCTCACGCGGATATTGAATTGTGAGCGCGCGCAGGGCCTCGAGTTTCGGCTTAAGCTTTTCGGCACCGCCTGCAGAATCCATCTCCGTTGGAGACGCCTTCTCGATTGCCGCTTTGATTGCTGCTGGCGGATCACAGGGACACGGCCGCGGGGCTGAGGTGCAGCCCTGGAACAGGAACAGATCCAGATGCGATCCCGTGTCCGCGGCAAGCGGCGCGCCGGGGGCCTGGGCATCAGTCAGAGTCACAATGCCAAGCAGGATGACCCCAAAGATAGCCACCAAAGCCAGCCCCAGAGGCCTGCGGGCAAAACGTCCAATCATCGCTAAGCGCAGTTTCAGATGGCCGAGATTTTCGCTGATCCCCACCGTGCCAGGGATACGAGAACGCGCTGCAAATCCTTCCATAAGACGGATGATGGTATTGCCGTATTCGCTTGTTTCCTCCTGCCGCAGGTATTCCAGGACCCTGGCATCGCATGCAAGTTCGCGATCCGCACGGAATCTTCCTGAAGCCAGCCAGACGAGTGGATTGAACCAGTGTAAAATCTGTATCGTCGTAGCCAGCCAATTGAGCAGAACATCCCTCCTCCGCAGATGACAAAGTTCGTGCATCATGACGCAGCGCAGCTGTGTATTGGTCAGCGCCCGCGCTGCCGACTGAGGAAGCAGCAGCCTCGGGGAAAGCACTCCCAAAATGGCCGGGCCACCAACCTCTTCCGTTTCAATCAGTATTGGACGGCACCGAAGTCCCAGTTCGCGGACGCAGCCGACGAGGATTTCGATCAATCGCGGATTCGTGCACTCTGGACTGTTGCGCAAAAGTTTAACCAGGCGACGGTGCCCCCAAAAAACCCGCATCGTGAGCGCCAAAACCCCCAAACCCCACGCTATGGCAAAAAGCATGGAGGGCTGCACCGCGGTCCACTTCTGGGGCTGCAGATCAGGGGGCGGAGTTACAATCGCGTCGATGCGTGGGAATTCTGACATGACGGTATGCACATCGGCTGCTCCCTGCGTATCCGGCGCCTGCGCCGTTATGGGCTGTGCCTGCGGAGCGCTCCAAGGCACAGGGGCATGCAAGGCGGATGGCACTCTCAGACCGGAATAATTAAAGATGCTGATCGGGCTTTCGAGTGAAACTGGCAGTGCCAGCCGCACCAGCACCAGCATCCAAAACCAGAACCGCCACTCCGGCGGCAATGTTTTGCGCAGACTCCATCGCAGCAGCAGCACAAGAACGATCAGCACCGAGGCTTGCCAGGATGCGCGCAGTAGGGCGAGGAAGAAGTTCTCCAGCCAGAATGTCGGATTCATGGACGGCCTCCCTTCTTGTCGAGAATCTTCTTCAATTCCCTTACCTGGGTCGGCGTCAATGGATGGTCTTCGACAAAATGCGCCAACATCGGCTCCAGGGCGCCGCCGAAGAAACGCTTGAGAAATGATTCGCTCTCGGCGCGGATGCAGTCGGTTTCGCTGGTGAGCGCATAATAAAGGTAGAGGTTCTTGTATTTTTTGAAGCCAAGGGCTTCCTTTTTCACTAGCCGGTTGAGAAGGGTCTTGATCGTTTCGGGCTTCCATTCCTCCGTTTGCGCAAGCATCTGGATGATGTCATACGCGGCCACAGGCTTATCCGAAGCCCATAAGACCTTCATGACCTTCCATTCGGATTCCGAAATTTTGGGAGTTTTCATGCGATTTGCTCCTTGGTTCCGCACGACAGCGATTCGATGTTTCTGCCGTTAGGAAACGGCGGGATCAGCCGCCGGAAAGGCTTTCGCGAACAAACCTCGGTGCTGGGGTTGCAGCCGCCTAATGGATTACCGGAGTAGCGAATACGATCTGTTTTCATATCGATTACATTTATAATCGATATGTTCACGCTTTGTTTTTGCGAAGTCAAGGAAAATTTGCAACCTAACTTAGGTGCAGCGCAGGTCGCCCAATGGGTTGACTCTGGTGGCACGACGCGCGGGAAGGTAACAGGTGAACAGGGCCCAAGCGACCATGGCAACCAGATACCCGACCCTGTCTGAAGTGGTTGCCCGTCACATCTGGGTCCTCATGACATGATTCGAGGCCAAGGCTGTCAAAACGTAGTTCAAGGCTCGAAGTTAATCCATAAGCATTTCTATCCGGGAGTACAAGAGGAAATCGGAGGAGCGAGGGAGGAAATGGGAGAGGACTTGAGGCATGCAGCGCATTGCCGGGCTGCCCGCCGGTGAGAAAAGCCGAGTTCGGCCCGGCAATGCGCCGCATGCCCCAAGTCCTGGATATGCAGCTGCGGGATGCGCATGCAGTCGGGCACACCTCGACCGAGCGCAGCACTACTGTGCGCCGAGAGCCCGTTAAAGACCGTTTTTGGTGAGTCCGAGCGTGCGCATGCGCTTGTGCAGTCGCGTGCGCTCGATGCCCAGAGCACGAGCCGCGGCTGAGACGTTCCACCCGGCTTCGTCCAAGGCGTGCCGAATCAGCTCGCGTTCCGCGCGTGCGCGCGTTTCCTCCAGGCTCGACGGAGCCTCGGAATCGCGCGGCAGGCGAATCTCCAGGGGAATCGACTCGGCCGTGATGGGGTCGGGAGAGAGAATCGCCATGCGTTCGATCACGTTGCGCAACTCGCGAATGTTGCCGGGCCAGCGATAGTCGCGGAGAGCGGCAAAAACCTCTTCATCCATGCGCTTGGGCTTGAAGTTGTTCCGGCTGCAAAACTCCTGCAAGAAATAATCCGCAAGCGGACGGATATCCTCTGGCCGTTCGCGGAGAGGTGGCACTCGTATCGGCACCACGCGGAGACGATACAACAGATCCTCCCTGAATTTCTTCTGCTCGACAAGCGCGGCCAAGTCCTGATTGGTGGCCGAAATGATGCGTACCGCTACGTGAAGGGTCGCTTCTCCTCCGACACGCTGAAATTCTCCATCCTGCAGCACGCGCAGCAGCTTGGCCTGAGAGGCTTCATGCAGGTCGCCCACCTCGTCCAGAAAGATCGTGCCGCCGTCGGCCAGTTCGAACTTGCCCCGGCGCGATGCGGTCGCGCCTGTAAAAGCTCCTCTCTCATGTCCGAAAAGTTCGCTTTCGAGAAGCTCCACCGGAATTGCCGCGCAATTGACCTTGATAAAAGGTCCTGGAGCGAAGCGGCTCTGGTTGTGGATGTGTGCCGCCAGAAGTTCCTTTCCCGTGCCAGACTCTCCAACCAGCAGCACCCGCGCGTCGGATTGCGCGACCTGGCCGGCCTGTTCCACCACACGTCGAAAGGCGGGGCTGACGCCGATCATGCGCGATCCTTCTCCCACCAATTCGCGCAGCCGGGCGTTCTCCTGCTGCAACGCGGACTGCTCGAGAGCGTTTTTCAGCGCGAGCAGGAGACGGTCGCGGCTGAGCGGCTTTTCGAGAAAGTCGAAGGCGCCAGCACGCGTAGCGGCAACGGCATCCGTGATGGTGCCGTGCCCGGAAATCATGATGACAGGGGTTTGATTATCCAACTGACGAAGTGACTGCAGCAGATCGATCCCGTTTCCGTCCGGAAGGCGGACATCGAGGAGGTAGGCATCGGCGCGCTGGTGCGGCAGGAGACGCTGGAATTCCGCGCAGGTGCGGCAGATCAGCACGCTGTAGCCGGCCCCTTCCAGCACGAGCCGCAGGGAAGCGCCGACGTTCACTTCGTCATCCACGATCAGAATCTTCTTGGCAGTCATCATTAAGATCTCAGGCAATGATCAGTTCATGCTTGCTCTCAGGATGGCGCGATGGGCAGGAGCAGGCGGAAGCCCGCTCCTGATAGTTTGCCCTCAATGGTCTGGAGATCGCCTCCCGCGAGCAAGGCATTCTTGCGCGAGATTGAGAGGCCCATGCCCATGCCACGTTTCTTAAAGGAAATGGACGGTTCGAATAAAGAGAGGCGCGCCTCGGCACTCAAGCCGGGCCCCGAGTCATGCACTTCGACCATGACCTTCCCATCCGCGGTTCCTGTGGTGCCGAGCACCGTGCCGCTGGCAGCCACTGCCTCGGCGGCATTCTCCAGCAGATTGGTCAATATGCCTTTAATCTGATCCACATCAGCCCAGGCAGCGGGAAGCCCGGATGCGAGAATGACTTTGTACGACACGTCCGGATGAGCAACCATGAGAAATTGGACACGCTCTTCCAGGAGGGCGTTGAGATCCAGGGCGGTGGGGTGGGCCTGCGGTTCCATCGCAAACTCTGAGAAAGCGCGCACGCGCCGTTCCAGGCTCTCCACCTCGTCCACGACCACTTGAGCCGCCTGTTCCAGAAAGCGCTTGTCCGCCGCGGGCTGGCGCGCGAGAATCTCCTCCACGGTCAGACGGATGGGAGTCAGGGAGTTTTTCAACTCATGTGCCATCTTGCGCGCGAGCGTCTGCCAACTGGCGATTTGCGTCAGATAAACTAATCGGTCCCGACTCTGCTGAAGATGGTCGGCTGTGTGGTTGAAAGCCTGAACAGCACGGCCGATTTCATCGTCCCTCTCCGAACGAAGACGCGTTTCGAAGTTGCCGCCCGCCAGCTCGAGAAGCCCGGCCGTCAGGTCCTGGATCGGACTGCTGATCCGGTTGGCAAGAAAGATCACGCTTACAAGCGAAACAACCCAGATGATGGCTCCCAGCAGGATCAGAGTGTAGTTGAAGCCACGGCGCAGGTCGCGCTGCCTGAGCGTTTCCACCTGGGCGCGAGCTTCGCGATATTGCCGGGTCACCTCTTGCATGCGAACGCCATTCAGGCTCTTGGAGTAGAGCCAGGCTTCGCCGTCACGGCGCACCACGTAGTTCAGACGATCGCCCTCCGGCTCCGACAGAGTGAAACGTTCGGGTTCCTGACTGTCCCAAAACTGCTGCATCCATCCCGGCCAGCTGCCGCGCGCGGCAGCATTGAACCGTTGAGCTTCGAGGCGGCCCGCCGCGGCTTCCGACTTCAAGTCTTCGCGGGCCTGCCGGTAGTATTCGCGGGCGATGCTTTCCAACGATTTGGAAAGCCGGTCCAGATCGTCCGTTGCCACATAGCTGAGGCTGCGCTCGAGCAGAGCTGCGCTCATCCACAGCATCGTGGCGAGCGGCACCAGAGTAGCCGCGAGAAATATCAGGATGAGCTTGTGCCGCAGCCGATTCACGCCGCTTCCTTAGAGACAGACACGCGGGTCCCGGAGCAAGTCCAGGATCCTGATTGGTTCAGTTCTTCTTGCCCTTCAATTCTCCCAGACGCAAAGATCCCGATTCCGTCTCCCATCGCAATGCGGGCGGATGCCCCTTGCGGCTGAAAACGTCAATCAGTCCCGCGAGGGTCAAGCCGGAGTGGCTGTCAGCCCCCGCTGCCGAGTCACTCTCTTCCACATGGCACTCCAACTTTAACACGAAGGGTTTTTCCGGCGACAGCGCCGGTACGGGCAGGGACATGTTTTCCAGAAACCAGGCCTCGGCTCCAGCCGCCGTGAGATGGGAGCCGGACCGTCCGGAGTTGCCCGTTTGCACGATGGAGAAGCGCTCTTCCCACAAGTCGAAACTGACCACGAAGGTACCCGTCTGGCGGGAGATTGGCTTGCCCTGAGAACCTGCAGTGAGCGCTAAGGAAAAAACGTAGGTGACAGAAGCGCCATTTTGCAGCTGCTCCAGCGGCTTCCCCTCCAAAACGTGCAACAGCGGCGCCGACACACGCAGGCGATCGCCCTGGCGTTCGACGGTCAAGGAGGGTGCCTGGGCTGAAGCCTGCCATCCATTCATGCAGAGGAGGCAAATCGCAAGACTCAGGTAGCGGCAATATCGCATGGCGCCTCCTAGTACCTGAATCCAAGCATGAACATCGGGACCACCTGGTGAAGGCGGACTGGGAACGCTACCGAAGCAAAGAAGCCGTTCTTGTCGGCCCAGCCAAAGCCGAGTCCATGCCTGACCTTGCCTGCCGTTCCTGGATCGTAGACCGTTCCGGCATCATAAAAGAGCTGGAATGAGCGGTAGCGGTATTCCAGAGATCCATGCAGGGACCGCGTTCCTCCGAGAGGCGCCACGTCGAATTTGTTCCACCCCCTCAACGTGAGACTGTCTCCAAGAGAGAAGCGCTCAAATAACGGCGCAATTCCCGTGATGAGACCTCCCTGCACGTGCGCTCCGAACAGGTTTCTGCCTTTGGCGACGGTGTAATCGACGGTGGCGAAGTGGCGCGTGTAGATAAAATCGCTGTCGAGAGTCCTTGTGGCGCTTCGCAGGCTGTAGGTGACGCTGAACCTGTGCCGGTAGCCGCCCTGGGTCCGAACGTTATGTTTGAACTGGACGTCCGCCGTGCCGGCATAGGCAGTCAGGGTGTGGGCTACCGGATATTGCATCTGAAGGCGTTCGAAACTGGCGCCTATACTGAGCTTCAAATCCCCAAACGGGATCACTGACACGGAAGGCGCGAAATCCTGGCGCGCACGATAAACACCGGGAACTCCGGAAGTGATTGCCAACGCCGCCTGAGTGGCCGCGTTGAAAGTCTCATGGTAGGCGTTGAATTCGATCCGCGCCTGGATAAGGTCCGTCCCCACCTTCCTGTTCTCGAGACGCATCCTCACGCCGGCATTGCGCTCGAGCAGCTCATCGGCGCTGTCGACAAATCCAAAGGTG
>Ga0187849_1004901_pt1 | contig 10863 bp, 6 predicted proteins | sample June2016WEW_4_10_2_FD_132412 | JGI IMG/M metagenome (GOLD analysis project Ga0187849, IMG submission 132412) | Peatland microbial communities from SPRUCE experiment site at the Marcell Experimental Forest, Minnesota, USA - June2016WEW_4_100 | ecosystem: Environmental > Terrestrial > Soil >... | reverse complement strand
GGAATCGTCACCCCGGCGAAGGCCGGGGTCCAGTGCTTTTAACCAAGTGAAAACACGCTGGATTCCGGCCTTCGCCGGAATGACGGGCTGAAGGCCCTTACCTATAGGAACTTAGTTGACGCTGCAGTAGTGTCCTGAGTCATTAATTAGTTCCCGAATTAAAAGTAGGGTGGGCAAAAGCAGAGCGTTGCCCGCCACTGATTGGTGGGCACATAAAACGTGCCCACCCTACGAATTTTATGCAATGAACTTGTGACTCAGGACATTAGCAGCGTAACATACTGAAACTGAAGGGGTAAGTTTTTTTTATGAAACAATCGCTCACAAGCGGTATGCCAGGCAGGCCGACAATGTAAAGAGGAGAACTTCCGTAATTTCGTTGACCGCGCCAAGTACATCTCCAGTGACACCGCCCAGAAGCCGGTGCGCCAGTGCCCGGACCAGCAGCGCGCTCAGTGTGGCTGCTCCTATGAAAGCCGGAGCGAACTTTGGAACAAGGAGCAGGGTGAGAACGACAGCAAATGAGGCAGCGGCGAGGAGTGTGCCGCTGGTAACAAATTCGATGCTTGATTTGGCAAGACCTTCGGTTCGAGGGCACGGGCTTTTATAAGCGCAAACTACGATTGCGAAACGGCTCATGGCGGGAACAATCGCCAAAGCAATCCAACTCTTTGCCATAATGAGACTGTAAACGGCGCTCGTTTTCAGCAGGATGGCCAAGACCATGGCGAGGGCGCCGAATGCGCCGGTTGCGCAGTCTTTCATAATTTCAAGCCGCCTTTCGGGAGTGTAGCCTCCACCGATCCCATCGGCCAAATCCGCCAGTCCGTCCAGATGGAACCCTCGCGTAACGAAGGTCATAGCGGCGCAGGCCCATGCAGCAAGTAGAAGCGGAGGCATAACGGCTTGGAGCAGCAGAACCATTAAACAAGTAATCAGGCCAACCAGCAGACCCACAACAGGAAAACATGCATAACATCTTCCCAAATCACCGGGGGATATCTCCCCGGAAACAGGCATACGAAAGATGGTCAGAAAGGATAGAGCAATGGTGAATCGGCGCCACATAAGGCCTCCCGCTCCCGCCCCGTCTCGCGGAGCGTCGAGAATGAGCGGTCGGCCTTCGCGCTACGCGCTCGCACTTCGCTATGGGAGGGCGGTTATATAAGTCTATCATACGAGGTCTGTGTTCATTCCAGGCAGCCGGGCGATGCCGGCAATACCGGGCAATCAGAGCCGCGCGAAACCCGGCGCAAAAGTTATTCCGTGTGTAACACAATCCCGCTGCCAGAGAATTTCTACGGAGCATTCGCCCGTAAAAAGTTCAAAATCTTTTCCTTATTTGTCATGGATTGCTCCGTTTCGCGAGCTGCCCCCTAACCGGACAGTACGCCCAAGTGTGCAGTTATTGATAAGAGTAGTTGGGCAAGCCCACGGTCAACCTCTCGGATACAGATCACTCAAGACCCACAATCCTATGACTATGAAGCGCAACGGGACAGCGGCCAGGTGCAGCGCCATGTTAGTTATGTGATTTCAACGCTTTTTCGCCCGAATGGCTGCGGCTCGCTTCTCCAGCGGCTCTGCTTCCTTTTCCCTGCCAGTTTTTCTATAGAGCGCCGCTATACTCTCAAGGCTCACAGCCACATCGGGATGATCCGGGCCGAGGGCCTTCTCGTTGATGGCGAGCGAGCGCTTGTAGAGCGGCTCGGCCTGCGCGTACCGGCCTTGGGCGGAATACAGAGACGCAAGGTTGTTCAGGCCCGTGGCCACATCGGGATGGTCCGGGCCGAGGGCCTTCTCCCTGATGGCGAGCGAGCGCCTGTAGAGCGGTTCGGCCTGCGCGTACTGGCCTTGGGTCTTGTACAGCAGCGCCAAGTTATTCAGGCTCGCGGCCACAGAGGGATGATCCGGGCCGAGGGCCTTCTCCCTGATCGCAAGCGAGCGCTTGTAGAGCGGTTCGGCCTGCGAGTACCGGCCCTGGGTCTTGTACAGCAACGCCAGGTTGTTCAGACTCTCGGCCACATCGGGATGATCCGGGCCGAGGGTCTTCTCCCTGATAGCGAGCGAACGCCTGTAGAGCGGTTCGGCCTGCGCGTACTGGCCTTGGGAATAGTACAGCGACGCCAGGTTGTTCAGGCTCCCGGCCACATCGGGGTGATACGGGCCGAGGGCCTTCTCGTAGATGGCGAGCGAGCGCTTGTAGAGCGGCTCGGCCTGCGCGTACTGACCTTGGGAATAGCACAGCTCCGCCAGGTTGTTCAGGCTCGTGGCCACGTCGGGATGATCCGGGCCGAGGGCCTTCTCGTAGATGGCGAGCGAGCGCTTGTAGAGCGGCTCGGCCTGCGCGTATTTGCCTTGGGCGAGGTACAGGTCCGCCAGGTTGTTCAGGCTCCGGGCCACATCGGGGTGATCCGGGCCGAGGGCCTTCTCACTGATGGCGAGCGAGCGCTTGTAGAGCGGTTCGGCCTGCGCGTATTTGCCTTGGGCGAAGTACAGGTCCGCCAGGTTGTTCAGGCTCGCGGCCACATCGGGGTGATCCGGGCCGAGGGTTTGCTCGGCAACCTGTAATGCCTTTTTTGCGACCACTACGCCGCTATCATATTGGCCTTGCTTGTACAGTGACTTGGCCTCGTCGTTAAGAGTCTTCCACTCGTTACCTTGCTCACCAGCGGATATGCCTGTGTAGAGAATAAGCAGAAGCACTGCTAATCCGGACATTGTTCTTTTCATACTTTCTCCTCTGTGCTTAAACCTCCGCCGAGAGAAAACTCAAAATTACAATGGTCTGTTTTCTTAACTGGACAATACAGCAAACTGTCCAGTCAATGGAGGAAGTCCTACCCGGCGCAAAAGTATATGAGACCGGTTGTCCAGCAGGGTGATAAAAAAGGATTAGAATTCCCACAGCAGGACGAAAGATCCTATAGACGTCACCCCGGCGAAAGAGACTGTGTCGTAAACGTAATATTTTTCGTATTTCCCCCCTTTTCCAAAGGGGGTCCGGGGGGATTATGATTCTCCGATACTACATAGGCACTTAAAATCCCCCTCGATCCCCCTTTACAAAAGGGGGAAGCAAAACCCGGTCCCGTGGGATTTTGCCTGGGCATTACTGAATTGCGACACAGCGGCGAAAGCCAAGGTCCAGTGACTTTTGCTTTAATATCAGTTAGTTGGAAAACAGCCCATATTCCGGCTTCCGCCGGAATGACGAAATCATTAGCAATTTTCAGGCGTTTCTCCCACCAGAGAACCCTTTTTCACCACCCTGCCAGTGTCCTGAGTCACAAGTTCATTGCATAAATTTCGTAGGGCGGGCACGTTTTATGTGCCCACCAATCAGTGGTGGGCAACGCTCTGCTTTTGCCCACCCTACCCTTAATTCGGGAACTAATTAATGACTCATGACACTAGTACGTTGTCAACAAAGTTGTTACATGTTGCAAGGAATCGTAACCCCGGCGAAGGCCGGGGTCCAGTGCGTTTAACCACTTGAAAAAACGCTGGATTCCGGCTCTCGCCGGAATGACGGCCTGTAGGTTATTACATATAGTAACTTAGTTGACACTGCGCTAGCGGGGCTGTTTGGAAACTCCGGCATCCTCAAAAGTGAGTACTTCTTTAAAAACCCGCACTGCACCTTCGATTACGCCCATTGCCAGGGCCGCACCGGTACCTTCCCCAAGACGCATCCGCAGGTCGAGTATGGGCTCGAGCCCAAGGTGCTCGAGCATTCTGCGGTGTCCAGCTTCTTGCGAGCAATGCCCGGCAAAGAGGTAATCCACGGCGGCAGGGCACAGGGAGTGCGCCACCAGGGCCCCGGCCGTCGAGATGAACCCGTCGATTACGACGGGACGTCTATGGTAGGCGCCGGCCAGGATGCACCCTGCGATGCCCCCAATTTCGAACCCTCCCACTTTGGCCAGGGCATCCAGACCGTCTCCTGGATTCGGGCGGTTTATGTCGATAGCCTGCCGTACGATCCCACGCTTCTTTTCCAGGGAACCCTCATCGATTCCTGTCCCACGGCCCACCATTTGATTCACCGGAGCCCCCGTCAGGGCCACGCCAAGGGCGGCTGAGGGCGTTGTGTTACCGATTCCCATATCCCCGGTTCCAAGAAGCCGGGCACCGGCTAAAAATAGTTCCGAGGCCAGTTTGAAACCGTGCAGGACCGACTGCTCGGCCTGATGGCGACTCATGGCAGGTCCTTTGGCTATGTTGGCTGTGCCTCGGTCCACCTTGCACACATGCAACTTATTGCGGCCTTCAGAGTGACCGGGGTCAACGTCGGGGATGATTCCCATGTCCACCACCAGCACGTCTGCTCCAACCTGGCGCGCCAAAACATTGATCCCGGCGCCGCCCCTCAGGAAATTCTTCACCATTTCGCCGGTCACTTCCTGTGGAAACGCACTCACCCCCTCGGATACGACCCCATGATCTCCAGCCATAACCAGGAAGACCTTTGTGGCAACGTCGGGTTCGATGGTCCCCAAAATGCCGCAAATGCGTTCCGCAATATCGTGCAGCCGCCCCAGGGCGCGAAGGGGAATTGCGAGATGCGCCGTATGCTCACGGGCTCTTTCCACCCATTCTTTCCGGATTGGTTGAATCCCTTTGACAATTTCCCCAAGATTCATTGCAATTCTTCCTTTTTTGCAATTTCCTGTATTCTGTTGAGCGAAACAGCAAGGTCATCGAGCGAAAAGACTTCAAGACAAAGACCCCCGTCATATTGTTCAAGGGCCTTGCGGATACTCCCCCACTGCGCCGGCGGAATGCGATCGAGGCCGGTGTGGTCTTTTCCGTTATTGACTCCATGCAGATGCACCACCGAGCTCATTTTAAGAAACGATGCCATCTGCTCTGTCACATCATGCCCGTATCGGAGCAGGTGGCCAATATCGAGGCAAAAGGACATATCAAAGGCCCGGGCAAATGGAGAAATGCGCTGCAGAGTATATTCGAGGTTTTCCACAGCCACCCGCCGGAGTTCGATCCCCTTCATTTGCATGGTCTGGAGCGACTCGCTCACGCGGTTGCTCCATGCCGATCCGTCCGGTTCCACCGTTTCATCAGCCTTCCTGCTGTCCAGGTGCAAAATGTAGGAAGTGGGGTCAAGGGGAAGAGTTCTCTCGTAAAAGGAGAAAGCCGTTTCGCAAAATTTCCTGCGCAAAGCCGGGTCCGGATCACCAAAAAACAGGTCTGCAGGCAAATGCACGTTATAGGTCAGGTCCAAATCCGAAGCAAGACGGGCCATCTCGCGGATCTCGCCCGGTGTGGGCAGATTGTTTTCCTGCCGGCTTTGGAAAAGCACGAGTTCCACCTCATCAAAGTACCGGCCCAGGCATCGGATGTTAGGAAGAATCTCTGCGGGAAAGATATAAGAGGTCGTGGCAAGACGGAAAGGAAAACTTCGTTTGAGCGCCGGGAAAGAAATCTCGAAAGGCTCAAAAGAGCGGGGGAATGTTTTTTCACTTTGAAAATCCCCCGCACCCCGCAGGATTTCGGCATCACGCGCTTGCGCGTGAGCGCCGAGCGCTCGGCGCTCGCGGCGGTTGGCCGGAGGCCCGCCGCCGCAGCGCCACATTGAGCCGCGTAGCGGCGAGGGGGTGTGGGGGGCGCATGTCCCCCCATCCCCCATGCTTTTTTTTGTCAGTGTTCTCCGAAGCTCATCGGTCAGGTTCAAAAGCAATCCCTCGGTCCAATTTGCATCCGGCGGACAATTGAGCTTTTCCGCAAAACCCAGCAGTCTTTCGAAGATCTCCACCAGTTGATCGTTTACTGCCCGATAGGGCTCGTTTTGTGCAGACTCTTCCACCCAGTAAACAGGTGATGAAGGTTTTCCCATTTCCTTCAGGAGGAAATGGCAGATCCTCTTCATAAGCCCGGCCAGCCATCCCACCCTGAAATCCCGGTACAGCAGCAGCCCCTCGAACCCGAACAAGCCCCGTGGGAGGAGCATTTTCCGTTGAAGAGCGGTTTGGTAGCCGGGGGTCCCCTTAAACGCCACATGATCATGATAGAGAAGGTTGGCGGTCCTCCCCAGACGGCCGACAAGCCTATTGCGCTGAAGAAACTTCAGGTTCTGGAGAATGTCATCGAGTGTGCTGGCGGCATCGAACATGATAAAGCCGATCTCCGGCTCCAGACCCGCCTCACGCACAGCCGCGATGGCCCGTTCGTTGCCGGCGATGCTCGTGTGCTTGCCAAGCCGCTTCAAGACATCCGGCCTGCCACTTTCAATGCCAAGGAGCAGCCTGGTAAGCCCGGCTTCCACCAGTTCCCGCATAAGGCCATATGTAACGTCGTTCGCCCTTGTCTCCATGCCGAAGGTGATTCCCAGATCCGCCAACTGAGACGCGAGTTTAGCTGCGGTTTGTTTTCCTGCCTTGCCGGGGCCGACGAAATTGGGATCTACGAAGTAAAAGTCTTTTTTCCCCAGGTAAACGAGTTCAGAGATCTCAGCGGCAACGTTTTGCGGAGAGCGTCCCCGCCACATGGTCTTCCCCTTGTCCAGAACGGGGACCAGACAAAAAGAGCAGTGATTGTAGCATCCCCGGCTCGCCAGGATACTTACGGTTTGCTCCGAGTCCAGGGAGGGTCTCAGAGGAAACGCAAGCCTGTCCGGCGATTCGATTGGAGCCCGCATTCGGGGAAACGATGCTTTCCGATGGGACCTTAGAGCAACACCTTCTACCTGTGCCTCGATTCCGGCTTCAATGCATCGCGCCAGGTCCACCATGGTTTCTTCCGGTTCCCCGACGATCACGTAATCAACTGCAGCGGAGTAATCCAGGATTTCTTTCCATACAAGACCGGGGAAAAAACCATAAAGACAAATCGGCGCACCAAACCTGTGGCTGCGCAGATCGGAAAGCATCTGAAAAAGGGACTCGGTTGCCTCCCAGGAATAGACGGCGTGAACGGCCAGAACATCCGGGGAGGGATTATCCACCAGGCACTGCACAGTTTGCGCATACGTCCAGCGCGCTGCATCGACAATGTCCACCTCGAAGCCCGCCTGGACCAGGCCGGCCCCGGCATAGCCCGTCATGAGACATGACCACAGGGGCGTATTCGCAATGTCGTTGAAGTGGGCTTCAGAAGCTTCTCGTGGATGTTCAAGCAACAGGATGCGCATCAGTAGTTTTCAGTTTTGAGTTTTGAGTTTTTAGTTGTTCTTTCTGTTCACTGTTCCGAAAAGTTTTGGTGGGCTGCGCTCCGCTTAGCCCACCCTACAGGTCTGTTCGTCGCGAAGCGAGAGAACCAAAAGGAATTATTTCTTTCTGCTCACCTCACTATTCACTATTGACTGCACTAAGATAACTCAGGGCGCCCCGGCTCATACAAAACGCCTCCAATTCATGGCGCAGATTGTCCCAGGGCGGCGGGTTAAAATAAACCGGGTAAAGGAGGTCCAGTCCGGGATCGATGAGGCGGTCCCGTAGAATTTTTTCCGTAAGGGGTGTCCCCGGATATAGTCTGAGATTATTGATGACTACGGCCCCCAGATTTCCTTTTGAGGCATGAAGCGAAAACAGCTTGTCGAGCAATCTGTAGGCCTGGTCGACCGATCCATGGGTCTCTCCGGGCAGATTCACCAGGAAATGATATACGCTGAGAATCCCGCTTTGGGCAGCCAGCTTTCCGGCATGGAGCACCTGCTCCAGAGTCAGGTTTTTCCCAAGAAGTTTCAGCGTGTAGTCTGAAGCCCCATCGGCGGAAAAGTACAGAGTAAGAAGGCCCGCCTTATTGTAGAGGTCCAGTTCTTTTTCCGAAAGAGTGTCTTCACGGAAAAACCCCGTCCAGCCAATCTCTAATCCGCGCCTCAAGATTTCCTTGCAGATGGCCCTGAGATGGTCTTGCGGCTGGTTGACAACAGCATCTGTAAAATGGACGCTGCGAATGCCAAAATCACGCTGAAGCGTTTCGAGTTCATCCACTATGCGCTCGGGGGAGCGAAGACGCACGCGGCGGCCCTGGAGAACCGGATAGAGGCAGTAGCGGCAGTTGTTCGGGCATCCGCGCTTGGTCTCTACCCCCATAAAAGCTACATATCGATTACGATTTTGATAATAAGCGGGCGCGAATGCGCGCCAGTCGGGCAGCGGCAGGGAGTCGAGATCCCGGCAATAGACAATTTGCCCGTTGTCTGCCGTGCAAACCTCACCGCCCCGCCGCACTCGATCCCGCCGCCGAAGTCCAATCTCTACGCTCCGCGAGCCTGGTCCCGGTCCCCCTGCCCCATCTGTTCTCCACAAAGCGCCGGGGACCGCACCGGGTGATTCAAGGTTTTGAAGGAGCAAGGGAAATGCGGCCTCGGCTTCGCCCGACACAGCGACGTCAACTTCGGGAACCTCCGCCATGAGGCGCCGGGCAAAGAGCGTAAAAGCAGATCCGCCGAGCACGACGGCAGCTTCCGGAGCGTGTTGCCTGATGAGAATTCCAAGGGTCTTGAGATGGGGAATGAAAGAGATAAGATGTCCTGCAAGCGGGTCGAGGTTCCGAAAGGAAATACCGACCACATCAGGTCTGAACGCATCCAGCGTGCGCACCAGACCGGGCCACGGAAAAGGATCGAGGTTAAGGTCCAGGCCCTGGACCTCGTGCTCACAGCCGATCGCCGCAGCCAATCCGGCGAGACCGAGGGGAAAAACCACCTCAGCGCAATCATGCGTCGAGACTGCCTGGACCAGCAGGACTCGCATGGTTTCCTTTCTTATCAAAAAGCACCAGTCCCACATACTTTACGTAGCCTTGCGGATGTGAAACCGGGCTGAGGGAAAGACCGGCATTGCGGGCAGTCCGGTAGACGTCCACGCCGCAGGCCTCCAGGGACGGGCGCGCCTTTTCCGGAAAACGGCAGCGGCCGTCTTCCGGGCACGTTGGACAAACCGGACACGGGCCAGCCCCGAAAGCCAGCGCCTCGGCATAGCCCGCCAGGAAAACGGCCCGTTCAAGGGCCAGGAGCTGTTCATGGAACAAATGGGACGGCGGAGTACCCTGAACCAGCAGAGCATGCCGATATTCGGATATTAAGACGCCCATTTCTTTCTCATTGGGAGAGGCGGGCGGACAGCAAAGCGAGCGGCCATAGCGCGGACAGCCGAACCGGCATTTTAGACGCACCCAGTGCTCGATCTCAATCTCGCCGGCCTCTATGATGCGGGCAAAAGAAAATCCTGACCTCTTTGCCTGAGCAGCCAGCATCTCGGGACGAGAAACATGCCGATTTTCGTTCGGGTACTCATGCCTGGCCAAAAACAGTGACGTATCGCTTTGAAGGTGAAAAAACCCGACGTTTTTCAGCCCTGCCCCATTGAGCAGGCCGAGCATTTCTTCCAGCCTGTAAACGCGGCCGTTATAGGTGTTTATAAGCATGTGGAGGTCATAGAGCGCTCCCTTTACCGGGTCGACATCGTGCAGATCGCTAAGGTAGTCATGCACAAGGATAGTCCCTCCGGGAGCCATACAGGCTGCAAAATTTTTGAGAATGTCTGCGGCCTCCAGAGGGCCATAGGCATGGATGATGTTGGAAAGCAGAATCAGATCGAAGTGTTTTCCCCCGATACATGGCGCCAGAACAGTGCCGGCAACGGTTTGAATCCCTTCCCATGCTTTGGGGTCCGGGTAGAGTTTACGCGCGGCCCAAATGGTATCGGGAAGCTCGAAGAGCACCGTGCGAAGGTCCGGCCATTGTCTTCGCAAAGCACGACACCATGCGCCGGCCCCGCCGCCCACATCGAGGAGTTGGCGCGGCGCCGGCCCAAACATGTCCTTGAGATATTCAAGGGACTCGGCAGACTTGAGCCGAGCCTGAAGGTCCAATGCTCTTACGTACGCCAGGGTCCGCTCGCTGTATTGCTCCGAAGATTCATCCACAGAGCGCACATTTGCGCGGACTCCGCCGCGTATTCTTGGTCCGAGCCTTTGCCAGTGAGAGCTAAGGTAACGCCGGTAGAGGAGGAAATCGCCCAAATAGGCGCTATTTGCAGGCGTCAGGCAGCGGGCAGCAAGAGGACCGTTGGAAAACACTTCTTCATACTCGACGATAAGGCCCAAAGCAACGAGGGAACGCAGAAACCGTGACAGCCCGCCGGCATCGTATCCGGTTTGCGCCGCAAGTTGATCGACCGTGGCGGGACAATCCGCCAGGAGTCCAAAAATGTTCAATTCCAAGGCCGTGAAAAGAACCTCGGAGTACCAGTATGCCGTTGCCAGATCTTCCAGCCGCTGGAAGCTTTCGGAAGCAACATCAGTGTTTTGGTGTGGCAGCTTCATATTCGGCGGTCTTTTAAAATCCAACAGGACCTATTGGACCCATATAAATGCTCCCTGCCCCCGTGTTTCAGACATGAGCACCTGCTACATTTTCTTTGTTCCCTTGAGGAGATGGCCGAAAAGGTCATAGGAGCCTTTGTTGGCGCAAAAATCCCCACACATGGTGCATACCTTCCGGTCATGGGGGGAACGACTATCGCGAATGGCTTTGGCCTTCTGGGGAAAAAAGCCGTGCGTGAACTGCCCGTCCCAATCGAGGTCTCTGCGCGCCTTGCTCATGGCCATGTCCCTCGCCCTCATCCGGTCGGGATACTTGGCGGTATCTCCGATATATGCCCCGAGGCGGGCCACCCGGACACCTTCTATGACATCTTCTTCATTTGGCAGGGCAAGGTGTTCCGCCGGGGTGATATAGCAGATCAGGTCCGCTCCATAGCGCGCGCTGTGCGCCGCTCCAATGGCCGCCGCCACATGGTCGTAGCCGGCCATCACGTCCGTTGGAATCGGCCCGAGCATATAGTAGGGGGCGTTGTTGCTCATCCTTTTCTGCAGAATGATATTTGCTTCGATTTC
>Ga0187849_1004900_pt1 | contig 10864 bp, 9 predicted proteins | sample June2016WEW_4_10_2_FD_132412 | JGI IMG/M metagenome (GOLD analysis project Ga0187849, IMG submission 132412) | Peatland microbial communities from SPRUCE experiment site at the Marcell Experimental Forest, Minnesota, USA - June2016WEW_4_100 | ecosystem: Environmental > Terrestrial > Soil >... | reverse complement strand
GAGTGCAATGAGTTGTCTCGCATCGGGCCCGGATTTGTCGGCCTAGGCGAAGCCGATCTGATGCGCCGCGAAGCCTTTCCATACCTGGATCCTACTCTGCCTGCGGGATCGGCCCTTGTTTCGCGCAACGAGTTCGACCTGCATCCTCCTGTCATGCTGATGCAGGGCAAAGGCCCGTTTGTCGTCTCTACCGACAGCCAACGAGAGTTCGTGGCTAAGCTGAATTTGAAGTCGCTCGTGTATATTTGGGGAGGCCCAGCTGCAGCGCTCTGGGGCCTGTGGGAGATTCTCCACCGCGCGGGACTGATGGGGTCGCCATTTCAGAACTAGCGCCGCGAGACTCGGAACGCCGTTCCCATTTCACTCAAGCCCGGCGACCACCGCAGAAAATGTTGATGCTTTGAAGAAACTCCTGACATAGACCGAACGTTGCATCGAGTCTTCCGCCACTTCTGTATGCTCCGCGTCCGCTTTGTTTACGATTTTAAGCCGGTGCCATTCGCCAATCTCCTGCACACGGTTCCCCCGGCTCATTGTAAAATCTAAGGTTTACTCGCAAGTCTCTGTAACCCGCATATGCCGCAGCAAGACAAATTGCAGGAAGCAACGATAACCGCTAACACGAATCAGCATAGCGAGTCCGATCGTCCCCATGACAACCGCTATAACCCCCAGCGCGTCGAATCCAAATGGTTCGAGCGCTGGCAAAGCGATCCCCAGCTCTACGCCGCCGAAGAGGCCAACTCCAGCAAAAAGAAATACTACGTCCTCGAAATGTTGCCTTATCCGTCCGGCGTGCTCCACATGGGACACGTGCGCAATTACGCCATTGGTGACGCGCTTGCCCGCTATATGTGGATGAACGGCTACAACGTTCTTCATCCCATGGGTTGGGATTCCTTCGGCCTTCCCGCTGAGAATGCTGCCATCCAAAACAACACTCCGCCGCGCCAGTGGACCCTCGGCAACATCACCAAAATGAAGGCGCAGATGAAGCGCCTCGGCTTCGCCTACGACTGGTCCCGCGAGATTACCACCTGCTTGCCCGATTACTACCGCTGGAATCAGTGGTTCTTTCTCAAGTTCTATGAGAAGGGCTTGGCCTATCGCAAGAAAAGTAAAGTCAACTGGTGTCCCCAGTGCGCCACCGTGCTCGCCAATGAGCAGGTAGTGGATGGATGCTGCTGGCGTCACGAAGATACGCTCGTCGAACAGCGCGAGCTCGAGCAATGGTTCTTGCGCATCACGAAATACGCCGACGAGTTATTGCGCGATTTGGAAAAGCTCAGCGGTTGGCCGGAAAAAGTTCGCATCATGCAGCGCAACTGGATCGGCCGCAGCGAAGGTACCCTCGTCGATTTCAAGCTCGACTACGCGGAAGACCGTAGCGGATTCGGCCCCGCCGGTGGGACCATCAGCGTCTTCACCACCCGCGTCGATACCATCTTCGGCGCGACCTCGGTGCAGCTCGCACCCCAGCATCCCATCGTCGCGGACCTCGCCGCGTCCAACGCCGATCTACGCGCCAAGGTCGATCAACTCATCGCCGAGCAGCGCAAAGCCAAAGAAGCTGGAGACATCGGCGAAATTGAAAAACACGGCGTCCCCACCGGCCGCTATGCCATCAATCCTTTCAATGGCGAAAAGGTTCCAGTCTGGGTGGCCAACTACATCCTGATGGACTACGGCACCGGCGCCATCATGAGCGTTCCCGCCCACGATGAGCGCGACTACGAGTTTGCGAAAAAATACAAACTCGAAATCCGCCTCGTCGTTCTTCCAATTTCCAACGACCCTGAGGAGACCGTCACCGAGCCACCTCTTCCTTTTGTCGCACACGAAGGCATGTTGATCAACTCCGGCCCGTATAGCGGCGTTGAATGTGCCGATGCCATCAAGAAAATGTCCGCACACGCGGAAGAAAAGGGTTTCGGCAAAGCCAGCATTACCTATCGCCTCAAAGATTGGGGAATCTCCCGCCAGCGCTATTGGGGAACGCCGATCCCCATGCTCTATTGCGAAAAAGACGGTATCGTTCCCGTGCCGGAGAAAGATTTGCCGGTGATCTTGCCGGAGAACGTCGATATCACGCTCGTCGGCGGATCGCCGCTCGGAAGAGTGTCAGAATTCGTCAATGGCACTTGCCCCAAGTGCGGCGGTCCCGCGCGCCGCGAAACCGATACCATGGACACCTTCATCGATTCGTCCTGGTATTTCTACCGTTACACCGACGCACACAACGACCGCGCTCCGTTCGACTCGAAGACCGCGCAATATTGGTTTCCCATCGATCAGTACATCGGCGGCGTCGAACACGCCATCTTGCACCTTATTTACTCGCGCTTCTGGACCAAGTTCATGCGCGACCTTGGCCTCATCACCAACGATGAGCCCGCCGAGCGCCTCTTCACCCAAGGCATGGTCATTAAAGACGGCGCAAAAATGTCGAAGAGCCTCGGCAATGTCGTCAGTCCCGACGAAATGGTCGCGCGCTACGGCGCCGATGCCGCGCGCCTCTACAGCCTCTTCGCCGCACCACCCGACCGCGATCTCGACTGGCAGGATTCCGGCATCGAAGGCATCCAGAGATTCTTAGGTCGCATCTATCGCTTTTTAGTGCGCAACGCCGCGCCATATGCCTCCGTAGAGACGTTGCCTGCATCGTCTCTCTCTCCAGCAGAACGTCAGATCCAGCGCAAACTCCACCAAACCATCAAGCGTGTCAGCGACGACTTCCAGGGACGCTGGCACTTCAACACGTGCATCTCCGCCATCATGGAGTTGGTGAACGCCCTCTACGCCTACGAGGAAAGTGCAACCTCTGAATCTCAGACCAGAAGCAGCGCTTCAGCGGCTCTCCTGGCTGAAGTTCAGCGGAACCTCGTTCTCTTGCTCGCGCCGTTTGCGCCCTATCTCGCCCACGAACTATGGGAAATGCTCGGCGAAAAGGGAAGCCTCCTCAAAGCCGCGTGGCCAAAATATGACGCCGCTCTCGCCAAAGAAGAAGAGCTAGAAATCCCAGTGCAGATCAACGGCAAATTGCGCGGCCGCATCACAGTGCTTGCGGATGCTCCGGAGAGTGTCGTGATTGATCGCGCACTCGCCGATGAAAAACTTCAGGCCGCCATCGCGGGCAAGCAGATTGTGAAAAAGATATTCGTCCCCGGCAAGCTCGTGAATATCGTTGTGAAGTAGAGCGGCAGACCGCGCCTGCGATAGAAAAGCGGGTCCGCTTCGAGTGAAGAAACTGCCTTATTCTCCTTCCAGTACCAGAGCTTCGCTGCGGTGATTAAAGTCGATCTCATCAAGCGCCTTTGTATTGTTCTGAAGGGTCTTGATCATTACCGCATCATAGGGCGCAGGTTGCTGCAAATCCTTGATTTTCCCCTCGGTCGTCGCAACGGTTTTGCCGTTTTGCACGATGTCAACCTTTACGTCATTGCTGGACCATTCCATTCGGCCTTGTAGTTGCCGGGTGCGCGAGCTGCGTAGAACCAACTTGCACTGTATCTGCCAGAGTGAAGTTCCCTGAATGAGCCAGTCATGGTCGGTTGCAAATATCGTGCGACGACGTACATATAGATTCGTAATTCTGACTTGGAACTGTCCGCTTCCGGCGATACCGCGCAAATGCCTGCACTTTGACAACGTGCGCTATCCTAATCAAAGAGAATCGAGGAATGTCCGCACCATCACCCACAATCGAAGGCTTCCGTGCAGCGTTTCGGCGCCCGTCGCTGACGTTTGCAGAAATTGCGTGGCGCTGGACGCTTGGCGCAACCGCCGCGGCCTTATTCCTTTTCTGTTTCATCGAATATCTCGACACACTACCCGTAACGACCGCGGACTCAGCTCTCCTGTCGACTCGACAACCTGCGTTCGTAGTACGAGCCCTCACCCACATCCTTCGTGGCAGTCTGAATCGCGCTGTGCTGGCGGCGTTGCTGGTGATGCTGTCGCTTTCCGTGCTGTGGATCATAGCCGCTTCGATTGGCCGGTTGGCTACAGTCCGCGCCCTGTTCCAATACTTCCGTGACGAGGTTGCAAGCGGTTTCTCCTCGGAAACGTACGACCCGACAAAGACGCGGCCAATCCGCGCCCTGATCGATCTCAATTTCCTCCGTGTTGCTGTAGTGCTGGCTATGATTCTGGCCTTCGCCGGCGCGGGAATTCTATCCAGTTTCGTTTCATCCAATACGCACCCGAGACCAGGTTTGGCTTTTACTCTATTTATTCCGCTGGCTGGAGTAATCTGCATCGCGGGTTGGGGTTTGAACTGGTGGCTGTCGCTCGCAGGAATATTTGCGGTTCACAATGAAGAAGATGCACTGGCCGCTCTTTCCGCAGCTGTCTCCTTTTTTCGTGAGCGCACTGGTTCCGTTGTCGCGGTGAGTACGTGGACCGGCCTCGCGCACCTGATTGCTTTCAGCATCGCCACTACTGTGGTTTCGTTGCCGCTCGCTTTCATCCGGATTGCGCCCTTGCGACTTATAATCGCCGGAGTCATTCTCGTGACGCTCGTGTATTTGGCCGTTGTGGACTGGCTCTACATCGCACGCCTTGCCGGCTATGTTTGCATCGCAGAAATGCCGGATGCATTGTTTGCAACGTCGCCGCTTGCGCCAACATCGCCCAGCGGAATGGCGGTAGAAGACATGATCGACCGCGACGAACCAATTCTGAGCGACATTCCGAACTTGGCCGTATAGACGTAGCTTGTTACGTTTCGGAGGATCCGCTCCTTTACACGGGACCTCCGATTTTGAGAAACTCATCCGTGGAAAGCCAACCCAGACTCAATCAGTCCATCGTAATCCTCGACTTTGGCGCGCAATACACGCAGCTCATCGCTCGCCGAATCCGCGAACAGAATGTTTTTTCGGTGGTGCTCCCCTGCACGGCCTCGCTTGATGAGGTGAAGAGCTGCGCTCCGGTTGGAATTGTGCTGTCGGGTGCGCCGTGGTCGGTCTACGACGAGGATGCGCCGCCGGCGGATGGGCGCGTGTTCGAGATGGGGCTGCCCGTCCTTGGCATCTGCTACGGGCTGCAGTTCATGGTGCACACGCTGGGCGGCAAGGTACGGCCGGCGGACAAGCGCGAATATGGTCATGCGGAGATTGATATCGTCGCGGAGTCTGCGCTGTTCGCGGGATTGGCGAAGCGGCAGGCGGTGTGGATGTCGCATGGGGACGAGGCGCTGGAGTTGCCTCCGGGATTTGAGCTGACGGCCAAGACTGCTCATGCTGTGGCGGGAATCCAGAATGTGGCGAAGAAGTGGTTTGCGGTGCAGTTCCATCCTGAGGTTCACCACACGCGGAACGGGACGGAGATTCTGCGCAACTTTGTATTCCAGATTTGTGGGGCGAAGCCTTTGTGGACGCCGCAGCACTTTATCGATTCCACCATCGAGCAGGTGAAGCAACAAGTGGGAAGCGGAAGAGCGATCTGCGCGCTTTCGGGTGGAGTGGATTCGTCCGTTGCGGCAGTACTTGTGGATCGTGCGTTGCGCGATGCGAAGGGCAAGTCGCGGCTCACGTGCATCTTCGTGAACAATGGAGTGCTGCGTAAGAACGAGTTCGAGAAAGTGCAGAAGACTCTGCACGACAAGCTTGGGCTGCGGCTTGATGCGGTCGACGCTACGGATCGTTTCCTCGCTAAGCTTAAGGATGTCAGCGACCCCGAGAAGAAACGCAAGATCATCGGCAACGAATTCATCAAGGTGTTCGAGCGGGAAGCGCGCCGCATTGAGAAAGAAGAAGGCAAGGTCAAGTGGCTGGTGCAGGGAACGCTCTATCCGGATGTGATTGAGTCGCGGTCGGTGCGGGGGCCTTCGCAGGTAATCAAGTCACATCACAATGTGGGCGGGCTGCCGGAAAAAATGAAGTTGAAGTTGATCGAGCCGCTGAAAGATTTGTTCAAAGATGAAGTCCGGAAAATTGGCCGCGATTTGGGAATGCCGGAGGAGATTTTGCAGAGGCAGCCGTTCCCTGGCCCCGGGTTGGCGGTGCGCGTTCTCGGGGAAGTTACGCCGGAACGGTTGGCTTTGTTGCGAGAGTGTGACGATATTGTGGTGAGCGAGATCAAGAGCGCCGGGCTGTATACGAAAATATGGCAATCGTTTGCGGTGCTGCTGCCGGTGATGTCGGTGGGAGTGATGGGCGATATGCGGACGTATGCGTATACCTGCGCGGTGCGGGCGGTGAGTTCGGAGGATGGGATGACGGCGGATTGGGTTCCGCTGCCGCACGAAGTCTTAAAGACTATTTCCACTCGAATTGTGAATGAAGTAAAGGGCGTGAACCGCGTGGTGTATGACATTACGTCGAAGCCTCCGGGCACGATTGAGTGGGAGTGAGGAAAGCAGTTCTCAGTTTTTGCGGCTTAAAGTTTTGTCCGCGTGTGTTGGGGTTGAGTTGACGGTGTACCTCAGGGGCTGAAGCCGCATCGATTTTTGTTTGGCTTACGCGGCGCTGAAGCGCCGCTCTTCCACGGTACTTTCCCAAGGCCACTCTCAGCAGGTCACTTTCAACAATTCATCAGAGCCGAAGGTGGGGTACCCGCCTCTTATCGACGGGTGGGCTAGGGAAAGTCAAAAAACTAAGGTCAAATGCAGAGGACAGGAGTGTCCGTTCCACGAGCGCTGCCGTGAAACGATTTGGGACTTCCCGCTACTATTGAAAGTGAAGCGCCCTCTTCATGGACGTTCATGCAGCTGCGGTATGCACAAATGGTCATCTTGGACTTCGAGATACTGAAGCTGCTTCCGGCGACGGTGGTGAGTTTGGGTTGGCCGCACATCTCGGTGGCGACGCTGCGGAAGACGTTTAACTAGTTTGGGTCGGAGGCGGCCCCGCCAGAGAAAAAAATCCCGAGCGGGACCGGAGCGTGGAATCCCACCTTTCAGAAAACGAAGGGTGGGGTACCGCACGTGGGTCTGGACACGTTAGGCAGTGATTTCCAGGAGATTGCCTTCGGGGTCGGCGATGACGGCTTCGTAGTATCCGTCTCCGGTGAGACGCGGCAGGCTTACGATGCGAACTCCTGCTGCTTCCATTTCTTTTACGACACGATCCACGGCGGCGCGCGAGCCTACGGAGACGGCGAGATGCGCCAGTCGTGGAGACTCACCCGGGGATGCCATCAGTTCGAGGCGAGTGCCGGAGGCGAACGAGAGGAAACAGGATTGGAAGTCCCGCTTCGAGCTGGAGTAGGTTGATGTTGCGGTGGCCTTGAACCAACGCCCGTAGAAGGCGCGGGCGCGGTCAAGATCGGAGACCCAGGCGGCTGCGTGATCGATTTGTCCAACTAGATCTGGTCCAACCCGAGCTAGTTCCAGCGGATCCAGCAGCCGCAGCTTTACAAGTTCACGGCGGAGCGCTGGAGGATCGGTGAAAAGGATGCCGTGCATGCCGAGAACGGTTGCGGCCTCTACGTTCGGTTTCAGGTCGTCGATGTAGATGGTGTGGGCGGGATCGACGGCATGAGTCTCTAAGAAAAGTTGAAAGATGCGCGGGTCGGGCTTGAGCAACCGCGCTTCGCCGGAGAGGACGACTCCTTGAAACCATTGCAGGAAGTCGAATCGCTTGAGAGCGAAGGGGAAGGTTTCTGCGGACCAGTTACTGAGCGCAAACAGAGGAACTTCGCGAGCGCGCAATTCCGCTAGGATCTCGACGGCACCAGAGATCGGGCCTGCCAGCATCTCGTCATAACGCTGGATCCAGGCGTCGATCAAGTCGGCGTGGGTGGGGTGTTCCAACTTGAGGGAGGCGCAAGCCTCGGCGAAAGGGCGTCCGGCATCTTGCTGGAGGTTCCAGGAAGGTGTGCAGACGGTGGCCAGGAAATGTTCCATTGCGGCGTCGTCTCCGCGGAAGAGCTTGCGATATAAGTGACGCGGGTTCCAGTCAATCAGAACGCCGCCGAGATCGAAGACTGCTACGGAGCGATTGGCCATCATGGGGTAATTCTATCGAATGGATGGCTGCAGGGATGCTGGGTCTGAGTGGAGGGATCTTCAACGATGAAGGTGGATGGCCCACCCTTCGAAACGAAGGGTGGGGTATCCGGTGAAGTAGCGGGTTTCTATTCCACATTTACGGTAACGGCAGGAGATGCGATGCCGTTGCAGACAACCTGGAAGTCGCTCAGGCCGGTTTCCATGCTCTTCGGCATGTCGAAGTGGGTAGAGGCCTGAGTGGTATATGCGATGGCCATGGTGCTGTGGTCGTGGGTTCGGGCGTAGGAAACGGCACCGGTGATCCGGTTGGTGATGAGGACCAGCGGATAGTTGGTTGCCGCCTGGACATCGTCGCCATAAGCGGCGCCCTGGGAAAACCCATTGAAGTTGAATCCGGATACTACGTACGAGCTTCCGCGTTTGAGGTCAGTTGGCAGGGAAGTGATTTGCGGTGCCCAATTGGGGTTGGGAGTTCCTCCGTGCTGATAGACCCAAACGTCGCCGAAGTCTGTCCAAAGAACCTCCCCGGTGGGCAGAAGCAGCATGTTGCCATAGTAGGAAGAGACGTTCGGGGCATCGGTGTTGCCGCCGGTAACGTTGATGAAGGTAGTTCCGTTCCACACTAAGAACTTGGAACCCAGGTTGAAGATACCGGGGCTAGCCTGAACCAGTACATTACCATCCGGAAGTAATGAGGCTGGCCCGTCGGCGATGTCGAGAGCGTCAGGGAAATCGGGACCGGCTGTCCAAGTTTTGGTTTGAGTGTCGTAGATGGCGGTGTGGCCAGGCATTCCGGGAGCGCCGTTGGCTCCGGCGTAAAAGACGGTGCCGTCGGGGCGCAAGACGCCAGGGCCTAGCTCATAGGAGGCTTGTTTGGCATTGGGATAGGAATCCCAGAGTTGCACAACCGTGCCGCTGGCGGGGCCGCTTTTCCAGGTGCCTTTTGAAGGATTATAAATCTCGTAATTCTTGCCGTCCGGTTCGTAATGAAAGACGTAGGCATCGACGGCCAAAACCGTACCGTCGGGCAGCAGATTCCAACCTTCCTCGTCGTTGACGTCATACTTGCCCTTGCCCGTGAGGGTCCAGGTTAGGGTTTGGGCATTCAGAAGGGCCGACTGCTTGGTACAGCAGTTGGCCTGCATATAGGTGCCGTCATCAAGGATGACGCTTTGGGCATCTCCGATGGTGGTCCAGCCGGCGGGCGGGGTTACGGATGTCCATTTGTTGGTTGTGGGGTCATAAATGGCGCCCAGATTTGTCCAGACAGCCTGGCAATTTCCGGGGGTTGATGAATTATATTCGCCGCCCATCATCATGACGCGACCGTCTGGCAGAACGGCTGAGCCGAAATAGAGGGGGGCGTATCCGGAGGGCAGGGAGGCGATCTGCTTCCAAGTACCGTTGATATAGCTACCGTAGAAATCGGGAGTGAGCCGCCACCAGGTGGGCCCACAAGCTTCGTGAGCGATGACCGTGCCGTCGGTGAGCAAAAGGGGATTGCCAAGTCCGAGGTTGGGGTTGGGTTGGTTTACCAGCGGAAGCCATTGTTGTGAACTGGCGGGATAAGTGGTAGCGAGCCATAGAACGAGACAGACAGCAAAGGCGCTGAAATTTTTCATTGTTTTCTCCTGAGGCTAGGGGTTTTTCAATGCCGAGCGAAAGGCAATGGGTAACGTGAATTGCTGGAGCACTTGCGCTCGAACTGGCCGTCTGTTCACGCTTCCAGCGCAAGCTTGTATTACCGACTTCTCCTTTAACTTCAAAAGCGGCGGGAATTATACCCCGAATCGTGCTTTTTATGTGCGTCGAAAAAGACTTCTATCTGAGGCGCTGGCGATGGCCTTGATTTGGCTCACGCTAGGATTGGTCGCGGTGGACGGTGTCCATGGAGAAGGCGGGGAGGCAGACGGCGATGTATTCGGCGCCGCCTTCGTGAGGAGTGGAGTAACGGATCCATTCACCGGCGTGAGCGATGACGGCTTGTCCGGCAGCGACGTCGAGGGATCCGGTTTTGTGCTCGACGTGGAGGGTGCCTTTGAGGACTATGGTGAATTCGTCGAAGGCAGGAGTCTGGCCGGGTTCGAGCCATCCGGCGGGGCTGCGCATGTGAGCGACGCTGCCGGAGGTGGTTTGGGAGTTGACACGTCCGATGTATTCGTCGATGAGCTTGGGTTTGTTGCCGGCGGATTGGATGCGGGTGGGTTGCGGGATTAGAGTGGGCATGGGTTGGGGCTCTCTGGAGTGCGACTGTTATTAAATCATGGGATGGAAAAGTGTGCCTCTGTGAAGTACCTCTGGGGCGGCTAAAGTATTCAATCATGGCTGGCGCTTGGCGCAGCGCTGAAGCGCTGCGCCAGCCAAAATCAGAACTCGCTCCAGTTAAGAGTTTGCTCGCTGCATCGTTTACAATCCTCGCTTATGTTCTATCGATCGGATAATCGTGTTGTGGATCAACTGCGGCCGGTGATCATCACTCCTGAATTTATTACCACGGCGGAGGGGTCGGTTCTCATTGAGGTGGGGAATACGCGGGTGATTTGTACGGCGTCGATTGAAGAGACGGTGCCGCAGTTTATGCGGAACACCGGTAAGGGATGGATTTCGAGCGAGTACGCGATGATTCCGCGGGCGACTTTGACGCGCACGCCGCGAGAAGTGTCGAAGGGGCGGCAGAGTGGTAGGACGCATGAGATTCAGCGGCTGATTGGGCGGTCGCTGCGCGCGGTGACTGATTTGGCGCGTCTGGGCGAGCGCACGGTCTGGATTGATTGCGATGTAATCCAGGCAGATGGCGGGACGCGAACGGCTTCGATTACGGGCGCGTTTGTGGCGCTGGGGCTGGCGCTGGAGAAATTGGTGGAGGCGGGGACGCTGACGTCGGTTCCGTTGAAGGATTTTGTGGCGGCG
>Ga0187849_1004891_pt1 | contig 10878 bp, 13 predicted proteins | sample June2016WEW_4_10_2_FD_132412 | JGI IMG/M metagenome (GOLD analysis project Ga0187849, IMG submission 132412) | Peatland microbial communities from SPRUCE experiment site at the Marcell Experimental Forest, Minnesota, USA - June2016WEW_4_100 | ecosystem: Environmental > Terrestrial > Soil >... | reverse complement strand
TATGGTCGGAGCCGCTGCCGCTTGACAAAACCCAACCCATTTTGCCCCGATCCGGTCATCCGAAATGTCCAAACTCCAGCGGCAGACCAGAGGTCTGCCCCACCCTCCCACCTGAACAGTTACTTCCCCGCGAGTACACCTGGACCTTCGACGGCGGAATGGCTGTGCCTGCGTCCCCGTCGCCGCATGTGGTCCCTGCACCGTGGTCGAACGGGGCGAGCGTGGACCCGGAGGAGGCTTTCGTCGCCGTCGTTGCGAGCTGCCACATGCTGACCTTCGTCTGGCTCGCGTCCCGTGCGGGCTTCGTCGCGGACAGGTACGAGGACGAAGCCGTGGGCGTGATGAGCAAGAACGAGCGCGGCGCTTGGTGGGTGAGCACCGTCACACTTCGCCCACGCATCGTGTGAAGCGGAAACAAGCTGCCGCCACCAGCGGAGATTGAACAACTTCACCAGCGGGCGCATGAAGACTGTTTCATCGCCAACTCCACCAAGGCCGAGGTGAAAATCGAGACGCCATGAACCACATTGACCTCAGCCACACATGAGGCGGACCGCCTGCGCTTCCGCCGCCCTCACGGGCATCGCACCAGGACGCGGAGGCGCTTGGACTGATAGGCGGCGGCGTTGCCGGCGAAGGTCCAGTCGGGATTTCCGGCGGGCTGGCTGCCGAGGCCCAGGTCGGCGCGGCTGCCCTCGCGCCAGTGGTTGAGGGCGAAGAGGGTTTGTTTGGCGTCGTGGTTGTGGACCTGCATCGAGCCGTAGCCGTCGGCCGGGTCGGAAATCTGGTCGCCGAAATCCCAGACCTGGGAGGAGGCATTGGGGACGTTGGCGGCGTTGTCCGGACCGTAGTTATTGGGCCAGAACTCGATGTTGCCGCCGGGCAGGTTCGAGCCGGTGACGATGCCCTTGGCGTTCGAATAGACGTTCATGGCGGTCACGTTTTGTTGGAAGCGGGCGCCGGATTGGAGGGTGGGAATGCCAATCTTGCCAAGGTCCTGGCTGAAGGCATCCATCGAGACATACAAATACTGGGTGTCGCCGTCTTTGGCTTGCAGTTCCAGGAAATAGGCAATGCGGTCGAAGGGTTTGTCGATCTTGGCGTGGTTATCGACGTCGTATGTGATGTTTGGGCCGAGTTTTGACAGGTCGAGGTCATAGACCAACTGGAACTGCCTGGCTTCGGGGACTTTGAGGACGAGGAGGTCGCGTTTGGGGACGGCGCCGGCGCGGAAAGCACCGGCCGGGAGGCCCTCGGCATTCATCAGGTTGGGCTCTGCCAACATGCTCCAGGCAAAGCGCATGGCCACCGGGTGCTTCACTTCAGCCGCCGAGAGGACCACGGAGGGGCCGTCGATTTGGGCGCCGGCCTTGACAAAGCCGCCTTCGTCGGCGTCGATGATTTCAAACCAGGTGAGCGGCGCGCCGTCGCGGCTGGCAAGTCCGCCGCCGACGTTGTCGAAGGCGATGCGGAGGCGGTCACCATCCAGGCTCATGGACTTGAAGGTGGGGCCGGAGCAAACCAGCTTCTCCTGGGCGTAGGTCTTGGCGAGGGCCCAGAGGGCGAGCCGGCGGCCGACTTCCTGTTTGTTGGCGGGATGGATGTCTTTGAGGTTGCCGATGTCGTTGATGACGGCCATGCCGGTGTTGGGGACGGCCTGGGCGGCGGCGGCCTGGGCTTCCCAGAAGACGCCGATGAACTCGGGGTTGCCTCCCCCGTAATTATACGGGGCAATCTGGACGAAGTAGAAGGGGAACTCGCCCTGGTTCCAAATCCGGCGCCAGCCGCCGACCAGGGCTTTGGTATGTTCGGTGTAGAGCTTGCCTTCGCCGGCATTGGACTCGCCCTGGTACCATATAGCGCCGCGCAGGGGGAAAGGGCAGAGGGGATGGATCATGCCGTTGAAGAGGGCGGTGGCAGTCTGGAGGTCGTGGGGCGGGAGCAGTTCGGCAGGGTAAACAGGCATCGGTGGGACCAGGGACTGCTGGGCCAGGGCCTTGCGGGCTGAGTCGAGCCAGTGTGCGGTTTCGTTGAGGACAAGCTCGAGGCGCTGTTGGTGGAGGGTGGCGCGCGGGTCGCCCAGTTGCACCAGTTCGAATTCGCCTTTCAATGCCGGCACCTCGGCAAAGCCTTCGGGCGGGGTCCAGGGTTCGATGCGGGTGCCGCCCCAGGAGGCATCGATCAGGCCGACGGCGAGGCCGAGTTTGCGGTGCAACTCACGCCCGAAGTAATAGGCGGCGGCGGAGAAACCGCCCCAGCCGTCTTCGGCGACGGTCTTGGGGGAACAGACTTTCCAGGCGCCCTGCATATCGTTTTGGGGCTCGGGCATCCAACGTTTGTGGACCATCATGAGGCGGATGCCGGGGTAATCGGCGGCGGCGATTTCCTCTCGGGCATTGAGGGCGGCTCCAATGCCCATTTCCATGTTGGATTGCCCGGAGGCGAGCCACACTTCGCCGATCATGACGTCGTCCAATTCCACCGTGCTGGAACCGCGCACAGCCAACGTGAAGGGGCCGCCAGCCTTCATGGCCGGCAGGACCGCCCGCCACTGGCCACGGTCATTGGCCTGGGCCTGGCCGCTTTCGGGGCCGAGTTGGAGGGCGACGGTTTCGTTGGGTTGGGCCCAGCCCCAGATAACGAGCGGTTTTTCCTGCTGGAGGACCATGTGGCTGCCGAAGATTTTGGGCAGGCGCACTTCGGCCTGGAGCGGGGGCGCGAAGCTCGCCCCGATCGCCAGCAGAGCGGCAAGCAGGGAAGCCGGCCCAACCTGCGGCGATGCGGCGAAGGTTCCGGATGAGGGCGATTGAGCGCAGGGGCCGTACAGGGAGCGGGTCACGAATCGTTTTGCCCCGGCGCACAGAAATGCCAGCGGCGCGCGGGTCTTGAGGGCGGTGGCGGGTGTTTGCATATATCCCTACAAACGTGCCAAGTATCCGTTGGGTCTGTCCATTGTTTTTGCTGGTTACTTTTTCGAAACACGGGCATATCCTCGCTTCATGAACATGACTCTATCTTCTATTCGGACCACTATTGGCGCCATCACTTTCCTGGTTGGCATCACATCCCTGGCTGTTGGGCCGGCGGCGTGTGCGGCCGAAAGCGAGTTTGCCAAACCGGTCATCGATATTGGCATAGTGGTAAAGGATGCGGAGCGCGCGGCTCGGTTTCTGACAAATGCAATTGGTTTCAAGGAGGTGCGCGGATTCCCGGTCACTGCCGACTTAGGCAGGAAAATCGGGTTGATTGACGGGCGGGCAACCGAGGTCCGGGTTTTTGTGCTGGAGGGAGCCGAGCCGGCCACGCGGATCAAGATGCTCTCATTCCCGGAAGCGCCGGGCAAACAAGCCGATCAATCTTACATCCATTCCACGCTGGGGTTTCGCTACCTGACGCTCTATGTGAAGGATATGAGCCGGGCCCTGGAACGGTTGAAACAGGCCGGGGTCCAGACCTTGGGAGAGACTCCGATCGAGACGGGCAACGGCAACTGGCTGGTGGCAGTGAAGGATCCGGATGGCAATTTCATCGAGCTGATCGGACCGCGGCATTGAGGGGTTACTCCATGAGGGCGCGCAGGTGGGCTTCGACGGAGGCCGCCAGGGCGTCCAGGTTGTAGCCGCCTTCGAGGATGGAAACGAGGCGGCCTCCGCTGTATTGGGCGGCGATCTCCTTCACGATACGAGTCAGTTCGGCATAGCCCTGAGGGGTCACTTTCATTTGGCCAAGCAGGTCTCCTTGGGCGGCGTCGAAGCCTGCGGAGATGAGCACAAAATCCGGCTTGAAGGCGGCGGCGGCGGGTTTGAGTTTTTCTTCGAAAGCCTGCCGGTACTCCGCATCGCCGCACCCGGCCGGCAGGGGCACGTTGCAGGTGAACCCCAGGCCCTTGCCCCGCCCTTTTTCCCCGGCGCCGCCCGTGCCCGGGTAGAATGGGGATTGATGGGTGGAGAAGTAGAACACGGTTGGGTCCTCGTAAAAGGCGGCTTGGGTGCCGTTGCCATGATGGACGTCCCAATCCACAATCAGGACTTTGGGCAGCTTGTACTGCTTCTGGATGTACCTGGCGGCGATGGCCACGTTATTGAAGAGGCAGAAACCCATGGCCCCGTCCTTGAGGGCATGGTGGCCCGGGGGGCGAATGGCACAGAAGGCGTTGTGGATTTTCCCTGCCATCACGGCATCAATCGCAGATTGCACGCCCCCGACAGCCGCCAGCGCCACCTCGTACGAGTCGGCCGATGCGGGCGCGTCGGGCGTGTCCACGTAGCCGATTCCCGCCCGGCAGCTCTGCCTGACCCGCTCGACGTATTCCGGGGTATGGACGGTGGTGAGCCAGTTCGTGGAAGCCACCACGGGTTTGAGGCTGATCAACTCGGTGAGGAGACCCTTCTGCCTCAAGCGCTCCACGATGGCAGTCAGCCGCTCGGGACGCTCGGGATGCCCGGCGCCGGTATGGTGCCGGAGATAGATTTCGTCATAGAGGAATCCGGTGCGAACGGGATGGCTGCGGGTTTCGCCTTTGTTCTCGGGGGCGGAGACGCCGAGCGCGGCGGCGGCGGCGCCCATTGCGGCCAAGAGGAAGAACTGCCCGCCGCCCGGCAGCCCGGCACGGTGGCCGGCGCGGTTATTCGGGATCGCCGCCTCGCTCGCGCCGCGCCGCAACCTCATGCGCGGCTCAACCGGGGCCGTGGATGGAAACAGGAGGCCCCCCTCAGACAGGCTGGCGCGCGGGCGTGGCGGCGGGTCACCTGCAAATGCCAGACCGGCGCCGGCGGCGAGAATCCCAAAACCAAGGACGCATAGTATCTTTTGCATTTGGTTGCCGGGAAGATGGCGCTTTTTTGGGTTTGGGTCAACTCATGGGGATGAAGATGCGTAGTACTCAATGCCTTTGAGGTCGCTGGCCTATCAGCCTGCAAAAGGAGCCAGCAAGGCAATGATTTCGCCGGACGATTTGCGGAAGAAACGAAAGTGGCCGTCCGTAGTGCAGACGGCAGCACCGGGATTCAGTTCAGACATCCGCACCACACAGGCATCGGCAAAATCCATTGGAGCATCTTTATATCGCTCCATCAGAGCACGGATGTCGGACACCTCACCCACCAGGGAGACCAGAACAAGGTCGTTTTGTTCGACGAGCTTCAGCACGCTGGACGACGGCACACCATCCTTAGCCACGAGATGACAAACTTCGGCCAAGACCGCTTCACAGACGAGAACCCCGGCCGGCAGGTCTTCAAATACCCGCGTGGCCCATTCATGATGAGAGTCCCTTTTGGAGAACCAGGCGACGAGCGGCCCGCTATCCATGATGGTTTGACTCATTTCCCGAAGTCGTCCATGTGTCGCGGGTTGGTGGAAAGGTCGGTAAACTCGCCTCGGCCCATGACTCCCAATTCCCGCATCGCTTTGCCGAGCGATTTCGCTGGCACCTGCGGTTTGACAGCTTGCGGCGACAGAATGGTCAACAACGCATGCGCCTTGTCCGGCAGCGTCTCCGCTCCGGCCGCATGCACCCGGCCATTTTCCAATTCCACTTCCATCGTTTTATAGCTCATACGAAGACAATGCCCTTCAAATCGTCCAGAATCAAGCGCGGATGCGCCCATGAAAGGGGTCAAGCCCTTACATTATTCAGTTCTCTTGACGGTACAGGCTGGAGGTGACCACCGTCGCGTCATCCCGCGTCAACTGCGCGTTCAATATCCCGGCGCAATGTGCCACGTCATGAGCCGCGGGAATCGCCGGGAGGACATCCCGGCGCGGGCCGGCCAGCTCCAGCCCGAAGAGCGACTGCTGGCGTACCCTTGGAGCAGTCTCGCGTATTACCTGGCCGCTCCGGAGCATCGGCCGCAGCGGGTGCGGGTGGACCGGCTGCTGGGCGAGCACGGTCTCCAGCACGACACTCCTGCCTCCCGGCAGGAATTTGAACGGCGCCTGGAAGCCCGACGCTTGGAGGCCGGTGACGAGCAAAGTCTGAAAGCGCTTCGCCGCGGCTGGCGCCTGGGCAGCGAGGACTTCAAGAGGCGAATGCTTGAGGAAACGGAGAGCCAGCTCGGCGAACACTATTTCGGAGAATTGCGCCAGGAGACGGCCGAGGCCAAGGCCCAGCGCATCGTCAGCGAGGAGTTAGGTCGCCTTGGCTGGCGCCAGACGGACTTGGCGTCGCCTCGCAAGAGCAACCCGCTCAAGCTGCAAATCGCGGCGCGGCTGCGGAGGGAGACCACGCTCTCTATCAAGCAGATCGCCGAGCGCCTGCACCTGGGCGCGACCCGGAGCCCAAGCGTGCGCTTGCACACGGCTATGAGGCAACCCGCCTCTGCGCAACCAGCCCAAGGCCATCCAGGAATGTAGAACAAAATGCACTATGCAAGGGCCTGACCCCTGCTCACGCCCAGCTCGCGTGAGCGGGGCGACTCCAGCAAATGTCTAAACTAGAGTCTGACCCCTGCTCGGACCCGGAACCGCCAACCGAACTTCTCCACGACCGGCTCGCCCGGCCTGGCCGGGTTCAGCTCGGCCTGGAGCTTCACGTTCAGCTCGCGGACGCCCAGGGACCCCCGGTTCATTGGGCAGAGCACCTGGATATCGCGGATGGGGTCCAGCCCGAACTTGGCCGGTATGCGCGTCTTGGCCATCTCGACCAGCGTGGCGGCGATGGCCTCCGGCTCGGCACGGTCGATGAAGTAGAGGTCGGACTCGGCGTCCGTGGCGGGCAGCTCTGGCATGAGGCCGTCGTTGATCGGTGGGAGGTCGTGATGATGCGGCTGTGCGCCGCCTGCCGGAAGACCTCGGTCAGGCGCTTGGCGGTGCGGCCAGTGGGGGCGCAAAGCAGGCACCGGACTTTCTTGCTCCGCAGGATGAACAGGATGGCGTTGACGAAGGTGGTCTTGCCGACGCCACTCTTTCCGCTTGGCATTCATTCGTGGCGCTCGTCTAATGTTCGCATGAATGGCAAAACACCCTCCAACGAGTACCAGGTCGAGACCGGCTACGATTTTCTGAAAACCGTCGAGGATCATGCGCCTGCCTTTTTTATTTATCGCGGCCAGGCAGATGCGTCATGGCCTCTCTTGCCGAAAGCTGGCAGAGAGCCGTTTTATGATCCCGACTACGAAGCCAGGCGGGCGAATCCAGACTCGGTTCACATGGGCCCGAAGGACATCTTCTGGTTCAACGAGTGGAGACAAAACGCCATTGCGTTCACCAAATCGGTCCCCGAAAACGAATTTGAGTGCCTTGCCTACGCCCAACACTATGGTTTGGCCACGAGGTTATTGGACTGGACCGAGAACCCGCTCGTCGCTCTCTACTTCGCGGTCGAGGCTGAGCCGAAGAAAGACGGTGCTGTGTTCGCATACACTGATATAGTCCACGTGGATTCTACCAAAGGCATACTGGAGCAACACTTTCTGGTCGATGTCGGCCTGTATCGGCCAAGGCCCTTCGATCCTCGCATACTGTGCCAGTCGGCTTTTTTTACCTTCCATCTCGACCCGCACGTTCCGCTAACGCTAAAGGGGGGCGTTAGCGCGAGCATCGTTATCCCGTCTGCGTTCAAGGACAGTATCCAGTTGTGGCTCAGTTCAGTTGGGGTGAGCCGGAAAGCCTTGTTCCCAGACCTGGAGGGGTTATCTTCATTCTTCAACTGGAAGTGGAGGCGTAAGTGCTGAGCATCGTCGTGGGAAGGGTAGCGGCTCTGTCTGGCGTAGGCAGGGCGGAAGTCGCCAGCGCAGGCCGTGCCTGGACAGTTTCGGGCCGATCTTGTCAGATCATCGGAACCGCTACTGCGCTCCACACTTCGGCCCCTTCGTTCGTCCGAATGAGTCGATCCTCTGCCTCATAATCAGAGGTCCGATCCCGGCCAGGTTGACACGGGTTCAGCGAAGGACCTAGATGGCGTTCGGAAAGTGGTCGATGGCGTAACGGACTCGTGTATCATAATTGATGTCCAGCCCCGCGCCTCTGGCGTATGCAACAAATCGTTCAGCTTCTAAGAGAACCTTCCTAACAGCCACGGAGGGGGATTCCTGCTGCTTCGCATTCTCCTCTGCCGCCCTGAGCCAGTCCTCATAAGACTTGCCCATGGTCTCGGGATCGGTGCTGATGGCCTTAATCCTCTCCCATTCGTCTCTGCTATACCAAGGAACGACATGAGTATGTTTCTTCATAGGCATCGGAAAAGGGGTCAGGCTCTAGTTTAGCCATTTTCTGGAGTTGCCCCGCTCACGTGAGCAGGGCGCGGATTGGCAAGTGTTCAGGTCTTTTCATTTAAGTGGGAGGCTGCATGAGGGGCGCGGGGGCTCGGAGTCAAGAAAAAAAAGCGGAAAACAGTTTCATTTCGGGCCGGACTCTTCGTGGCGGCCCGTGCAGGATCGGGGCATGGAAAAGAGTCTGGTCATGCAAGGCCGGCAAATTGGCCCGGCCGAGTTGGAGCAGGTGCGGGGATTGCTGGCGGCCAATCCCGATTGGAGCCGGTCTCGGCTCTCGCGCGAACCGTGCCTGGTCTGGAACTGGCGCAACCACGCCCGCCATATCAAGGACATGGCCGGGCGTTCTGCTGGAAGGAGAGATTCCGGTCGCCGGTAGTGAGAACCTCGAAACGTGGGTGAGCCAGTGCCCGCGGTTTGCCGTTCCTGAAGCCGCTCCATCCCATCTCCTGAACCGTTTTGACGTTGTGGCCGGGCAGGTCCCGCCGCAAGCGCCAGTCGAGGCACTCTCAGGTTCATTCCGCACCCCGCCCTCCGCACTTCGGCCGGCCTACTTTGCGGCGGCCTTCTGGATTTCGAGGGCGAGGGCTTTGGCGTCGCTGGCAATGGCCACGGCCTGTTTTCGGTCGAGGTTGTTGTTCTGGAAGATTGCCTGGATGTCGCCGGCAATATCGGTGAGTTGAGATTGCGCAATTTTTTGCGGGTTCAGGACGGCATTGACGTCCTGGAGCAACCGGTCGCGGGTAGCGGCGGAGAGGAGCTTCTCCGAAAGCGCGGAGGAGAGGCCCTCGGCCAGCTTGTTGGCGGCGATCTGAGAGGGTTTGTTCGGGCCCTGGGCTGCGGCGATGAGGTCCCTGGCAAGTTGTTGCTTCATTGCCAGGCTGGCTGGGGCCTCGGGCTTGATAGCGATGAGATCAGCCCGGAGCCTGGCCAGGACTTGCTGCTGGGGCGTGAGCGGACGGGCCGGGGCTGCGGCCGTCGGGCCGGCCGCGGGCGCTGCCGATTGGACCGGCGGAGCAGGCGACGGCACGCCCTGCTCGACGTTGTTCTGGTTGCGCAATTCCTTGGCGCGCTGTTTGATAATGACTGCCGAGCCTTGGGCGAAGGCGGTTCCACTCGTCAGCAGAACGGCCCCCGCCAGCGCGAGAGCGAAGCTTGTTTTCATAGAAATAAGCGATGTGCCGTTGCCAGGAGAGTGCAACCGGAGCGGGCGATTGTCAATCTTTGGTGATGCCTTTGAGGGTTTCCTCCAGTTGCCGGCGCAGGCCCTCGCGCTGGGCGTCGGACGCCTCGCGCGGGACGCGAACGGGTCTTTCGATAACGACCTCGCATTGCGCGAAGGGCAGCGGGACTTGAAACCGGTCCCAACTTTTCAAGCGGAGCCGCCAGTCCAGGTGATAGGAGACCGGGAGGATGGGCAGCCCGGTAAGTTGGGCCAGGGACATCACTCCCTCCTGGACGACATAGCAAGGGCCGCGCGGCCCGTCGGGAGTGATGGCCAGGTCGTAACCGCGCTCGGCCCACGTGGTCAGTTCCAGCAACGCCTGCGGGCCGCGCCGGCTGGAAGAACCGCGCACCGGCTGCACTTTGAAACACTCCAGAATGCTTGCCAGAAATGCGCCGTCTTTGCTGGCGCTGACCATGGCGGCCAGACCGGCAGTCTGGTTGCGCGGCACGACATGATCGTGATAAACCTTCATGCAAAGGGCCAGCCGATTATGCCAAATGCAATAGATAGCCGGGCCCGCCGTGCCATCCAGGAAGCCGGAACGATCCCGGTAACGACAGCGGATGGTCCCGGCCACCGCGCGCACCAGGGCAAAGACGGCCCATGCCCCCGCCCGCTGATGCCACCGAGGGGCGTGGGGAATGACCAACCCGCCGTTTCGTCTCACGCGGCGCGGGGGGGTGCAGTTTTCAGACGCAGGACTCACCGTTCAGTTCTTCTTGAGGCAGGCGCGGACCAGCTCTTCGACGGTAGCCTGCGGGCCAAGGGCGGCTTGGGTGCGGCGGACGGAGTCGTGCGCCTCGAGCTGCTTGAAACCCAGCGCCATCAGCGCCAGGACCGCGTCGTTCACGCGTTGCTCCGGCTCCGAGAGGGCGCGTTGGGCGCTGGCGGCCTCCCAGGCCCCGGCAGCGCCTATCCTGTCTTTCAACTCAACCACCATCCGCTCCGCCGTCTTGCGGCCCACTCCGGAAACCTGCGATAAGACCTTCACATCGCCGGTCGCCACCGCGCCGCGAAAAGCGACCACGCTGATGCCGCTCAGGACGTTGAGGGCGATCTTAGGACCGATGCCGCTGACCGTGTTAATGAGCAGCCGGAACAAGTCCCGCTCCGCGCTGCTCATAAAGCCATAGAGGGCATGTGAATCCTCCCGCACGACCAAGTGTGTGAGCAGCTTCACCGCCTGGCCGGCCGGCGGCAGTTTGTCGTATGAGGACAGCGGAATGAGCACTTCGTAGCCGACCCCGTTCACATCGATCGTGGCCTGGGTCGGAAGCGCGTCAACCAACGTGCCGTGAAGAAAGCCGATCATAATTCGTAACTGTTCAGGTGGGAGGGTGGGGCAGACCTCTGGTCTGCCGGTTAGCCGGGCCTCTGGCCCGGTGTTCCGACCGCCCCAGGTTCACGGAGCCGGAGGCTCCGTGAACTGGCAGACCGGAG
>Ga0187849_1004887_pt1 | contig 10885 bp, 5 predicted proteins | sample June2016WEW_4_10_2_FD_132412 | JGI IMG/M metagenome (GOLD analysis project Ga0187849, IMG submission 132412) | Peatland microbial communities from SPRUCE experiment site at the Marcell Experimental Forest, Minnesota, USA - June2016WEW_4_100 | ecosystem: Environmental > Terrestrial > Soil >... | reverse complement strand
GGTGCCGGTCCACGCGACATAACCCAGGACACCCTGGTCTGTCACACAGAAGGTCCCTGTCCCCGTCTCGCCGGCCGCACCGGTCACCGAGACGCAGGAGAGCGAGATCCCGTTCACCGTCTTCGACGAATAGCTGAGCTGCGCGCCCTCGGCTTTGGCAGCGGCCTGGAAGTACGGGAGGTAGAAGTTGGGCTCATAGATCTTGAACAGGTCAGCCTCCGAGGAGGCGGCTCCTTCGCTGATGCACATCCCGCCTGAACCCGCCGAGGTTTGTCCACTGCAGATGTAGCTCTTCTTGCCGAGCGTGATGAGCTCGAACGTCCCAGACGAGCTGGTGCCCCCGAAGAGCGAGTCCGGTGGTTGCTGCGCGATCGTGAGGCTCGTCAGCGACTTCGAGGCGCCCGAAGTGACCTTGTAGGTCGCGATGAACGTCGCTTGCTCGCCGGACTGGAACTTCGAGAGCAGACCCGATCCCGACGCACCGGCTGAAGTCGTCGTCGTGCTCGAGCTCGGAGCGACGGTCGTCGTCGTGACGGTCGAGCTCGTGGCAGCTGAGGTCGTCGCCGTGGTCGAGCTGGCCGAAGTGGTGGTCGTGGAGCCCGTGCTCGAGCTGCTGCAGCCGGCCGCCAAGATCGCCGCGACTGTTGCCAGCACGAAGCCCGCTGCGATGCGACTCGGTTTGGAATTCCTCGCAAGCTTGATCATGTGGATCCTTCCACTCATAGGGTCGCCCACGGCCGCCGCCGGCTGAGCTCGCAACGACGGCTTTCAGGAGACCGCTTCAAATGTGTCGTGAGGTTAGCTCACGGACGACTCTGCGTGGCGGTCCTGTTCCCAATGAGGTCAGGGCTCAGACGACGAAATACTTGGCCATCGGGTGATGGCAGATGATCGCGAGCGTCGTCTGCTCGGGATGGAGCTGGAAGCCCTCGCTCACGGTCACCCCGATGCGGCCGGCTTCGAGGAGCTCCACGACCTTCGCGTTGTCCTCGAGATCCGGGCAGGCCGGATAGCCGAACGAATACCGACCACCACGGTGCTGCTGGCGGAACAGACCGGTCAGCGTCGGGGCGTCCTCGTCGGCGAATCCCCACTCCTCGCGGACGCGCCGGTGCCACAGCTCGGCGACCGCCTCTGTCATCTCGACTGACAACCCGTGCATCGCCACATAGTCCCGGTAGCGGTCCGCCGCGAACAGCTCGGCCGTGCGGGCCGAAGCCAGGGCTCCCATCGTCACGATCTGGAACGCGGCATAGTCCCGGACCTGTGAGTCCGCCGGCCTGAAGAAGTCGGCGATGCAGAGATAGGGCTCCTTGGCCTGGCGCGGGAACGTGAAACGCTCGAGCTCGGCGGTGCGGTGGTCGTCTGTGTAGACGACGACATCGTTCCCGTCGGCGTTCACAGGAAAGTAGCCCCAGGCAACTTGAGGGACGAGCAAGCCTTCGGCCTTGGCCTCGTCGAGACAGGCCCGGAGCTCGGCCCGGACACGCTCTTTGAACTCCGCGTCGGTCTCGCCGGGCTCGGGCCGGTAGCCCCACTGGTTGCGGAAGAGCGCTGTCTCGTTCAAATAGGAGGCGATGTCGTCCAGCGGGATGCCCTTGGCGACCCGGGTTCCGACAAACGGGGGCTCGAACAACTCGTTGTCCGTCCCGACCTCCGGCGAGCGCGCCGGAAGTGTCGCCGGGTCGATCTCGGCCATCTGCGCGCTCCGCCTCGGGGGGAGTTTGCGGCCCGAGAGCTCGGTCCCGAAGCTGGGGTCGTCGACGCCGCTCCGCTTGATCTGCATCAGCCGGTCGAGCAGGTGCAGGCCCTCGAACGCGTCCTTCCCATAGAAGACGCGGCCCTTGTACGCCGCGCGTAGGTCCTTTTCGACATAGGTGCGCGTGAGCGCCGCTCCGCCCAGGATGACCGGGTAGCCGGACTTGTCGAGCCGGTTCAGCTCCTCCAGGTTGTCGCGCATTATGAGCGTCGACTTCACGAGCAGCCCGCTCATGCCGATCGCGTCGGCTTCGACCTCGTCGGCCTTCGCGATCATCTCTGACACCGGCACCTTGATGCCGAGATTGTGGACCTCATAGCCGTTGTTGGTGAGGATTATGTCGACCAGGTTCTTGCCGATGTCGTGCACGTCGCCCTTCACGGTGCCGAGAACGATCCGGCCCCGCCCGCCCGACTCGGAGCGTTCCATGTGCGGTTCCAAGTGGGCCACCGCGGCCTTCATCGTCTCGGCCGAGCCGAGCACGAAAGGCAGCTGCATCTGGCCCGAGCCGAACAGCTCACCGACGGTGCGCATCCCGGCAAGCAGCATGTCGTTCACGATGTCGAGGGCCGCGTGCCCCGCGTCGAGCGCCTCGTCGAGCTCGGCCTCGAGCCCGTTGCGATCACCGTCCACGATGCGCCGCTCCAGGCGCCGGTCGACGGTCCAGCCCGAGCGATCTTCGATCGCTGAGTGCGCCGTTGCGCTCTCGCCCTCGAACGCGTCAATGAGCGCAGAGAGGGGGTCATAGTCCTCGCGGCGACGGTCGTAGATGAGATCGAGGCAGATCTCGCGGTCGGAGTCCGCGATCCGGTGCAGGGGCTGGATCTTGCCGGCGTGCACGATCGCGGCGTCGAGCCCGGCTTGGACGCACTCGTGCAGGAAGACCGAGTTGAGCAGCTGGCGTGCGGCGGGGGAGAGCCCGAAGGACACATTCGAGAGGCCGAGCACCGTGTGCACGCCGGGCAGCTCGGTCTTGATCCGCCGGATGGCCTCGATGGTCTCGATTCCATCTCGTCGGCTCTCCTCCATGCCGGTCGACAACGGAAGAGCAAGCGGGTCGAAGAGAAGGTCCGTCGGTTCGAGGCCGTAGCGCCCTACGGCGAGGTCGTGGATCGCCTTGGCCGCTCGCAATTTCCAGTCGGCAGTGCGCGCCTGGCCTTCAGTGTCGATACAGGTGCAGATCACCGCTGCGCCGTAGTCGCGCGCCAAGGTGAGGAAGCGATCGAGCCGGGTGCCCGGGGCATCCCCGTCCTCCAAGTTCACCGAGTTGAGGACAGGCCGCCCGCCGATCCACTGCAGCGCAGCTTCGGCGACCGGCGCTTCGGTGGTGTCGATGACGAGCGGGATGGACGACTGCGTAGCAAAGCGCCGTGCCACCTCTGTCATGTCCCGCACTCCGTCGGCCCCTGTGTAATCGACGCAGACGTCGAGCAGATGAGCTCCCTCACGTACCTGGTCACGGGCCATCGTGACCGTTGTCTCGAAGTCGCCTGCGAGCATCGCGTCGCGAAAGCGCTTCGATCCGTTGGCGTTCGTGCGCTCACCTATGACCAGGAACGACGCCTCCTGCTCGAACGGCGTCGCCACATACAGCGAGGCGGCAGACGGCTCGTACACCGGGGAGCGGGGAGCAGGGTCGAGATCAGCGCAGGCCGCCACGACCTTGGCAAGGTGCTCGGGGGTCGTGCCACAACAACCGCCGACGATCGAGACCCCCAGCTCTCGGACGAACACTGACAGGTGCTCGGCGAGCGCGTCGGGCGTCAAGTCGTAGTGCATCTTCCCGTCGATGACCGAGGGCAAGCCGGCGTTGGGCAGCGCCGATATCGGAGTGCGCGCCTGGCCAGACAGGAAACGGAGCGCTTCGTACATCTCGACGGGACCTGTCGCGCAGTTCATGCCGATGACGTCGGGCTTCATCGCGTCGAGCGTGCAAAGTGCCGCGCCGACCTCGGTGCCGAGCAGCATCCGGCCGGTGAGCTCGATGGTGACCTGCACCTGGATCGGTACCTCGCGCCCCGCGTAGCTCATTGCGCGTCGGCACGCTTGGACCGCCGCCTTGGCCTGGAGCACGTCGTAGCACGTCTCGATCAAGAGGAGATCGGCGCCGCCGTCGAGCAGCCCGCGTGCGAGTACCTCATAGGCGTCCCGAAGCTCTTTGAAGCTGACCTGGCCGAGCGTCGGAAGCTTCGTGCCCGGCCCCAGGCTCCCGGCCACGTAACGCTGCCTGTCCGCCGTCGAGTAACCGCTGGCGACCTCCTTGGCGAGTCGGGCCGAGGCGCGGGCGAGCTCTTCGGCACGGTCCGCGATCTTGTACTCAGCGAGCACGATGGGCAACGATCCGAACGAGTTCGTCTCGACGACGTCGACCCCGACTTCTAGAAACGACCGGTGCAGCTCTTGGACAATGGCCGGACGCGTGACGCACAGCATCTCGTTGCAGCCCTCGAGCGACTCGCCGCCGAAGTCATGCGCGCTGAGCTCTCGGAGCTGCAGGTTGGTCCCGGTCGCGCCGTCATAGATCACGACGCGCTCGCGGACCATCTCGAGGTAGCTCTTTGCGGTGCTCACCGTGGATCAAGACTACCGGGCGCTGTTCCCGGAATGCCGAGATTCGCGGCGGCTAAGGCTCCGTCGACACTCGCGGCACAGCCCGGCGCGCCCGCTCTTCGACGGCCCAGGCGGCGCACTCGGTGGCGAGCGCCGGGTGGAATCTCCATATTCGCAGCTGTCGCTCGGTCGTCTCCTGATCTTCCCCGAGATCGACGAGGCTGAGTGCAAGCTGACAGCCACGCCGGCGGAGGCTTTCGGCGGCGGGCGCGGGCTGGCGCGCCTGTTGCGCGGCTTCGTGCTTGATCTGGAGCGACTCCGGTAGTCGCCGCAGATGGCGCCGGGCGAGAGGCGGGAGCCGGAGCCGGACTGCGAGCAGTCGAGGTCCGCGCCACTCGGCCATGTCGAAGTCGACGCAGCGCTTCAGCGTCCGGGCGAACGGCGCGTTCGGGCTCAGACGCTCCCCGAGACCGAGGGAACGAGCCGTGTCCTCCACGTCGAGCTCGATCCCCTCGGGCGACTCCTCGAGCCGGATCGTGAGGTGGCGCAGTAGCCACGTGGTCGAGGGACCTAGGACGGGCAACCAAAAAGTCTCCACGTAACTTGATCGCGGGTCGTGCCCGACCTCGTCGATGACCGGATCGGGCCAGGGCTCGACGCGGAGGCCAGGCCGCAGTTCGTCAGACCAACGCCCTGGCTCATCGGGGCATGGCGCGGCACTTGGGTCGAGTTGCACAAGCATCTGTTTGACCTCCGTAGTTGCTGAACGATGCGATCGCTCAGATGCTGGACCCGGTGGTTCCCGTGCTACCTACCGTTTCCCTGGTGCCGTTCGTGCCGGTTCCTCGGTCAGCCCGCCCTATGAAAGTGGGGGTTGCCCCCCAGGAGAAGAAACCCTGCTAGCAGGCTTCTCACGGGGCGGGGAATGTTCAGCTTTGGAGTATCAGACGTCAGTTCGGCGTAAGCGACAACTAATCGGAGAGATAGATAATTGAGACCGGGGTGCGTATTCGTGTCTGGCCTACCGAGATGATGATCGTGGTCTCAGAAGAGCTCGAGACTCGAGTCCGGGCGGTCGCCCACGAAGTCTTGCGTGCACCGTTCACCAGGCGAACCTGGTCAGAGCTTTGGTTTCTGGTAACCGTATCGGCCCTAGCGGAGTTGGCCTTGCCTTTGTCGCGCTCACCATGGCCGCGGGCGTGGTCTTCGCCATCACCTTCTTCGGGCTCGCTGTCATTGGCCTCTCTCTCCGTGGCGCGCGAGGGATTGGTGGGTTCCAGCGCCAGGAGGCACGAGGGCTTCTCGACGAACAGATCGACGACCCCGATCCGTTCGTGCCACGCCCGGGGTTCCTGGGTTGGCTTCAGACGGTGCTGCGGGACCGGACAGCTTGGCGGTCGGTCGCCTACATAGCCGTGAAGGTCCTGCTGGCGATCCTCGGGATCCTCACGGCCTTCAGTGTGTGGTTCGACGCCTTCACCTGCCTCATCACTCCCCTGGGAGGGGGTCCCCGCGGCAGCCATGAAGCCCGGCAGCCCGAGCGGGCCGCGAAGTCTCGTTTCGAGCCCAGCGCTTCGCGAGCGTTGCGGTCAGGTGACTCGTGGGCGGTCTCGCACGTCCTCTACGCCAGCTTCGAGAACCTCGGCCATCCGCTGGACGGCGTCGAACACGTCTACAAAGCGCGTGTAGAGCGGTGCCGGGCCGAGCCTGAGCACGTCGGGTGGTCGGAAGTCTCCGATGACCATCCGACGATCGATCAAAGCCTTGCACCACGGCCAGGCCCGGGGATGGGCGACCGATACGTGGGCTCCTCTCCGATCCGGATCGGTCGGACTGGCCAAGGTGGCGCCGAGCGGCTCAAGCTGGTCTCGCACGAGGTCCACGAACATGGCTGTGAACTGCTGCGATTTCGCCCATAGCGCAGGGATGCCAGCTGACTCCACGGTCTCGGCCGCGGCGTCGACGGTCAATAGACCGAGCACCGGAGGCGTGCCCGTGAGGAAGCGCTCCATCCCGGTCTTCGGGTCGTAGCTCGGGCCCATGGCGAACTGGTCCTGTTGGCCGAACCAGCCCCATACCGGTTGGCGCAGCTGGACCTGCAAGCCACGCCTCACGTACGCGAAGGCGGGCGAGCCGGGTCCGCCGTTCAGGTACTTGTAAGTGCAACCCACAGCGAGGTCGGCGCCCGCCTCATCCAAGCCGACTGGAATTGCGCCGGCGCTGTGGCACAGGTCCCACAGGACCAGTGCACCGTGACGGTGGGCTGCCTCGGTGATGGCAGCGAGGTCCAGTCGGGCACCTGAGCGGAAGTTGACATGCGAGAGGCATACCAAGGCCGTGTCGGCGTCGATTGCCGAGCCCACGACTTCGGTGTCGAGGCCGTCGATTGCACTACCGTGCAGAAGGCGCAACTCACGGCCGCTGGTCTCAGCGAGTCCCTGCAGCACGTAACGGTCCGTCGGGAAGTCGTCTGCGTCGGCCAAGATGACCCGCCGGTCGGGCCGAGCGGCCAGGCTGGCCGCGGCCAGCTTGTAGAGGTTGACGGTTGTGCTGTCGCAAACCACGACCTGTCCGGGCCCGGCGCCGATCAGGCGGCCGACCCGGTCACCCACCGCGGCAGGTAGGTCTATCCACCTGGACCACCCGCCAACGAGGTTCTCAGACCAGTCGCGCACTGCCGCCGCGAGCCCCTCTACCACAGACGCCGAGGGACGGCCTAGGGAGTTGCCGTCGAGGTAGATGGGACCGGCGACGGTGAACTGGCTCCGGTAGGGCGCCAGAGGGTCGCCAAGGTCCATCGTCACTGCAGCGGCACGGTCCACCGTCCCATTCTGGCGCCTCCAGCCGAACCGATCATCTCGACTTTCCGCCTCGAGCTCGCAACGGCTGGTGCCTTGTCCGAAGGAAGTTGCTCAAGTGACCGATGACTCCCGTCGAAAATACAGAGAGCGAATACACGAGGTCAGGGGGTCTGTGTCACTTCCTAGGGCGAATGAAGCCTGTGTTGTCACTGGACCGCGGTCATCTGGAGCTCAGACCGGGTTTCCACGCGCCTGGAGGTGGTTCCTCGCCGTCGAGACTGTTTTGGCGCTTGTCTATTTCCCGTTCGGAATCCCGCCTGAGAAGCCTTTGATCTTCGGTTGGCTTCCCTGGATGCAATGGCCGGGCCAAGTTCCAGCGTGGGGACTGCTGGGATTGTCGGCAGTCATTGCGATTGCCTACGGAGTAAGGCACAACAGACCGAATGTCCCAGTATCCTGGTGGCTCCTCGGCGGTGGCCTGTTCGTCTTCGTCACGGGCGACACGACTTACAGGTTCTGGCGTCAGATCATGGACCAGCAACAGGTCCCGTTCCCCTTGTTCATCGACGCGATCCACATCGCGGCGTACCCGGTGCTTGCAGCCGGGCTGCTGCTTCTTGCCCGAGCGCGAGTTCCCGACGGCGATCGAGCCGGCCTGCTTGATGCGCTCACGATCACGCTCGGCATCGGCCTGCTGTCATGGATCTTCCTCATCGGCCCAAACTTCCGTGCGCCCGGTGGACTGCTGGTGCGGTTCACAGCTGCCGCACACCCACTTGGGGACGTCCTCGTTCTGGCGGCGTTGGCGCAACTTTGGAGCGCCGGCGGCATTCGCCACACTGCAGGACGGTTGCTGGCTATAGGGGCACTGGGAACGCTTGTCTCTGACTCACTGTACGAGCTGGGCCAACTGCACCCGGGCTGGAATTGGCACGACGGCAACGTTGTCGATCTTGGCTGGATCATCTTCTACGCGTGCTTCGGCGCGGCGGCATTGCGCCCGTCGATGCGGGCATTGTCTCAGCCGAGGTCGGTTGCGCCGCTGCGTACCAGCCGCTCCCGGACGAGGCTGCTCACCGGAATCTCGCTCATCGCGCCGGCCGTTCTGCTCGCGAAGACCTTGCGAGGCGATACCGTCGACGCGCCAGTCATCGCCGTGGTCGCCGGGCTCATGTTCCTTCTCGTGATCACCAGAATGACTGGTCTCCTGCTGGTGTACGGGCAAGCTGTGGCGCGAGAGCAAGCTCTGCGCAGGTCGGTCGCAAGCCTCGTAGCGGCATCGGACCGCGATGCGATCTATCGGGCCACGATTGCGGGCATCAGGGAGCTGGTCTCGCGAAACGGAGACGACTTCAAAGTCACGTTCGCGGTGACGAACCCGGACGGCGAACCGGCAGTCGTCATGAAATCGAGCGACGGCCGGACAGCAGGCCAGCAGAGCTTGACGGCTCTGTGGGCGACCGCGCGACAAAGCCTGGCCGACGGCGACGTGGAGAGCTATGTCATCGGGACGAATGGCCAGCGTGGCGGCTCCGCGGAGCACGAGTTGTCTGAACAGTTCGTGTGTCCGTTGGTCGCCAAGGACCATCTGCAGGGGCTGATAGTTGTCACAAGTGCCGCCAGGTTCCCCTTCGAGCTCCGGAGTGCGATCGAGATTCTCGGCGCGCAGGCAGCAATGGCCATCGGCCGCGAGACGATGGGCGAAGCCTTTCACGCGCGTCGCGGTGAAGCGCGGTTCCAGACTCTCGTGCAGAATGCGTCGGATGTCATCCTGATCGCCCGTCCCGACACGACTATCACCTATCAAACTCCTTCAGCCGAGAGAATTCTCGGGTACCGAGATGGCTCCCTCGAGGGCAGGCGGTTCACCACTCTGCTCCACCCCGACGACATCGAGCAGGCCTTGGCCGAGTACACAGGCGTAGCGTCTCGAGCAGGAACATCGATCACGGCAAAATGGCGGATCCGACATTGCGACGGTTCGTGGCGTCACGTCGAGGTGACGACGACCAACCTGATGCACGAGCCGACCCTCGAAGGTATCGTCCTCACCCTGCGGGACGTGAGTGAGCGCACGAGTCTCGAGGAAGAGCTGAAGCACCAGGCCTTCCACGACGCGTTGAGCGGGCTCGCCAATCGCGCCCTGTTCCGGGACCGCCTCGAACATGCCTTGGCACGGGCAACTCGGTCGAAGTCGTCCCTGGCCGTCTTGTTCCTCGACCTTGACGACTTCAAGCTGATCAACGACAGCTTGGGGCACACTACGGGCGACGCTCTGTTGGTGGCGGTGGCCGGACGGCTCTCAGAGTCCCTCCGGAGCGGCGACACGGCGGCCCGGTTTGGCGGTGACGAGTTCGCGGTCCTGCTTGAGGAGACCTCCAGCCCGGAGGAGGCCTGTCAGGCCGCTGAACGCCTCATCTCGGCCCTACGCGCACCACTTGTGATAGAGGATCACGAGATCCAAGTGTGCGCCAGCGTAGGGGTCGCCCTCAGTCAGGCGGGGCGCGAGGATCCGACCGAGTTGATGCAGGCGGCAGACGTGGCCATGTACGCGGCAAAGGCTCACGGCAAGGGTCGTTACGAGGTGTACAAGTCAGACCTCCAGGTGGCCATCGTGCGGCGTCTGGACAGGATCGCTGATCTCCAGCGAGCCATAGACGGCCGAGAGTTCGTCGTGCACTACCAGCCGATCGTGAGCCTCGGCGGGGGCAATGCAGTCGGGCTGGAAGCGCTGGTGCGGTGGCGCCATCCGGATCACGGGCTACTGCTTCCCGACGAGTTCATCGCACTCGCCGAGGAGACCGGCCTAGTTATCCCGCTTGATCGCTGGGTGCTCAAAGAGGCATGCGTCCAGACGCGCGAGTGGCAGTTCTGTCACTCGGAGGCCCGTCGCTTGTGGGTCAGCGTCAACATCTCGGCCAGGCACTTCCAAGACGAGGGATTGGTGGAAGACGTCTCGACGGCACTGCGGGAGTCCGATCTCGATCCCCAGTTCCTGGTGCTGGAGATCACCGAGGGAGTGTTCGTCCAGGAGGCCGAGTCCGTCCTCGAGCGGATGTTGGAGCTCAAGGCGCTCGGGATCCGCTTCGCCATTGACGATTTCGGCACCGGCTACTCGTCACTGAGTTACCTGAGGCGCTTTCCCATCGACATCTTGAAGCTGGACAAGTCCTTCGTGGACGACGTGGCCGTTTCCTCCGAGGACGGCGCGTTCGCCGAGACGATCGTCCAGCTCGGAAAGAACTTGCATCTTCAGACGATCGCTGAGGGCATCGAGCACGCGCCCCAACTCGAGGTGCTCCGCGCATTGGGATGCCAGCTCGGGCAAGGCTTCTACTTCACCAAAGGACTCCAGGCCAGTGAGATAGACGACCTGTTCTTGCGGAACTCGCAGGTCGAGTCCTTGGTAGAGGCAGTTTGGGTCGAAAACCCTTCCCTCACCGAAGAGACCGTCGGCTGATCGCCCCCGCGACCCTCACGCCGAGCCCGACGCCCACAGTCTTCGAGCGTCCAGCCGGCTTGGCGACCTGCTCTTGGCCCCACGCCGTCTGACGTGGCGACCCTGGCTCAAGGAGGCTGAAGGGTCCTTGTACCCTGGGCCCCGCCTCGGCGACGGACGCAAGGTTGCGATCCACACGCCCGGTTCGCGATGACGCATCGGGCGCCGCCGTGGCATCATGACGTCAGAGGCGGTAGTGCCAAAAGGCCCTAGCGCGGCGACGCCGAGCAGTGCAGCCTTGGTTCAGCGGGGAGCTTGAAGAAGAGAAAGGGGGGC
>Ga0187849_1004879_pt1 | contig 10895 bp, 8 predicted proteins | sample June2016WEW_4_10_2_FD_132412 | JGI IMG/M metagenome (GOLD analysis project Ga0187849, IMG submission 132412) | Peatland microbial communities from SPRUCE experiment site at the Marcell Experimental Forest, Minnesota, USA - June2016WEW_4_100 | ecosystem: Environmental > Terrestrial > Soil >... | reverse complement strand
TATGCTGAGATGGCGAAAATTCTTCCAACGAGGAGAAACCGCCATGAACCGCAGTACACCGGGCTCGTCAGGTCACCGTAGCACGCCAGGTTCAACCCTTGAGTACTCTGGTTCACCCCCTTCCGTACCCCTCAGCGCGGCCCTGGTCGCCTTCACCAACGCCAAGTTCGCTGAAGGGCTCTCCCCCCTCACAATCGCCTCCTACACCGTTGACCTCGGCAAGTGGATCGAACGAACCGGCGATCGTGACACCTCCAGCATCACCGCCAGCGACGTCAGCGCCTACCTCGCCTGGCTGCGGACCGCCTACCAACCCCAGCGCCTCAACGGCAAAGACCATCCGCTTTCGCCCAAGACGATCCGCAACGTGTATGTAGCCATTTCGTCTTTCTTCCGCTGGGCCGAGCGCGAGCTCTCCATCCCCTTCCCCCTCCGGGAGGTGCGGCTGCCCCGAATGCCAAAGACGGCCGTCCCAGAATTCACGCGCGAGGAAGTCATGGCGATGATCAAGGCCTGCACTTACTCGCGCCAGGCGACAACCCTCCTCCGGCACGCCTTCATCATGCGCCGGCCAGCCGCCAGTCGAGATGTCGCGATCCTGCTCATGCTCCTGGACACCGGGATGCGCGCCTCGGAGGTCTGCTCACTGACTATCGGAAACGTCGACCTGAAGACGGGGAAGGTGGAAATCAGGCAAGGGCCGCAAGGCGGGGCGAAAGGCGGCAAGGGGCGCACGGTCTATATGGGCAGGACATCACGGCGGGCGCTCTGGCTGTATCTCTCAAAGCGAGAAGATGGTCGCGAGCCCGACGCCCCGTTGTTCGTGGCGCGAGGTCGCCGGCCTCTCAGCCGGGGAACCCTGAGGTTGATGGTCACCCGCATGGGCCAGAAGGCAGGCGTGCAGAAGGCCTACCCGCACAAGTTCCGGCACACGTTCGCAATCACTTACCTACGCTCCGGCGGAGATGTGTTCACGCTACAGCAGCTGCTGGGTCACGGGTCCCTTGACATGGTGCGGCACTACGCCCGGATCGCAACGTCGGACGTCGCGCTCGCTCACCGCAAGGCGAGCCCGGTGGACAACTGGAGGTTGTAGCTGGCGGGGGTGTCATCTGACATACCGAATGTCGATGACTTGCCGCCCCCTCCTCGGCGTTTCAGTGTTCAGTGACGGGTCACCCCAACGGGTCAGCCCGCCCTCGTCCCCTGGAGCTCACAGTCCCGGGCCCCCTGGAACCCGCGGCCCAGGATCCCGAGGGCCCGCCTCGGTGCTTGGGCCGAGGGGACGGGCGAGTCCAGCACCCGCTACCTCAGGCCGTGAACGCAGTCGTTCGGCTAGAGTTCGAGGACTACCTCGACACCTCGTAGGGCACCAGTTCCCTGGGGTCGTCGGTTTTAATCCTGGCCAGCCCGTCACGAGGGCAGGCTCCGCATCCCCGTGGAAGGCTTGTCCGGAACCTGGCTCAAGCCATGCGGCCCATCGGCGACGAAGAGCTGAGGCACGCCCAACCGTTCGACCGGAGTAGTGGTCCAAGGAGTGGCCCCAATGCACAGCGCGGCCTTTTCTTCCAGGGTCATTTGTTCGATAATTGCTTCAATCTGCGCCATACGGGATGTCCTTCCAGCGTTGCAGGTAGAGGCCGGTCCCTTTGCTACCCGGCGGGGACCTGAACCCTGAGCGAAAGGATGGAGCTTTCGGCCGAGGAGAACATACCGATGAATCCATCGATCTCGGCGGCGGCGTCGAAATCGGGGTGCGTGCTCTCGATCCGTAGAACAACGGACCTCTTTCTGATGCCGCAACGCAGCGCACCCATCATCCAGGGAAGTCGAACCCTTGACTCGGAGCGCCCTCCCACGTCGACACATGATCCTCAGCCGTCATCAGCCCAAGATACCACTCTTCCCCTGATCGGACCGCATCCAAATACTCTTGTTCACTCCCGGCCCGTCAACCGGCCAACGACACGCAACGACCTCCGGAGGCTGAAGGCGGCAGGAAACCGGACAACGACTGCCGGTCACCAATGCTCCCGACACGCATTGGACTTCCATCGGAGTGCTCGACCGGCCGTGACTTGGAACGCCCAAGATCCTCGCCAGATTCTGCAATTCGTGCAAGCGGAGGAACGTCCGACCTACTATCTGGGCGGCCTCGGTCCATGATCGAGCGGAAGCGCTCGGTCGCTCTTCCCCGACTTGTCCCATATACTCGTCAGTCGACGCTTGCAGCGTTACTGGCGCAAGGAGAGGTTCAGCACGGCGTGCCAAGCCATGCAGGCAACAGCGAGTGAAAGAACTCGCACGGGCTTGCCTAGCATGGAAGGGAGAAAAAGCCGCTCGGCCGCCGGTCGCAGCCGCCCTGAACCGTGTTGGGGCACGGCAGATCGCCGGTCAAGTCGAGCCGGTTCCCGTTTTCCGCCTTTTCAGAAGGGAGGCCCATCCAATGATCGGCATCTTCCAAGCCTACGCGCCCATTTATCTTATCGTTGCCGGCGTCGCGATGCTTGCCGCCTATGGGATCCCTCTCCTGGTGGTGCCCATGGCCTGGGGCCGCGTGTTCCGATGGCAGATCCCCCCTCCCGCCCAGTTGACGACGTTCCTGGCGCGTTCCCTCGGGGTGTTCATCTGCGTCGTCTCTGGTTATGCGTTCTGGGTGGCCACAGTTCCCGCTGCACAACCGTTCTATTTCCAGTTCATGCTCCTGCTGTTTGCGGGCATGATCGTCCTACACGTGTACGGAGCGATCCGGAAGGTGCAGCCGATCACGGAGACGATAGAGATCGCCCTGTGGGTGGTTCTGCTTCTGGTGACGCTGGCGTTCTACCCGGCGACATGAGTTCCTTGTCCCACATCACCCGAGGCCAGTCCAATTACTGTCGAAAAGCTCTCTGCGCCTGACTTGACCGGCAAGCCCAATTGACGCTCCCAGTCTGGGACCTCAATGATGCGGCAAACGGGATGGGCTGGGGTTGCCCTCGAGGGCTCTTTTGCAGTTGCGGTCCCGCAGGGGAATCAACCGCCTGCCCGCTGTCGATTTGTTCAAGCCGGGGCCGCGGGCATAGGTACGACGCAGAAAGTGATCAATGATCTGCACCTGAGGTAGACCCTAGACGTCCTTAGGGCAATCCCATCCCATGCCTCTCGCCTTCAACCGGCCGGACCTGAGCTTGGAGGTTTCCGTCCGAGCCCGGCGGCGAAAAGGGGCCATGGAGAGCCATTCGGAGATGCCTCATGTTCGAATTCGACCACACCATTTCAACCGAGAACGGACGCCAGATCCAGATCCTCGAATCGGGCCAGCCAGATGGAGTTCCCGTCGTCGTCCACAGCGGCACACCGAGCTCAAGACTGCTCTTCCGCCACTGGGTCGAAGACGCACTCTCGCGCGGAATCCGGCTGATCGGATACGACCGGCCCGGGTACGGAGGGTCCGAGGCCGCTCCCGGCCGGACCGTGGCGGACGCGGCCGACGATATCGCCGCCATCGCCAGGGCGCTCGGCATTAGCCGCTTGGGCGTTTGGGGAGCCTCCGGCGGAGGCCCGCACGCCCTTGCCTGCGCTGCGCTCCTGCCAGACCTGGTTGCGGCCGCTGCCGCACTTGCCTCGCCCGCGGCTTATCCCTCCGAGGGCCTCGACTGGTTTGCCGGGATGGGCGAGGACAATATCCTGGAATTCCACAAGGCGCTTGAAAGCCGGGAGGCCCTTCAGTCGTTTGTGGAGTCCAGCGCTCCCAGCATGCTGGACGGCGAGCCCGAATCGCTCATGCACGCCTTGCAGTCCCTCCTCAGTCCGGTCGACGCTGCGGTAGTCTCAGGTGACTTCGCGGCCTTTCTGCTCAAGTCGATTCGCGAAGCCATCGGCGAACGGGGCGATGGGTGGGTCGATGACGACCTCGCCTTCGTCAGGCCCTGGGGTTTCCAACTGAGCCAAATCCGGACGCCGGTGCTGTTGTGGCACGGCAGGCACGACCGGTTCGTCCCTTTTTCCCACGGGGAGTGGCTGGCAAGGCACATCCCGAAGGTGGACGCCCGGCTCTCGGAAGATGACGGCCATCTCACCCTCATCCTGCGGCGGATTCCCGATGTCCACTCCTGGCTCCTGGAACAGATGAAATAGGATCTCTCGGATTGGGCCGTTGGACTCGGCCATCAAGACAGGCGAACATGGCGCGGTTGGCCCTCCCCCGGACGGTTGAGGGGTCGGCAGATCTGTGGTCGAAGGAGGTTGTCAAGGGGGCCCCGCCTCGAGGGAGGGATGAAGCCAGGAGGAGGGTCCCGCAGCTGCGGCCTGCGGCTTGGAAAAGTGCTACAGCGAAGCGTTCAGCTGGCAAAGCCCAGGATCGGGCACTAGGGCCGGGGCTGAGCCTTCAGGTACAGGGCATACAGCAGCGCCGAGTGGATGAAGTCCTGCTTGACCGCATGGGTTGAATTATCCCCATACTCAACGTCAACGCACCAGTGGCTTGCAGGATCGTACCGCAGACTGAGCGTCTCCATCGCCGGGTCCGCCCCTCCGGCTTTGATCCGGTTGTCAAGAAGCTCCAGGAGGTCATCCGCGTCCGGGACATAGGCAAAGGCATCGTCATGGAAATCGACAGCCCCAGCTTCCCCTTCCCCTACAAGCTTCAGTTCTGGCGGGTCCCCAGTCACGTACCAGTCGCCGGTGTGAGTCTTCTTTCCCGCCCACATCCTGCGGCCATTCCAGCATCGCTGCAGATACTCTTCCCTGAACCCCATCCGTACCTCCCCTGGGATCTGGGAAAGCCGACGCCTCCTGATTGCGAGCCGCCCCTCAGGCACTCTCGCCGTGCTTCCTCACAAGTGACCTTGCCGGGAGATGGCCGAGCCCCCACCGCATCACTACCCAGACTCGGTTGACACTGACTGCACCTTCCAGCCAGACCCCGAGGCACGTTGAGCGAGTTCGGGAATTCCAACTGCCAGCGCCCCCGGACTTCATCGGGCGCAGAGGGCAGGCCCCCCCTTTGGTCGACCCGTGTGCAGGATTGCGGTCTCATGCCCAACGATGACGGGCCTTCAGATCTTTGGATGTCTCCTTTCCGTGGACGAAGAGAGGCAATGGTCGAACAGGCGGTCGAATCTAGTGCGCCTCGAGGACTACCTCGTTCCAGAAGGCCTCCCGCACCGGCGAGGTGGGGTACCGCTTCACCCAAGGCTTGAGGAGAAAATTGTACCGGTTATAGAAGAGCGGCACCACCAGGGCCTGCTCGACCAGGATGCGGTCCGCCTCCTGGTATATTGCCATCCGCTGTTCCTGGTGGGTGCTCTGGCCTGCCTTTTCCACCAGACTGAGAAAGGCTTCGCCCGGATGGACCGTCCTGTACGCGCGCAGGCCCAGCCTCAGAATGTTGTCGGGGTCCGGGTAGTCCGCCGCCCAACCCACTGCGAAAACGGAGGTGGGCGGTTCTCTCACGCTCAGAGTGTATTCGCGCCAGGGCAGCTCTTTCAGCTTCACCTCCACGCCCAGATTCTCCCGCCATTGGGTCTGGAAGAATCCCGCAGTGCCGAAGCTGTACACCGCGTAGCTGAACTCCGTCTCCGGAAACCCTCGCCCGCCGGGGTAACCGGCCTCGGCAAGGAGCCGCCTAGCCTGCTCCGCATCAAAAGGAAGGCCGACGTTCGGCGAATGACCCGGGACCCCCGGCGGAATCATCCCCCCCAGCGCAGGCGAGTAATACCCCCGGAGGGCGACATCGGCTAACGTCTCTCGGTCCAGGGCATGGCCAAAGGCCCGACGAACGCGCGGGTCATCGAAGGGCGCTCGGGTCATGTCAAACAGCAGGAAGCCGATTCCTGCGGAGGGGGCCTGGAAATATTCCCCCGGGTGACGGTACCTGACCAGGTCCATTTCAACAGGAGGCAGTTCGAGGACGTCCTCCTCATCGGCCTCGTAGCGGCCCAGCATCGCCGGACAATTCATGGTCGACTCGAGGGTCAACTCCACACGCTGAAGATTCCCTGGAAAGCGGCCATGATATTCTGGGTTGCGCACGACGACCAGTCGCTCGGCCGGCTGCCAGGATTCCAGCCGGAACGGGCCGTTCGTGACGATATTCCCCGGCTCCGTCCATGCCTCGCCGTATTTCTCCACAGCGTGCCGGGGAACGGGATAGAGGAGCGCCATGAGACGCAGGAAGTATCCGGCCGGTCTCTCCAGGTCCACCACCAGAGTCAGATCATCGACGGCTTTCACTCCGACCTCATCCGCGTTGGGCACTTCGCCCGCATGAAAGGCCCGCGCCTCCCGGATGTCTTCCAAATAGGTGGTCACGCCTGAGTCGAGGCGCGGATCCAGGATCCGCTTGCAGGCAAACTCATAATCACGCGCCGTCACTGAAACACCGTCGCTCCAGCGCACATCGTTCCGCAGATGAAAGACATACTTCCGACCCCCTTCCAAAACCTCCCACGCCCGAGCCCCGTCAGGAACGATGTCCATCTCGGGAGTTTGTTCCACCAAACCACTGAAGAGATGGGTGATGATGGGTATGTCCGAGGGCCACGTCGCCAGACACGGGTCCAGGGTGATGACAATGGGCCAACTGCTGCGGAGAGCGTGAGGCGCAGGCGGGGGTGCCACGGCCGGCGCGCTTTCCGGTCGCTGCCACAGGGCAAAGCCCTCCTGATAGGCCTGGCGCGACTCCTTGAAGTTGAAGATCGTGTGTTGGACCAGGCCCAGTTTCATGAACGTCCGGGCGGCTTGCTCGTACTCCTTGCGTTCCTTCAGAATCGTAACCGCCTCCTGGTAGGCCTCGATGGCCTCCTGGAAGGCGAACAGGCCCTGGGCGCGATCTCCCGCCATCAGCAGGTAGCGGGCTGCCTTCTCCCACTCCCCCGCCTCAGCAAAGTGACGGCCAAGCTTGGGCGCCAGAACGTCCAACTCTCCCGGGTGAAGACGTTCCAGAGTCTGAGCCACACGCCCGTGCAGACGCTGGCGCCGCAGGCCGATCACGCTTTCCTGCAGGGCGTGCTGGACCAGGGCGTGCACGAAGGCGAAGCGTGGGGCGCTCCGAAGACCAGGCCCGCCTGGCTGATGCACTTCCTCGATGAGTTGGGCACGCTCCGCGCTTTCAAGCGCATCGATCAGCGCGTCTTCATCCAGATCGCTCAAATCCTTCAAGACGTCCCAGTCAAACTCACGGCCAACGATCGATGCGAGTCGAAGAACATCTTGAGCTTTCTCCGGCAGCCTGCTCACCCGGCTGCGAATCGCCACCCGCAGGTTCTGAGGGATATCCAGATCCTGGATGCTGACTCCCCGCTCCCAGCGCCCATGTTCATGGAAGAGCTTGCCCTGGTCGATCAGCGCCTTGCACACTTCCTCGACGAAGAACGGGTTGCCCTCGGTCTCGCGATAGATGCCGTCCAGGAACTCGGGCGTGATCTCGCGTTGGAACATCACGGCCAGCATATCGCCGGTCTGTTCGCGGGTCAGCCGGGACAGCTTGAGGCGTGTCGCCAGGCGCTCCCGGTTGAGCTCGTGGAGCATGTCGTGTAGGGCGCGCGCCTCGTCCAGTTCGACCTCGCGATAGGTCAACACCGCCATCAGATGCAGGTCGGGCGAGTGCGCTCGATGGGTGAGATGGCGGATGAGCGACAACGTCCCGCCGTCCGCCCAGTGGACATCTTCCACCACCAGCAGGACGGGAGCCTGACGACTCAACGAGGCGAACAGCAGGACAACCGCCTCACACAGCCGCTGCTGCTCGGCCTGCGGCTCCAGCGCCGGATTGGGAGGAATGGCCGGATAGCGGGACTTCAAGGCCGGTGCCAATCGGATCAGGTCGGCCAAGACAAACTCGGGGAGCGCCGATCCGTCGCCGGAAAGATGGTCGAGGGCCTGCTGGATCACTTGGCCCATGGGTGCAAATGGCGCGCTGCCCTCGGCGTAGCACTCCCCGGCCAGGACAATGCCGCCCGTCACCGCAACCTGGGACTCCAGCTCACGCGCCAGCCGCGTCTTGCCAATGCCCGGCTCGCCGCTGATCAACAGGACGCGCACCTCACCCGAGGCCGCTTGCTTCCATAGGTCCCTGGCCTCGGCCAGCTCCTGCCCTCGACCCACCAGCCGGCCCCGCACGACGCGGTCGAGTAGCGAGAGGGCCTCGGATGGCTCGGCTTTCGGCTTCGCACCCGCAACCTGCTCCAGGGTGCGGATGACCTCAGAGGCCGAAGCGGGCCGATCTTCGGCCTGCTTGCTCATCAGGCTCAGGATGAGCGCCTCGAGCAGGGGCGGTATCTGCTCGTTGTAGGTGCTGGGCGGTACGACCGGCGCGTGCAGGTGCTGCGAGATGATCGCCAGGGGATCGTCAGCGACGAAGGGCAGCCGTCCAGAGGTCAGCTCGTAGAGCATCACCCCCAGCGAGTACAGGTCGGTGCGCCCGTCGACCGGCTGGCCCAGAGCCTGTTCCGGCGACAGGTAGAACACGGTGCCGGTGATGTTCCCCTCGCTGGTGACCCGTGAGGCGATTGAGCGTGCCAGGCCAAAGTCCATCAGTTTGGCCGTGCCGTCCGGCGCCACCATGACATTCTCGGGCTTCAGATCGCGGTGGATGATGCCGTGCGTATGGGCGTGATCGAGCGCGGTGGCCACCTGCAGGGCGATGGAGACGATTTCGCCCATGCCCTGCGGCCGGAGCTTGTCGAGCGAGGTCCCCTCCACGTATTCCATGACCACGAAGCCGACCCCAGCCGAGGTGCCGGCGTCGTGGACCGAGACGATGTTCGGATGATTAAGCTTGGCGGCCGCCTTGGCTTCACGCAGCAGTCGCTCGCGACCCTGGGTCCCGACGCCGGCCTTGCTCATGACCTTGACTGCCACGGGGCGGTCCAGCAGCGTATCGTAGGCGCGGTATACAGCACCCATGCCGCCGCGCCCGATCTCAGTCTCCAGACGATAGCGATCGTTCAGGAGTTCAGCCGACACACTTCACCGCCACCAGGGTCAGGTCATCGAAGGGCGGCCTCCCGGCCGCAAAGGCTCCGACGGCCCCCCCGATGGCCTCGACTATCTGCGCTGCGGATCGATGGCCGTTCTTCTCCATCGTGTCCGTCAGGCGCGGGAGACCGTAGAACTCGCCCCGCTCGCTCTCCGCGTCGACAAGCCCATCGGTGTACAGCAGGACTGTGTCCCCCGGGGTCAACTCGACCCGGACCTCGAAGAATGTGACCGCTTCCTGGATGCCGAGCGGAATGCCGCCTAGCGGAAGCGGCACCACGGTTCGATCGGAAATGCGCAAGTGAAGCGGCGGGTTGTGCCCGGCGTTGACGCAGGTGAGCACCCACGAGCCGGGCTGCAGGCCAACATAGTAGAGGGTGACGAACATCCCGGTGCTGGCGTCGGCGCAGAGAAGCCGGTTGGCCTGTAGGATGCCCGTCAGGGCGGAGCCGGCAGCGGCCAAGCACGAGCGCACCGTCGTGCGTGCCAGCGCCATGAACAACGCGGCCGGTACTCCCTTGTCGGTCACATCGCCGATCACGATGCCCAGCCCGCCGTCCGGCCGGGGGACAAAGTCGTAGAAGTCACCGCCCACCTCGCGCGCCGCCTGCCAGAAGCCGGCGATGTCGAACCCGGGAAACTGCGGAGCGGACTGTGGCATCAGGCTGGTCTGGATCTGCCGCGCCACCTCAAGTTCGCGGTCGAGGCGGGCCCTCTCGATCTCCCGCTCGTGGAGCCGGGCGTTTTCGATTGCGACCGCGGCCGTATTAGCTACCGCTTGAAGCAGATCGAGGTCGTCCCGGCCGAAAATACCGGCCTGAAGCCGGTTGTCGACGTAGACAAGGCCGATGGGTTCCCCGCGCACCTGCAGCGGGACGCACATGATCGAGCGCAACCCCAGGGAAACCACGCTCTTGCGCCGCGCCAACCACTCCTCGGCCTGTGCGTCGCTGGTTACCACCGCTGTGCCTTCGCTTGCCACCCGCTCTACTACGCCGCGGCTGACCTGGAACTCGGGAGCCTCGATCGTGGTCTGGTCCATTCCCCGGGCAACGCGGAATGTCAGCTCTTCAACGTGGCCGCCGAGCATCAGGAAACCGCGTTCGGCGCGCGTCACTCCGATCACCTGGTCCATGACCGCGTCAAGCAGGGTGTCAAGGTGCAGGGTCGACCCCAAGGCCTGCGAAACCCGGTAAAGCGTCTCCAGTCTGTCGACCAAGGGGGATTGCACGTTCGGGCGCATCGATCTGACCATTGCGTCCCGCTATGTTCGCCAGCTTAGAAGAGCATCGCTCGGGTCATGGATTCCAGCCCTCGTGCGTTTTTGCTCGTCATGACATGGAGCAATACAAGACTGCGGTCGTCCCCTTCGACGAGGCAGGCGAGGGTGCGGTACAGCAGCCCGCCCGGCTGAATCCGCTCCCTCCCCAGCTGATTCGAGGCTGCCGGGCAGCTTGGCTCGAGCAAGCCGCACAGGATCATTCTGCATCCGTTCCCGAAGATGCGCAAGCTGTTGCCTAGCACGGTCCCCTGCCCCTGTCCTGGCCAATAACCCCTCGCGTCCACTATTGGTCATGGCCGCTTGAGTATTCTCCATGGTATGAACTACACGGGTAGTCTTCCTTATCTGCCTCGCCACTGATCCGGTGAAACTCAATCTCTGTGTCGCTGGATCCGCAAATCTCGTTTCGGCCGAGGATGCACCAAAATCCAACCAGCAACTCGAGCAACTCGATCCCTCTCGGTGCATTGACAAACGCACCCATCAAGAGGTAACCTTCGATTCACACTTACGGATCAACCTCGTTGGGCTCGAGGATACTGAACCACGGATGGTACCCTCAAACGGATGGAAATCCTGTTTGAGGCCCCCTCCCCCAGGTTGGGGCTCATAACCCGGAGGTCGCTGGTTCGAGTCCAGCCCCCGCTACCTC
>Ga0187849_1004877_pt1 | contig 10897 bp, 10 predicted proteins | sample June2016WEW_4_10_2_FD_132412 | JGI IMG/M metagenome (GOLD analysis project Ga0187849, IMG submission 132412) | Peatland microbial communities from SPRUCE experiment site at the Marcell Experimental Forest, Minnesota, USA - June2016WEW_4_100 | ecosystem: Environmental > Terrestrial > Soil >... | reverse complement strand
GAGGGGGTCATCAACGTGCAGCACCGTCTGCCTCACCAGCACACCGGCGGCGAAATGGAACTGCTGACGACGGTTGGCGAACAGGTGGGCTGCCTGGTGGCGCTGGCGCGGATGGAGCCGGAGGCGATCGATTCCGTGGTTCGTCCGGGGCGCATCCCAGCCCCAGTGCCGCTCATGCCCGACAATTAACCGCTGTGCGGAAGGGGAATAAGAGGTCTTTTTCCGCCATGCCGGTTTTCGAAAAACACAGATTTGAATTCTTGTTTTATTCACACGGAATGCAGCGGGTGTTCGTCGTAAGCCATTGTAAACAAAAGATAAATAACCTGCGGAAATCGGGCTTTCCCCGTGCGGTTTTTATTGACTGAGTTTGGCTTTGGATGCAATATGGAGCTGGTTCCAAGAGGTTCACGGAACAGCGAGCCAAACGGAACGGAACGAGCCTGGAGCGGTGATCCGGAGTGGAGAGATTAATAGCCTTTCCGCGCCGGGGAGCGAAAGGAAACCGGACGTCCGTGAGGCAAGCTTCTTGAACGGCGAACGCGGCGAGCGTTGAGCCCGAGGGATCGAAAGTCCCGGAGGGGAGCAAAGCCGGAGAGCCGTCAGGAGCGCGGAATCAAGGACTTGGCAACGGGCGTTGGGCAATGATCTTCCCCGTACCGGGAAAACCGGGTCGAGGAAGGGAGTCCGGAGCCGAACGGGTCAGGCACCGGTTCAGCGTGAGTGTCGAAGATGTAGGCCGGGAACGTCGAGCTTGCCGAGGTGGCTCAGAAATGAGCAGCCGCCGCAGGGGAGCGAAAGGCCGCATCGAGACGCCAGCTTCAGCGGAGAGCGTCTACGGGCTTCGTCCGGAGCGTTGAGCCGCGGCGGTCAAAAACCGTTGCGGGGAGCGAAAGACAAAGCGGCCGGGTGCCTTCGGTGCCGCGTCCGGGCCGGGCATGCCGGCTGGCGGACACGCTGGAAAGTGGGTCACTTGGAACCGTTTTTTATGCCCGCCTGTTTCCCGCGCGCAGTTTATAAAATCCCACTTCAGGCAGGTTGCGGAAAAAGGCTCTGGACCACAGTCGCTTACGGTTGGGGCTCCGTATAGCGCTCACGGATTTCATCCGCGAATGATAGGCGGGGACGCTTGTCCCACCACGCAATATCGATAGTTTGCGCAGCCAGTGGGACAGGCCTCCTGGCCTGTCCAGGCCTTTTTGGCAGCCCGCCTACGTTTGACGCCGTTTCCGCCATCTGTGGAAGCTGAATTTCTCGTGCAGCTTGCGGAAGCTCACGAAGTTGCAGCGGCAATACTCGCAACGGAGGGGCTTGGCGCCGAGCCAGAGCAGAAACTCGATGCTCGCCGGCACCCGGCAGTCCTCACGCTTCCACGTGGCGAGGTCCGTGCGCCAGCAACGCGGGCAGCGCGCGTATTGCAGGCTTGTTATGCGCCAAGTGCGATCGGTGAAGCGGCACCGGCAATCGCGGCAGCGGAGCGGACGGATTCCCAGCCAGCGCCGCCAGCGCTCCTGCGTGTCGCGCAACCGGGCGTAACGGAGGTTCCTGCTTCCGCACTGGGGACAAGAGAGCATAGGATCTCCGCTATGAGAGCGTCAGCCTGTCCGTAGAGCGCGTTCCCTTGTGAAGAGCCACGTAACGCCCGGTGTAGAGGTCGAACTCGCGCTGCAATGCCCGGCGCGCATCTCCGCGCTGTGCCATGCTCTTGCCCTCGATTTCGAGGACCGGAAGCAAAGCCCGTGTGGTCGAAGTGATAAACACTTCGTCCGCCGCGTCCAGATCCCCTGGGTAGAGCGTCTTCTCTTCGACCGCGAAGCCTTCCGCCGCGATCTCGTGCAGAAGAATTTCGCGTGTCACTCCGGGAAGGCAACCGGATTCGAGCGGCGGAGTCCGGACCCGGTTCCCGCAAGCCGCGAAAACGTTCGCGGACGTGCACTCGGCCACCTCGCCGCGCTCGTTGAGCAGAATCGCTTCGTCGAACCCCTCGATCTGGACGCCTTCGAAAAGGGCGGCGTTAACGGCCCAGGCCAGCATCTTCGTGCCATGAAACGGGCCGGCGGCGTGGCGTGCGTTGGCGCGGAGCGCTAGTTGGACGCCGCGGTGGTGAACGGGCTGAGCGGTCGTCATCGCGACGATGTCGTAATCCCGGCCAGTTTCGGGGCCCTGCCAGAGGCCGCCCCGGTTCCGGACGACGGCGATCCGCATCACGGCGTCGAAGGCCGCATTCCGTTCGACGAGTTCGAGCAAACGGCTCCGAATCGCGTCCGGATCGGAGGGAAAGGGAACGCGCAGCGCGCGCGCATCGCCCTGCATCCGGGCCCAGTGCTTTTCAAAGGCGAAGGGAACGCCTTCGATCACTCGGAGCGTGCTGAAAACGCCCCATCCCGAGAGCAGGCCGGTCTGCCCGGCGGAGAAAACGGCTTCGGAAGCCTCCCGGATCTCGTCGTTATGTAAGATAAAGCGGTGCATTTGGCAACTTTCTATTGTAATGCGAAGAAGCGGACGGTCCTAACAGGTTGTTGAAAAAGGCTGTTCATCACAGAATAACAGGCGAGGACGCTTGTCCCTCCATGCAACATCAATAGATTGCGCAGCCAGTGGGACAGGCCTCCTGGCCTGTCGAAGCCTTTTCGGCAACCTGCTAACGCCGGCAAGGCTTATTTCCAGCCGGGGAACCAGGCGGGCTTGGCGGCGCGGCAATCGGCTATGAGGTCCGGCACGCGGGCGCGGCGCTTGAGCAGCTTTTCGAAAAGCGCTTCGAGCGCTCCCTCCTCGCCTTCGAGCCACTCCACCGGGATGCGGCGGTAGGCTTCATCGAAAATTTCGACCGGGAAATGCACGATGCGGTCGAGCCACGGCTGGAAATCGTCCAAACCGCGCACGGATTCGTATACCACGGCGCGATGATAGAGGCCATACAACGGCGCGTCCGGCAGGTCCCAATGCGGCCCGTTGAAGGCGAAGCCGTGGTCGATCATCCAGGCCAGCATCGCGGGCCGGGGCACGGGCGTTCGCTCGGGCCACTCGCGCACCCGGCCCCGGAAGAACACCGACTGGCGGCCATCGGCGTTGGCGACCCACTTATCGAACGCGAGCATGCCGGGGAATTCGCGGAGATTGGCCACTTGAGCTAGAAGCATGTCGGGGATAAAGTCGTAGACCGCCACGCGCTCGGGATCGCCGGGATACTGCGAACCGAAATGCCAACCCGGTTCGACCGGCACCCGGCGCGTTCCCAGTTGCAGCGAAACGTCCGGATTTTCGCGCAGAAAGTCTTCGGAAACGGAAATCACCATCGCTTCCGGCGCCGAAAGCCGCAGGTAGCGCAGGAATACCGACGAGACGATTTCGTTGATGAGAATGCGCCGGTGCTGGGGGTTATTGCGGAACTTGACGACGTAGAAACGGCCGTCGCCGGCTTCGATCAGGTGAGACTGGGCGCCGCCGCGCATTTTGCGAACGTGCCGGCAGGCGTTAAGCGGCATGGCAAATACGGTACCCTAATCCTTTGATCGCACGCGAAGGAGAGACCGCCCCATGGACGAAGAAAAAAACGCAGCCGCACCACCAGCTCCAGCACGCACCCAGGACGAGATCGCGCTCGAACTGATGAAGTTCGTGGCCGTGACTACCGGTTACGGCAAAGGGACGCCGGCAACTGGGTACGCGGCCAGCAAGGCCACACGCACATCGGAGGAATACGCGGACGCGTTGCTCGACCTGTTCGAGCATTGCCGCGCATTGCTGCGCCAATAGAGGAAGCCGGGCTGGCCGGCGTCCTCTAACGGCGGCCCTTTTTCGCTGCCTTTTTCGCTGCCTTCGCGGCCTTCTTTGCGGCCTTCTTGTCGGCCTTTTTCACCGCTTTCGCGGCTTTCTTCGCCGGCGCCTTCACGGCAGCCTTCTTGGCGGGAGCCTTTTTCGCCGCCTTCTTTACCGCTTTCTTCGCGGCTTTCTTCGTCGGCGCCTTGACGGCAGCTTTCTTGGCGGGAGCCTTTTTTGCCGCCTTCTTTGCGGGTTTCTTCTCCGGGGGAGCTGCGGCCGGCACCTGCTGGCCGACTGGCTCCGGAGCGGGAGTAGCTGCAGGAACGGCAGGCTCGGGAACGTTTACTGGTAGCACCTCTTGACTCTCCTCTTCTTCGTCGTCTTCGTCTTCCTCGTCAGGGCCGTATTCCTCTAAGTCGGATTCCAACTCTACGTGCTCGTCGTTATACTCGAAATCGTCACGCTCGTCGTCATCCAGCGCGAGGTCGAATCCACGAAACATTTCTTATGCCTCCTGTACGACCATAATCACACCTTAGAATATCGCGTTTTATTGGGAAGGCAAGAGAAGAAATAAAAAAAGTTGAGGAATCGGGAGGACTTATGGGCCGCTGAAAGATGCCTGCCCGGCACGGCTCCCTAATAGAGCCGTTCTCTGACGGCAAATGCCACTTAGCTTTTCAAAAGCAGCCATTCGCGAGCATTGTGGGGCGGACGCCCTCGTCCGCGCCGGCCCCCCTGGTCCGGCTGCTCGCTCATAGTATCAGCTTGTTGCTCAAGGCACCGGGCGGACTGGGAGGCCGCCGCAGGCTGGGAGCCTGCCCCACGATCCATATGTGTTTGGCAAAGTGAAAACTATATGGCATTGCCCCGAAGGCCATCTCCGCGGGCGCCTGCGAATTGGCGCCATGGCCTCCGGGCCGCGCGCGGCAGCAAGCGGTGTGCAGCCTTTCGAGCAGCCTGTTGAACGGCTATTGTTTGACGCTCGTGCGCGGCGCGCCGTAGTTGGCCGCGGTGCGCACGGCCGGCTTCTTCCCGTGCGCGGCTTTCGGAGCCGGCCCGGAATGGCGCGCTGCCGAGGTATGTCCGGAACCGGCGGCGCTCGCACGGGCGCCGTAGCGGCGGCCGGCGTGGTGCGTTGCCACGGTTCTACGCTCCGGTTCCGGGGAAGCTGGAATCATGACGAGATTGCCGGTCCGGAACCCGTCCCCGTCCGCGTGGTTCGCCATCCGGATCGAATTTCCAGTCACGCGGTAGCGGCGCGCGACTGCCTCCAGCGAATCGCCTTCCACCATGCGGTGCGCCCGCCAGCAGCAACGTTTCTGGGGCGGCACCATCTCGAGCGCCGCCGCGGCGCTCCGCGCGGCTCCCTTTGGGACTCGCAACGTCCAGGCCGCCGGGACCGTCGAGCGCAGCAACGCCGGGTTCAGATCGCGAATCTGCGAGACTGGGGAGTCGGTCAGATCCGCAATCAACATCAGGTTCGTCGGTTGCTTAATCTGGATCGCGTCGTATTCGAGAGGCGGGTCGGGTTCGATGTTCGTAAGCCCGTATTCGGCCGGGTTCTTGGCCACGATCGTCATGGCCAGAATGATCGGGACGTAGTTGGACGTCTCCAGCGGGAGCGCGTTGCGGCGCTTCAGTTCCCAGAAGTCGGCGTAGCCGGTGCGCGCCACCGCTCGATCGATCGTAACCGAGCCGCAGTTGTAAGCAGCCATGGCCAGATACCAGTCTCCGAAGTGCCGGTACAAATCGTGCAAGTGGCGCGCGGCGGCGCGCGTCGCTTTCTCCGGGTCCAGGCGGTCGTCGGTTAGCGGCGACTGCCGCAAACCGTACAGATTTCCAGTCCCTTTCATGAACTGCCACATGCCCGTGGCTCTTTGCCGGGAAACCGCGCGGGGCAGGAAGCCCGATTCCGCCTGCGCCAGGAAAATCAGTTCCCGCGGCACGCCTTCCTCGTCGAGAATGCGGTCGATCAGGGCGCGGTAGCGCCCGGCGCGCCCCAATCCGAAACTCAGCATTTTGCGGCCTCGCGCCGACGAGAAGTAGTGAATGTAGGAGAGCACCGCGTCCGTGGCATCCAAGGGAAGCTGCGAGGAGGTCGCCCGCAGTTGTTCGAGTACCTTGCCCTTCAGGCTCGGGTCGAAGGGAAACGTCATTTGCGGGATTTCTTCGATGGGGGACTGTTCGAACTCGGGTTCGTCGGTTTCGCCCGCTCCCAGTCCCGCCAGATCCAGATGGTGAATGGCGTCGGCTAATTCCTCGATCCGGCCGTCTACGACGGCGCGAATCTCCGGGTCGTTCGGGGCTGCCAGCAGCAGGTCGATCGCCTGATCGAACTCGCGCCGCGCGCCGTCTTCCTCCCCGGCCTGGTAGTGCTGGCGGCCCAATTGGAAGTGCCAGTCGGCCTCGCGGGCAATCATGCTGCCGCGATCCGTCCCGAGCGCACCCTCCCCCGGAGCGGGCGCCTCGATAGCTTGCCTCAGATCGATGTGGGATTCGATTTCCGGCGGCTCCGCGGTAGACGCTTTGTGCGGGCCCACGCTAGGGGCGGCGGAGGACGCTAGGAGGGAATGGTGTAATGACCGGCTCTGGCCGAGTCCGTAGCCCGCATACGCCACGAGCAGCGCCAGCAACCCGATTCCGCGCGAAAGATTCTTAAGTGAAACCATGAGCGGCTAATGCACGCTACTTCTGCAACGACCGCGGAAACGTCTCCGCACCCTATCTCTCGGGTACAAAACGCCGCATCGGTATACCCGAAATTAGCCTACCACAGTCCTCTCGTAAATACAGTAACCCATTAGGTTTAGGAATCTTAGTATTGCCCTAAAATAGTCCTGGAACCCGTTCCTGTCCCGCCATGCAAAATCAATAACTTGCGCCCTAAGTGGGACAGACCCCCTCGCCTGTCGAAACTTTATCCACGGGCTGCCAAGCGGGTTATTCTTCTTCGTCCTCTTCTTCGCCGCTCTTGGCTGCCTTGGCCGCCGCGATCACCTTATCGGCCTGCAACTGAGGCACGTAGTCGTAGTGGCTGAACTCCATGCTGAAAGTGCCACGGCCCTGCGTCATCGAGGTCAGGTCGTTCTGGTAGTTCAGCATTTCGGCCATGGGCGCCTGGGCTTTGACAATCTGGGTACCGCCTCGGGTATCCATGCCGGAAATGCGGCCCCGCCTGCTGTTCAGGTCGCCCATCAGGTCGCCCGCGTATTCGACAGGCGCCTCGATCTCGACGTTCATGATCGGTTCGAGCAGCGTCGGCTTGGCTTGCTCCATGGCAGCTTTGAATGCCTTCCGCGCCGCCAGCTTGAAGGCCAATTCCGAGGAGTCCACGTCGTGATAGGAGCCGTCGTAGACCGTCACCCGGAAATCGACCATGGGGAACCCGGCCAGGTAGCCCTTCTCGGACGCATCCACGATGCCTTTTTCGACCGCGGGAATGTAATTCTTGGGGATCGAGCCGCCGAAAACCTCGTTCACGAATTCGAACTTGCTGCCGCGCGCCAGCGGCTCCATGCGGATCCAGCAATCGCCGAACTGGCCGTGACCGCCGGTCTGCTTCTTGTGGCGGCCCTGCACGTCGGCCTTGCCGCGAATCGTCTCCCGGTAGGGAATCTTGGGCGCTTTGAGCGTGACATCCACGTTGTAGCGTTTGCGCAGGCGGCTGACGACCACTTCGACGTGCTGTTGGCCGCAGCCCGCCAGCAGGAATTCCTTGGTCTGGGGATCGCGGTAGAAGCGCAGCGCCTGGTCCTCTTCCAGAATGCGTTGGATGGCGTTGCCCATGCGGTCTTCGTCCTGCCGCGCCTTGGCTTCGATGGCGTAGGCGATCGAGGGTTCGGGGATCTTCACGGGCGGGTACTCGACCAGCGATCCCTTATCGCAGAGCGTATCGCCGGTGAGCGTGTCCTTGAGCTTGGCGACCACCCCGATGTCGCCTGCGTGCAACTCGGTCACGGGTTGTGGGGTCTTTCCCAAGGGGCAGCCGATGTGCGCCAGCCGCTCGCCGCCGTTCGAGCGCGCGTTAATCAGATTGGCGTCGTTTTTCAGGACGCCCGAGTAAACCTTGAAGTAGGAAACGCGGCCGGAGAACGGATCGGCGGCCGACTTGAAGACGAAGGCCGAAACCGGCTCGCTATCGGAAACCTTGCGCTCGATTTCCTGGTCCCCGGATTTGGCCTGTACCGCGCCGCGCTCGTCCGGGGCGGGGAAGTTCCCGGCGATGAAGTTCAGAATCAGGTCCGTGCCGGCGTTGCGCAGTCCGCTCGCGCACAGCACCGGAAAGAGCCGCCGCTCCAGAACCGCGCTGCGCACGCCTTCCAGCATGTGCTCGGGCGAGAGCGCGCCCTGCTCGAAGAACTCTTCCATCAGCGTGTCGTTGCCTTCGGCGACCATTTCGACCAGCGCGTCGTGCGCCTTTTGCGCCGCATCCGCCAGCGCCGCGGGGATCTCGCTCTCTTGCCCCTTGCCGTCGCCGTCCGCCGTGTAGGTGTAGGCTTTCATCTGCACCAGATCGACGACGCCGTTGAAATCGCGCTCGGAGCCGATGGGAAGCTCGACCGGGATAGCGGTACGGCCGAAATTCGCCTGAATGCTTTCGAGGCTCCGCTCGAAACTGGCGCGCTCGCGGTCCAGTTTATTGACGACGATCGCGCGCGGCAGCGAGAACTGGTTAGCGAATTCCCAGACCTTCTCGGTCTGCACCTCGACTCCGGCGACGGCGTCCACCACTACCAGCGCCGCATCGGCGGCGACCATCGCGCCGTGCGTGTCGTTGATAAAGATGTTGAATCCGGGCGTATCGAGCAGGTTGATCTTGTACTTTTTCCACTCGGCGCAGGCGACGGAGGTCGAGATGGTCACTACGCGCGCGATCTCTTCCTCGTCGAAGTCGGTGATGGTGTTGCCTTCATCGACCCGCGTGAGCCGGTTCGTGGCGCCCGTGGCGAACAGGATTCCCGCGGCCAGGGTCGTCTTACCGCTATTGCCGTGCCCAATCAGCGCGACGTTGCGGATTTCCTTGCTTTCGTATACCTTCACGGTGAAGCGCTCCTAAATAGGCGCCGAAAAGGCTCCGGGCCACTCCCTTATGGTCGTGGTTCCGCACGCTGCTCGCCGGGTCCGCTACACTTGCGGAACCGCGCGCGTAAGCAAGCGGTGCGCGTTATGCCTTTTCGGCAACCTCCTGAAAAAATCGATATATGATGAACGTTCTTCGATCGACAACGTACCACTTCCGCGCCCGAGGCACTCGTGCCAGAGGCATCGCAAAATTGGTTCCGGAGGACTGAACCACCGCTGCGGTCTACACTCCCGGAATGCCCGCGAGGACTGCGGAAAACTACTCCAAGTGAAGGATCGTAACATATTTGAAACCCTCGCGTAAGCACGGTGTGCATCTTGGCGAAAACGCCGCCTGATCCGCGCGGAGGGTTGCGTTCCGGGTTGTGGATCGGGCAGTGTGACAGATTTTTGGAGCTGTCGTAATTGATCCGCCGATTCTCAATATCCGAATTTTACTTTGCTAAAGAGATGCCATCGGAGATCAGGGACAGTATATCCGGAATGCACGCGGCGCGCTGCGGGATGTGGCGCACGTTCTCATTGGGCCGGATTTGTAATTTCGAAACGGAAACGTTTCGAAAGTGCCGTAATTACGAAACTATGGTGTTTCGAAATGATCGTCCCCTCGCTCACGCTCGGGGTTCCGTTTCGGGTGCCCGCGCGATCCGCAACGTTGAAGACGCGGGCTAAATTACTGATTCCATAAGACCGGCTCACCACGTTTTGATCGCAATTGGCGGCTCGCAGGGCCATTTAGACTCCCTAATGGTCGCTGTTCCATCAGGGGGCAGAACCGCGCGCGTCAGCAAGCGGAGGAACTGCATCACGCGGTCAAAGAACAAAGAGCTAGGCGGCAGGCTGGTGAATCCGGCGCACACGGATGTCCTTGGCGCGCTTGCGGGTTTGGGCGATGTCGTAGGCGAGCTGCATCCGGAGAAGGTGGTCCATGCTGGGGCCGAAAGCCTTCTCGATGCGCAGCGCCATTTCCGGTGAGAGCGAGGCTTTGCCTGCGAGCAGGTCCGGCCCCGTTGCCCGATAGCCTTTACATACATACACAGTGTATGTACACTATATAGGTACATGGCGCGCGGCGGCCAATTCGAATGGGACGACCGGAACGCGGGGCACATCGCCCTGCACGATGTCACGCCGGACGAGGTCGAGCAAGCGATCGCAAACGATCCCATTACCCTGGAAGTGGTCATCCGCAAAGGGGAACGGCGTACGGTATGCGCTGGATGGACGGACTCCGGCCGAGTCCTGAAAGTGGTTTATACGGTTCGCAACGGCCAAATTCGAGTGGTTACCGCGCATGAAGACCGCAGGTTCAGGAGGCTGTTATGAAGAAGGCAAGAACAAAGATGGCTGCCACGAAGGGGACCCCCGAAAATCCTGTCCATCTCAATACGCCGGAGTTTCAGACCGAGGCGGAAGAGGCCGCATGGTGGGATGAAAATTCGGATAAGGTTACGGATCTACTCATCAAGTTTGGGCGGCGCTCGCCAGTGAAGACCCAAAGCATTACTATGCGGTTGCCCGTGCAGGATCTCGAACGGGCGCGGGGAATCGCCGATCAGCGTGGAATCGGATATCAGACGCTCATAAAAAGCCTGCTGCATGACGCTCTGAAGCGCGTGGCGTCGTGATGGCCCACCCCGGCGTGGATCGAGCGCGCAGTTCAGGGCTCCAAATATGAAATCGGTTTCACCCTCTGCTGCCATGGCCTAGCAGGCTACTGAAAAGGCTTCAACAGGCCAGGAGGCCTGTCCCACTGGCTGCGCAAACTATTTATATTGCGTGGCGGGACAAGCGTCCTCGCCTATCATTAACTGGGGTGAAATAGCCTTTTTCCGCAGCCTGCTAGGCCACACCCCTTGATCCCCAAGTAGTACTTTTTCTTTTTCCGGTCTTCCGGACGGCGTTCGGGCGGGAGAGGGCGCTCTCTTTCCGGCATGGTATTCGGGGCTCCGAACGATGGGGTTGACACAAGGGGGGATGCGCCTACCACAGCCTAGTACTTTAATTCCAGGACCAGCCTTGTCTGTACCCTGGAAGTAAGATATTGTGG
>Ga0187849_1004875_pt1 | contig 10898 bp, 7 predicted proteins | sample June2016WEW_4_10_2_FD_132412 | JGI IMG/M metagenome (GOLD analysis project Ga0187849, IMG submission 132412) | Peatland microbial communities from SPRUCE experiment site at the Marcell Experimental Forest, Minnesota, USA - June2016WEW_4_100 | ecosystem: Environmental > Terrestrial > Soil >... | reverse complement strand
GTTCTTCGCCTTTTGGGGAGATTGGGGAACTCACTACGATGCCGTTCCGCCGGACCTTCCCGACGGCGTGGGCCTGCTGGCGAAATATGTGTGGCTCGGTTTGCTTACCCAACTCATTTTCTGGGTCGGTCTCACCGTCCTTGCCGGGATGCTTTTTGGAAGCCTCGCCGCCGGAATCGCCCACCTTGCGCGCCGCCAATCGCAAGCCTAACGGACCTTTTCTTGGGGAGAGGAGCCGCCGGCCGGTTGGCTTTACTGGTGAATCGCGCCGGAATTGATTTCGCACGGGGGCAAGGGTATCTTGAAATGCTTCGCGCTGCGGGCTAACCCGGATTTTTCACCACGCTGGGATACTCCTTGGGGGTTGCCGGAAGGGCGGGGCTTTAGCCCCGCCGAAATCGCGGCTCCCGGACTCTATTCGTCCCGCGCCCCGCGCAGCCCCGATGCATCGGGGCTGCGCGGGGCGCGGGACACGGGAATGATATCAGGAAGGACTTGTAACGGCGGGGCTAAAGCCCGGCCCTTCCACCTGAACGCCACTTCATCGAGCACGGGAGAGAGCACAGTGATCATTGCTGACCTGGCCGAAATCGCCGGTCGCACTTATCCGGCGCGGCGCCGAACACAGAATCTGGTGGGGGGAGCCAGCCCCATCCAGGCAAAAAACTTCTCGATGGGTTGTGTCACGCTGGAGCCCCATGGGGGCCAAGTTCCCTGGCACAATCAGGAGCAGGAAGAAATTTACCTGATTCTCGAAGGCGATGGCGAAATGTGCCTGGGCGCCGAAAGAGTAGCGATCAAGGCAGGCCAAGCCGTTTACATTCCCTCCAAAGTTTTTCACCAACTCACCAACACGGGTTCCACAACCATGCGCATGATTTACTGCTACGGTCCGGCGGGCGACGTGGCGCATTGGCGCCAGGAATTGGAAGGCGCCTTGCCCCGCGCGGGTGTGGACGCTCCGGCGCTCCCCTCCGGCGCGCAACCTCAGTGCACAGGGATCGGGAGATGCGATGATCGGGAGATCGGGTGAGCAAGCAGCAACTTTGACGTGCGTTGCTTTTTGCTCATCCGATCACCGGATCACCCGATGTGATAAGGTTTGAATATGGAAAACCAGAAGAACCATTCGGTTGGAATCATCATGAACGGCGTCACCGGGCGCATGGGTCTGAACCAGCACCTGCGCCGTTCGATTAGCGCCATCATGAAACAGGGCGGCATTAGGATTAGCGATGCCGAAAGAATTGTGCCGCGTCCGCTCCTGGTGGGGCGGAACGCCGCCAAACTTGAGGCCATCTCGCGGGAGTTCGGCGGCCTACCGTACACGACCCAGCTCGATACGGCCCTCGCCGATCCGGAATATTCCATCTATTTCGATGCTCAGACGACGGCCCAACGCTTTGAAGCGGTCAGCAAAGCCGTCGCCGCGCGCAAGCACGTCTATTGCGAAAAGCCGGTGGCCGACACTCTGGAAAAGTCGCTGAAACTCTACCGGCTGGCGGAATCTGCGGGAATCAAGCACGGGGTGGTGCAGGACAAGCTCTGGCTGCCGGGCCTCGTGAAGCTCCAACGGTTGCGCGACATGGGCTTCTTTGGCCGCATTTTCGCGGTGCGGGGCGAGTTTGGCTATTGGGTTTTTGAGGGCGACACCATTCCCCCACAGCGCCCCTCATGGAACTACCGCAAGGAAGACGGCGGCGGGATCATCCTCGACATGTTCTGCCACTGGCGTTACATCCTCGACAACGTCTTTGCCCCCGTCAAGGCCGTTTCCTGCCGCGGCACAACCCACATCGCCGTGCGGCGGAACGAGGAAGGCAAGCCTTATGAATGCACGGCGGATGATTCGGCTTACGCGACCTTCGAGCTCGAAGGTGGCATCCTCGCCCCGTTCAGCTCTTCCTGGTGCGTGCGAGTTCGTCGCGATGACCTGCTCACGATTCAAGTGGACGGTACGAAAGGCTCGGCGGTGGCGGGGTTACGTGACTGTTGGATTCAGCCCTATCACGCAACGCCGCGTCCCGTGTGGGATCCGGACGTCCCCAGCGCGCTGAATTACTTCGACGGATGGCAGAAGCTGCCGGAGCAGGAAGTATACGAAAACGCTTTCAAACGGCAATGGGAGTTGTTCCTCCGCCACGTTGTGAAGGATGAGCCGTTCCGCTGGAGCTTGCTCGAAGGCGCTAAAGGTTTGCAGCTTGCCGAGAAAGGCCTGGAGTCATGGAGCAAGCGCGCCTGGGTGGACGTCGGCCCGCTCTAAAACAAAGGAAGTCAGGAGACAGGAGGAGTAGCGCGGACCTCTTTTGTAGGTCCGCGCCTCGTCACCTATTGGCAGGGAAAGGCCGCGGACCTACAAAACAGGTCCGCGCTACACTTGCTCCTGCCTCCTGATTTACGGCTTCAAGCTCACCGCTTTACCCGTGCGAATGGATTCAATCGCGGCGTCGAGGATTTCGTTTACTCCCACGTTCAATTCTGCCGACACCGGGCCTTCAATCGGTTTGTTGTTCCTGACGCAGTCGAGGAAATAGGCGATTCCATCCATTTTCTCGGGCAGTAGCGGAGGGGTGGGAACCGGCGTCCCGCTTGGATTCTCAAGGCTGGCGCGTTTCTTGGCGGGCTGATAGAGCAAGCCGTCGCCCATCACCAGCAAGCTGCCCTGAGGACCGTAGAACTCTGCTTGGCCCTTGCCGTACGACCAATTCCAGGAGGGCAACAGGATGGCGGAGGCGTCCGGATACTCCAGCAAGATTTCCGCGTCGTCCTCAACGTCATTATGCTCAGCAGTCTTGAGCTTGAGCGAATAGGCGAAGACGCGCTGCGGCCGTCCCTTCATCCACATCGCCCAGTCGGCGCCGTAGCAGCCAAAATCCATGAGCGCGCCGGCGCCATTCTTCTTGGCATCGTAGAGCCAAGCGATGAATTCCTTCGAGGTGCCCCCTGACTTCGGGCCGTTGTGGCCGAATTCAACGATAATCTTCTGGATGGGGCCGAGTTCGCCAGCCTTCAGGCGCGCCGCGGCTTCCTGCGTGGCGGGCGACCAGATATTCTGGTAATTCACCATCAGTTTGATGCCGGCCTCACTCGCCAAGTGCGCCATCTCGCGCGCGTCGGCGCCGCTCTGGGCCATGGGCTTCTCGGTAAAGAAATGGATGTGCCGCCGGGCGCAAGCGCGCAGGATGGGGAGATGCAGATTGTTGGCAGTGGTAACAATCACCGCATCAGGTTTCATCTGGTCGAGCATCTCTGTGTAGTCACTGAAGAATTTGACGCTAGGGGGAACTCGGGTCTTCGCCTTCTCAATCAGTTCCGGGTGCGTGTCCGCAATGGCCACCAACTCCGCGTCCGGGGTATTCAAAAGGGTTTTCATCCGGCCCCACACGTGATCGTGGTCAAGGCCGACTACGGCGAAGCGAGTCTTCGCCGCCTGGGCAAATCCCATGCTCACTCCCAGGCTGAAAAGAAGAACCAGGAAGGACAGCTTTTTCATGGCAGCACCTTCTTGAATAGGAAGTCAATACGTGGCAGGGCGAGTCCAGACCACCAAGGCTGGGGACGCGACGGGGAGAGCCGCGGGGTTTGTGAAGTCCTGACGTCACCTTGGCAATGTTTGCGCCCTGCCGTTCTCGCCCGGCTCCCGCAGGGAATCAATGCGCGTTCCCGGTCGGGATTCTACTACAGACTATGGTTGGGCGGCTTCTTCATGTGGGGTATCGGGCATGAGAAAAGCCCACGGGTCAGGACGGCACTGACGGTGGCCCCCCCTCTTCGCGACGGATCGCCGATTCAGCCCGCCGCAGGCATCCGTAACCGCTGGATCAATTGCGCAAGGGAGTCATACCGCTTCAGGTGGAGCCCCACGGCGCCGCCACCCGGATGAATCTCCACGAATTCCGGGTCAGGCGACAGACCGAAGCGGCGATAGAACGCGGTGCGGATGAACTGCTTTACCTCACTCAAAGGGGTCTGGTGGGTGTCCACATGCACCTGGAAATAATCTCCCTGGCCCGCCGCATTCACTCGAACGGCCACGGCCTCCCGCCCAAACGCCTTTTTGAGCATGGCCTCAGCAAGGTCAATCAGGGCCAGCCCGCGGAAGAAATTTGATCCCTCCAGCCGGTGGAATTCCTTTTCAGGGGATAGCGCATCGTCGTCGAGCCCCTGGTTGAAATCAAAGGGCGCGGCGCCCAGCCGATCGAGCCAGAGGTTCATCCGTTCTGGCCCCGTGGCTCCCCGTTCCCACTCCAGTTCGCCTTCCAGGGCCTCGCGGGAAGGTAGGCCATCCGGGTCGATCTCCACTGAACGGTCACCGCGCTGCGACAGCGTGACATATTCGATCCACTCCCCGGGATGGTGGACGAGGTAGAAGTTCTTAGCCACTTCGCCAAACAGGTAGGCGACCATCGCGCGCAGGGGAACCCCGCATTCCACGATCACTGACCCCGCCGGCGTGGCGCGCCGCAGCCAGGGATCTCGCCAGCCCGCCACGAGCGACGTCATCGTGGCATCGGCTTTCTGGGTTGCCGCATGCCTGTCGAGGTCATTCCCTGCCATCAATTGCCCAACATACCAATCGCGGTTTGCCTCCAGGCGCCGCCGCAGGTCTTCCTGCTTGGCCAGAAGGGGAAGCTGCCGCAGGACCGAACAAATCCAGGCGCGGCTCTCGCGGCTCAGCAGGCCATCGCCCACCAAGTCATCTTCGATCTGCTGGAAGAAATCGGTGTCGAGCGGAAGCTGCGTCAGAAGCGCGGCAATTTCCGCCGCCTTCCCGGTGAGCTTGCGCATCTCGCCGGTGGTCAGCGGGCCGGAAGCGCTGCCCTCGCCATAGGCGCCCCACGACCAGCGCCAGGCACTGCGGTCGCGCTCCGCGGTATAGGGGAAAACAATCTGGAAGCGCTCGGCCGGAACCGGATAAGTCCCCATGATCCGGTAGTTGTCCTGCGGGTTGGAGGATATCAACGTTCCCCGTCCCGGACGCCCCTTCTGTTCCGTCGCCTGATCGAGCGACCCGGCCCGCACGCCGGTGCCATACTCCGCCTGGCTCGCCAGGTGCACAAGAACGTCCGGGGGTATACCCATTTTCCACAGCGCATTAATCGCGTTCTTGGTGGCTACGGTCAGCGCAGAAGAACTGGAGAATCCGCCCTGGGCGATATCCCCGGTGGAAACCAGCCGCAATCCCCGGAAGTTGTCCCGCCCCAGATGTTCCCGGATTTTTGCGCCCAAGGTCCCGCTGCGCAACGTGCGCATGGACGCGATGGCATTGCCGACCAACGCGAAGGGACGCCGCATGTTACTGCCCACCCACAAGGAGGGTGGCGGCAGCGGCTGGCCCTTCTTCCGCCGCGCCTCCAGTTCATCCTCACTGAAGTACCCGAGGGAGAGCAGAAGGCTCTCGCTCATTCGCGTGCCGAACTGCTCGTACGTATGCAAGTCTGCGACGTCCTCGCTGGGGTACATCACCTCATTGTCGGAAGGGACAAAGTTGATGCTTTCGCGGTACTTGGGGTTTATCGGAAACAAGTGGATGCGCCCGTCGTCAGCGCTCTGGAGGAGCACCACAATCTGTTCCCCACCCTGTGCGTCGCGGGCCCCGATGGGCATTTGCCACGCGGGACCGAAAAACCGGACCATGTCCGGGTGCATAAAAGCAATTCGTAATCGCCCCCCGGAGATTCCAATTCCGATGGGCCGGTGGGGGTGGAATCCCAGCTTCTCCTTCGCGGCCGCCGACATCAAATCACCTAACTGGCGTGCAATGGATGCCACCTGCCCGGCCGGGCGATCAGCGATAATCGCTCGTGCCGCTTCTTCCACCTCCAAATCTTCCGGAAACAGCAGGCCGCGTGCCGATGCCAGCAGGCCCTCCAAGAGAGCAAGATCCATCGGCCGGGTCACGTCGGAGCAGAGCAAGTCATACTCCGGGTCCGTCACCGTCGTGGTGACCGTGCGCACATCCCCCCGCTCGCGGCTGATGGCTTCGATGACGTCCGTGAGGTAGTACTGGCCCTGAGCGTTGTTATTGGTCAGCCCCCGCGCCTGCCGGTGCAAGGTGGCCGCCCGGAGGGCATAGAGCGGACAGTTTCCTTCCGTCACCTCCAGCAGCGCCTGGCGCGCGGGCCCGTCCGCTTCCCGGACTATGTCCCCTTCCTCCATGATGCGCAGCACGCTGCCGCCCTGGCCGCGCAGGACTCGGCCTTTGCCTCGATTCTTCGGCGGCTCGTATTGCGCCGTCAGAAAGGTAATGTCAGCCTCGCGCTCCCCTGATCGGTGGGTCTGGTACAAGCGGCGGAACACGGAAGAGGGAATAATCCGGTCGCCATAGGTGATGATCAGTAAGGGGTCCCGCTCCAATAAAGCGGGAATGCTGAACCCTTCATAGGCGGCGAAGGCGGTTCCCCCCGTTGGGTTGTCGGATTGAACGTAGATGTTGTCTTGTCCCAACGCCTCCATCACCTCACCGGCGCGATAACCCACCAGACAAATCACCGGCGACGGGTTGAAGCGCCGGAAGGCGTCAATCGAATGCCGGACCAGCGGCGTCCCGTACACCGGTTGAATGCACTTCGGATCCAGACCGAATCGCGTGCCTCGGCCCGCGGCGAGAACCACCAGGACAGGCAAATCCGCGGTGATGCCGCCGTAAAGGTCAAGGCTCTGGGGGTTGAGGATCTTCTCGCTCCGCAGCTTTGCCGCGTCTCCAAGTTGGTTTGATGTCGTCAATGGCGATTTTCCTCGCTCAATGATTTGCGATTTCTATTGTGGTCTCCCCGCGCCCGGGAGTAAACAGTCTTTTGCTGGCCAAGGCCACCGTCTTCGCCTCGCCTTGGAGTGCGGCAGCAGCGGCTGCCGCCTTCGATTCGGAAACTACAAGGCGGTAGCTGCTGCTACCGCACTCCAGGGTGCCTTCGGCACGGCCATTTTCTAAACAGCAAGGGGCGAAGCCGCCAGGATCGCTCGCTAATCTGGACAGCCATGGCAATTCACCCACGGGCCACCCAATAATTCCTCTTGACAGCGACTGGCTATCTGTCATACTGTCCTATGACAGGGAGCCACGCATGATACTCCAAATCAATTTCAAGTCCGGCAAGCCGATCTACCTCCAAATTGTGGATCAGCTCAAGGCCGCCGCCGCATCGGGGGCGCTCCAACCCGGCGAGGCGCTCCCCTCTATCCGTCCTCTGGCTGAAGAATTGCGGGTCAACCGCAACACGGTCGCAAAGGCTTATTCCGAACTGGAAAGCCAGGGCGTGATCGAGACGTTGCCGGGGAGGGGTTGTTACCTGAAAGAGAATCAATCGGCATTGCGCAAGGAAGTCCGGCGCAAGCTGCTGATCGAGGAGGTCGACCAGGCCATCGTGCAAGCGCACCATTTGCAGGTGCCCCGCGCTGAATTCCTCGAATTAATCCATGAACGATTGGATGTGCTCGACGACAAACGGCGCGCCAATGAAGATCATAAGAAGGAGGATTGACCAGCCATGAATTCTCCAGCTCCACCCATCCAGATCGAAAATCTCTCTTACGCTTACGGACGCGCGGAGGCGGTTCATGACTTGAGCCTGACCGTGCAACCCGGCCGCTGTTACGGACTCTTCGGTCGCAATGGTGCGGGCAAGACCACCACGATGAAGTGTCTGCTCAATCTGCTCCGTCCGCAGCGCGGGCACGTGCGCGTATTCGGTCTCGATCCGGCCAAGCATGAGGTGGAGGTGAAGCGCCTTCTCTCTTACGTACCGGACCAGGTGGCATTCTATCCGTGGATGAGCGTTCGCGAGACCCTGGATTACCTCGCTTCCTTTCGTTCGAATTGGAACCGGAAGGTTGAGCAGGAGTTGTTTGAGCGCTTCCAGCTCGATCCGGCGCAGCGCACCGGAAGTCTCTCGAAGGGCCAGCGGACCCAGGTGGCGTTGATCGCCGCGGTCTGCCCGGAGACCGACTTACTGGTGCTCGACGAGCCGACGTCGGGCCTGGACCCCATCGTGCGCCGCGAGTTCATCGAGGCGGTGATCGGCGCCTACCAGCAAGGCGTTCCGGGCCACCGCACGATTTTGGTTTCCACCCACCTCATCACCGAATTCGAAGGATTGATTGACGAATTCACGCTCATTGATCGCGGCCGCGCCGTGCTGACGCTCGACGCCGACCTGGCCCGCGAGCGTTTTCAGAAAATCCGCGCGCGCTTTGCGCAATCGCCGCCGGAACTCGACCTGAAAGCAGCATTGCGCGTGCGCCGCGACGGGCGCGAACTAGAGTTGATCGCCAATGGTTCAGGCGCCGAATTGATGGAGCGGCTGCGGCATCACAATCCGGAGGCGCTCTCGACGGAGTCGCTGACGCTCGAGGAAATCTTCGTCGCGACCTTGAAAGCGTAGCACGCACTTATCACCACGGGTTGGGAAGGGCGGGGCTTTAGCCCCGCCGCAGAACTCGGGAGGGATTTATGGGCTTATGGTTTTTGTATGGATGACTTGTAAGAGAGATTTCCCAACCCTCTCCCTTGGGGAGAGGGTGCCCGAGGGACGAGGGCGGGTGAGGGGTTACTTGCACGATCGAAGCCCCAGAAGAATCTACAACTTAACAATTCAAAAACCATTAGCCCCTGAAGCGACGGGGCTTCAGGGCCTAAAGGCCCATTCAACCCTCCGCCATGTGGCGGCGGGGCTAAAGCCCCGCCCTTCCCGGAGCCATAAATAATCGTGCTTATTAATGCAACTTGGCACTAGGAGACGAGAATGACCGCCAAAAACACGCGAATCCTCAAGGAAGCACGCCCCCTATTCTGGCCCTGGTGCGCCGTGGCCCTCGCGGGGGCGGTGCCGCTGGTTCGTCCGCTGCATTCGTTGGAGTGGATCAGTCCCATTGGGTTATTCCTCGGTATCCCGCTGTTGGCGACTCTCTCGCTCGGCAACGAATTCCAACACCGGACGCTTTCCCTGCTGCTTTCTCAACCCGTTGGCCGCATGGAAATCTGGGGCGAGAAAATGAGCGTTACACTCGTTGCGGTTCTGTCGGCGGTTCTGGTTTTCTCCCTTTCGTTGCGCGCGGCCCCATTTCAGCCAGACCCCCAGAATTTGGCGTTGGCTGGAGCGTGGATCATCGCCACCATCGCTTCGGCCACATTTTGGACGCTGTTCACAAGATCAACGCTGGGCGGTGTCGCCCTGAACATTGCGGTCCTCTTGTTCATCATTATTGCCTTGAACATCGCGTACTGGCTTAGCGGACTCTTATATCTGTCGATGGCATACGCAATCATTGTTCCGACTGGCACCTTTGTCTTCCTCTGCTATGCCGGTGCAATGTTCTGGCTTGGCAGGCGAACCCTGGCGCGGTTTCAGGCGACGGGAGGCACGGCCGGTGATGATCTGCTGATGGCCGGTCCGGACGTGATGCCGGTAGCGTTGGCCGGCTGGTTTCACTGCCGTCCCACCGGAGCGGTTCTGAACCTGATCCGCAAGGAATTTCGATTGCTACGGCCGGTCTGGATAATCACCCTGTTGTACGTCCTGGGCTGGACCTGCGTAACGCTGTTCAGGATGGTGCCGGAGCGCGGATCAAACAAGGAATTCCCCGTGGTGGGGGCCATGCTGATCGTGTTCAGCACATTGATTGCGGTTCTCGCCGGCAGCCTTTCGCTGGGGGAAGAAAAAACGTCGGGGACCCACTCCTGGCACATGACCTTGCCGGTGTCGGCCCGCCGCCAGTGGCTCATCAAGCTGCTCATGGCCCTGTTCGCGGGTTTGGTGGGCGCGGCGCTGCTTCCAATCTTGGTCTTGATCGCGGGGGGATTTCTATTTGGATCGCCCTTCCTGTTTGTGGATCCGCAAACCGGAATGGTATGGTGGCTGCTCGGGGTGTCACTCCTGACCTTTGCCGCATTCTGGTGCGCGTGCGCGGTGAACGGGACGGTGCGAGCGGTGCTGTGGGTTTTTCCGGTGATGATCGCTCTCGGTTTCGCCGGTAATTTCGGCAACCGGGTTGCGCATGAACTCGTGGATTTCGTTTTTTCTTCGAGGTTCAATCCCTTCGCCAATTTCAGATTCGCCTGGGCGGTGGCGAGAGTTGTCAACGGCCACTTCCGGTTGTTGAGCCTACTCGTAGCGCCAATGATGTATGCAACGCTCGTGGGGGGCCCAGTGCTGCTTCTCGCGCTAGTCCAAAGTTATCGGCTGTTTCGCGCCCAGTTCCAGGGCAGTACACGGACGGTGGTCCGAAATCTGTTGCCTTTGGCCATGCTGGTATTCCTGTGTGGCGTTTCTTTGACAGCCTTCAATTCCTCCTTGCAACGCGGCGGGGGGGAGGTGTCCATGCTGGTCGCTGCAACCAGCCGAGCGATCCAGAAGACCCTGCCCGCCGCCGCGAAACTGGATGCGACGCGTCCGTTGCAACTCACGGATGATGATGTCGCCAGAGCTTTCCCTTTCCCCTTACCGGAAGGTACGCGGCGCTGGCTGCGCAACGCCCGCATCACGGTCACTTCCGACAAGGCTCATCCCAGTGGTTTCTACTGCGTAGAAGACCCAAGGTGGTCGACTTATTGTTATTATTCGGCCACCATCCATCTGGCAGACGGCACCAACCTGACCGAGTTACACGAGCCCATGAAGGACCGCGAGCTTCCTTTCGGACGTTATTCTGTTTACGTCCACTGGCCAGGCGCCAAGGGGCAAGAGTCACTGTGGGACCGGTGAAAACCTGCCGCCCGGGCGCCACAGATCGCTTGAAAGCAGCCGGCGTCCCGCCCTATGAGAGAAACCCCCGTCATGCTGGCCTGTGACTTCTTTGTTTCTACACGCATCAGGTTGTTGCCGGGAGCAGTTGATAACCGAGTTCTTTGGCCTTGGCCGTCAGGCTTCTGATGCGCTGCTGTCGGTATCGTTCTTCGAAGG
>Ga0187849_1004859_pt1 | contig 10928 bp, 8 predicted proteins | sample June2016WEW_4_10_2_FD_132412 | JGI IMG/M metagenome (GOLD analysis project Ga0187849, IMG submission 132412) | Peatland microbial communities from SPRUCE experiment site at the Marcell Experimental Forest, Minnesota, USA - June2016WEW_4_100 | ecosystem: Environmental > Terrestrial > Soil >... | reverse complement strand
CTCGTCGCAATCTCCGGCGGCTCCACGCCGCGCTCGATCATGCGATCCCAGGCGGGGTCGTTCAGCAGCACGACGTTTTCGAGGCTCAGGTGATCGATGCGCCGGGCCTCCTCCACGATTTCCATATAGTTGGCGCGCGAGTCCTTCTCGTGCAGGAACAGCGTCTTGACGCGGGCGCGCTCCAGAACGAAGTGGAGATCGTAGGCGCGGTAGGCCGGATTCAGGTTGACCAGGATCGCGCCGATTCGCCCGAGCGCCGCCTGCAAATAGACCCACTCGGCGCAACTTGCCGACCACATCCCGATGCGATCGCCGGGGCGGACGCCCAGGCCCCAGAGGCCGCGCGCCGTACGCATCACCTCCTCCCGCAATTGGGCTTGCGTCAGCCGCAGTTTCTGATGGCGGGAGACGAGAGCTTCGGAATCGGGCGATTCCCGAGCCCATTCGTCAATGCACTGATGGATGGTCTTGTCGAGGACGGGAAGATCGGCACCGCGGGCGTAGCTAAGCATGACGGATAGCCTATCAATGTAACAGAGGCGGGGCGGGACAGATCATTTAGGATCATTATGTCCGTATAAATATAGCCGCGTGGATACCAAGATCGCTCCACAGGCTTGCGCACGGCTCGGCCGGACTGCGGCAAGTTCGTGAACAATCCAAGCGGTTTCGCAACAGACAATATCAAGCCAGGCGACCCTGCTCAAACCGGTTTATTTCACAGCGTCCTGTCCCTGGTTCCCCCCTGGTTTCCCAAAGAAGCAACTGGGAGTACAATCGATGCCGGCCAGGAAGCCAAAAAGGAAATCCCGGCTCAGTACCATTGACCGGAATCGCTCACTCGAAATAGAATAAGAGAACGTCCGTCGCTTACTGGGATTCGTGCGGCGACGAGGCAGAGGAAACGGGGGGGCAAAGAGAATGTTCACGCTCATTGGCGGCGCGGTGCGCCGTCACAGCCGGCCGCTAATCGCACAAACAATTCTTGCAGCAGCCGTATTTTTGGCAGGTCCGGCCCGTCTGGCCGCCAACGTCATCTTTCTTTCCGGGAACCTGCGAACGGATGCCACTGTGACGAGTTGCGGCGCCGGATGCACGCTTGGACCATCCAACACGGATGGAGATTACGCACAATTTGCCGCAGTGGTGGATGACTTCACCGTCTACACCCCGACCACCATGGAAGCGATCACCTACGGCTACGGCGGGGGCACTAGCCTGACCGGCCCGGTGGTCCCGGCGGGCGGTCTCGAACCGTATCTCAGCCTGTTCAACTCCAGCGGCCAGTTCCTGGCCTCGACTTTTTATGGAACCACCTGCCCCCCCGGCGCGAACTCAGTGGGAGGAAACTGCTTCGATGTATCGCTCAATGGCGGCACTCTGGGGCCAGGCACTTACCAGATTGCGCTCACCGCATGGGAGAACATGTCGCTGGTTGAGAACGGGGCTGGAACCAATCTGTCCGACGGTTTCACGGGGCTGGGCAATCTCGCTCCCGGGGAAAACCTGAACTACGCTTTCGATGTCATTCTGCCCAATAACACGCTACCGCTGGGCACTCCCGAACCGGCATCCTTGGGCCTTTTCGCCATGGGATGCGTGGCGCTGGCCTTCTTAAAGCGCAAAACAAGCTAAGCAAGTCAACGCAAGCAAACGCAAATCACTCAGGAGGATCGAAATGAAGAACAGGTTACTGACATTGGCCGCAGCGCTCGCCCTTCTGGGCGTGCTCGGCAAGTTTTACGCACCGCCGCTGATGGCGCAGGTGAGAGCCGCGCTGGTGCAGGATGTGGACCAACCGGGCCGCGCGCCGTTTCAAGTTACGGTGCCGATTAACATCGATAATTTCAACTTCACGCCCGTAACGATTCCGGCCGGGCACCGGCTTGTCATCGATTACATCTCGATGTCGGGCGCCACGCAAACGTCGGGCGCTTACGTGCAGCCCATCATTATTTTCAGCTCATCGGTCGCTTCGGGGCCGAGCAACCTGTACTACGTCGCCCCGCAACAGTCGGGTACGGTGCCTGGGCAGTATTACCACACGGAACAAGCTACCATCTATGCCGATTCGCTGAGTGTATCGCCGGCGTTCGCCGGGTTCACTCCCTCATTCATGGCCTTCAATGTGGTTATTTCCGGCCACCTGATCAGCCTCCCGTAGCAGGAAGACAGGGCCGGATGCATTCCGGCCCTGTCGGGATCTCAGTGTCAATACGTAAATCTGGAGGGAAACCGGGGACAATAGCCCGTCCCCGGTTTCCGCCGAGGTTGACCGCAGGTTTCCCGCAGGTTTCCCGCAGGACCGCCAACCGCTGAGTAGCGGCTTTTTGCGGCGGCGAAAAGCTGTGCAATTGGTTCATGTCCCTGGTTTCCCTAAAGGACGCCTACTTCGCTCGGCGTACCTTATAAACAGCGTCCATGAAGTCAAAGTATGCGGGCGGAATCCCATCAATTGCGGCATCGATCCGTCGCGCCAGCTCCGACAGTTTGTTCGGAGTCAGCTCGACCTTATTCTTCTTTGCTTGAACGATAGGGTGCTCGCCGCGTTTGACGGTCAACAAGCCATGAAGGACCGTGTTCCGGTCCTCGACAAGCTGTTTCACAGAGCTGACCTGCGTTGACAGAACGTCGTATGGTTGGGTCAGTTGATACGTCGTCGCCAACAGTTTGGACACCTCCCCAATCAAGTCCAGTTTGCGTCCAAGTGTAAAGTTTGCTGTTAGGCGTTCGGCGGTTTCCCATTCGGTGCATTCGAGGATCGACGCCGCCAAGTTGGTAATCAATTCGTCGAGGGTGGAGAACTCAGTGGCGAAGCGCCCAACTTCCTTCAAGGTTTCATCATCGAGCATTGACATACGCGTTTATTATTCACCTTTAGGAATTAGCAAACGCCCGCTAAAGCGCGGCTCAACGACCGCTGGCCCCTCTTCTCTTGCCTGGGGGTCGCCGCGGCCGTGACGGCTCGGCGAAATCGAGTTCGCCGCGATACGCCGGCGTACCCGTGTCCACCTGCCTCTGCGCTGCCTCCCGCATCTCAGAAGTAATAGTTTTGAAGTCATAACTGCCCTTCACGAGAAACCCGATCTGGACTTCTCCTGAGGGTGTCTTCCTCCAAGTTCTTACGTCGTGGCGTCGCATCATTAATTGCAGCCATGGCGGAGCGTCTTCGTATTTCATTGGTGGCTGTTAGTCTCCTCATCGGAATCCGGGAATCCGGGGAATCCGGGACAGAGTTTCCCGGAGTTTCCGAGTCCCGAGTTTCCGAGTTTCCCTGCCCCTGGTTTCCTCTATCAAGGTGCGGGTGTCGTGGCAGCCGTGGTCTTCGTGGTTGGAGTTACGCTTTCCGCGATCCGCACTCGTCGAAATACGAACTCTTGAATTCGGGCCGGGCAGCAATGTGCTGTTCGGCCTTTTTCGTCGCTACTGAAACCTGATATCGACGTACATCCTCGACAGGATATCAATCGCCGGAAAAACGAAGTAGAGAACGTACATCCAACGCGACGTATGTTTGATAGGCAAATCCGTGATGCCGGATTGGCGGGATTTGGCAAGTTGCTCCTTGTAGTGACGGTATTGCTGGGCATTTCGCGCGCCCAGTTTCGCTAGGATCGAGGCCACAACAAGAAGGAATGCGGTCCCCATCACATACCGAGGAAAAGGAAGTTCCGATCCCTTCGGGAGCTTACCGGCATCTACAAAAGTGTTCAGAATATCGCGTCGAATGAAGAACAGTGCAGTTTGCAAGCTTATCATCAGGGTGACGCCCCACTGGAGAGTGCGCGTAGCAAGGTCCATCGCGGAACGCACCTCCTCGGCCAGCAGCTCTTCTTTGCACTTCTTTGGGGGCACGGACGGCACAGGCGGCATAACCGAGTTATATTATCATGATTTTATCGTAATTGACAAGGGACCGAAACCGGGTCCAGCACCAAATTATCCCATTTAAAGCGTTCTTAGGCGGCGGGCTCTTTTTCACGGACTGATTGGCGACCGGTCGCGACGCCTGGCGCCGGCATTCGCTGGCGCCAGGCTGTAACATATGCCGCGTCCTATTCGACGGGCCGCTTTGCGTTCTTCAACACGCGCTTGAGAATGCTTATGGCGCGGTCGATTTCTTTCTCCGTAACGATGTAAGGCGGCAGGAAACGCAGCACCGTGTCGTGCGTGCAGTTGATGAGCAGGCCGGCCTGCATCGCGTCGATCACGATCTGTTTTCCGGAGAACTCGATTTCGACGCCGATCATCAGGCCGTGGCCCCTGACCTCGCGAATAAACGGGAATTTCCGGGCGAGTCCGGAAAGCTCGGCGCGAAACACTTCACCCATCCGGTTAATTTCCGGCAGCAATTCGCCGATGATGGCGAGACATTCGAGAGCGACGCGGCAGGCCAGCGGTCCGCCGCCGAATGTCGTGCCGTGCATTCCCGCGCCGATGGTCGAAGCGGCGCGTTCATTCGCAATCACCGCGCCCAGCGGAAGCCCGCACGCGAGCGGCTTGGCAACCGTGACGATGTCCGGCAGGATGGCCGGGTCGTGCAGTTGATAGGAAAAGTATTTTCCAGGCCTGCCGACGCCGCATTGGATCTCGTCGAAGACGAGTAGCGCGTTGCGTTCGCCGGCGAGTTCCTTAGCCCGGACGACAAACTCCCGGCTGAGCGGATTGATGCCGCCTTCGCCTTGTATCGTTTCGAGCACGATGCCGGCGGTGTTTGGACCAACGGCTTGTTCGAGCGCGGCCACGTCGTTCCTGGCGACGAACTTCACGCCGGGGATGAGCGGCTCGAAATCGTTGCGGTATTTCGCCTGGCCGGTGAGAGCTAGCGCGCCCATGGTTCGCCCGTGAAACGAGTTTTCGAGAGCGATCGTTTCGAACTTCTCCGGGGCGATTTTGCGGCCGTGCGAGTGGATCATCTTGAACGCGGTTTCCATCGCCTCCGCGCCCGAGTTCGCGAAGAAGCTGCGTTCCAAACCGCTGACTTCGGCCAGCCGCTTGGCGAGCGGACCCTGGTATTCGTTGTAGTAAAGATTCGAGACGTGGACGAGCAGTCCGGCCTGTTCCCGGATGATGCGAAGAATACGCGGATGAGCGTGCCCGAGCGCGTTGACCCCGATGCCGGAAATCAGGTCCAGGTAACGCTTCCCGGCGGTATCGTACAGATAGCAGCCTTTCCCGCGGTGGAGCACGAGCGGATAGCGCGCGTAGTTCTGCAGCAAATACTGGCGTTCGAGATCGATAACGTTCTGCGCGGCGTTGAATGCGCCGGGTTCGGTGGGGCTAGTCATCTTTTCATCATACAAAGACGGCGCGGGCGCGAAGGCCGGCAGGCATCGAGTCCCTCAATCCGGCCCCGCCGATGGTAGCGGCTCCCCGCCGTGCCGTTTCTCCGTTTCCGCCGCGCCCCCAACCTCGGCGCGGCACATGCGCCTGCCGTTACAGCCGGAATCGGACCGCTTCGCGTTCCTGCTATGATTCTTGAAAGTGAGACGCAAGAGTTAGTTCCCGCCGCCATCGGGCGGGGACGCGCGGCGTGGAACTACGCTGGCGGGCTCTTAGCTTCCACGGCGTTCCCTAATCGCAGCCATGTTGCACTCGTCTTTTGACCAGTCCTATCGACTCGGGAAGAAAACCGTTTCCGGCAGATTCGCTATCCCGTCCGGCATCCGCTGCACGAATGCCTCGACCATCCGGAAGTGCTTCGCCGAGGTGCCCTCGATAGGCGTCGTCACGACCAAGAGCATCAGCTTCGAGCCGCGCAAGGGATACCGCGAGCCCATCTACGCGCACTACGCCCCCGGTTGCTACATCAATGCCGTGGGCCTCTCAAATCCCGGCGCGGAACGTTTTCTGGCGGAACTCGCGGGCATCGAAATTCCCGAGGATAAGTTCCTGTTGGTTTCGATCTTCGGTTCCGATCTGGAGAGCTTTCTCGCGGCGGCTCGCACGCTTGCCCCGGCAGCCGACGGTTTCGAGTTGAATATGTCCTGCCCGCACGCGAAGGGGTACGGCGCGGAGGTCGGCCAGGATCCGGAGTTGCTCGGGAAAATTACGGCGGCCATCGCCGGCGGTTTCGACGTGCCCGTGTTCGTGAAGCTTTCGGCGATCCATCCCGCTTTGGTCGAGGCCGCACGCGGCGCGATCGCTTCGGGCGCGGCCGGAATCACCGTGACGAATACGATCGGCCCGGCGCTTTCGGCCATATTCGAAGAGGAGCCGATTCTTTCGAACCAAGCCGGCGGGCTTTCGGGCGATGGCATCCGGCCGCTCGGCCTGCGCGCCGTCCAGCAGATTCGCAAAGCCATCGGCGACGGCCCGGTCATTATCGGGATGGGCGGAATCGCATCGGCCAATCACGTGCGCCAGTACGCCTCCGGGGGCGCCGATTTGTTCGGCATTGGCAGCGCGCTTACGGGCCTCGATAGCCGCCAAATGGCGCGCTATTTTGAAGACCTCCAATCCGAATTGGTCAGCGGCAAGCCGGGACCGGCGCACCAGTGCTCCTGCGATTCGCGGTTGCCGATGGATTACACGAAAACCCGCATCGCGTCGAAAACCGAATACGGGCCGTCCTTCTTCAAACTGGTTTTGGAAAGTCTGCCTGGGGACTACGACGACGGCGATCTGGCCGGAAAATTCTTTTTCCTTTGTCTGCCGGGCATCGGCGAAAAACCGTTCGCGATTCTTTCCGCTCGCGAGAAGAGCGTTATCGTTCGCGTGGTCGGGGAATTCACGCGCCGCCTGGCCGAGCTGCCAATCGGCGCGGAGATGTTGCTACGAGGCCCGTATGGCGCCGGCGTGCCGGAGTTCGAAAACAGTACGCTCGTCTTCGTGGGCGGCGGCACGGGAATCGCTTCGATACTCGAGATCGCGCGGAAACTGAGTAGGCGCGGCAACAAGATCGTCTTCCTGCTCGGCGCGCGGTCGAGCGAGCAACTCTTCGATCTCGACAGGTTCGAATCCTTGGGAGAAGTGCAAGCCGCAACCGACGACGGCAGCGCCGGGCTCGAAGGCTACGCTCCCGATCTTCTCGCGCCGGCTATCGCCCGGATGACGCCGGAGGAGCGCGGGAGAATCGCCTTCATCGATTGCGGCCCCGAGCCGATGGTGCGGAAATGCTTCGAGATCGAGCGCCAGTTCGCGAGCGAAGACCGCATCGTCGCTTCCATCGAGTACGTAACCAGTTGCGGCGTCGGCATCTGCGGGAAATGTTCAAGCCCCTCCGGCGCGCTGACCTGCATCGATGGGCCCTTCCTTCCCTGGCGCGAATTTTCGGCGGACGGCAAGTAAACCGCCGCCGATCCGGTGGAGTGGAAGCGCAGGGATGGGGTCCGTGGGAACGGGCTAATCGAGCCCGTCAATCGCATTGGTTAGTGCGATGGCGGCGGAGCGGGCGCGGAACCCGCGGTCACCCGCGCAATGAGAATCCTATGAAACTTGACCACCTGCTCCGCGGATAAACCGCGCTCGTTCAGCGCACGAATAAACCGCTCAGTCTGGCCGGGTATATCTCGTTTGAGGAACTCGGTGTATCTGGCGACGAACGAATTCTCGTTCCCGAACATTCCGGCGAGAATCCATACCGTTCTTCCGGGTGCGCCCGGCCGGGCCATCGCTTTCGAAACCAGATTGGGAACGTCGCTGGCGTCCGCGGCGGTAATGCAATCGGCGCCGCCCCGGTAGTAGTAGTGAAACGGCGCAGTGTCCCAAGAGTGGACAAGCACTATGGCGTCCGTGCTTTTTGCGCGGCTGTCCACGTACCGCGCGGCGTCTCTCCAATTTTGATTCTCGAAGGCCGTTGCGTTCGCATTCGCCAAAAATATAACTCCGGGAATGCAGTATGCGGCGAGGACCGCGTATGCCGCTCCTTTCGCCGCGACGGGCCGGCAAAACCATCCGGCGGCTTCTCCGCGCACCCGCAGTTTCGGCGCGTATGCGGCAACGATGCAAGCTAGCGGAAATACTCCTAACCCGTAACGGTACGCAACGTATGGCAGCGTCGCCTTCACGAATAACGCGATCGGAATGAGAGAGACCGTGCTGACGATTGCCATGAACCAGAAGACCTGCCGGGATTGCAGAAACAGAGCCAGGGCGCCCGTCGCTGCGAGCAGCATCCAGAGGCCGAGTTGCGCCAAATGTCCCCACGAAACCGGACCAACGAACATGCCCGCTAGGACAAAAAGCGTGCCGGCGTGCGGAAGCCGCGATAAATCGATATGGCCACCAACGCCTTGATGCGCCCGGTAAGCGGCCACCCAGAGCAGCCAAAGGATGCCCAATGTGGAAAATGCCGCTAGCGGCCGTTTGAAAGAACGGCGCAACTCGCCTTCCACGGATGCCATCAGATATATCGCGCCACAGAACTGGGCCGCGACATGGAAAACGAATAGCGCGTGCGTCGCGAGGCCGAGCAGCGCGAAAAACGCATAAACCGCCCAGTCCGCAACGCGGCCGGAATGGGCGGCCCTGAACGCGTACAACATCGAAAGCGCCGACAACAGGGCCAGCAGAGTGTACGGATTTCCGTCGGCAAAATACCGGAAATTTCCCGGAGTGAGGGCGAACAGGAGCGCGGCGAGAGCGCCAGTCGGGCCGTCCGCCAACTTTCTGCCCAGGTAGAATACGGCGACTATAGCGAGCGCGCCGAAAAACGCCGCCGGCAAACGCAGCCCCATCTCGTTATCCCAAAAGTGCAGGGAAGCATGGACGGCGTAAAAGAAAAGGGGCGGATAGGGCCGCTCCCGCATCGCCGACAACGTGACGCCGGTGAGCGTACGCTGGTGCCCGATATCGGCCGTCTGGGACTCGTCATACCAAACTGAGTGCGACATGTGCCGTGTCGCGGCCCAGAAACTCAACACGGCAATCAGCAATGCGAGCGCCAGAAAAAAACGGTCCGGTAATCGCTCGACGAAATTCGTGCTGCCGCTAGGACGTTCCATCCGTATCCGTGACGTCAAGCCTGCCATCATAACTCAGTTTGTGCCCGGCAAACCGTTGATAGGCGCCGGGAATCCGTTCCCAAATCCCGCTGTAAGGATCGAGGTGTGCCCAAACGCACCACGCGCGGGCGCGAACTGCCGGATTAGGGCGGCTCCCGATCTTGCGGCCCTTACCCCCGGACCAGTATCATTGAATATGATCGTTGACAGCATCCCCGAAGGGTTGACCTTCGACGACGTCCTCCTTTTACCCTCGCGGAGCGGAGTCACGCCCGCCCAAGCCGAAACTCGCACCTGCCTGAGCCGCAACCTCAGCCTGAACATTCCGATCGTCAGCGCCGCAATGGACACCGTGACGGAATCGCACTTGGCAATCGCGCTAGCGCGCGAGGGCGGCATCGGCATCGTCCACCGCAACATGACCATCGAGCGCCAGGCGGAAGAAGTGGATCGCGTGAAACGCAGTGAGAGCGGGATGATCGTGGACCCCGTCACGATGCCTCCGGACCGGAAGATCTACGAAGCGCTGGAGGTCATGAAGCGTTTTCGCATCTCCGGCGTTCCGATTACCCGCGCCGACGGCCGTCTGCTGGGCATTCTGACGAACCGGGATCTGCGCTTCGAAACCAATCTCGACCAGCCAGTCGAGAACGTGATGACGAAAACGAATCTCATCACGGTGCCGGTCGGCACGACGCTCGAAGAGGCCGAGAAGATTCTGCACCAGCACCGCGTCGAGAAACTGCTGGTCGTGGACGACGACTACATCCTCAAAGGTCTGATCACCGTCAAAGATATTCAGAAAAAGTTGAAATACCCAAACGCCGCGAAGGATTCCCAGGGCAGGCTTCGGGTGGGCGCGGCGATCGGCGCCGGCCGCGACTTCATGGAGAGGGCGGAGGAACTGGTTCTCAGGAAGGTGGACGTGCTCGCGGTCGATAGCGCGCACGGCCATAGCGAGCGTGTGATGGAAGTCGTGCGCGCGGTCAAGAGCAAGCTGCCTTCGGTCGAGATTATCGCCGGCAACGTGGCGACCTACGAGGGCGCGCGCGACCTGATCGCTCTGGGAGCGGATGGCATTAAGGTCGGCATTGGACCCGGTTCCATCTGCACGACGCGCGTGGTGACGGGCGCGGGCGTGCCGCAGATCACCGCCATTGCCGAGTGTTCGCGGGCCACGCGCGAAGGCGGCGTGCCGCTGATTTCCGACGGCGGAGTCAAGTACTCCGGAGACGTGACCAAAGCCATCGCCGCGGGCGCCGACTGCGTCATGATCGGCAGCCTGTTCGCCGGCACCGACGAGAGCCCCGGCGAGACCATCCTGTACCAGGGCCGCACGTTCAAGAGCTATCGCGGCATGGGTTCGCTCAGCGCAATGTCCCTGGCCAGCGCCGACCGCTACGGGCAGGAGCAGAATTCGAAACTCGTTCCCGAAGGCATCGAAGGCCGCGTGCCGCACAAGGGCCAACTTTCCGAACTCGTCTATCAGTTGGTGGGCGGCTTGAAATCCGGCATGGGGTACTGCGGCGCGGCAACCATCCACGAACTCCAGCAGAAGGCGCGCTTCGTTCGCGTGACCTCGGCCGGTCTCCGCGAGAGCCACGTCCACGACGTCATTATTACCAAGGAAGCTCCGAACTACCGCCAGGAGTAGCGTAGCGCGCGCCGTCTCTATTCGCGCGTTTCCGATTCGGTGACGCGCGCCTCGATCCGGCCGTGTGCCAGGCGCACGCCGATAGCGCTGCCCGGAGGCGCGGACGCGGCCTCTTTGACGACGCGCCCGGCTTCATCCTGAACGATGGCGTAGCCGCGTTCGAGAACGCGCAGCGGGCTGAGTTGCCCCAGTTGCGCCGAGAGCGTATCGAGGCGCCGGCGCATTCCTTCCAGCCGCGATTTCGTGATTTCAATCGACGCCGCCCGCGCCATGTCCAGCCGCCGCCGCGTATGCGCGAATCGCAGCCGCAAGTCCAGCGCCCGCAGGCG
>Ga0187849_1004855_pt1 | contig 10935 bp, 7 predicted proteins | sample June2016WEW_4_10_2_FD_132412 | JGI IMG/M metagenome (GOLD analysis project Ga0187849, IMG submission 132412) | Peatland microbial communities from SPRUCE experiment site at the Marcell Experimental Forest, Minnesota, USA - June2016WEW_4_100 | ecosystem: Environmental > Terrestrial > Soil >... | reverse complement strand
GGCGCCAGTGGGCAACGGGGCCGGCACCATCTTGACACCGGACTCCCGCGCCTTTTTGCCCCAGAAAGAAAAGGCTTGTTCGTACCCGGTGATCATGTCCTGGAAGGGGGTCACCACGTGGTTGTAGTCTTGCGCACTCCGCCACTGATATCCCGCCCGCCAAATGTAGTAACTGGTGATGGCGTCGAAGGCCTTCACCTGGCGCGGGATCCAGTCCGGGCGCTGATGTGCGGGCAGCGGGTCCGTCTCCACCGCCAGGGGCTCATACATCACGTCGCCAACGAGGAAGATGTCTTCCGTCAGATTGCTCCGCAGGAGGTCGACCGTCTGCTCCAATTTGTCGATGCCGAAGTAGTAGGCCACCGTGTCCGCCAGAAAGTAGAGAACCACGGGTCTTCCGTCCGGCAGTCGCTTGTAGCGCGGATGCTGCGTATGTCTGGTGAAGAATTCTTTCATCTCTTTGATCTGAGTATCCAACCGATACTTGGCCGGATCCCAGCCTTGATCATCCGGATTGTAAAAGAGGGCGTAGTTGATATCGAACGGTGGTTCGCTCGCGGGGAGAAACCAGTCCTCGAGACGCGGATCCACGCTGGAGAAAGCGGGCACCACGAAAGTGCCGATGCCGAGTTCTCGCGCCCACTTGATATCCATCTTCATAGTGAGGGGATCCTGACGGTCACCATAGAGAGGCGTGATGGTTTCGACTCCCGTCTGGCACCTCGGATCACCATTCCCTCTGAAGTCGCAGTACCAGCAGTAGAGGTCGAGATTCGTACTGACAGGAGTCGGCGGGGGGACAGGTGCTGGGGTTGGGGTTGGACATGCCGGTGCCGGCGGGATTTCGCAAATCGGTTGGGTCGGGCACGCAGCGGGCGTTGCCACGGAAACGGAAGGGGGAAAGGTACAAGCGGACAGAAGCCCCGCACCGGCGCCGACCGACACTCCCTTGAGAAAATCCCGTCGTGAGAATTGGTGGTTCATGGAGCCTCCTTTGAACTTGCCGGCCATCATTTCCAGGGAGGGCCGGCAGAGGACAGGGCAATATATCTGCCCCCACTCTCTTGCGTGATCGCGAAGGGGTTTGCTGGGTCTGCTGAAGTTACCCCATAGCCATAGACCGTCGAACCGGATCCATTGACCTGGATGCCGCTTTTGACTTTGCAGTCTTCTAGGTAGATCAATCCGCCGCTGTAAGCGCCCAGAAAATAGATGCTCGATCCGTAGATCTCGAAGGTGCTGGGCGGCCCCCAGTTTCTCGGGTCGAACAGATTGGAATCCGAGACTTTCAAGTGAACATACCCCCAGGTATTGGGCCAGGCTGTCCCCAAAAGGGAATTCTTCATAGTCAAAGACGAATTGATACAGGGGAGGTCCCAGGTGGCATTCTGGTACAGCACCCCCTGGTCATTTCCGGGCTCGCCGAGGCCTTTCAGTTCGCAAGACACGAACCCGGGGGTATCTTTGTGGATGCCCCAGCCGATATTGACGCCGTCCAGGGCATTCAGGATGGTGACATGAACGTTCGCATCCAGGCTGATGTTCCTTGCCCAAAGGTAGGAATGGGTCATCTGAAGGGATGAACGCGGCCAGACATTCGCAATCTGCCAGTTGGCCCACTGGTTCTTTTCCGGCAAGCTGAATTGGTAGGTTCCCCCCGGTGGAGGGAAGAACTCGAACTCCACATGGTGGGCGTTTGCAATTTCTACTCGGCTGTCGTGGACGTCTCCAAAGATCGTGAGCTCCACCGTGGAGAAATTGGTTGCCGTAAAGTTGACCGAACCATGCATCGAACACCACGGCGTGCCGACAAAATGATCGAAGGAGACGGTGGATCCATCCTCGAAGTACCAGCTAAACCAAAACGGGTTGCCCTGAAACGCATAAGAATTCTGGATGACCAGTTTGCCGCCTTTCTCGATGAGCAATGCGCTTTGTTGATTCTCGGTCGGCTGCCATAGGAGCAGGCTGTTCTTGATGATCAAGGTTCCATAAACGTGCATGTCGTGCCTTTGATGAGGCCGGACAAAGACGATTTGGTTCTCGAACGTGGTCACCTGATTAGCGGGCACGACGAAATTCTCGTCCAGAACGGTCTGTTTCCTTGTGTCGGCCGGCTGTGGTTTGAAGCCTTGCGCGGCGCTATCCCACACGGGCATGGAGGGATCGCTGCCATCGACAAAGCTGAACGCGCTGTTCCCTTCATACTTCGCGAGGGAATCGTTCCGGGCGACTTGATCTGCGGGCGCTTCCTGTGCGATCTGGCCATCAGCGGTGAGCGCCCAGACACGGATGTCGGCCACACATGCTGCCGTGCCTGGGGCAACGCCGAAGCCCCCCATGCCCTCGGATTGACGGGTGTCCGTGACACGGGCCATCGGCTGATTGTCAAGGTAGAACTGGATTTGACTGCCAGCCACCTCGATCCGCAGCAAGTACCAGTGATTTGCCTGGGTGGTGATGGGTGCTCCACCCAAAGCCTCCACCGGGGCGTAATAGGCCAAGCCGGCCCGCGAGGAGGACAATTGCCCTCTGTATCCCTCCGCCGCAGAGTTAATCCTCGCATAGACCTCTGCGCTTTCATTTGCATTCTGTTCCAGGAATTCGACGCGCAGCTCGACGGCATAATCCGTCCACGTCTCGTAACCGAAACTGAAGGTCTGCCAGTTGTCCGAGACCCCGCTGCAGTAAGTATGATTTCCCGCCTCGTCGGGCATGACTGACCAGTCTCCATTCTTGTTCAGGATGCTCTGCAAGGGGGTCGTATCGAATTTCTGTTCATAGAGGATTGCGGCGGGTGGGACAGAAACAGGCGCAGGCGTGCCGGTGGGGAACGGCGTGGGCGTTGGGGCGGGGGTGGACGTGGCTGGCACAGGCCTTGCGAGTTGACAAAAGACCCCGGCGACCAAGATCAGGACCGCCAGAACACAAGCTCGGCTTCTCATCATGAGTCCTCCATCGCTGTGCCCAGAACGGGGGAGCGGGCTGGTTGGAAAATGCCGCGGATTCGTTCCCGAACGGAACCAATAGGGGCGGAGATGGCCATGCGAAGGAAATCCCGTCGCGACAATCTCCGGTTCACAGAGCCCCCTTTGAGCTTTCCCCGCATTCCTGCGAGAGGGGCCCGCAGATGGGACGGATAAGTATCATAAATCCGCTCTCTCGCGTTGTCGAATAGGGACAAGACGCGAAAACGCCGCCTGGTGCTGGCTCAGCACCAGGTGGCGCAAGGTCCATCGGTCGCGGGCCCTCTACTGGAAGGCCAGGTGAGTCCCCAGGAACTTGAGCGGGACCGAGGGGTCCAGGGTGGCCGCTTCACCCTGCAATTCGACCAGATCATGCGGGACACCGAGTTGAGTCAGGAGCTGGTCAAAGGAGTGGTAGGCACTGGTCATGAACGTGTTGTAACCTGTGGGCTGACTCATAAAGTCCGCGTTTTCCGGGTCTGAGTCGAAATAGATCAATAGGCCGTTCAGTCGAGCAGGCTGGCTGGCGTAGGTGCGGGCGTCGCTCGCCGCATTGAAGGCAGTGTCGATCTTCGCGAAGACCTGTGCTAGCCGAAAACCCCGTCCGGGGTTTGGGGGACAACTGGGTCACCCAGCGCGCCGGTAGTCATGGTGCCGTCCATTGAGGACGGAAACCGTGATGAACCTACCGCGCCTAGGCCAGGCTGGCTGAGGCCCGATCCCCTCAGGAATCTTCTGCCCAATCTCATGGTGTGGCCGAGCGCGGTTGAAGTAATCGACCTGTTCCTTGACTACATGGGGAAGATTGTGCTAGTCGGGAACCCCATCCCAACATGGCGGGGCTGAAAGAATCGGTCGAAGCGCCAAGGGCACGAGCCTGCTGGTGGACTCTGGTTGGGGATGGGGCGCCCCCAGAGTTGGAACCTGGGACCAGGCGGTCGTGAGCGCGACGACCTGATCAGGGAATTGGAATGAGGAAGCCCCTGGATTCTGGCCAGAAAGAGGGTCTCGACAACAGGGTCAAGGAAAGCGTAACCGAGGCTCAGATGGCCTCGGTTCTCGCGAGCAGTGGTGGGCCGTCGGCTCGTCATCAACCCGCTTGGGTAGGTCTCAACTGAGCGCCAGGCATTGACAGCGATTCCTTGTCGACCGGCATGCGTCCTATCCTTTCACAACCTCCAGTTGTCCACCGGGCTCGCCTTGCGGTGCGCCTGAGCGACATCGGATTGGGCGATCCGGGCGTAGAGGCGAACCGTGTCTAGGCTGGCGTGGCCTAGGATCTGTTGAAGGGTAAACACGTCGCCCCCGGAACGCAGGTAGGTGATCGCAAAGGTGTGTCGGAATTTGTGCGGATAGGCCTTCAGAAGTCCGACCTTCTCCCCAAGCCTCGTGAGGAGGTGCCGGAGAGTGCAAGGCCTCATCGACCGGCCGGTATTCGTGACGAACAGGGGCGCCTCTCCATCCTGCCCGTCATCGCGCCCGGCAAGGTACCGCCAAAGAACCCGTCGGCTTGCTTTGCCCAGGTAAACGGTCCGGCCCCCCCCTCCCTTCGCGCCGCCCTGCAAACCGTGCTTGATCTCGACCTTGCCCGCCCTCAGGTCGAGGACCTCGACCTTCAACGCGCACAGCTCGGAGGCGCGCATCCCTGTGTCCAGGAGGACCAGTATGAGGGCGATGTCGCGGTTGGCAGTCGGTCGGCGCGTGACGAAGGAGTGCCTGGAGGCGGACAGCGTTCACCGGGAATAGGTGCAAGCTCTGAGCATTCTCTCGACTTCGTCTCTCGTCAGTTCGGGGACAGATGGCCTCGGGGAGTGGGGGGCTCGTACTTCCCCCATGGGGAAGGGGACGCCGAGTTCGCGCTCGGCCCAGTGGAAGAAGGACGACAAGGCGATCCAGACATTGCGGATCGTTTTTCCGGAGAGGGGGTAGGTCTTGGCGCCGAAACGGTGAGGCTGGTACTCGGTGCGCAACCAGGCGAGGTAGGAGCTGATCTGAGGACCGGTGACTTGGGAGATGTCCTGGTCGCCAGTGCGCTCAACCCATTTGGATAGGCAGTCGACATAGGAGCCGACGGTGCGGGGGCTGAGCCCTTCCGCTTGCTTGGTGATGGTGAACCCGTTCAGGGCCTTGCTGAGGGGGAGGGGGCGTGGGCGGGAGGGCTTGGAGGCTGTGCTCGGCGTGTACTGGAAATCGGACGAACCCGATGAAGTGTGGTTCATGCGAAAATCTCCTCTCTGGGGGGATTTTCGCGAGGAAAACAGACGAATCCAAGCAATACACCGTGGCCCGGAGCGCCACGGTCTTCTGACGAACCCGATGAAGCGTGGTTGATGCGAGGATGTTCTCTTCGGGGAGGTTTTTGGAACCGGAATTCACCTGGCTAAGCAAAAACCGTAGCCTGGAGAGCTACGGTTCTTGTAAGGTAGCGGGGGGTGGACTCGCCTGCCCTGAGGCCAGTCCAGGGAACCAGCGACCTCCGGGTTATGAGCCCCAACGTGGGGGAGGGGGTCTCAAACAGGATTTCCAGCCGTTTGAGGGTGCCACCCGTTGTTCAGTATCCTCGAACCCAACGAGGTTGATCCGTAAGTGCAATGCGAAGGGTACCTCTTGACGGGCGCCTTTGTCAATGCACCGAGATTGATTGTTTCTCGAAGGCTGCAAATCGATCCCTCGATAGACGGTCAGATTGCGTGATGGGAGCATTGTGCACGTTCAATCCAGGCCAATTGTTGGGCGGATGGGGTTTTCGGCCAGGACAGCGATCCAAGTCAATTGTTGTACGGGGTTTTCGGCCAGGAGTGTCACCAGTGAGCGAGCCGCGCTAACGCGGGGGATGTTCGCCTGCAGCAGAACAAACGGGCAGCGGCACCCTGCTGACTCTCGATTGGAACCGGAGGGTCGGTTCGCGTTCAGAGAGTACGTGCCGCACGAGACGCGCGTGGTTGGATCGGCGTACGCTAGAAAAGCGGATACTCGGCCAGAACCTCCAATCTGTTGGCGGACATGTACCAATCGCTCTTGACTAGTTGGAGGGCAGCGACGTGCGAACGACCAAAATCGCGGTCACGGCATGTAGCCAGGGTCGCAATCAACCGTTTCGGATCCTGCAGCTGGTTCTTGAATCGGACCAGAGTGGTGTGCGCGCTCGTGATGCGATACCGTTCGTCCAGCCCCGCGCCGAGACCGTTTGCCCGCAAGGCCTGACGGATTCTCTCACGCAGCGACTCTAATTGATCGCTCTCTGGAAAGCCTTGCACGAGAATAGAACTGCTCGTCGCGCTGACCCCTCGAAAACACAGGTCGAAGCCTTCGGCTGCCGATAGAATTGGAGTTAGGGTCGTCAAATAACTGTGAGTCCGGGCGAGATAGGGTTGAGGCGGGTCTGTTGCCGTGAGGAGGGAAAGGATGGTGACGTGAAACTCGCTTGGCTGATAGAAATGCTGGCAGGGCTCGATCTGAGCCAGCTCGCGAACCAAAGCAGAGAATTGATCGCAAAGGTGCCGATCGGGGCGCGCGATGACCGTCAGGCCGAGACGTCGATCGAAATCCCGGTTCACGAGATAGGGGTCGATCTGGACACGTCCAGCCGCGTAGCTCTCTACCGCGTCTCGCCACAGCGAATCATAGAGTTGCAGGAGTGCGGAGCCACCGTTCTTCACAGGCTCACGACTGAACATGGGTCCCATCATTCTTCCCTGATCGCGCCGGCGGTCAGGCCGGCGACCAATCGACCCTGAATAAACGAAAAGAGAAGGATGGTAGGAACGATGGTGAGCACGGTCACAGCCGCCACCTCTCCCCAGCGGATGAGGAGCGACGCGGACAGCCTTTGCATGACCAATGTGAGGGTTGCCGTCCTCGAGGTCTGGTTGATGATCGAGACGATCAGGTAGTCGCCCCAGGAAACGACAAAGGAGTAAAATGCCGCGACCGAAATTCCGGGCATCGCGATCGGAATGATCACGTAGAGTAGGCGCTCGGCAATGTTGCAGCCGTCGATCCGAGCGGCATCGTCCAGGTCGAGGGGGAGATTGTCAAAATAACCCTTGAGCATCCAGATCTGAAAGGGGAGGATCAGAATGAGCTGACCGAGGACGACTCCAATCACCCTGTCCAGGAGCCCCAAATCGACGATCACGAGGTACATGGGAATGATGAGGAGCACCTGGGGGAACATCTGCGTCGAAAAGATGCCGATGATCAGTGCATTCTTCCACCGAATGTTGAACCGACTGAGGCTGTATGCGCCGATGATGGAGACGAAAAGCGAAAAGAGCGTAATAACGACACCGATTCTCAGGGAATTCCAAAAATACAGGGGGAAATCTGTTTCTGAAAAAATCGTCACATAGTTTTGAAGCGTGTACTCCTTGGAGGGAGAAACGATCTGACCCGAAAAAATCGAGCCCTGGGTTCGAAAAGATGTGTAACCGATCCACAGCATCGGCGAGATGAAGAAGATGACCGAGACAATGACCACCAGGTAGGCCATCAACGCGGTGCGAATTCGGCTTGCGGATCGACCTGCCATCAGGACCTCGCCTGTCCTTCAAGTACGCGCATGTATACGACGAAATAGATCATTAGGATAACCAGCATGACGGTGCCCATGCTTGCCGCGTACCCAAGATCGTAGTTGCTCCACGATTGACGGTAGATGTATGTCGGAAGCACATCCGTGACATTGACAGGCCCCCCGCCGGTCGCCAACCACACAAAATCAAAATTGTTAAATGTCCACAGGACATGGATCGTCACCATCACGGTGATCATGTTCCGAATGCCGGGAAGGGTGATGTATCGGAACCTCGCCCATGCATTTGCGCCGTCAATCTCGGCCGCCTCGTAATACGTCTTGGGGATCGCCTGCATCGCCGCCAGGAACGCGATGCCATAGAAGGGAACATTGCGCCACAAATGAAGGAGCATGATGAACGGAAAGGCGAACGTGAGATCGCCGAGCCAATAGCGATTTAGGTTCGAGAACCCGAGCGCTTTCAGGACGATGTTGATGAATCCGATGTCCGGTTGCGCCATGAACTTGAACATGGTCACGGTAGCGGCGACAGGAATCACCCAGCTGGCCATGATGATGCTCTTGAACAACGTCATGCCGGGAAGGTTTTGACTCATCGCCCAGGCCAGGACCAATCCCAAGGCGAATTGAAATAAGACGACGAGGCTGGTGAGTTCAATCGAATGCTCGAGGGAAAGCCAGAAGACATTGTCCGAGAGCATGCGGGCGAAATTGTTCAGCCCGATAAAGTCGATGGTCTTTCGCAGCAGATTCTGGTCCGTCAGTGCCATCCACAATCCGTCCAGTAGCGGATAGACAGTGAAGACTGCCATGATGATCAAGGCCGGCAGAAGTAGAAGGGCTCCTTGGCGACTTTCCCTTATCACTGGGACTCGGAGTCGTTTCCTCAACTGGCTTGTATGGTCGGCGCTCATCGGCGGCTGTCCTCTCAGGAAATCTGCCCGTCCCACTGCACAGCGCTCGCGCGTCTTCATGAAGGTAGGGCATGTTTCCCGCATGCCCTACCTCCTCGATTCACGAAGCGAAGGCCACGATCTCGGCTAAAGCGTCTTGGCTTTCTCCATCCCATGGATCTGATCGATTAGCCATGTGGCCGCGTCTTTTGGCGATTTCTGGCCGTAAACTACATAGTTCACGGCTTGCATGTTGGCAGTGTTCACCGGGCCCCAGTTTACGACGCTGATGGGCACACCCTGAGAAAGCAGCGCGCCAAAACCCTGGACCCAGAAAGCGATGTCGCCCTTGAACGCGTCGATCGTCAACGAGTCTGTGCGGGCCGGGATTCCGCCAGAGTCCGCATCCCACATGCCCATCTCGTCCTTGGAGCAGATGAACTCCATCAGTTGCCACGCTGCGTCCTTGTACTTCGACGCCGAGTTCATCGCGATGGGCTTGACTTCCAGATAGGTCGAGTGCGTCCCCCCCTGAGGAATAGGGAGCTGTGTGATCACCGTCTTGTTGGTCAAGATATCTTTGGCGGTGTCGCTTTCCGACCTTCTGCCCCACAGCCATGGACCCATTGGAGCCATGGCCCATTTGCCAGCGGCGTAGCCCGGGTCTTCTACCGGCCAACCGGTCCCCCTCTGATTGGGATCGCAAGCTGACGGATTGCCGGTGAACAGATCGTGGTACAGAGTCAGGACCTGCTCGAGCTGGTCGGCCGTAGCGACCAATGTGGGCGTGCCGCTCGAGGTGTCAAACATGTCTTTGCCGCCGCTTACCTGGAAGTACCAAGAAATGAACTCCTGCGGCGCACGCGGGTCACCTACCAGCGTGCAGACATAAAAGCCGAACATCTGTTTGTTCGATTTTTGTGTGATCGTCTGCGCGGTCTTGAGCAGATCATCCCAGGTAGCGGGCACGCTGAGCCCGTACTGAGCGAGGACGTCTTTGCGGTAGACCATGCCGCGGGCATTGGTGTTGTAGGGAATCGCGTAGAGCTTGCCGTTGATCGTCAGCGGGCTCACGGTCGCCTGTACGAATTGGCTCTTGTCCGCCCATGCGTTGAACCGGTCGTCCAGAGGTTCCACCAGCCCCTGCTTGACATAGACGGCGATGTCTTCCAGCAAGCCCTCGACCACATCCGGCGTTCCGCTGTTCGCTTGCAGCAGGTACTTCGTCCGTAACGGGCCATAATCCCCCGGTCCGTAGAATGGATCAACTTTGACGTTGGGCAGAGCTTGGGCTTCGGCGGTTTGCCATTGCTTGACATAGTTGGCGGAAACTTCTTGAGTCACGAACGGCATGTTCCAGAAGGACAACGTCACGGGTGGCGCCGTTGTGGGAACCACTGTGGGCGGTACGGCCGTCGGTACGGCGGTCGGTGCGGTCGGTAGTGTAGGTGGTGCCGCCGTCGGCGATGGGGGGGTCGGGGCGCATGCGGCCAGAGTTCCCCCGATTGCTAGAGCGCTCCACCGCATGAACTCACGTCGAGTTCTCTTCTTATTCATTTGTCCTCCTCGAGCTTGGGCAATTACCCAATTGTGCTGAGCAACCAACGCTCACGATTGGCAAAGTCGCTCCGCTCGCACGCTTAACGAAAGCGCGATCTCGCACGCGTTCAGTCACTATACCACGCGACCCATCTCTGAGACAGATCCCCAATCTGCTCCTCGGATTCGGTACACGTCAATAGAGACTGGGGTTAGTCGCTCAGCCTCACCAGGTCTTTCTTGTGCAGATCAGAGCTTGTCCGCTTGCTTTCGGAGGATCCGCTGGGACAAGCTCACCCGTGGCGGTCACTTGTTGGTTCACACAGTCGCGTTCTTGTCACCTCCTTCATGGTTGGTTTCGAATGCCGCTCTGGGTGGTGGAATCTCCGCTCTCGCACGGTCTCCCGCCGACCAGATGTACTGGAACTCGTCACCACCTTTCTTGTGGGGTGTTGTCGTGATTTCGCTTCAGAGCGAGTGATCACTGCTTCGCACAAGGGCACAGGATGGCAAACCATTCTTCTACTGAAGGTGGGCCAAGGACACGCCGCCCTACGTGCCTTCGACAAGAAACAAGAACCTCGCTGAGGGCTCAAAGGTGAGGCAATAAGAGAATCTTCTGCCTTGAGGAATGACCGCTATCGTTCCCGCTATCGTTCCCGCTATCGTTCACGTCCTATCCTCAGTATACTAGCAAGAGACAGGCGGCACGTCAAGTGGCATCAGACTGGTCACTTGACAAGAGAACCTTTTGGGTTTGTTGCCCTGTTGTCGTTCCCGATAACGATAGCGTGCGCCTTCGTTATCGATAACGGGAATAGTGGTATAGTAATGAATATGGAGGTTTGCGAGCATGAATACAAATAAGCGTGCGACCATAAAGCAGGTCGCCAAAGCGGCTGGTGTCTCCACTCAAACTGTTTCCAGGGTTATCAATGATCGGCCGGATGTTTCTCGCGAAACTCGCGTGCGCATTCAACAGATCATCCAGGACCTGGAT
>Ga0187849_1004849_pt1 | contig 10943 bp, 10 predicted proteins | sample June2016WEW_4_10_2_FD_132412 | JGI IMG/M metagenome (GOLD analysis project Ga0187849, IMG submission 132412) | Peatland microbial communities from SPRUCE experiment site at the Marcell Experimental Forest, Minnesota, USA - June2016WEW_4_100 | ecosystem: Environmental > Terrestrial > Soil >... | reverse complement strand
GTTGTTCTTGGGTGTTCCCATGCGAGCGGATTCGCATATACACTATCTCGGGGGCATGATAAAAGCTGCTGTCTTACCGGAGGCGATTTTCTATGCCGAGATATTGGCGAATCAGGATGACTTGGAACAACAGGTCGTTCGAAAAGGAATCATGGGAACGCGATGAGATTGGGATCTGGTATGGCGCTTGGAGCGCGAGCGATCTCAGGGAGGCGCTCGCCTCGCCGACTCCAGTACAATTCCTTACTGATCTACCTGCACAGCAGAAGCTGGGTTGGGTGATCAGACCGGTGTACTACGATACCATCACGCGATTTAGAAACATTCCGGAATGCGACTGGGTATGGACTTGTTTCGATTACCAGATTCACTTCGCACATGCCTATAGTGAGATCGCCGATGATCCGCATTTCGACCAGGACGGTGAACGATTCAAGATCCGCAGGATTCGGGAGAAGAAAAGCTTTGACCTAAGGTGTCTGCCAGACTCATTCCTGCTCTTAACGAGCGCCGGGCGCTCGAACGTTTACGAACTGAATGCAAACGGACTGGGGCGGCTCGTGGCGTTTCTCGCAGATTCTTCCGATCAAGACGAAGTAACACGCAAATTGAGCGCACTCGACATGACCGAAATCCTGAACTTCTTCGGCCCCTCTAGCTGGGAATCGGTTTGTGAGGCGTACCTCATTCGCAAGGAAGGGTTTCTGCCGACCGGCCTGCATGCGGGTGGCACACTGAAGGACTTCGATATCGTCGGATGCGACAAGATGGGCCGCCGGGTTCTTGCCCAGTGCAAGAAAGATGCACAGCCTCAAGCAATGGAGCCAACATTTGTCCAGGCGTGCGAAGCGTTTCCCGATTATAGGCTGTTTTATTTCGCATACGGCGGTTGCCTCCCCGGAAACGGAACTGAAAAGGCGCAAGTGGTAGATCGGAAACTCATTGAACAATGGCTGAAGGAAAACCAGGACTATTTTCAGTGGCTCCGATTTAAGAGTTGCTGATGTATTGCCTGGACACCCGATCCATTTGACGGGAACCTGGGCTGCCCCCTTGCTGCCAGGAAAAACAGGGACAGACGCAACTTTCATGCACTGCGAACCTCGCGCCCGCCCCCGTTCCGCTAGCTCTAGGCCCGCTCGGCGACGATCAGGGATTCCATAATCTGATCGCTCACTGCCTTCACGGCTCCCGGCGAATGCGACAGGAACAGCGTGTTGCTCTTGCCACTTTCGCCAATCGCTTTAAGCGTGTCGAAATACTGCGTCACCATCACCAACTGCATCATCTCCGCGGCGGAGGCTCCCTCGACCACCTTCTGGAACTGCTCGATAGACGCCTGCAGGCCTTCGATGATGGCCTTCCGCTCGTTGGCGATTCCCTGGCCTTGCAGCGCCTTGCTCTCCGCTTCGGCTTCGGCCTTTTTGACCACCAAAATCTTTTCCGCCTCGCCCCTGGCGTTGGCGGCGACCTGCTCGCGCTGCGCCGCGTTGATGTCGTTCATGGCCGACTTCACCTTCTGGTCGGGAACGATGTCTGTAACCAGAACGTTGACGATCTCATATCCGAAGGCGCACATGTCCTCGTCCAGTTCCTTCTTTACCGCCGCCGCGATGCTGGACTGGCTGGCGAACACCTCGTCCAACGTCATGCCCGGCACGTGTCCCAGAATGACCTGCTCGACATAGGACTTGATCTGCGCGTTCGGGTCGGCCAGCTTATAAAAGGCATCGAAGACCTTCTCGGGACGAACCCGGTTTTGAACGGAGATTGGAATCGTTACGAAAACGTTGTCCTTGGTCTTCGTTTCCATGGTCAAGGTGATTTGGTTCACGCGCAGGCTGATCGATCCGGCCACGGAATCGAACAGCGGCAATTTCCAGTTCAGCCCCGGCTCCGCGACACGTAGAAACCTGCTGAATCGGGTGATCACGGCCACTTCCGCCGTGTTTACGGTAAAGAAACTCGCCAGAAGCATGAACAACGCAATGACGGCTACGACCGCCAGCGGAATCAAATATGGGGCGTCCATTTATTTCTCCTCAGGGGATTTCTCCCTAGCTCTACCGATCCGGAAATTCAGCTCCCGGCATCTGGAATAGTGTACACCCAGCCGCGATCCGTTACTTTACGCGTACACAGCCACCCGCCGGACGATACAATCGAAAGAAGCCGGGAAGCAGGAGACTGCCGGGCGCGCGGCCAGGCGCGCCGCTTCCGAAAGTTCACGATTTTGTTCTGGCCGGAACGTCTCACGCTCCACGGCCAACCACGATTATGGGCCGCATCCGCATCCTCTCCGACGAAGTTGCCAACAAGATCGCCGCCGGCGAGGTGGTCGAGCGCCCGGCCTCCGTCGTCAAAGAACTACTCGAAAATTCGCTCGACGCCGGAGCTTCGCATCTGCGCATCGAAGTGGGCGCGGGCGGGCGCAGGCTGATCCGCGTCACCGACGACGGCTGCGGAATGTTGCGTGACGACGCCATGCTCGCCTTCGAGCGGCACGCTACCAGCAAGCTGGCGAGCGCGAAAGACCTGACCGCTATTGCGACGCTCGGCTTCCGCGGCGAAGCGCTGCCCGCCATCGCTTCCGTGTCGCGGTTGCTGCTCGAAACCCGTTCGCGCGGCGAGCAGACGGGTACGCGCGTCGAGATCGCCGGAGCCAAGATGCTGCGGGCCGAGGAAGCGGCGCTGGCGCCGGGCACGCAGATCGCCGTCCGCGACTTGTTCTACAACGTCCCGGCGCGGCGCAAATTCCTGCGCTCGGAGCAGACCGAGTTGGCGCATATTGCCTCGCTCGTTACCCACTACAGCCTGGCGCATCCCGATAAGACTTTTCTACTCACGCACGAGGACCGCGAGTTGCTCAACGTGACGCCCGTCGAGAAACTGCGCGACCGCGTTTACCAGGTATTCGGGAGCCAGACGCTCGACGAACTGGTCGATCTGGGCGAGCGCGTGAAGTGCCTGAACGACGTGCCCTACGAACGTTCGCCGGACGAACCCGAGCCGGTGAAGATCTACCGGTTGCGCGGATTCGTATCCCGGCCGCAGGTGCAAAAGCTGAATCGCAACTCGATTTTTCTGTTCGTAAACGGCCGCCTGATCCGCGACCGCCTGGTTCTGCACGCGATCTCGGCCGCGTATCACAATTTGATACCGCCGGCGTGTTTCCCCTTCGCTCTGCTCTTTATCGAGTGCGGCTGCGAGGAAGTGGATGTCAACGTGCATCCGTCGAAGACCGAAGTGCGGTTCCGGCAGCAATCCTTCGTGCACGATTTCGTTCGCGATGCGATTCGCGCGGCGTTGATGGAATCGCGGCCGGTTTCGGCGCTGCCGCTCGGGGGCCGCGAGCAGCCGTCCGGTCCGGCGCGGCAGTTTCAAACGCCTTCGCCACAGCCGGCGGCGGAGTTGCCGTATTCGGAATTTTCGCAGCAACTGCAGGACGCGGCCTTCGGGCAGGCGTTGGGCTCGCGGGATTCGGTTCCGGAACTTCCCGGCGCGGCTCCATCCGCTCTGCCCGAGTTCACGCTGCGTGGCATCGACGCGCGGCCTTCGCCCCGGTTCGATTTCACCGCACCGCCGGTTCCCACCGGCGAGGCGGCCGGGGAGGAAGAAGAAAGCCACCCGCGCATTCCCCTGCCGGAGACGCACGGCGGTTTTCCCGCCGGGACTATGGCGGAAGCGCCCCTGAATCTTTCGGCGCTCGCTGACCTGCGGCCGTTAGGCCAACTACATGAGAGCTTTATTATCGCGGCCGGTAGAGATGGAATCTGGATTATCGATCAACACGTGGCGCACGAGCGCATTCTCTTCGAGCGGATTTTGAAGCAACGCGCGGCGGGCCGCCCGGAAGTGCAGGCATTGCTCGCGCCCGCCATCATCGGCCTCACTCCGGCGCAGCAGACCGACTACGACCGCATCGAACGGGAACTCGACGCCATCGGCTTCGAAACCGAACCTTTCGGACCGCGCACCATCGCGGTGAAAGCCGCCCCGGCGGGTATTGGCGCGGCCGATATAGAGCGGGTGATTTTCGAGATTCTGGAAATCGCCGAACGCGAGCTGCGAAAAGTTTCGCTCGACGATCTGCGGCGCTCGATTGCGGCTTCCATCGCCTGCCGCGCCGCCATCAAGGTCAACATGCGGCTCGATCAAGGCAAGATGGAAGCGCTGCTACAGGCGCTAGCCGCCACCGATTGCCCCATGAGCTGCCCGCACGGACGCCCTATCGCCCTGCGCTATTCGTTGCGGGATATTCTGAAAGGGTTTCACCGGATTTAGCAGGCGATGCGCTTCTATACTCTTGGACAGGACAGGTGAGATCACATGAGTGATGTTTCCCGAGAGGGCGTGCTTAAGAATTTCCGTGGTACAAGTTTGGCTGGTCGCCAAAGGGAGGCACTCCTGCAGGCTCTCAGAATTCGGGAGTTTGAGATCGATCTTTACTGGAAGCGTTCGGCTTACTTTTGGGCGTTTATCGCACTTGCGTTTGCTGGCTACTTCTCGCTCCAAAAAGGCGACACGCCACGGTCGGGGGAATTGGCTCTCATTGTCGCCGGGTTGGGCTTCATCTTCTCTCTGGGCTGGTACTTTGTGAATCGAGGCAGCAAGGCTTGGCAGGAGAACTGGGAGAGGGCGGTAGACCTTTTGGAAGACGAAATTATGGGGCCACTATACAAAAGCGATTTCAAGCCGCAATACTCATGGCGGAGCTTGTCCAAACCGTTCGAGTACTCTCCTTCAAAAATCAACCTGATCTTGGCGGGGATCATTACGATTGTGTGGCTTTTCCTTGGCTGTTGGACATTTTTGATTTCCGAATGGACCTGCTCCTCACAGCACTGGGTATCAGGGGGCACATTGGTTTTTGTTGTCGTTGGCGCTGTATTGCTCCACTGGCGTGGACAGAGCGATGACGAAGAGGATAAGAAAGATGATGACGCGGAGGAGAAAATAAAACCCGAGCGGCCAATATACTATAAACGTCGTAGATACGAGAACTGGGAGTAAACAGCAGAGCAGCCGCCTACCAAACCGCCCTCCGATAGTTTTTCCGGATGGCCGTATCCGCGGTGATGAGCATGGCCTCGTGGTTCGCTTTTGCGTTGGCGACAATTAGCCGGTCGAAAGGATCGCCAGTCCAATTCAGATCGAGCGCTTCCATCGCGATGGCCGGAAACGGATAGCCGCATAAATCCACTCCGAACGTCCCTTTCAAGTAGCTGAACAATGGGACCGGTTCGACGCCGATTCTCTTGCGGTCGAACAGATACTGAAACTCCAACAGCACCATCGGGGACAGCAGTAGATCGTTTTCTTCGATTTGCTTCTTCGCTTCCGTGGAGAGGCGCTCGATCAATCCATCGTGGAGCCAGACGGCGACATGCGTATCGAGGTAGGCGGCGCTCACAGCCGTTTCCAGCCCTCGCGCCATTCGGCTTCCATGTCCGCCAGTAGCTCCTTATCGGAGTTGACGATGGAATCGGGATCGCAGAGCAGGGCAGTCTGGCGCTTTGCACGCGCCAGCTTGGAAGAGGATTGGCTGGGCACCAGTTTTACGATTGCGCCTTTGTATACGACTTCGACGCTTTCCCCGCATAGGGCACGCTCTAGCAATGGGAAGAGGCCTTTGCGAAACTCCGTTGCCGTCAACTTCATACCTAAGTGTACGCCGGCATATGTACATCTGTCAATATATTATGTACATGTAACGCGTAACTTAAACAAAGAAAGTGCTTTACTCCCACTCGATAGTGCCGGGTGGCTTGTGGGTGAGGTCGTAGAACACGGCGCAGACTCCGTTGATCCCAAGCAACTCGCTCGTCATCTCGCGCAGCAGCGGCTCGGGGATAGGGACCGAGCGCGCGGTCATGCCATCGACGGAATCGATCGGGCGCAGCACGACGGAATCGGGCCGGCCCGCGACGCCGAGCGGGATCAAAATCACGGGGAACTGCCAGACTTGGCGGTCGAAGCCACTCGAGTGGGAGAGGCGGCGCACAACGGCATCGGCGCGGCGCAAGTGCTCCAGGCGTTCCGCCGAAAGCGTGCTTTCGAAGACGCGTAGCGAGGCGATGTTTTCGCGGCATTCGACGGGGGCGATCACGCGGTTGATTCCGCGGACTCGATTGATGAGATCGGTCGCGGCTTCGTGCAGACCTTCGCGCGGGGCTTCGTCCATCGCCAGCACCGGGCGGTAGCTGCGGGAATCGCCCTGCACGCCGACCGAATGCACTGGAACGAGCCAGCCGCCCTCGGTCCGTTCCACGGGCGCTTCCGCCGCGGAGCAAAGACAGCGTATGGCGAGGCCGGGGCCGGGGAAGGGATGGCGGTCGAGCAGGTCCGCCGGAAGCCCAAGTTCGTGGCCGATCTCGCGCACCTCGTCCTTGTAAAACTGGCTGAGCGGCTCGATCACGCGGCCGGCTTCGATAAGCTTCTGAATGCCCTCGACGCGGTTGTGATGCGTCTTGATCACCGCCGCGTTCGCCGTGCCGCCGGATTCGATGGTATCCGGGTAGATGGTGCCCTGGCCGAGAATCCAATCGCTGTCCGCGAAGTGGCCGGACTCGATGATCGCTTCCTGCACGCGCACGAACTCTTCGCCAATGATGCGGCGCTTCTGTTCCGGTTCGTGTACGCCGGCAAGAGCGCCGAGGAAGCGCGGCCCGGCGGATTCGATCCGGACCGTTCCGGCGGCGATTTTATCGAACGTGCGGCGGACGAACTCGGTTTCTTCCTCCCGCATCAGTCCGGTATCGACGTAGATGCCGCGCACGCGCTCGGGCCCGAGAGCGCGCAGGCAAAGCGTAAATGCGACCGAAGAGTCCACGCCGCCGCTCACGAAAAAGAACACGTTGCGATCGCCGGCGGTTTCGAGAATCTGGCGGTGGATGAGAGGAATGCGGTCCTTGGGATTCCAGTTCGTCTCGCATCCGCAGATGCGCGTCACGAAGTTCCCGATGATCTCCTTGCCCTGGCTGGTGTGAACGACTTCCGGGTGGAACTGGACGCCGTAGAGCTTGCGCGCGGCGTTGCCCATTGCGGCCACGGGACAGGTGTCGGTCGAGCCGAGCGCCTCGAATCCCGGCGGCACCGCGCGCACCAGATCGCGGTGGCTCATCCAGATCTGCTGGCGGCCGGGCGCGAGGCCGGCAAAGAGCGGCGAATCGCCGGAGCGGTCGAGCAGCGCGAATCCGTACTCGCCCTTTTCTCCGCGTTCGACCGTCCCGCCAAGCAGGTGCGCCATCAATTGCAGCCCGTAGCAAATGCCAAGCACCGGAATGCCGAGCGAAAAAATGCCGGGGTCGACAGTGGGGCTGCCCGCTTCGTAAACGCTGCTCGGGCCGCCGGAGATAATGATGCCTTTGCGCCCCGCTAATTCGCGCGCGGGTGTATCGCTCGGTTGAACGTCGGCATAGACGCCGATTTCGCGCACCTTGCGCGCTTCCAGATGGCAGTATTGCCCGCCTGCGTCGAGTACTGTGATTTGAGGTGTAGCAGAGTAGAAGCTCATTGCCGATCGCAGTTCCAAAAACGTAACAGGGCACGCGTACCCTGACCGGATCATTTAACGTATTTGCGCAGCCCCTCCCTCACGGCCGGGGTTCCGTCGGAACCGCGCGCGCCGGCGGGCGGTGGTATCCCACGATGTTGCCACGCGGTCAGGACACTAGACACCTTGCTATTGTAACGATCCCGGACTACTTGCTGACGCGCTGGGCGATGACGCGCTTGGCGGTATCGAGCAGCGCCTGCGCACGGGGCATCGCGTCGACGGCCTTGGCGACTTCGGGGTCGGTATCGATCGTCAACCGGTTGGCGTCGTCCATGCCGAATGCGCTCGAATACATTTCGCGCTTCAGTTGCAAACGAATCCAATCCATGTCCCGATCGAAGTCGGCATCGGTAAATTCGACGCCGTGCCCGGCTGCGTACCGGCGCGACTCTTCGAGAATCTCCGCATCCGGAGACCAGCCCTTTGGCGGTTGTTTTGTGTGCGTGCCCAGATAGTGAGAGACGAAGTTGAAAAAAATGTACTTGCGCCGCAGTTGCGCTTCGAGCGCATCGAGCTTCGGCTCTTCGAAGCGTTCGTCGGGAGTGATGCCGTTGCCGCCGTAAACCGTCCGTCCGCTGTCGGTCATTTTCGCGTCCAGCAGATTTTTTTCCGTATCCTTGCGGAAGAAATAATCGTAGAAAGAGATGTTCGAATAGTCGCGCTGGATGAGCCGGCCGCTGGGTGTGTAGTAGCGCGCGGTGGTCAACGCCAAGCCGGTATTTTCAGCCAGCGGATAAACCGTCTGCACGAGGCCCTTGCCGAACGTGTTCTCTCCCAAAACCCAGGCGCGGTCGTGATCCTGCAGCGCGCCGGAAACGATTTCGGCCGCGGATGCCGAATAACGGTTCACGAGAACGACGATCGGATAGTCGTGACTGTCGCCGCCAGCCTTGGCCGTGTAAGCCTTTTCCGCCGATGCCCGGCCGCGATGCGACACGATGATCTGGCCTTTGCGGAGGAACCCCCCGGCCACCGCCACTCCTTCATTGAGGAGGCCGCCGGGATTATTCCTCAGATCGAGAACCAGCGCCCGGATATTGTCCTCTCCGAGGCGCTTGAGATTTTCGTCCACCTCGTGGCTGGTGTTTTCGTTGAACGATTCGACCGCCAGATAGGCGATGCCGGGCTTGATCCAGAAGGCGTCCTGAACGGTCTTGCGCGGAATTTCCTCTCGAACGAGATTGAAGATCAGCGGCTCGCTGCTGCCGTCCCGTCCGATCGTCACCTTGACGTAAGTGCCGCGCGGCCCCCGTAGCATGTCCGCGATCTCATTCATGGTGTGCTTGGCGGAGGGCTTATCGTCAACCGCGAGAATCACGTCGCCGGGGCGAATCCCGGCTTTGTAGGCCGGCGAGCCGGGGAAGGGTTGAATGACGATCGTGGTTCCGGCCGCGCCGGCCCGGCTGGGCCCGATGGTCATTCCGACGCCGAAATAGCGGCCGCGCTGATCCTCGCGCAGGAGCTGAAATTCGCGCGGATCGAAGAAGCTGGAATGCGGGTCGAGCGTGCGCAACATTCCGGGGACGGCGCCTTTGTAAATCGCCTTGTCGGGATCGACGGCATCCGCGTAGTTGCTCTCAACCAGCGCATAGGCTTTTGTAAAGGTGCCGACGCTGGTTTTAATGTCGTCTTCGGAGGCGGAAGGAGCGGCGGAGGCGCTTCTCAGGCCGGGTCCGTAAACTCCACCCAGTACGGCACAGGCAAAAACGATTGCGGGAAAAATAAATAGCGCACGGCGGCGGTGATGCATTCAGGCGATCTCTCCAGCGGATCTAAATAACAGTATACCAGTAGGATGGCGCGGCACGTGGCCGTATCCGGCGTTGCCACAACCACTTGGCTCCGAACGATGGGTTCCCACGGCGCAAACCGCCCGGAGCGCGGGCGCGTGGCCTGGACTATATCGCTCTGGCCCGGCGCACAGCCAAACCGGAGGTTTCCGTCTTGGCCGGTTTTTTCACCGTCCCGTTCAGGCGATGCACCTGATCGCTTACGCAAACGAGAAACATCGGTTGGCGCGCGTTCTTGAGGATATCGATGATGCGGTCGTGACTGTCTTCGACGTAGATGGATTTCCCGTCCGTTAGCAAGTGCAGGGCCGATTGATTCTCCAGCACGTCGCTCAACCGCTTTCCCATCTCGCGTTGCAGGTACCGCAAGACGCGGCGGATTTTTTGAAGCGAAAAGCCCTTGCGCCGCAACTCGGCGATAACCGTGATTTCGACAACCTGCGCGCGGGAGTAAATGCGCTTGTGGCCTTGGTGCTCGGGAGAAACGACATGGCGCTCGTCCCACCACTGCAACTGCCGCAGGCTCACGCCGGCAGCGCGCGCGACGTCCGTGGAGGAGTAAGCTTCCGCGGGCGGAAGCGAAACAGGGCGAATCTTTTTTGTTTTGAACATGGGGGGTGCGCCTTCGTTACGAAAAAACAGCCGTCTGTAAAATTGTACTAGGCCCGGAGCCGGTGTCAATGGGTTTTTATCCGGTATTTTGGACCAGGAGGCCTCATTGAGCGCAATGCCGCTTGGTTTAATGAACGTTGTGCGGGCCGTGGAAACCGGATGGAAACCTTTTGCGGGGCGGCGCCTTGCGCGGCTAGCCGGGGCGCTCCGCAGGTGGACTGGGACGCCGCCGCGGGCCACGGCGCGCTCCACGGAAGGATCTCGCAACAACATAACAGCTTCAAAATGTTCTATTTAGCCCGATCAGCCCGGAGCGAAATGGCATGGTCCGGTTAGCCGCCGCCCACGAAGTGAACAATCTCCAAACGCTCTCCGGGCGCAAGAGCCCGGAGAGCCCATGCTTTTTTCCCGAGTATCTCTCCATTCAACTCCAAGGCGAGGCGTTCCGGGTCGAGCCCGAGCGATTCAAGGAGCGCGAGAATGGTCTGGCCGTCCGGGATCTCGCGTGGTTCGCCGTTAATCTGTACTTGCATACTCTGGAGGATTATCCCGCTCCGGACAGGGCAAGGAGGCCTGCCCACTTTCACACTGCCATTTGACACCCTGTTTCGCACATCATTATAGTCGAGTTTTGGCCCTCGCCATTCCTTAATGCCTACATCCGACATCCAGATCTACTTTCCCGTCCTGCTGCAGGTGGCGATTGCGGCGCTCATTGCGGGCGGAATGATCGGCGCATCGGCGCTGGTGGGGCGGCGCGTGCGCGACCGCATCAAGGACACCCCCTACGAGTGCGGCATCGTGCCGGTGGGTTCGACGCGCGAACGCTTCAGCGTGAAATATTACCTGGTGGCGATGATCTTCATCCTGTTCGACATCGAAACGGTGTTCCTGTACCCGTGGGCGGTGGTATACAGGGATTTGAAGCTATTCGCGTTCGGGGAGATGGCGATCTTCATCGCGCTGATATTTGCCGGGTTCCT
>Ga0187849_1004847_pt1 | contig 10946 bp, 12 predicted proteins | sample June2016WEW_4_10_2_FD_132412 | JGI IMG/M metagenome (GOLD analysis project Ga0187849, IMG submission 132412) | Peatland microbial communities from SPRUCE experiment site at the Marcell Experimental Forest, Minnesota, USA - June2016WEW_4_100 | ecosystem: Environmental > Terrestrial > Soil >... | reverse complement strand
CTTTTCTGCCCTATCCCTATAAATCATTTCTTCGGAGTGAGTTTTAAATCCTCCTCTTTTTCCTGTAATTTTCAGCCAAGCCGGATCCAGTTTTTTAACCAAAGAAATTTTTAATCTTTCATCAACCGGTAAAACCGCTAAAGATTCTATTACTTCATGAACGGCCTGCCCGAGAGCCAAAGGAGGAGACGTAATTGTCATTTTATGTCCTGTTTTCGGATCTTTATATACATTCCTAAGATAATAAGCTCTAGGACATTTTAAAAAGTCTGAAATAGAGGAGTGTGAAACCCAAGTTGCGGAATATTTATCGGAGGCCATATGAGAATTATATCAGTAACGACTAACGTGTTACGACTTTATTTGTTGCCGTGTCCCAACATTCGGAAATCATATCGGTAGGAAAATTCGGATATGAAGAAAGAGAACTGCAGTCAATTTGTCCGTTTCCGTCCCAAACCAGTTTCCAATCTTCCCCTATCTTTGCCGCATACCATATTGCCCCTCCGGCTTGAGCGGAAGCATCTCCCTGAGCATAGTTTCCTTCAATTTTTGAAACCGTAACAACTAAAGACTCTGCATCCTGTCCGTGTTCTGCAACAAGTGCTGCTTTAACTGCCGCTATTAATACTGAATTGACATCGGATGTGGGAGAGGCTGAAGGCAAAGCTGTAGAGGAAGCTATGGTTTCTGTTGATTCCACTGTGACTCCACTTTGGGTTGAAACGGCAGTTTTGGAATACTCCGGAAAAGAAGGAAGACCTTTGTAATAAACGGTTGCTCCAAGAAAAACAATTACTGCGGTCACAAAAATTGCAATAAAATATTTCACTTCTGCCTATTATACGGCTTCTTTACAAAAAACAAAAGTATACCTATCCCAAAAGCAATTATTGCCTCCACAAGCCAAAACCGTAATATTTCCTCTAAAAGCGGCGGAATGGTAACCCCCACAATTGCCCGGGCCAAATCGGCTCCACCAGGTAAGTAATTTGCTAAGCTTGTTCTCAAAATAACCAGTATCTCGGCTCCAATAAAAATCAGTATTCCGGAAAAAAGCAACGTACCACCTATAAAACCAAATCTCTTGCTTTGATCGGTTAACTTATATAAAGCCAACAAGATAAGAATTAAAAGAACTGTTGAAGAGAAAAGTGCAATATTAGTCGCTATACTTAGAACCCTGATATTTTCTATTTGGGAATCCGAAATCAAATTAATGTTCGCTTCTTTTAGAAATTCCTGCAGGCTAATTTCATCACCGGTTTCTTCTGAACTTTTCGGAATTAGAGAACTTGGAACTTCGCTTACCGGAAGATACAACATAATCTGATTATTTTTACCGTTTACAAAACCCAAAAAATTTTCAATATTTTTGTCGACAATATCTTCTAAATTCATGGGCGTTACCAGATCAGTCAATACTTTTACATCGCTGGCTTTGCCCCCTTGGGAAACAACTTGATTTTCCAGATTATCATTAATAACCTGGGAAAGTTTAATGTAGGTACCATTTGCACCAAAAGTATTTAACCAAAAATTTTCATTTAAAAATTGAAATTTAAAAGTTAAAGACAGCGAAAATATTATAAAAAATAAGATAAATAGTAACGACAAAAATATTTTGGCTATAATTTTCATTGCAAGATTAGTATACAATGGATTTAAAGATTGGAGGTGATAAATTATGGCAGGATACAAAGGTAACTTGGAAAAAGACACTATTGCAAATACTTATTTCAGACATGTAATTTTTACGGCCCCGCATTCCCAATTAGTACTCATGTCCCTTAAACCAAGTGAGGAAATAGGAATGGAGGTACACCCAGATAACGACCAGTTCCTGAGATTTGAGGAGGGAGAATGGGAAGCTATAATCTCGGACGAAAAATTCACGGGAGGCGCAGGAGATTGTGTAATTGTCCCGGCAGGCAATTATCACAACATTATAAATACATCAAAAGACAAAGAGCTTAAGCTTTACACGGTTTATTCTCCGGCACACCATCCGGACGGAACAATCCACAAAACCAAAGAGGAAGCTATGGCAGCCGAAGCGGCGGAGAAGTAATTAGAATAAACTGCTTTGTACCGTTGTATTGGCATCTTTCGGATATGAAAAATCCAATTTAATTTCATGGGTTTCATTCCAAAAATCGATATATTTTAAAACTTTGTTTTTCATCGCGTGGTCATAAATATCGCGGGTAATAGCCACATCCATTTCGCAATATTTCTTAAGTTTAGCTAAAGATTCGGGCGTCCCCTCCGCCCAATATTTGATAGCATTGTCTCCACTGTCATTTTTCTTTGTTCCAAGTGTTGCTTTCGCCAGCGAATTAAGAGACATTCTTTTGCCTTCTACTTTTTTAATTTCATTTAAAATATCAAAATGTTTCAATTTCGGCCAATGGGGAGGTAAATACGGGGAAAGAGCCGGTACGTCAAAATTTATTGAGTTAAAACCAATTATTCTGTCCGCTTTCTCAAAAAGTTTAAACATTTCTCCGAAATCTTTTTCCCAGAAGGATTTCATCTTCCCCTCAACTTCATTAAAGTTCTCATCAAGTGTTCTTGAATAGACGGAAGTTATGGAAACACCTAATTTTGAAGCATCGTACCCGGTTATCTCATCAAAAAAACTTTTAGTTTCCGTATCAAAAAATACTTCAAAGAAATTCCTCATAGATGAAATATTATTTTACACTCATTTTCTCCTGAAGATAAAACTAATGACAAAAAACACAACGGCAGTTAGAACTACTGCGGGACCAGAAGCCATATTTAAAAATCTGGCAATTAATATTCCTCCAAGTGATCCGACTCCGCCAAAAAGAATAGACAACAGTTGAAATTCTTTTATACTTCTGGCTAAATTTTTGGCTGTAACTGCAGGAATAATAACCATTGCTCCCGTCAGAAGAGTTCCCAGGAATTTGACTCCGAGTGCAACAACTAACGCCACTAAAAGCAGGTAAACTAGATTAATTTTACTTATATTAATTTTTTGAGACTTTGCCAAATCTTCGGAAACAATTCCCAAAAGAAGTTTTTTGGAAATATAAAAAGTAACAACAAAAATCACAATTGCCCCCACCAAAGTCATAAGGCCGTCCGTTAATCCGATTTTATCTATGCTCCCAAAAAGTGCTTCCAGCAAATCAGGTTCGGGAGTCAAAAGGAGCCCGATTGAAAGACTCGCGGTAAAAAATACACCAACCAAAGCCTCAGGATAAACTTCCGTATGATCGGCCAAGTACCAAACTCCAAAAGTCGCAATGACCAAAGCCGTTAAAGCCCCAAGCATTGGATTAATTCCGAATGTTAAAGCAATGGCAATCCCCGGAAGTGCCACATGGCTAAGAGCATCCCCTACCAAAGACATGCGCTTCAAAACCATAAAACTTCCCAAATAACCCGACGCCGCTCCCGCAAGGATACCTACAAGCAATAAAAATAATAAATTATCACTCATGATGTTTATATAAATGGAAATCCTCACCGTACATTTTAGCTAAGCTTTCCTTATCGATCGCAATATTTGGAGGGCCAAAACAAACTTTCTCCTTATTAAGACACAGAACATTGGCGGCAAATTGATTTACAACTTGAAGTTCGTGAGAAATAAAAATGATAGTCAGATCTTCTCTTGTCTTGTGTTTATTAATCAAACTGTACACGGTTTCTTCTCCTGAAACATCAACCCCTGCTGTAGGTTCATCAAAAAGCAATACATTTGGAGCATCAAGATGTGCATAGGCAATTAAAACCCTCTGTAACTCACCTCCGGAAAGCGCCCCCATCTTGGTATTCAAAACTCTAAAATCATTATGTAAATGCTTACTTTTTTTAAGAAAACCAACCGATTCCATCGCCTCACGGATTTTATCATCATTTTTTTCCTTAAAATGTAAAAATTCATCAACCGTAAGCGGAATATCTTTTGGAATACTTAATTTTTGAGGAACATAACCAATTCTCACATCCTTATCCCAGGTTATTTTTCCTTGATATGGAATGAGGCCTAAAAGTGCCCTAAAAAGCACGGTTTTTCCTGCGCCATTCGGTCCGATTATGGCCAATGTATCACCTCTTTCTACTTCAAAACTAACATCATCCAGGATAACATGATTATTGAATTCTACAGTCAATCCCGAAACTGTAAGTATTTTCATTTGTTTAATTTGTAATTCTATTTTACAATCCAGTTTGCCCTTTGACTACAGGGTTTTAATCCTCAATCATTCTTTTTCCAACTCTCTTTGAATATATTTGCCTCTCAATAATTTCCTCCAACTCTTCATCAGGATTTGGTAATACCTTATTTTCAGGCCAGTAACCTAAAATAGTTATCAAGGTAACTATAAACTCCAAACGAAGTTTTTTAAGAAGTTTTGCGGTTTTCAATTTTTCCAAAGAACCGACCAAAAGCTCATAAACACCCAAATTTCCCTCACCTTCATGGGTAATTTTTCCGATTACCTCCATGAAATAATATGCCAGAGATATCTTTTTAAGACTTTTCCTTACGTCCTTGAAGTCATCAACCACCTCGACTTCGGTCATTATATCGAGTCCCCTACCGGTAACTGCTTGAAATCTGACCTTATTGAATACCTCAATATGCCCTCTTTTCCGACTTCTGGGACGTCTTACCCCTTTGGCTATCAGGGATTTTCTGCCAATATCCTTGCCGAAAATTGAAATTATTCGGTCCGCTTCTCCATAATTTCTTTTCGCAAGAATTATTCCTTCCGAAGTGTAAGCTCGAGGCTTCATTGAGGCATTATACTAAATTCCTATATCAAGTTGCTTATCCGTTTTTAAATAAAATTCATCCGAATATTTGCCAAGATTTACGGTATACAAAAATCCGTCAGTTCCCGGTTGTTTCTGAATAAGAAGTTTATAATCCTTTGATACTTTGAACGGCAATTTATATTGGAACGTAATCTTGGCAACACCTTCAGGACGAAGTTGAAAATAACCCGCAAATACGGTTTTTCCTAAATCTTCATAAGGATCGGCTTTTGCTTCAAGGCCTTCGGAAGTGATTAATGTGCTTCCTTGGGGAACATAAACTCTAACCCAAGTCGGAAGAACCGAGTTAAGCCAGCCATCCTGACCTTGAGGATTCTTATAAGTAATCGTAACCGTCTTTGTAACGCTTCCGTCGCCCGCAACCTGAATATCCTGCTCTACGTCTTCGGTGGCATAGAGATTGGATTTACGTCCTCCAAGATTCGCGTCATTTATATGAAGATAGTCCCTGGTAAAAGTTTGATCGATCGCTCCTCCCACTCCAAAATCCGAAACGGCTTTCTCAACATTCGGATCTATCATATAAAATAGAACATGTTTTTCTATCAAAGATGTAAAAACAGCCTGTACGAGACCGGAGAGTTTATTTTTTGGCTGCCCCAAAGCATTTGCCATAATAGAGTTCATTAAGGGACCTATTATTGCTTTTCTGTTGTTATAGTTTGCAGGCGCGGAAATAATCTTACCAGTTGTAGGACTCCAAATAACAGCACCTTCGACATCGGCAAAAGATTCCAGCTGATAAATAACATCTGCACAATTACATTGGGGGTTAATTGCCGTACTGAAGTTGCCAAATCCGGGTACACCTATTGGGCCTATGACATTCAGCAGGTTTACCAGTAGCTGCGTATCTACAGATATCACGCCGTCAATTTTGGTAACACCAGCCTTTTCCGCCGCCGGAACAACCAGCTCCATTGCGGTGGCAAAATCCGGAGACCAATTCATGTCTCTTAACCTCCACTTCGGAGACAGGGCATACGGACCTTGGATGTAATCAATAATCGGCTGAGGTGCGGTAATGGTCGGGGTATATTTTGCATCAAGTGAATAAATATCGTCACTCGTTACGGGAGTAAATTTAGCTTTATCTACCTTCATAATTGCATAAGCGGTCATAAATCCTCCAGTAGGACGAAGCTCCTTATCGTTTTGGAAAAGAATCATGTAGGTCCTCGGGGAATCCATCCCCAAAAGATACGGGGCCGACTGCAAGAACGGCTTGCCGTTAACAATAAAGGTTGATGCTTCGCTAACCAGACTCTGTACATTCTTTATTTGAGATTTAACCTGAATCCCCTTAAAAGTATCGGGGTATCTGTCCGGATTTACCTGAGAAAGCTCATCATTAATTATTTTTACATCAGCCGAAATTGAATCAATCTTCGGTAAAAGATCCGGAATAGTCTTAACTACAAAATCAATTCTGTCCTGTGTAGTTTGGGTTCCCGTAGCGGCAGCCAAAACGTTTGTAGTTGAATCCTCTTTAAAGCCCAGTAAATCCGCATATGGCTCAATTACCGTCAAAACGGTGTCACCAGCATCTATTCCCGCCTGTCCCGCCTTAATCCCATGCCCCACGTCTGCAATATAAGTTCCCGCAAAGGGTAAGAATTTTTCCCAGCCTACTAATTTATAGATAGAACTTAAGGAATTCAAGGAAACTTTTGTATTATCAATCCCTGTTTTTATTTGGGATAAATCCTGAGATTTAGAAACAGTAACAAGTTGATTTACACTTGCCAAAAGTTTCATTCCTTTTTGATAAAGCAAAAAGAAGGAAATAAGATTGTAAATCAAAAAGACAATAACTACACCGGCAGCTCCGAACCAAATATATTTTTTCTTATCGTTCTTTTTTATTTTTATTGGAGGATCGTTTGAAACCTTTGCAGGCTGGGGAGGTTTTGTCTCTATATCCTCCGGCCTGGTATCAATTTTAGGAACCAGAATGGAAGTATTTTCTTTTCCGGTTTCACTACCGGTATCCAGATTAATTTTGGGCAAAGAGGTATTGTCGTCAGGCATATTATTCATAATACAACAAATTACACGGCTCCGACACCGCTAATCATTGCAATTGGAGTTTTAATGATTATCTTTATATCCACCCATATCGATTTCTTTTTTGCATAATTGGCATCCATTTCTATCCTTTTATCAAAATTAATATTGCTTCTACCCATTACCTGCCAAAACCCGGTAATGCCCGGTTTAACGGTTTGTGTCTCTATTACAAATCTATGAGTTCCGGGGTACCTTTTTTGTTGCTCCTCAATCTCATCAGCATGATAAGGGCGAGGCCCAACAAGGCTCATTTCCCCTTTTAAAACATTAAAAAGCTGTGGCATTTCATCTATGGAATATTTTCTTATAAATCTCCCGAATTTGGTAACACGCGGGTCTTCATGAAGCTTGAAACTGGATCTCTTGTATTCACTGTAAAGTTTTTTAAATCTCGGATCTTTGGTCAAAAGGTAGTCGGCATTAACAGGCATTGATCTAAATTTATAGAGACGGAACACTCTTCCATTTTTCCCAATACGTTTCATATGGATATTTGTCTTTTCAACCAGAACCGGCCCGGGAGATGTAATTTTGATAATAATTGCGGTAAGAAGCATTATCGGAGAAAAAAGAACTATTAAAATTACTGAAAGGACAATATCCATAGCTCTTTTAATAAAGTCGTAAAACATAAAAAATTAGAGAAGGCTTGTTCGCTTGTCCTCTTTCAATTTTTCAACTATCTTCTTTACACTCTGTGCGTGGCTTTTGGAACAAACCAAAAGAGCATCTTTCGTGTCAACTATTACAATATTATCAAGCCCTACTACCGATATCATTCTGCCGTCGGAGTGAATTAAGCTATCCGTAGTATCAAATACCATTACCTCCCCACCCGGTTCATCTCCTGAAATAATAACATTGCTTTTACTGTCTTTTTTAGAATTTGCCCAAACTTCTCTCCAATCACCTATATCGGTCCAAAAGAAATCGCCTGCAACAACATAAAAATTCTTCTCTTTTTCGGAAATGGCATAGTCAACCGAAATCGAGGGCATTTTTTTATATTCCGAGACAAAAAACTTGGCTTCATCGGACTTTCCGAGATGTGGTTTGATTTCCTGAAGATTTTTATAAATTTCCGGCTTATGTACTTTATAGGCATTCAATAAATCGTCGGCCCTCCAAACATACTGTCCTGCATTCCAAAGATATTTTCCGGAAGCGGTATATTTCTTAGCAAGGTCCAAAGGAGGCTTCTCAACAAACTGCTCAAGCTTATAAAAATCAACGTTTTTCTCCAAATTCAACTTAGTTCCTTTTTTAATGTGGCCAAGTCCCGTATGGGGGTATCTTGGTTCAACACCCATTGCAATAAGAACGTGTTTTTCGTAAGCAACTTTGGCAGCAGTTGAAAGAGTTTCAAGATATCTGGAAACCGGCTTAACAAGTCTATCTGCAGACTCGGTCATAATAACTGCGTCAGGATCCTTAGACTCGATAAAAAGAGCTCCGAGTGCGTGAGCGGGACCTGTTTCGCGTCTTGCCGGCTCAACAATAATATTTTCCTTAAGAAACTTTGGAATTTCTTTTATAATTTCACGCTTATAATCTTCCGACACCGTAACAATAAAGATTCTCTCCATCGGAAGAATTTCCGTAAACCGATTAACGGCTACCTGAGTCAGTGTCTGGTTATCAAAAAGCTTTAAAAACTGTTTAGGAGTTTTTTGTCTGGATCTTGGCCAAAGGCGTGTTCCCCCCCCGCCCGCCAGTATTAGAGCATACAAGTGATCTTTGTAACTCGTTTTTGAAAACCTTGAAAGAAAATCTTTCAGCATTGTTAGTTAATATTCTCTCACTAAAATGAATTTTAGCAAAATTTTTGATAGCCTGCATTAAACTTTCAACATCTTGTTTTTCAAAAAATATACCAGTCTTCTTATTAATTACCGTATCGAGAGCTCCACCCTTTTTATATGCGATGACGGGAACTCCGTAACTTTGTGCTTCGATTGATACAATCCCAAAGTCTTCTTCCTGAGGCATTATTAAGGCTTTTGCTCCAAGATAATAATCCTGAAGCTTTTCTTCACTGACCCTGCCGACAAATTTGATATTTTTCTTCGCAAGTTTTTTAAGTTTGCCTTCCTGCCGCCCCGTTCCGACAATAACCAGCGGATAACCAAGTTTATTAAATACCTTAATGGCCAACTCAACTTTCTTATAACCATAATCCAGCCGACTTACAAGTAAATAATACTCTTTTAATTTCAGTTCTTTAGGCAAAGGCTTTATAGACACTGGAGGAAAAATGGTTTTCGATTCTCTACCATAATATTTTTTAATTCTTTTTTTTACCTCCGATGAAATTGCAATAATTTTATCGGGGCGCTCGGCTGCTTTCCTATCCCATCTCCTCAAAGCGGAAACAACTGGCTTTGTAATGGTTTTTAAAAATGGATTCTTAAAGTAATCTTCGTAACCGCTCCATAGATAGCGGGTTGGCGTAAGACAATAACAAATATGGGTAGTTCCTGGTTTTACTCTGATTCCTTTAGCAAATTCCGATGTAACAGAAATTACAAGATCAAAATCAGAAAAATCAAATGACTCAAAAGCCAATGGCATCAGAAATGCAAAAAATTCATGATTAGACTTGGCAAAAGGAATTTTTTGCAAAAATGAAGCTTTTACTTTAGGAAAAACTCTCGCCCAGGTTGCCCCAACGGGATCATAAACTGACGTGTAAAGCGTAGCCTTAGGAAAAATATCATGAAGCGCAAGGAGAACACGTTCCGCTCCTCCCCATTTATTTACCCGATCGTATACTATTGCAACTTTCATATAAATCTAATGTTTGTTTTGCCATTTTAGCCCACGAATATTGTTTTACAAAATCCTTTGCCATATCTATCTTTTTTTCTCTTTCAATTTCATTCATATGCAGCACATTTTCCATGGCATTTTTAATTGAATTCGAATCAAAGGGGTTAAAATAAGCCGCATTGTTTTTATATATTTCTTTAAATACAGGAATATCGGAAGCGAGAACTAAAGACCCTACCGACATTGCTTCCAGTCCCGGCAAGCCAAATCCTTCAGAAATAGATGGAAATACAAACCCAACAGAATTTTTCAATAGCGTAAAAAGTTTATCGTCGGGAACAAAACCAAGAAGCTTGACAAAATTACCGGCTTTCTTACTTCTGATAGTCTTTTCGAGTCTCTGAGTAAAAATTCCCCTCGATGACACAATTGCCAAACTTACAGGTTGAACATTATTTTTATTCAATATAACTATTGCTTCGATTAATCCTTTCAGATTTTTATGCGGATAAGCATTCCCCGTATAAACAAAGTAGGGCTTTTGCATATTATTATTTATTCCGCCTTTAATTTTCACATCCACTCCTTCATAAGTAACCAGAATTTTATTTTCAGGTAATTTATAAAACTTTACTAATTCATTTTTGACCGATTCGCTTGGAACTATAACCTTCAGGGCATGTTTCACGGCATTATCAAATACGAATCTGTAACCCAATCTTTTCAGAAAATATGCTGGGGCCGGAAGAGTTGTGGCATCAAGGCCGATACTTGAATGCATCAGCATGTCGTGAATCGTAACAATATATTTTCCGTGGAAAAAAACAGGAACATTAAAATGAGGAAAATGCACCAAATCAGGTTTTTCTTTTTTGATAATTCCGGGGAGTTTAAGTTGCTCTGCCAAACTATAATGCCGATAGTCAGCCTCAACCTTTTTCCAATTATCGGGAAGCTTTAACTCTCCGAAATATTTTCTTCTAAGAAGAATCACATAACTATTTTTGGAATCCAGTTTTGTTAACTCGCCAACCAGATTAATTAAATATCTGCCAAGACCCGCATTCTCCAATCCATAAAGGCGTGCATCAATTAGTATTTTCATTTGAATTTCCTGTCTTTTGATATATTTTGTCCAAATACTCGCTCATTTTGTACCAACTGAATTTTTCCTCAACCAAGTTCCTTGCATTAACTGCAATCCTTTCCGCGAGCTTGGCATCCCCAAGTACTTCCAAAACCGCTTGTGCCATTTTAGCAGGATCATTCCTGATAATTACTTCTTT
>Ga0187849_1004840_pt1 | contig 10959 bp, 9 predicted proteins | sample June2016WEW_4_10_2_FD_132412 | JGI IMG/M metagenome (GOLD analysis project Ga0187849, IMG submission 132412) | Peatland microbial communities from SPRUCE experiment site at the Marcell Experimental Forest, Minnesota, USA - June2016WEW_4_100 | ecosystem: Environmental > Terrestrial > Soil >... | reverse complement strand
CCCGACGGCCGAAGGGTCCTCTTCCGCGAGCGCTGCGCCGTCGACGCCGCTCCTGACGACCGCGCAGTCGATGCCGAAGCTGGCGTCGATCAGCCGCTTCGCGTAGTCAGAAAGGACGACGGTGCGGGAGATCCGTCGGACGAGGTGGCGGTCCAGGCGGAAGAAGAGCAGTCGCGAGAGGAGGCGCGCCGGCCAGAGCAGGCGACGCCATTCGGCGACGGGCGCGAGCGGGGGCCACGGTGGATCGTTGCACATCCAAACGACCGCCGGCGCCGGTGACATGACTCGCGCCGCCCAGACAGCCGCCCAGTGCGGCGGCCAGTGATGAGGATTGATGACTTCGAGCGGCTCGCGGATGCTGCGCGCCAGTTGCAGCATGTCCAGGAACGCCCGCAGACGTCCCGGAACTAGCGGCAGGCGGGCCAGGGCATGCCGTCCGGTGACTACGATTCGCAATTGCGAGCAGACAGCCGGGTAGCAGCGTTGGTCGAAGGCGGGCGTGAAGACCGTGACGTCATGCCCCATCTCTTGCAGCTCACGCGCCAGGTAGACCGCCTGACGGTCGCCACCGCCCTCCGCGACAAGCTCCGGCAGAAGGATAGCTATTCTCAACTTCGCGCCTCCAGTGCAACCGGGTCGCTCTCGATAGCCGCTTCGGGGCAGCCGGCCAGTCGCGCGGCCATGAGAGCGCAGGCCCGCGCTTTCGCCCGCAGCGGCTCGACGCGCTGTCGCAGCTCCAGCGACGCTTGCTCGCGGTTGTCCAGCAGGGCGGCGACCCGCGCCGCAACGTCGGCGGGCTCCAGGGACTGAAGGTCAACGACGCGGTCCTCGTGCCCGAGCTGGTGCATGAACTCTCGTATTTTCGGACCACTCGCCAAGGCGAGGCCGGGCGTGCCGGCCGCAGCGCCGAGAATGTTGGCATGCAATCGCATTCCGAGCATGATATCGCAGCGACGAAAGGCGGCCAGGACGTCGTCGGGACGCTGGTAGGCGGCCATCTCGACCGGCACGGGACGCGTCATAGCGTGGACCACAAGGTCGTCGAAGAGGCCGTCGTCGTCCGGCTTGCCGAAGTGCATTGGGATGAAGAGCAGGCGGGCGTTTGTCCTATCGACGATCGCGTCGAGGCATGCCGCGAGCTTCGTCACGAGTTCCGGAGTGGTGAGACGCAACAAAGGGTCGTGGTGCATCGGCCGCATCGAGATTCCAATGAGGGGTCGAGAATCTTGGTCTGCCTCTGTGCCAGCCTCGGCCGGCGGCGAGAGAGTGATGGCCGGGTCCGCCGTCACCTTTACCGGACGTCTCACGCCGGCAGCCCTGATGCTCCTCGCCGAGAACTGGTCTCGCGCCGTTACCGCAGCGGCCCGGCCCAGCGCGAGGCGCGTCAACAGCCGGTACAGCAGCGTCGAGGGCGGGTAGGCGCCGACCGCGTAGAACATCACCGGCTTCCCCAGGAGCTCCGCCGCCAGCGCCAGCAAGACGTAAGGGCGGTAGAAGTGCAGCCTGTCGGACAGCAGGCCGCCGCCGCCGATGAGAACGGCATCGGCGCTGCGTACGAGCGTCAGCAGCTTCGCGGTCCGCAGCGGAGAACGCCAGCTAAGGTAGCGTCCCTCCTGTTCTGTCGCCAGTCGCAATCGCGCGGGGTTGCCGCCGAGGAGGACGATTCGCACATCCGGCGCGGCCTCACGGAGCAGGCGGCACATGGCGAGACCGATCGCGTCGTCCCCGACGTTGCCGTGCCCGTAGGCGCCGGCCATCAGGATCAGCGGGCCCTTCAAGCCGCCGCTTCTCCTTTCTGCGCGCCCTCGGTGGCCGCGAGCCGACGCCGCGACGCACTGTTTGGCTTGGTAGCACAGGCAAAATAGTAGAGGCCGAGCAGTTCCGCCGCCTTCGTGCCGTCGAATACGCGCGCCGGTCGCCCGAACGTGGTCAATGTCTTGTCCTGTATTCGGGCGAGGAGTCGTGAGCGCCCCACAAGCGGGAGCATCGGCGGGAAGATTCCCGCGGCGAATACCGTCCGGACCGAGAGCCCCGACTGCTCCAGGAGCTCCGCAATCTGCTGTCTGGTAAACGGCCGCTCCCAGGCTCCCCTGCGCAGGCGAAGGGCTTTGAAGGACCGCATGAGGGCGAACTTCTTCGGCACGATGTCGGAGTAGAAGACGCCGCCGGGCCGCAGGACGCGCGTCATCTCGGCGACGATGGATGACGGGTCCGCGAAGTGCTCGAGCAGACCCGTCGACAGGACGACATCGAAGCTGCCGGTGGCGAAGGGCAGCGCGAACGCGTCGCCCAGCAAGAGGGCCATTTCGACGCCGTCGTCTCTGCTGCGGCCAGTTGCCAGACGGATAGCCGCGGGCTCGTAGTCGATGCCGACTGCCTGGAAGCCGAGACGGGCCAGAAATCGCGACAGACGGGCGGAGCCGCAGCCCACCTCCAGGCATCTCCCCGATTCCGGCAGATAAGGCTTCAGGTAGCTCAACTTCGTTTCGTCGATGGCGTACCAGGTGTCATGCGGCTCGTTGCCCCGGGCGGCCGACCACAGGTCGCCCCAGTACGCCCTGGATTCGCGTCGAGATTCGTCACTCTTGAGAGTCAAGCCGCCTCCTGTGTAACGGCGCGTCGCGATCGGACGCTCGGCACGGCTCGCCAGAGCACGCGCACCTCTTCGATTCCCAGCAGGGACGCCACGACGACGTACACGCCGCCGCTGGCCAGAAGGAGCGTTATCTGCTCCGCCGCCGTCAGCAGGTACGAGGGCGACGAATGCGCCCGGTCGACCACCAGGAACGCTGCGTAGTAGACGGCGACAGCGACGCCCGCCGCGAGAAGCGGTCGCAGGGCGAAGGCTACCAGCCGCCGCGGCGACGGCACACCCGAGGCATGCCTCACCAACCAGTAGGTTACGAGCATTGTCGCGACGTAGTCGCCGGCTCGAGCCAGGGCAAGGCCGGTCACCGACCAGACGTGGCTCAGGCCCACGGCCGCGCCTGCGTAGAGGCCGATTGTGGCCAGTTCCGCCTTCAGCGGCGTAACGAAGTCGCCGGCCGCGAATATTCCCTTTTGCAACAGCAATGTCATTCCGACAGCGCTTATGCCCAAAACGTACGCGGCAAGCACGTGGCCGCCAATGCGAACATCCTCGGGCGCCACCTTCCCGGGCCCGTACGCCAGCCGCGTGAGCGGCACCGAGGCGGCTATTATCAGCAGCGTTGCCGGTATGAGGACGACAAGTGTTAGACGCGCTGCTTGCATCATGGCCGGCGCCAGCTCCGCGCGGGCAGTGGCGGCAAGACGGACGAATCGGGGGTAGATGATTACTCCCAGCGAGCCGTTGAAGACCGTCGTAGGCAGAGTACAGATCGTAACCGCGATCGCCATCATCGATACCGCGCCTGTGCCCTTCGTCGACGCTATCAAGCGCTCGATGAGCGGCGCGCAGTAGGCGACGCCCATGTAGATGGCAACAGGCGCCGACTGGGCCAGGACGCGCCGGACGCCCGGGTGCCGGAGATGGATCGTCGGCGCGTAGGTGATGCCCTTCCGCCTCAGAAAGACCATAAGCAGCGCCACGTGCGCGACGCCACCGACCAGGAGGCCCGCGCCCGCGGCCGTGATGCCGATGGTCTTCCCGCCGACGATGACGAAAGCGATGGCGAAGACGTTCATCACGACCGAGTTCAGCGCCGGCGTCAGAAAGTGCTCTTTGGTATTGAGGATGGGTCCCAGCAGCGACGCGAGGCATATGAACAGGAGCAGCGGTAGAGTGAAGTACATGAGGTGGGCCGCAGCGGTTGCACTCTGCTCCGACAACCCTGGCGCGATGACACTCACGAGCGCCCGGCTGAAGATCATACCGATGAGCACGAGCGCCGCGATAGAAATCGTCGCTAGGTTGACGACGGAGCTCAGCGTAATGCGGGCGTCTTCCGGCTTCCCCTGCTCGACGTAGTTCACATAGACGTGCACTAGCGCCGGCGCCAGTGCCCCCAGCACCAGGATCGCCTGCAGCGTGGTCGGGATGAAGACGGCAACGAAATAGGCGTCGGAATCGCCCGAGAGGCCGAACACCGACGTTATCGACGCGTTTCGGGCATAGCCCAGCATCGCGCCCATGAGCGTCAGCGCCCCAACGAGACCGATAAGCTGGTAGAGCCGCTTCATCTTCCTTCAGCCAAGAAATCGCGTATCTAAATCGCCGATGCTTCCGCCGCGCTCTCGTTCGCCTCGCCTTCGTCCGTCGCCGCCGCCGTTTGCCGCAGCGCGACGGTGAGCGCGTGCACCAGCGCCATGTGGACATCCTCTATCAGTCCCTGCTGGTCGGCGGAAACGACGACGCTGATGTCGACGAGGCCGGCAAGCGCGCCGCCTTGGAACCCCGAGAAGCCGATAGTCACGGCGCCGCACCGTCGCGCCGCCTCGATCGCGCGAAGCACGTTGGGCGAATTGCCGCTACCGGACACGGCGATCACGACGTCGCCGGCCACCAGTGATGACTGCAGTTGGTTGGCGAAGGCGTCCTCAAACGACGTGTCGTTGGCCCACGCCGTGAGCAGCGCGACGTTGTCAGTGAGCGAGACTGCCTTTACGCCGCCTCGGCTGTCGTCGTGGTTCGGCTTATGCCAGTCGGTCACGGCGTGGCTTGCAGTCGCGGCGCTGCCGCCGTTCCCGAGGACGTATACTGTCTTGTCTTCCGCCCTCGCGCGGATCATCTCCTCGGCAACTCGGGCAACCTCTCGAATCGGCAGGGCGCGGAGCGCCTCGCTGAGACTGCGCGCGTAGGAATCCAGGAGCCGGATGAGCTCCGGCCGCGGCGGCGAGCCCGCCATGCCACCCGCCGTCTGACGCCTTTTCGCACGCCGGTCTTGGAGATAGATCGGCTTCATGGCTGTCTCTCCGCAACCGTTTGCGTGGCCGGCTGTCGCTTCTCCTTCTCCTCGATGCGCAGCGGCCGGTACGAGGGCGGCAGACTCCTCTGTCGCCCCAGCACGCGCTTCAGGGAGGCGAAGAGCAGTCGCAGGTCCAGCCAGACCGAGTAGTCGCGAACGTAGGCAATGTCCATCAGCGCTTGTTCCTCCGCTTCCTCTCCTCGCGACGTGTCGGCCGCGGGCCCGGTGAGCCCGGGGCGAACTCGCATCAGATTGCGCAGCCACGGCTCGTCGGCCGCACCGTCCTGCTCGACCAGGGCGCGAGGCCCGACGAGGCTCATGTGCCCGGCGATGACGTTGACGACGTTCGGAAGCTTGCCCAACCGGCCTGCCGCGATCAGCCTGCGGAAGCGCCAGGCGAGACGCGGCACCAGCCCGGGCGGTTGACGGCCCGCCGGCTCGGCGAACATAAGCAAAGAGAAGCGTTCCTGCTGTCTGCCCAACACCGGCTCGCGCGCGAAGAACGGCCCATCGCCGTCGATGCGGCTGGCCAGCCAGCAGAGCGCAACGCACGGCGCGAGTAGTAGCAGCAGCGCCAGCGACCCCAGGTAGTCCAGCACGCGCTTCATCAGAGCGTCGGGGCCGGTGATTCGCAGCGGCTGTACGCTTACCAGGGGAAGGAACCCGCTGTCCGTCATTTCGGCGCCGGTGGTCACGAGGTGCTGCAACCCCGGCGCCAGCTTCAACCGAATGCCTTCGCGGCTCGACGCAAGCTCAAGCAGGTCGCGGTAGCTCTCCCAGCTAACGGCGTTGGGGAGCACCACGACGGTCGAGACGCCGTACTTTCGCGCAACCTCGCGAACGGCCCGCGGATCACCGAGGACGCGCAGGCCGTCGGCAACGTGGCTGCCAACGGCGCGATAGTCGTCGAGGAAGCCGACGACTATCACTCCAGCCGAAGGCGGCCAGTTCAGCTGCCTTGCCACCGCGACGCCGTGCGCGCCGGCGCCGACGACCAGGCAGCGGCGCACGAAGTGGCCCGACTCGCGCAGGCGGAAGATGACGCGCCGAACGAGAAAGCGCGCGCCGCCGACGAACGGAATAGCCAGGAACCAGGCGAGGACGAGCGCCCCGCGGGAGATCGGCTCGTTCGCCAGGAAGGCGAGGATGAGGATGCCGCCGGTGCCATAGGTGATGGCCTTGAACGTGGCGGCGTACTCGCGGTGGCCGCTGAAGAGCGCTTCCGGATCGTAGAGGCGGTTGCCGACGAAGAGCAGCAGTATAGTCACGACCATCAGCCCACCGAAGAACACAGTGTAGTCGGTGGGGCGTGACGCCTGGTCGTTCAGGAAGCGGCCGCCGTACCGACAGGCGAACGCCGACGCCAGTGCGGCGACTAGCATTGTAAGGTCGACGGCGAACAGCACCAGGGCCGCAGTCTTGTCTTGCCTAGACATAGGCGCTAGCTCGCAATCCGGTTGGCAGATCCGCGTACTGCCCGTGCGACACGGAGTTCACCAGCACTTTTGCGCCGCCCATATCGAACTGGAAGTCCATGCGATAGAGGCCAAGGCGCTCCATCTCGGCGCAGACGGCCGCCCGCCGATCCGGTTCGCAGTAGATCAGAAGGAAGCCGCCGCCGCCGGCGCCCGTCACCTTGCCGCCGATCGCGCCCTGGGCAATCGCCCGCTCGTAGACGCTGTCGATGCGCGCGTTCGTGACGCCGCCGGCCAGCCGCTTCTTCTGCTCCCAGGTGTCGCGCAGGATGCGACCGACTCGCGGCAGGTCGGCCTGCTCCAGCGATTGCTTGACCTCCTGCGCAGCCTCCTTCAGGTAGTGCAGCGCCTCGATAACCTCGGCGTTCTTCTCCCGCGTCGCCCGGCGCTGATCGTTGCCGATATTGCCGGCACTGCGGGCGGAGCCGAGGAAGAAAAGCAGCAGCCTCTCTCGCAGGCGCTGGCGAACATCGCTGTCCAGCTCCAATGGCGCTACCTCGACGCCAGCGTCGTCGAAATAGATGCAGTTCAGGCCTCCGAAAGCCGCCGCGTACTGGTCTTGCTTGCCGCATGGCCGCCCAAGCTTCTCGCTTTCGATGCGATAGGCCATGTCTGCTACTTGCTTCGGCCCCAAGCGCTGCCCGACGAGTGTGCTGAACGCCTTGATCAGCGCCACGGCTACCGAGCTTGAGGAGCCGAGCCCCGTACCGGGCGGAATCTCCGACGCCAGGAAGACTGAAAAGCCCTGGTTTACTCCGAACTCGTGCAGGACGGCCCGCGGCAGGCGCAGGTCGCCGTCCCAGATGGGCTTCTCATGACTTAGCCAGCGATTGAAGCAGCGGTAGTCGGATGAGCTTATGTGGACGCCTTCTCCCTCGTTGGGGTGAACGAACGCATAGAAGTACTTGTCGATAGCGGCGCTAACGACCATCCCTCCATACGGGCCGTAGTACTCCTCCAGGTCGGTGCCGCCACCGGCCAGGCTGATCCGCACGGGTGCTCGTACAAGCAGCATCTTCGTTGTCTCCATCAAACTCAGGTGGGCGGGAACTCTCGCTGCCGGATGAAAGATGTGCGACTTCGACTCTCCCGGACCCCAGGTCGCGCTCGGCCTGGACATAGCGTTCTGGAGAGCCGATGTCGAGGAAATAGCTATCGCTCAGGTAGGCGAGGACCGATTCGCTCCGCTCCAGCAGGAGAGGGATGAGCTGATCGCCGAAATCGAAGAATGAGTCCGGTGGTATGAAGCGCAGGACCGACGGCTCGACCGCGTACACGCCGGTATTCGCCCAGTGCGATGCGGTCTCTCCAGGTGCCGGTTTCTCGCGGAAGCGCCGCACTATGCCGTCGCCGTCCACCTCCGCGATGCCGCAGCGTTCCGGCTCGTCGGTCGGGTACAGCGCCATCGTCAGGGCCGCGCCGCCGCTGCGATGAGACTCCGCGAGTGCGGAGAGATCGATGTCGGTCAGCACGTCGCCGTAGAGGACAAAGAAGGTTTCGTCGAAGAAGCGCTCCAGCTTCTTGACGGCGCCGGCCGAGCCCAGCAGCGTTTCCTCTTGCGAGTAGGAGATGCGCACGCCGAGCTTGGAGCCGTCGCCCAGGTGCCGCCGGATTGCCCCTGGCCGGTGGTGCAGATTGACGGCGATCTCTGTGACACCGTGCCGGGCGAGCAGGGCTACCAGGCGATCGATGAGCGGCCGTCCGCCTAGCGGCAGCAACGGCTTCGGCACGCGCTCCGTGAGGGGGCGCAAGCGCCTGCCTTCGCCGGCCGCCAGGATGATCGCCTTCATGCCGCCCTTTCCTCTTCCCAGCCGCTGTTACGCAGAAACCAGCGCGCCGCCGCCTCCAGATCGGGCGCAACCCATCGGAGCGGATGGCTCCCGCCAGCACGTCGCAACGAGGGCCGCGTGCGCTTGCCGGTCAGCACCATGACGAAGGGAATGCCCGCCGCCTGCGCCGCCTTCATGTCGCTGGGGCTGTCGCCGACGAAGCAGGTGGACTCCGGGTCGATACGGAAGCGGCGCATCGCCTCGACGATGAGGCCGGGCCGCGGTTTGCGACAGCCGCAGCCGGCTGTGGGGGTGTGCGGGCAGCAAAGGATGGCGTCGATGCGGCCGCCGTGCGCTTCCACTTCCGCCGTCATGCGCCGGTGGATCGCGTCCAGCGTCTGGCTGCTGATGATCCCGCGTCCGACGGGCGACTGGTTGGTGACGATGACGACGCGCACGTCGCGCTTCGCCAGCAGACGCAGGGCGTCGAGGGAGCCGGGCAGGAACTCGAACTCCTGCCAGCACTTCACATAATCGTCGCGATTGCGGTTGACGACGCCATCGCGGTCGAGAAAGATCGTCGGCCGCGTCGGCTCGCTTTCCGCCTTCTGCATCGATTCTCTCAAATGCGTTACCCCGCTGTCTGGTACGTCAGCACGATCTCGCGGTCGCGCGAGAGGTCCGTTTGCACTTCCAAGCCGTCGCCGCTCACCGGCTTGCCGTCGAGCTGCAGCGAGAGCGGCTTCGCGCCTTCCGGCAGCGACAGGCTGAGCGAGAGCGGAATGTCGCCCGTCCCGGGCTGCTTCTGGATGAACAGGCTGTACCGGGCCGTCTTTCCGCCGAGGTCCGCCACTGCCGGTGTGACGTACTGGAACGCCACCTCCCGCTTCGCGTCTTTCGGCAGGCCGAAGAAGCGCCCGAAGACGCTCTTGCCGTCCTCCTGCGTCACTTCCTGCGCGCCGGCGCTTGTGCCGTCAACGGCGATGTCCACCAGCCGGCTCGACCCTTTCGTGAACAGGCGCAGGTAGCCGCCGTAGAGGCCTTGCAGCATCAGCCGGTAGACGAGCTGCGGGTCGCGGCCCTGCTCCCAGGCGGCGAGCTGATTCTGGTAGTCGAAAGTGACGGTGCTGTGCGCGTCGCCCAGCTCGTCCAGCGCGACCTGCACCTGCATCCGCTTGTCGATGGCGATGTTCAGCTTCGTGCTGTTCACGCTGGCCTCCACCGGCATCAGGTAGTCGCCGGGCGGGTCCTGGAGCGAGCCGTCCAGCCCCATGTCATGCGCCAGCGATTGGAGCTCCGGGTTGAACGAGTAGAAGAGCGCCGTTTTGCTGTCGCGCAGCTTCTGCATCGTGTCCAGCAGCGGACTCCACTGGGAGGACGGCAGGCTCATGAGGCGCTGCAGCATGTCCTCAGCGAGAAAGGCCGTGAAGGCCTTGCGGTCGCTGCCGGGCTCCAGCGGCGTTCGCGTGAGCGCTTCCGTCGTATCGAGCACGTTCGACGGGTCCACTGTGACTCCGTACTCGCTCACGTCAATGGGGCCGGTAATGTCCAGGAGTTGCTGCAGCGTTGTCACGTTGATGCCGATGACGCCGTCGACGGGACCGCCGCCGCCCTTCTCGTAGAAGACCTGCGCCTGTTGCGCGGCCGTCGGGAAGTCGGGCGACCAGTTGGCAAGGTCTAGACCCCAACTCCAGTCCTTGAGCAGGTAGTCCTTCAGCGGCGTCGGCGGCTCCACGTACTCGTGCGAGGTCGCCTGCCACCGCTCGTTGAAGGCGATGGCGTCGGAAAACGACATCTGCTGGACGTGGCCCTGATCCAGGGTCACAACGCCGAAGACAGAGATGAGGCCGCCTGTAGGCAGAAGCTCCGCGTTGTTTTGCGCCAGCACCAGGTAGGTGCGCGGGCCCTGGAAGCCGAGGAAGTCGGGGAGGAAGGCCGATGCCTGGTCATACGTTTTCACCAGGTTCGCGATCTCGCCGCTGTGCTCGTCGACCTGGCTGACGGCGTGCCCAAGCGGCGACACGAGGCCGCCGCCGTCGATGCTCTGACGGACGGCGAGCAAGGCGTCGAGCCCGGCGCTGACCTGTTGCATGTGCGGCCTCACCCTGTCGAGAAGAGTCATCGTCTTCTCGCTCGTATCCCCGGCGGGCATCTCCCGCACCGCCCTGTACTCTTCGGCAACGGCAACGCCGGCCAGGCCGATGTCGCTGGCATCCCTGCCCATGGCGAGCACGTCCTCAGCCGTCGAAGCCTGCCGGCCCAGCCACGGCACGTGCTCCGCGAGGCGAACCAGCGGGTCGTGGCGGAGAGCGCTCTGGCAGGAGGTGAACTCCGATTCCGCCGCCTCCAGGTGGCGCTTGGTCGTCGCCAGCTCGTCTTCGGTCGCGTCCAACCGCTGTTGTTGCAGCGTGTCCTGGGCCTGGAGCAACTGCTCCCTGGCGTTGGCCGCGTCCTGGTAGAGCGGGCGGTAGTGCCACCAGCCCAGGGCAGCCACGACTGCCAGCGTGAGGACTGCTCCGAGAACCAGCTTCAAACCGAGCCGTGGCTTCCTGAGTCTCACGTTCTCTCTATTCGATTTTGTGTACCCGCCCTGCGGGCAGCCAGGCTTGCCGGTCGCGCGCGTTGAGACGTTCGCGACCGGCGTCGCCTTCTTGTTACGAGCCGCGCTTTGTGGCGATCCGTATCGCCGAACCGGAAACGAACAGAAGCAGGCCGCCGGCAAGCAGGGTCAGGAGCAGGCCGGAAGGCGTCGTGTCGGCGGGACCGGTGCCGGTCGAAGGCACTGTGACGTTCGCGGGCGCTGCCGCGGGCGCTGCCGCCGGCGCCGCT
>Ga0187849_1004836_pt1 | contig 10977 bp, 8 predicted proteins | sample June2016WEW_4_10_2_FD_132412 | JGI IMG/M metagenome (GOLD analysis project Ga0187849, IMG submission 132412) | Peatland microbial communities from SPRUCE experiment site at the Marcell Experimental Forest, Minnesota, USA - June2016WEW_4_100 | ecosystem: Environmental > Terrestrial > Soil >... | reverse complement strand
TAATCGGATTCTTCTTGTCCAAGCACGCACCGCGATTTGGACGGCCAATGCCCGCCTGTAGTCCCAAAACGCTAGGTAAGCTCATGAACTATTCCTGGCCCGGGAATGTTCGCCAACTAGAAAATGTCGCAAAGAATATCGTGGCTTTAGGCGATGAGGAGTTGGCGCTAGGAGAGTTAGAAGCCCTTGGGTCAGACTCGCAGGCTCGCAGCGGACCCAGCGAGATATTTTCGCTAAAGCAGGCGGCTCGTGTGGCCGCGCGCCAGGCTGAACGGGAGTTGATCCTCAAGGCGTTGGACCGAACGCACTGGAATCGTAAGCGCGCTGCCAAAGAGCTCCAGGTTAGCTACAAGGCTTTGTTATACAAGCTCAAGCAGATCGGCATGGCGGAGTCCGAGGAATCACCGGCGCATGGGGGAGCGTAACCGTGAGGAATCGTCAAAGCATGGTTGGGGTCTTTCTACTGTGCCTCGCAGTTGGACCGCTACCAGCACAAGGCAGCCCCGAGAAGGCAGCTAAGGGGAGGCGGGACGCTACGGGGCTTCGGGAAAGCGCCTCGCAGGCTAATCCGCATGCAAACACCGATAATGGCAATTATATGATCGGCCCGCGAGACGTGCTTAATATCAGTGTTTGGAAAGAACCGGATCTATCTCGAAGCGTCCCTGTCCGCCCCGACGGGGAGATTTCCTTGCCGCTGCTCAATGACGTTCAGGCTTCTGGCCTAACGCCGATGCAGCTTGCAGCTGAGATTACCAAGAGGCTGCGAAAGTACGTGAGCGATCCGCAGGTTTCAGTCATCGTCGAGCAAGTCAACAGCCAGGTAGTTTACGTCGTGGGTGAGGTGATTCACCCGGGGCCGATGCCCATGCTCCCAAACATGACGGTGCTTCAGGTGATTTCTATTGCCGGGGGACTTGCGCAATATGCCAACCAGAAGCGCATCTATGTGTTGCGAGTTGAGAACGGGCAATCGAAGCAATACCCGTATAACTACAAACAAGCCCTTCGGGGGATCACGGGCAAAAACATCAGCTTGAGGCCCGGGGATACGATCGTTGTTCCTTAGGAGTGCACATTAATGGCGAGGGGTGCGTCGTTGATGACGACGGTAGGCTTATTGATGGTTTGCGCCAATGTGTCGTGGGCACAACAGGCGGATAGCCAGGCTGGCGCGACCGGTGCGGAGCCAGTCATAGGCCCGCTTACCGGCGCAGAGTTGTTCACCCCTGGCTTTGAGGGCCCTCAGGCCGGCAGCTATCTCTTGCCCTCCCTGGAGTGGACAATGTACGGCAACACGAACCCCAACGTTTCTGCCGGGCAGTCGACAATCGTCGCGATGGGTACCAGTATTGGGAGTCTCTCCCTGCAGAGGGTTGGGAAACACACCCAGTTAAACCTGGACTACGCGGGCGGCGCATTCTTCTATGTCAGTCCTCTTGCAGCCAGCGGCAAAACCGGTCCAGGGACGAGCGGGACCCTTCAAGAGCTCAGCTTCCTCCCCAGGTTTAGTTGGCGTCGTTGGAAGCTGCTCCTTGGCGATCAATCCACCTACCTGCCTGAGACTGCTAATGGTTACTATGGGTTTGGAGGCCTGACGAGCTTCGACTCAGGCCAAGGTAGCGGTTTCTACTCCTCTGCGTTTGCCGTGAATCCGACCCTTGCGCCGAGTCAAACGATTTTGACTGGACTTTCCCGCCGCCTCAGCAATATGGCGTTGGCAGAAATCGAATACAGCGTAGGGGAGCGGTCCGTAATCACCGCCACAGGGACCTATGGGACTCTGCATTTCCTGGATCCGGGTTATATTGACAACGGAATCTGGTCTTTCCTCATCGGCTACAACCATATGATGAGCCGCCGTACAGAGATTGGGATAACATGCGACCAGACTTCCTTTAGGTTTGGCTCGCTCAACCAGCAGCAACTCTATCGCAGTCTTATGCTCGATTACGGTATTCAGTTGGCGGGGAAGCTATCCCTTCAACTTTCCGGCGGGCTCGGTGCCAACCAGGTTACCGCTTCGCCAGTCGGCCCTGTCACGAAAGCTTTCTGGAGCACTTTCGTCTCTTTGCTATACCGTTCTGAGAAGGTCAACGCGCAGATAATCTACTCTCACTATCTCAGTGGTGGATCGGGCGTTCTTATAGGGGCGGAAACCAACGGGGCACAGCTGATGTTGAGCCGGCAATTGTCGCGAAAATTCAACGGCTCCCTGGACTTCGGTTACCAACATAATCAGCCGCTAAGCCAGGTAACCATTTTGCAACCTCAGACAAGATACGCATACTGGCAGGGAGGAGGTAGCCTAAACTACGAGATGGGGCGGTATACGAGTTTTTACATAAATTATAGCTTGCAACGGGAGGTTACAAATGCGCCGGTGTGTTTCACCAGCAACTGTGGAACGGTTTTCCTCCGGCAAATCGCGGGTATGGGCCTTAACTTGCACGCGCGTCCGATCAAAATTCGTTAGGTCAAGCCGTCTCATTACCGGTGCAAAGCGGGGAGGAGTTTAGATGTTGGGACAGCGAGAATTAGCCCTAGATGATTACATCGCAATTCTGCGCCGCCGATGGTGGACGATCTTTATCTTGGCTGTTCTTGGGCCACTGATTGTCTATGGGGTCTCGTTGAAAATGCGCAACCGCTATACCTCCAAAGCTCTGGTATTAGCCGACCAGCAGAGGATTTCCGATAGCTACGTTAGGCCTGTGGTCACGGAAGGCCTGGTCGAACGTCTCACGGTGATGCAGGAGCAAATCTTGAGCCGCAGTCGCCTTGAGCCGCTAATCAAACAATTTGGCCTTTATAAAGATCAGGTGGGTCAGGAAACTGCGGAGGGTTTAGTGGGTCTTATGCGGGCAGACATTACCGTGGTTCCCGTGCGATCCGTGGACCAGTCAAAAGAGGTGGATCTCCCCGGCTTTTATATTAACTTCACTGCCGACAGCCCCAGGCTGGCCCAACAAGTATGCTCAGTGATTACATCCATGTTTATTGAGGAGGACCTGCACTTCCGCGAGCGGACGGCCCAGGGCACAACCAGTTTCCTTGAGTCCCAACTGGCCGATGCCAAGAGGAAACTGGACGAGCAGGATGCTAAACTTGCAGGATTTAAACGAAATAACATGGGCGACCTCCCAGATGAAACGCAGACGAATCTGAACTTGCTCACCTCGCTGAACACTCAACTCGAAGTGGCGACGCAGGCCCTCAACCGGCAGCAGCAGGACTCGGCCTACACCGAGTCAATGCTGGCACAACAGCTTGCCGCCTGGCGGGGATCGAAGGAACCAAACATTCCTCATCCGCAAACCGTCGACCAGGAGCTGAGCGCGCTGGAGAACCAGCTTCTGGTTGACGAGTCCAAATACACCAGCGACCATCCGGATATCATCAAGCTGAAAGCCGAAATTAATCAGCTCAAAGCAAAAGCTCATGAGGGAACGGCTGACAAAGAGAAGATCGAGGATATGATGCAGAAACCTTCTCCTGCGGAACCGCCCGAAATCCAGCAGCTCCGCAGTCAGCTTCACGGCTACGACCTAGCCATTCAAGGTTACACTCGTGATCAAAAACGGCTACAGCAGCAAATTCAACTCTACCAGTCACGTCTTAAGTTGAGTCCCATCATCGAACAGGAGTACAAACAGCTAACTCGCGACCACGAAACCGCGCTCGATTTTTATAACGACCTTCTGAGAAAGAAAAACCAATCCGAGATGAGTACCGACTTGGAACGCCAACAGCAGGGGGAGCAATTCCGTATTTTGGATCCAGCGAGCCTTCCAGAGAAGCCTACGACCCCCAACAGGCCAATGTTAGCCGCGGAGGGTTTGGCAGGCGGAATCGCGCTAGGTTTACTGTTGGCTCTTGGACTCGAGATGCGTGACAAGGCGCTTCGCACTGAGCGCGACATCGAGTTTTATCTTGGGGTGCCGACCCTCGCTGTTTTGCCCAAGATCCGAGATATGAAAATTAAGAAACGACGGCAAGGAAAGAGCAAGACAGAAGAGTTGCAGGCGGAACCCCTTACGGGAACTTAGGAAGCAGCAATATGTTTGAGAATTTCTTTGGACTCCGGGAAGACCCGTTCAGCGTCAACCCCGATCCTCGTTATTTGTTTCAGACGAAGAACACGCAAGAGGCGCTTGCCTGCCTGACTTACGCCGTCCAGCGCCGAAAAGGTTTCGTCCTGCTCACCGGAGAGGTCGGGACTGGAAAGACCACTCTGCTCAACAAGCTTCTTGACTGGTTGCATGGAGAGCAACTGGCCACGGCGTTTATTTTCAATCCCCGGTTGGACGCAAACCAGTTCCTGGAGTTTGCAATGGCAGATTTCGGGATCGACACCGATTCACAAACGAAGAGCCAGGTATTGCTTCGTCTTAACCAATGGTTGCTGGAGCGCTACCGCGTGGGCGAAACAGCGGTGCTGATTGTGGACGAGGCTCAGAACCTTTCCTTGGAGGTACTGGAAGAAATTCGGCTGCTGACGAACCTGGAGACGTCCACCGAAAAGTTGCTACAGATTGTGCTCTCCGGACAACCGGAACTCGAACATATGCTCAAACAGCCGCAGCTCCGCCAGCTTTTGCAGCGCATCGTGCTTCGTTGCAAGACCTACCCCCTGACGCTGGAGCAGACGCGAGGTTACATTGCGGAGAGGCTGCACATTGCGGGCGCCAACAACGAGCCGATTTTCACTCCGGAAGCGATAGAACTGGTCTACCGGTACTCGCAAGGAATTCCGAGACTGATCAATTTACTGTGTGAGCATGCGCTCATCACCTCCTTCGCCGAAACCCAGAAGTCGATTTCTGCGAGCACGATCGCAGCGGTGGCCCACGAGTTTGAACTGGATACGGTGCGGCCTGTCGAAAGGCTGGGATCCGGTGACAAGAATGTGCATGCTCCGGCAGGGGAACCCGTGCCGGAGAGGTGAACCCCAACGAATCGGCCGCGCAAGTCCGAGTAGATGGTAAGAGTTGCAGAGGAAAGGATCTGATGAGTCGAATTCACGATGCCCTCAAGAAGGCCGAACAGGAAAAGGCTGCGGGTCACCTTTCTGGAGGCGCAGCAAGCCCCGGTAAGGCTGGCCCGCCGGGTTGGCTTCAACCGGAAGGTCTGTCAGCGCGTGACGGTGGGGGTCTCCGGAAACCCTCACGTTCCGTAAGGGAAGACCCGGTCAGAGCAACCCTACTCAAGGCCCTCGATGAGCGCTGCCGGCGAAGCTCGTGGATGCCTCAGACATGCATGACATTGTTTGTCCATGGGAAAAAACATTCACCGGGCGCCGAGGAGTTTCGCAGTTTGCGTTCGCAGCTTTACCTAGTACGCGTACAACAACCAGTACGCAAGCTTCTTATCACCAGCCCCTTGCCCGAGGAGGGAAAGAGTTTTACCGCGGTGAATCTGTCTTTCGTGATGGCCCAGCAGCCTGACTGCCGCGTATTGTTAATCGACGCGGACCTGCGCATGGCGGAATTACACCAAATTCTCGGTGCTCCACCTACTCCCGGACTGTCCGATTACCTAGCGGGAGGAGTTGACGAATTCTCGGTCGTCCAACGAGGTCCGGTTCCCAATTTATACCTCATCCCGAGCGGCAAAACTGTTTCGAACCCCAGCGAACTGATCGGGAATGGGCGATTCAAACTACTTCTGGACCGGCTCGCCCCTGTTTTCGATTGGGTTATTTTGGATTCGCCTCCCGTGATTCCAGTTTCAGACGCCAAGTTGCTGGCCGGCCTGTGCGATGGGACGTTGATGGTGGTCAAGGCGGGCAAGACGCCGTTCGATCTGGCACAGAAGGCTTGCCAGGAATTTCGCGATAAGGGACTGCTCGGCGTGGTGCTCAATCAAGTGCGCGTCGATTCGAAGTATGGTTATTATTACGGGCAAAGTGAGCGAAAATCAAAGAAGTAACACGCCGTGGGGGTAACGAGCTGTGGTACGTTTATTCAACATCTATTGCCCAAAGCGATTGCTGGTCCTCATATTGGGGGAGTCGCTGATTGTCTGTAGCTCCTTTGTTCTGGCGGCAGTGCTGCGATTGGGGAGCAGCTCCCTACTTGCGCTCACGTATGAACAGGGCTTTTATAAGATCCTAGGAATTACAGCATTGGTATTGATATTCCTCAATTTTTTTGACCTCTATGATTTAAGTCGCGTGCCATCCGGTGGCGACTCGTACAAACGTCTCCTCGTCGTCATGGGCTTATTGTCTTGCTTCCTGGCTGGGCTTGGGTATTTGTTTCCGGGCTTCATGCTCCGTAAGGATTCCTTCCTTTTCGGTCTTCTCATCCTGACCGTCGGCCTGTTGGGGTGGCGATCCTGCTACGCCTGGCTGATTCGCCAGCCCTACTTGCGCGAGCGAGTGTGTGTGCTGGGTACAGGGTATTTGGCCAACTGCTTAGTGGAGAATCTGCGCTCGCGCCCGGAGCTCGGTATGGACATGGTGGGATGGTTGGGAGCAATCGATAACGGTTCAATGAGCCGTGAGAACCTCGAAAGTAGTATCCTGGACCGGGTCCGAGGGAGCAAAATCGATCGCGTGATAATAGCCTTGGGTGATCGACGTGGTGTAATGCCCACCCGCGCGTTGCTTGGCCTCCGACTAAGCGGCGTCAAGGTCGATGACGCCACCTCGATCCTCGAGAGAATATCGGGTAAGATTGAGGTTGACGGACTTTATCCCAGTTGGCTTATCTTCTCCGATGGCTTCCGATTGAACCCCACCAATGTCGCTGGGCGGCGCGCGTTTTCCGTGATTGCCTCGATCGTCTGCTTGCTAGTACTTCTGCCCATAATGCCCCTGATTGCCCTATTGATTAAACTCAGTTCTCCGGGACCGGTGATTTACCGACAGAGACGGATCGGTCGGGATGGCCGCGTCTTTACCTGTTACAAGTTCCGCACCATGCAGGAGGATGCCGAGGCCTCGGGCGCGATGTGGGCCGACGAGGACGACCCCCGTGTTACTACCGTAGGGCGAGCGTTGCGCAGAATGCGCTTGGACGAGATCCCCCAGCTCTGGAATGTGTTACGGGGAGATATGGCCCTCGTAGGACCGCGACCAGAGCGGATAGAGTTTGTGGAGTGGCTTGGCACAAACATCCCGTACTACTATGTGCGTCATGTCATTTGCCCCGGTATTACGGGCTGGGCCCAGGTCTGCTACCGCTACGGCGCATCTCTCGAAGATTCAAAGGAAAAGCTGAAGTATGACCTTTATTACATCAAGAATATGTCTCTATTTCTTGACCTGGCCATTATCTTGAGATCCATTAAGATCGTCGTGTTGGGACGGGGGGCTCGATGAAATGGGTATTCTGGCTCTCATTCCTGTTCACCCTCTATACCTATGGGGGCTACCCCGCATGGCTCTACCTTCGTACCCGTTGGAAGCCGCTCCGCATACGCTGCGCCCCGATTCTTCCTTCTGTGTCTTTTGTGGTGGCGGTCTACAACGAGGCACAGGCCCTCCCCCGCAAGCTGCGCAACCTGAGCGAGCTCGACTACCCCGCGGACCACTGTGAAATCGTGGTCGTCTCCGACGGGTCAACGGACGCCACAAATGAGATTCTTACGGGCTGGCCGAATGGACGGCTGCGGACGGTTGCATCTCCGCATCACGAGGGCAAGGCATCAGCGCTCAACCGCGGTATCGGCGCGGCTCAGGGCGAAATCGTTGTCTTCACGGATGCCCGGCAAGACATCCGACGGGACGCCATCCGGCATTTGGTATCCAACTTTGCCGATCCCTCAGTAGGCTGTGTTAGCGGCGAACTGATGTTGAAAGATCCCGGTCACGGCGTTACCGGGAAGGGAGTGGGCATTTACTGGTCGCTTGAGAAGAAGATGCGCGAATGGGAAGGTGCCTCCAGTTCGATGGTTGGGGCTACGGGAGCCCTCTACGCGGTGCGCAGAGAGCTGCTGGTTTCCCTCCCCCCTGCGACCCTGCTGGATGATGTGTACCTGCCGCTCCACGTGGCCCGACAGGGGAAACGGGTTATCTTCGAGCCTCGAGCCCGGGCCTTCGACAATGTTGTGGGAACCGAAAAGGAATTCCGACGCAAGGTACGAACCCTGACCGGCAACTACCAATTGCTGCACCTTGCGCCTTGGCTTTTGAGTCGAGAGAATCCGATCAAGTTTGAATTCGTGAGTCACAAGCTCTTTCGTCTTTGGGTTCCTTTCGCCCTGCTGGCGCTCCTGGTAAGCTCGCTGTGCCTGCGGGGTGCGTTTTATCAGGTCATGCTTGTTCTTCAGTGCATTTTCTACGGCATGGGGGGGGTAGCTCTGCTTCGCCTGAGGCTTGGATTCTTCCGCCGGTTGACAGAGGTTCCGCTGGCCTTTGTGGTTTTGAACACCGCCGCGGTCATAGCACTGGTTTATTTCCTCAAAGACAAAAAGGAAATATGGGTAAGATGACCTCTGGCGCACTACCCGCAAGGCCCGGCTCGAGTGGGCGATGGATCCATCCTAGCCCGACGGTTCCAGCAGCCGCTAATGCCGGATCTGTTGCGACGGGGGTGCGACGCCGTCCCGAAGCCATGAGGGCCGCTTACGCAGGTTTGCTCACCTTCATTGTCGTTTACTTCCTGACGCCTTCCAATTGGGTTCCGGGTTTGGGTGAATTCCCTGTGGAAAAAGTCACAGGTGGTCTGGCGTTGGCGGCATTTGCGTTGGGTGCGATAGGACACGGAGGCCTCCGCCTCCGCTTACCAAGGGAAGTTGTCTATCTGATCGTGCTGTTTTGCCAGTTCTGCGGCGCAGTGGTTTTTTCTCCGGTCTGGCGGGGTGGGGCTTTTCAAATCGTGGTGTTGGACTTCTCCAAGGTCGTCGTGATGACCATCGTGCTCGTGGTAACGGTAACCACATGGTCGAGGTTTCGGAACCTGATGATGGTGCAAGTGATGTGCATTGGCACGATAACTTTGATTTCGCTCCAGAAGTCCGACCGCCTTGATGGACGACTGATTGGATCTTTGAGTGGTATTTATGACAATCCGAACGACTTGGCGCTGGTTATAGACTTAGTGGTGCCATTCGTCATAGCCTTCCTTATCGGGACGCGAAGCATCCTGAAGAAAACTCTCTGCTCTTTGCTGTTATGCGCGATGGCTTACGCTGTGCTCCTGACTTCTTCGCGCGGGGGTCTTCTCGCGCTCCTGCTTGCCGTGGGGGTATCCTTGTGGGAATTTGGGGTCAAGGGCCCACGGAAGGCTTTGCTCGTTTTCGCAGGGCTTGGGATGGTTGCCCTTTTGTTGGCTAGTCTCACGACGAGAGTGGGCGAACGCCTGAGGTCAATTTCGAGTCCTTCCGGGGATCAGTCCGCTTATGAGTCAGCGCAGAATAGGCAGGCGATTTTTTGGCGCAGCTTGTCTGTAACGGCTGAACACCCTTTGTTTGGGGTCGGTTCGGGAAATTTCCCAGTGCTCTCTGGAAGCTGGCATGTGGCCCACAATTCTTTCACGGAGCTCAGTGCCGAGGGTGGCATTCTTGCCCTTGTCTTGTTCTTGCTCATGGTCGGGCGCTCATTTCGAAACCTCCGTTACGCCAGGCTCTCCTCCTCCAACCGACCTGAGGTGCTCATCTGGGCTGGAGCATTAAGAGCCAGTCTCGCCGCTTTCATTTTAGGAGCATGTTTTGGAAGTTATGAATACCAGTTTCTTCCCTACTTCTTGATGGCATATACGAGCGTACTTTACCGAATATCGGGAGCACACGACGCAAGCCAGTCCTTCTCTCTGCCGGAATTTCGCAGGGACAAGGGTGTGAGCGAGATCCGCGCGGAACGCCAGAAGAACCGTTTTGCGTTGCCCAAGCTCTGATTTGAGAGTTTTCGCTTGTAGCATTTCGGGGAGTGTGTAAGAGGGGCGTGACGGCGCTTGACGAGATCATTGCAAATTGAAGTTTCGTATTGGCCTTGACCGGCGCCGAAATCCCTCCTTAGCACATTCGTGGCTTGAGGTGGAACGAGGATGCCAGAACTCGAACGGCTCGGAAAGATGTGGCATAACCTTCGCTGGCTGCCATCTTTCCTTTGGCAGTCTCTCAGTCGAGGGTCGAATCATGCCAGCTCGGTCCACCTGATCATTGGGATCGCCGACCACTTTGAGCCTTCAATTCTCCCTGGCATACCTGGAGCTTCGGCGGATCAGCATGAACAGGAACGACGAGTTGAACACTGGTGTCAGGAATACCCTAGGCTGGCGGATGAGTGGCGTGACAGTGATGGGCATCCATTTCGCCACACCTATTTTTATCCGGCGGAACAATACAACAAGACTTTGATCGAACGATTGGCTGATCATTGCCGTTCCGGATGGGGTGAAATCGAAATCCATTTGCACCACGGAGTCACTGCGCCAGACACCCCTGAAAATACACATCGGACACTTGTCGAATTCAGGGACATTTTGGTTCGCCAGGGGTGTCTTTCTCGTATGGACGCCCATGAATTGCCAAGGTATGCATTCGTCCACGGAAACTGGGCACTGGCAAATTCAGACCATGGACGTTGTTGCGGAGTGGACGAGGAAATGCGGATCCTGGCCGAAACAGGATGCTTTGCCGACTTGACGCTGCCATCGGCCCCTCACCCGGCCCAAGTTACTAAAATCAATTCCCTGTATGAGTGTTCGGGCCCTCTCGATCGGCGGGCTCCTCATCGCCACGGCAGGGATCTGCGCCGTGGCCGCCCACCAGCGAGGCTCCCGCTGATAATCCAGGGTCCGTTGACGTTGAACTTCTCAAGAAAGGGAAAGGCCCGGTTTTTCCCTCGAATCGAGAATGGCGAGATAACTAGTGTAAACCCACCCACGCGGAGTCGACTGAACCTCTGGCGGAAGGCACAGATCACCGTTATGGGTCGGCCGGACTGGCTCTTTATCAAGCTCCACTGTCACGGGATGGATCCCAGAGATCGCGATTGCCTGCTTGGAGAACCTATGCGCCGGTTCCTTT
>Ga0187849_1004831_pt1 | contig 10982 bp, 8 predicted proteins | sample June2016WEW_4_10_2_FD_132412 | JGI IMG/M metagenome (GOLD analysis project Ga0187849, IMG submission 132412) | Peatland microbial communities from SPRUCE experiment site at the Marcell Experimental Forest, Minnesota, USA - June2016WEW_4_100 | ecosystem: Environmental > Terrestrial > Soil >... | reverse complement strand
GGTATCTGGACTGCGTCGCAGAGAGTGGCGATGCAGCGATCCTGTATGTGGCCGATCTGCGCTGGGACGCACTCACAGTCCATTATGGAAGCTTGCTCACGGTCCTCGGCGGCATGATTGGTTTTACCTCTTCCCTGCGCGGTGGTGCGGCCCCCGAGGTTCAGGACAGGAAGATAGAAGTCAGCCTGCCTCACCTTGACGTCGAAGGCACGTGGCACGCGTTGAGATCGCCCATCCAAAGAACAGTCTTTGAAAGTGAGCACGGTTCGGTCGAGTGGCGATGTTTGCAGCCGATGTCTCAGGCCGAGCTGCTTTTTCGAGGAACAGCCAGGCTTACAGGACGCGGGTACGCGGAATGCTTGACCCTTTCCATTCTTCCGTGGAAATTGCCTATGAACGAGCTGCACTGGGGGCGATTTCTTTCCGAACAAGATGCTCTTGTCTGGATTGATTGGCGGGGTCCGCACCGACAACGCGTCGTCTTCCACAACGGCGGGGAATGTCAGGTCAAGTCCGTCACAGAGTCGGAAATCGTGTTTGCCAATTCAGACACGCGGCTGGAACTCGATCGTGGACTGGTTCTGCGTCAGGGTCGGCTGGGGGATACCGTATTTACCGGCATCTCTCGCCTTGCCCGGTTGCTTCCCCGAAGCATGCTGTCAGTGAATGAATGCAAGTGGCGAAGCCGAGGAGTGATGCACTCCTCGGGCGGCGAGAGTTCGGGTTATGCGATCCACGAGGTCGTGAAGTGGACAGACTGAGAAATCTTGCCGTGGCGAAGCTGCTCTACGGTTTCCTTTTCGTGGGCCTCCTGCCACTTCTGCTAGTGACCTGGGCGGCCAAAACGACGGATGTTGTCGCGTTGCCGATAGTGCACTCTTTGTCTTGGGGACTGGTTGCGGCCGGAGTTGGGCTGTTGTTGATGGCTATGGGAACAACGGCGCTGTGGCGGCTTGGCGGCGGCCTGCCCATGAATGCATTTCCGCCTCCGCGTTACGTTTCCGGCGGAATCTACCACGTGTTATCCCATCCGATCTATGTAGGGTTTGCGTTCGTGTGCGTGGGCGTCGCGATCGCCGTGGGGTCGGCCAGCGGATTATGGCTTGTGTCGACGACCGTGATCCTCGCCAGTGCGGCGCTGGTTCTCGGATATGAACTCCCCGACATGCGAGTACGTTTCGGCGCTGCATTTCCAGAACAACGTCTGCTGCCGCCGGATGATGGATCTCAGCCGACCCCTCTGGAACGGGCTCGTTGCTACCTGACGGTGCTGTTGCCTTGGTTCGTTCTTTATGAGGCTTTGATCGCGCTTGGAGTTCCGGTGGACGCGAAGGTAGCCTATCTCCCTTTCGAATCGCGTCTGCGCGTGTGGCCATGGACTGAAACTCTTTATGGCAGCGTCTACGTGATAGTGGTGATGGCGCCGCTGATGGCACGGACGCGGCACGCTCTTCGCTGGTTCTCAAGTCGAGCCTTGCTCTCGATGGTGATCGTCTTCCCCCTATACCTTACAGTGCCGCTGATTGCTCCGCCGCGCCCGTTCGTCTCGAACGGAGCATTGGGCACTCTGTTGAATTTCGAGCGGTCCCACGACAGTGCCGCAGCGGCGTTCCCGTCCTACCACGTCATATGGGCCTTCCTGGCTGCCGAGATCATGGGCCGAGAGCTTTGGCAGAGGCGGGTGTGGCAGCTCTGGGCAGTTTTGGTTGGGGTGAGCTGCGTGACCACGGGAATGCACGCCCTGATGGATGTTCTCGCCGGTTTTCTCGTCGTCTGGGCAGTCGTGCGGATGGAGCGGGTCTGGTCGTTCCTACGCAATTCATCGGAGGCCATTGCGAACTCCTGGCGGGAGTGGCGAATAGGACCAGTGCGGGTCATAAACCACGGAGCCTGGGCAGCTGCCGGAGTATTCCTCGGAATCTGGATTCTTGACACGCTGCTGGGACCAGGCAAGAGCGTGATCCCACTCGCCATTTTCCTGGGGGGAACAATCGGAGCCGCACTCTGGGCACAATTCATTGAGGGTTCGCCAGCTCTGTTGCGGCCATTAGGATTCTATGGAGGGGTGATCGGTACTTCGATTGGTGGAGTGGCCGCCGCGTGGTTGTCTGGCGCCAGTGTCTGGCAGGTGCTGAGCGCGTTGGTTGTCGCTGGTCCGTGGATTCAAGGGATTGGCCGGCTGCGCTGCTTGGTTCAGGGATGCTGCCATGGGCGGCCAGCGAGCGAGCACTTGGGCATCCGCTATGAGCATCCTCGTTCTCGGGTTTGCCAGATAGCGTCGCTAGGGGGCATTCCGATTCACCCCACGCCGTTGTACTCGCTGCTCTGGAACGTCGCCATCGCTCTAGTCGTGACGAGGCTGTATTTCCTGCACACGACGGCAGCGATGGTTGGCGGGGTCTACCTGATCCTCTCCGGTATTGGAAGATTTGTGGAAGAGGCTTACCGGGGAGAGCCTCAAACGCCGATATTTTGGGGTCTGCGGCTGTACCAGTGGATCGCCATTGTCACCGTGTTTCTGGGTGCGGTGATCACAACTTTGGTGAGAACGCCCATCACCTCCGAACCGGTCATCCACCTTTTTTCGGTCTTTGTTGCATTGGCCTGCGGAATTGCCGCGTGGTTCGTCAGTGGTGTCGACTTTCCCGAGTCGAGTCGCAGATTTGCGCGGCTGAGTTAAAGCCTCTCAAATCGAATGTCCTGCACACACCGCTCAGGACCTCCTCCGAGATCAGAACCTAGAAGCCGGGAGGCATAAGCCAAAAGACCGCGGCCAGAAAGCCAATGGTCTTGTTACCTCCGTCATCTCGTGCGCGGGGGCGGTTCGGGTCATGATAGGGACTGTAGCTGGAGCCCTGCCTGCATGAATATTGACGACTTGCTCCGCATCGCCATGGAGCGCCGCGCCTCCGACTTGCACTTGAAAGTCGGGAACTACCCTCACCTGCGCGTTGATGGCGATCTGGTGCCGCTGACCGATCTGGCGCGTGTGTCCGCCGAAGACATGTTGAACATGGCGTTCAGCATGATGTCGGCGCGGCAAAAGCAAAAATTCAAAGAGACCACGGAAATCGATATGGCGTACGGTGTCGCGGGCCTGGGACGCTTCCGTGTGAACGTGTTTCAGCAGCGCGGCAACGTGGGGTTGGTGCTGCGCGTGATTCCGACGAAGATCCGGGCGCTCGACGAACTGTTTTTGCCGAAGGTGGTGGAGCAGATCTGCGATATGCCGCGCGGTCTGGTGCTGGTGACGGGGGTGACGGGATCGGGCAAATCGACGACGCTGGCCGCCATGGTGGACCGCATCAACTCGACTCGCGCCGAGCACATTATCACGATCGAAGACCCCATCGAGTTTCTGCACCGCGACAAAAAAGGTTATGTAAACCAGCGCGAGGTGGAAGTGGATACGCCATCGTTCTCGGCGGCGTTGCGCGCTTCACTGCGTCAGGATCCGGACGTGATCCTGGTGGGCGAAATGCGCGATCTAGAAACGATCGCGACGGCGCTCCACGCGGCCGAAACCGGCCACATGGTTTTCTCCACGCTACACACGCTGGATGCGGTGGAAAGCATCAACCGCATCATCGCGATTTTTCCGCCGCCGGAGCAGAAACAGATCCGGCTGCAGTTGGCCGCGGTGTTGCGCGCCATTATCAGCCAGCGCCTGGTGCGCCGGTCGGACGCCGAGGGCCGAGTGCCCGCGGTCGAAGTGATGGTGACGACGGCCTACATTCGGGAATGCATTCTGGTGCCCGAGAAGACGCGCGCCATCCGCGACGCGATTTCCGCCGGCACGTCGCAGTACGGCATGCAGACCTTCGACCAGTCGCTCTGGGATTTGTTCCAGGCGGGGCTGGTGAATTACGAGACTGCTCTCGACAGCGCGTCGAATGCGGATGAGTTCAAGCTGCGGATGCAGGGGATTGCGTCCACGTCGGATCTCTCGCGGCAGTCGATGCAGTCGGCGGGTTTTGGACGCTGAAGATTGGGGCGGAGAATGAGTTTGTCCTGCTGAACGCTGTTGCTTGTAAACTTTGTTCCTCCTGAAACTTGGGCGCGCTTCGGCGCGCCCGTTTTTTTGTGCGGCAGTGAAGGTTCAAAGCGCCTTCGACATGCGGACGAGGTGGACGGGAATCTTGGTAACTTGATCTGCCGGGAAGGGTAATGTGCCGTTCTCAATATATCCAAATTGCCGGTAGTAAGCGGGCAATTCCTGGCGCACATTTACGAAGGTGAGATCCATGAAGCGGCATCCGGCGGAGCGGCAGCGCTGTTCGGCGGCGACGATGAGGCGAGTCCCGATTCCCGAGAGCTGCCGTTGCGGATCGACCGCCAGTAACCCGAAGTAACCTCGTTCGCCGCGCAGTTCGGTGTAGACGCAACCGGCCAGCACTCCGTCTTCGAACAGCATAAGGAACTTTCCTTTCTGAAGAAGGGCGCGAACTTTCTCGGGATCTGTGCGATCGGCGTCAATGAAGAAACGCTCGGAGCGAAAGGCAGCGTTCACCAGGCGCGCGATTGCGGGCGCATCGGCGGGTTCGGCGGTACGCATCTGCGGAGGATTCGGCAACGGGTGGATTTTACGTTAGGAGCGGCGGTTGTGGGAATGGGCAGAATTGGGGCGAAGGTCAACTCCGGGCGAGGCCGAGCTGTGCTTGGCTTGGACCCTTTGGCTTCCCCTCGGTTTCGCTCGGGGCTTCGGCAAAACAGGGCAGGCTCACGAGGGCGCCCGTCTCCAAACGGGATTAGTTGGGCTTGCGGAACTTACTGTCGGCGAGATAGCGGAGCATGATAGCGTCGGTGGCGTTCTGAAACTGCTGCTCCATTTCGGGGGGGCGCACGGGGGCGTCCTGGCGCAGGGTCTGACGGAATTTCTCACCCATTTCGGAATCGCTGGTGACCACCTGCATGTAGAACCAGAGGAAATGACGCATCTGGTCGAGAGCGGACTTGAGCACCTGGATGGATTCCATTTCCGACTGGTCGGCGAGGGCTTCCATGAGTTCGGGGTCAGTGGGGGCCTGCATGGCGGCGCAGTTGAGTTCGCGCTGGATCACGCGCAGGTCGTCGGTAACACGCAAAATACGGAGATGAATCTCTTCCATGCTTTCCCGGTGCTCGCGATCCATAAGGTCCTTTCCGTTCCGATCAAGCGTGCCTGATTAGTGCGTTTTAACCAAGATCGCATCTCGGAGCAGGAAGGGAAAGGTTCCCCGTGTGCATGAGCTTCGGTAATTGAAGTTACCTTAGGTCGAAAGCCGCATGGGACGGGCGATGACGGCGGGGGTGGCCTTTGCTGAATTGGCTGTGGGCGCGGTGGGCGGGAGTTGCGGAGTAAGTCGTTTGTAAGTTCGGCGCTTGCAGGAACATGGTGCACGCGTCGAGACCTCGCCTTAGGGGGTCGCTTTTTGCGAGGCTGCCGTGCGACACTCTTTGGAGCGGCTTCAGGAAGCGAAATTCATGCGCATTGTCATCGCGGGCGGGGGGACGGGCGGGCACGTTATTCCGGCGCTGGCCATCGCTCAACAGCTTAAGAAGCAATTTGGAGCCGAGGTTCTTTTTATCGGGACGGCTCGCGGGATTGAGACGCGGCTGGTGCCGCAGGCGGGGTTTCCTCTGGAACTGATTCAGGTCGGGGCGCTGAAAAATGTCAGCCTGATGACGCGGGCGAAGACGATGTTTGATTTGCCGCGCGCGATTGCGGCTTCTTCGCGGATGCTCTCGGAGTTCGATCCCGAAGTAGTGATTGGGGTGGGGGGCTATGCCTCGGGGCCGGCGATGGTGGCCGCGATTCGCCGCCGTCTCCCGACGCTTGCCTTCGAACCGAACGTTGTGCCGGGATTTGCCAATCGAATGATCGCGCGCTGGGTTTCCGCGGCGGCGGTGCACTTTGAAGAGACTTGCAAGTATTTTCCCAACTGCCGGGTGACGGGCGTTCCGGTGCGCTCGGCCTTTTTTACTATTCCCGCGAAGACTGTGGGCACGCCCACGCTGCTGGTTTTTGGAGGCAGTCAGGGCGCGCGCGCCATCAATCAAGCGATGATCGAGTCGCTGGCGGGATTGCGCGAGAGGATTCCGGGGATACACATCATTCATCAGACCGGGCAGCGCGACTATGACCATGTGCTGGCCGCTTATCGGCAGTCGGGAATCTCGGGCGAAGTCCACAAGTTTATTGACGATATGCCGGGCACGTTCGGGCGCGCGGATTTGCTGGTCTGCCGTTCGGGCGCGAGCACGGTTGGGGAGATCACCGCGGCGGGCAAGCCGGCGATTTTTGTGCCGTTTCCGGCCGCTGCCGATGACCATCAGAACGTGAACGCGCGGGCGCTGGAACGAGCGGGCGCGGCGGTTGTGGTCGAAGAAGGCAATCTGGGCGCGGCTTATCTTGTGGACACGATTGCGGCGCTGATTGGCGATGTCGGGCGGCTGCAGAACATGTCGGCGGCGGCGAAATCGCTGGCGCATCCAAAAGCAGTCGAAGAAATCGCGGAGATGGTGGTGCGGCTGGCTGGCGGTGAGTAGGACCATTTCACCGCAGAGGACGCCGAGAGCGCAGAGTGAAGGCTGAACCGTCGTTTCCCTGAATTTCTCTGCGCCCTCTGCGTCCTCTGCCGTCAAATGGTCTATCATCAGCGTTCAGCGTTCATCCAGGGATTAAGTTTTCATGTTTGCCAAGATTCAGCGCATTCATTTCGTGGGTATCGGCGGCATCGGCATGAGCGGCATCGCCGAGGTGTTGCTGAATCTCGGCTACCGGATTTCCGGCTCCGACCTGAAAAATTCGGCGGTCACCGAGCGGCTTGCCGCGCTGGGCGCGTCCATTTTTGAAGGACACGCTGCCGCCAATATCGTGGGCGCGGATGTTGTTGTTACCAGTTCCGCGATCTCGGTCGATAACCCCGAAGTTGCCGAAGCTCGGCGGTTGCATGTTCCGGTGATTCAGCGCGCCGAGATGCTGGCCGAACTGATGCGGCTGAAGTACGGGATCGCGATTGCCGGCATGCATGGGAAGACCACCACGACGTCGATGGTCGCGGCCGTGCTGGCCGCTGGCGGCCTCGATCCGACGGTCGTGGTCGGAGGGCGCGTGGACGCAATGGGCTCGAACGCGCGGCTCGGTAAGTCGCAATACTTGGTTGCGGAGGCGGACGAAAGCGACCGATCGTTCCTGAAGCTGTCGCCGATTCTCTCGGTGGTTACGAACATTGATCGCGAGCACATGGACTGCTACCGCGACATGCACGACGTTCGCCGGACGTTTCTCGAATTCATGGAGCGCGTGCCGTTTTACGGTATGGTCGTCGGCTGTAATGACGACGTGGTGCTGCGGCGCTTGCTGCCGCGCGTGCATCGGCGGGTGACGACGTACGGAACCAGCAAGGGGTCGGATTTTCTGATCCGAATGGGGGCGTTGATTGGGTCGTCTCCGGCGACTGGAGAGCACAGCCCGCTCATCCGCTTTCAGGTGACTTATAAGGAGAAAGATCTCGGCGAGTTTACGCTGCACGTGCCGGGCACGCACAACGTGCTGAACGCGACGGCGGCTATTGCGGTGGGCACCGCGCTCGACATTCCGGCGGAGCGGATTCGTTCCGCGCTCGACGACTTTCGCGGCGTGGACCGGCGCTTCCAGTTCAAGGGCAAAGCGGCGGGCGTGAGCGTGATTGACGATTACGGACACCATCCGACGGAAATCCGCGCCACGCTCGCCGCCGCTCGCCAGTGCGGATTTCGCCGCGTGCATGTGATCTTTCAGCCGCACCGCTTCACTCGCACGCGCGATCTGATGGATGAGTTCACCACCGCCTTCGCCGATGCCGACACGCTTTGCTTGCTCGACATTTATCCGGCCAGCGAAAAGCCCATCGAAGGCATCACGGCGAAGGCGCTCGCCAGCCGCATTGCCGGAGCAGGAAAGCGGAGCGTCGCCTATGCTCCCTCTTTTTTCGACGCTGTCGCCACGGTCGCCGCGCTCGCCGAACCGGGCGATATGGTGCTGACTCTGGGCGCGGGCAGCGTCTCGCAACTGGGTGCGATGATTCTGGAGAAGCTGGAGACGAAGAGCTACGAGCCCCGAGCTACGAGCTAAGACACGAACCAACTTGGCACTGTCTCAATTCTCGAAAACCAGTTATAGTAATTTTGCTCAGCGGTTTTCTGTCGACAACTGACTCGAACGAGTGACGCGGAAATCGAGTTTCACCGCCGTCCAGGAAGAATTGTATCCGCTTCCCGGCGTTTCTCAGCGCGAGGCTCCCGAGCGTGAGCCCTTCGACGATGCACGGCTCGTCGATCTTGAAGCGGAACAGGAATCCCCATTTTTGCGCGGGCAGAAGCGAGTCTCGGTTCGGCGCGGGTCACTTCCCCCAAAAACTGCCAACCGGTTGAAGTGGGTTGTCCTGGCGCTCGTCGTTTTTGCGATTCTCGGAGCCGCCGGCGCGGGCCTCTACGATTACGGGAAGCACTCCTGGCGTTTTCGCATCGATTCCAGCGATCAGATCGAAGTCGCGGGCGCCGAACACGTGGCCCATGCGCAGATCATGGAAGTCATGGGCGGGGATATTGGCCGCAACATCTTTTTCGTCCGGCTAGCTCAACGCAAACAACAACTGGAGCAGATTCCGTGGGTGGAATCGGCGAGCGTGATGCGTTTTGTGCCGAACCGCCTGCGCATCGAGATTCATGAGCGCACGCCGGTGGCGTTTGCCCGCATCGGCTCGCACATTTCTTTGATCGACGCCGGGGGCACGCTGATAGAACTTGCTCCGGGCGGCAAGCGCAAGTATTCGTTCGCGGTGATTGCGGGCATGAATGCGGGCGAGCCGCTCTCCACGCGAGCGGCGCGGATGAAGAATTACAACGAGCTGGTTCGTGAACTCGATTCCGGCGGCGCCCGTTATTCGGAGGATTTGAGCGAAGTGGATCTCAGCGACCCCGAGGACGTGAAAGTGCTGGCCGCCGACGCAAACGGCGAAGTGCTCGTGCACCTTGGCTCGGGGAATTACCTGCAACGCTACCAAACTTACGTGACGCATGTGCAGCAGTGGCGGCAGCAGTTCGACAAGCTGGAATCGGTGGACTTGCGCTATGAGGGCCAGATCATCGTGAATCCAGATCTCGACGGGATGGCTCGGCAGCCGGTCTTGACGCCAGCAGCGGCGAAAGCGGCGATGGCTGCGGGAGTGAAACCCGCGGCGATTGTGAACTACGAAAAATATGTAACGCACCCGGTAGCAGCGACTCAGGCGAAGAAGGACGCTAAGCCCAAGGCGAAAGCTGGGAGGAAAGCCGCAGTTCATCATGCTCCGACTAAACAAGCGCCGGTTAAACAAGCTCCAGTTAAACAAGCGCCAGTGAATCAAGCTACGCTGAAGCCGAAGGGAAATGCGGCGACGGCCGCAGTCGCGAAAAATACTGCGGCGTCGCATCCGGCTGCGTCCCGGGCTGCGATTCCGTCCCCGCCGCTCGCTGCTGTTACCACGGGCCAAAAGAAACCGAGCGCTGGCATTCCGAAGGAGACTCCGCAGAACTAGCGAATATCATGCCGAGCGTTATTTATGCCGAATCATGAGCCCAATTTCATTACCGCCATTGACGTGGGCAGCGCCAAGACTGCCGTCCTGGTGGCCGAGCTGAGCGAGAACGGATTGCGTTATCGCGGCCACGGGATCAGCGAATCGCGAGGCCTGCGCAAGGGCGTGATTACCGAACTCGACAAGGCCGTCGGCAGCATTCAAAAAGCGGTGGAGCATGCGGAAGACGTGGCCGGGATTCCGATCGAGCACGCGCTGATCGGCATTGCGGGCGCGCACATTCGCGGGATGAACAGCCACGGCGGCATCAGCTTCGGCGCGCGCTCGCGCGAGATTGCCCGCGAGGAAATCCGCCAGGCCGTGGACAAGGCCCGCAGCGTGCCCTTGCCCGCCGATCGCGAAATTCTACATTTGCTGCCACAGGAGTTCATTCTCGACGATCAGCCGGGCGTGCAGGATCCGACGGGCATGATGGCTACGCGGCTCGAAGTTCGCGTGCACATTGTGACGGCTTCTTCGAACGCCACGCAGAATCTGGTGACGGCGGTGAACCGGGCGGGTGTTCATGTGGACGACACGATCTTTGAGCCGCTCGCTTGCGCGGACTCCGTGTTGCGGTCCGACGAACGCGAACTCGGAGTTTGCCTTGTCGATCTGGGCGCTGGGTCGTGCGATCTGGTCGTTTTTCAGCAGTGTGCAGTCGCGCATACGGCCGTCATCCCCATCGGCGGCGACCACTTTACGAGCGATCTCTCGGTCGGCATGTGTACGGGGCTGGCGAACGCGGAAACGCTCAAGAAAAATTTCGGCAACGCGGTGCCGACGCTCATCCCCGAGGGCAACGAGATCGAGGTGCCGTCGGTCGGAGACCGGCCCTCGCGCATGATGCCGCAGCGCATGGCCGGCGAAATTCTGGAGCCGCGCGCCCGCGAACTTTTCGAGTTGCTCCGCGACAATCTGCGCCACGCGGGCGTTCTGGAGCACTGTATCGCCGGGTTCGTCTTGAGCGGCGGAGCTTCGCGCCTTCCCGGCATTCTCGACGTGGCGGAATCGGTGCTGCGGAAAGCGGCGCGTCTCGCCTGGCCCACGCCGATGGCGAGGATGCCTTCGTTCCTGGCAGAGCCGGAGTTCGCGACGGTGTTGGGCATGGTGTATTACGGCCACCGCGCTCGCCTTGCACGCGGCCTGCAGGAGCCCAGCTTCGGTTCGCGCATGAAAGCGATGTTCGCGAGGAAAGGCGCGTGACGATTGTGGTGGTGGAACGACGGGTGTCTAGCCCGTTCCGCCGGGCGGGAAGCCCGGCTCACCACTAGTCGAGTTACTGGCAACTGAGAACTGACTTTCGAGGTGAGTTATGACTGAAGAGAATGGACTCCGCATCTGCTTCAACGAAGAAGCGCGCAACGACGCTCGCATCAAGGTCATTGGTGTCGGCGGCGGCGG
>Ga0187849_1004828_pt1 | contig 10984 bp, 10 predicted proteins | sample June2016WEW_4_10_2_FD_132412 | JGI IMG/M metagenome (GOLD analysis project Ga0187849, IMG submission 132412) | Peatland microbial communities from SPRUCE experiment site at the Marcell Experimental Forest, Minnesota, USA - June2016WEW_4_100 | ecosystem: Environmental > Terrestrial > Soil >... | reverse complement strand
GTGGTGCGGTTCGCCGAGGAGAAAGACCTGCTGGTTTCCGGCATGCTGGCGGGCGGCTCCGAGCTGGCTAACCAAGCCGCCGTGGTGGACGTTCCGCGCGGCAAAGGCCACGTGTTGTTGTTCGCCGACAATCCGATGTGGCGCAATGAGACGCAGGGCAGCTACTTTCTGCTGTTCAACGCCATGCTGAATTTCGACCACCTGGGAGTGGGCGTGGCGGCGGCTCCAGCCGCGGGCAGAGGCGGCAGAGGCGGGGGACAGTAAAGACCTGGAAGGTTTCCGCGTAGAGGTCCTACTCTTCCGGATCGAGTTCCAAACTGCCGCCGGTCATTTCGTGGGGCGGGTCGCCGCCGGCCATCTGCTGCGCCACAATCAGCTTGCGCGCGTGCACGCGAATCTGCGGCCACCACATCCAGAAAATGGAGGCGGCCAGCATCGAGGTGACGCCGCCGGCGGCCACCGTCAGGGGCGCTCCCAGGCGGCCCGCAACCGCGCCCGCCAGCAGCGCGCCGAAGGGCGCCATCCCCATGAACATCATCGAGTAGACCGACATTACACGGCCGCGCAACCGATCCGGCGACATGCTCTGTATGAGCGTGTTGGAAGAGCCCATCTGGATCATCATGGAGAAGCCGCATAGCGTCAGGATGGCGGCTGAGAGCCAGAAAGTCCGCGAAATGGAGAACGCCACCAGCCCGGCGCCGAATCCCAGGGCGGCGAACGCCACCCAGCGCCCCAGTCCCTTGAGGTCGCGGCGGCTGGCCAGCGTCAGGGCGCCCGCCAGCGCGCCGATCCCGGTGGCGCCCATGAGCGAACCCAGCGCCCTCGCGCCGCCGTGCAGGATGCGGTCGGCGAAGATCGGCATGAGCACCGCGTACGGCATTCCCGTGAGGCTCACCACGCCCAGCAGCATCAGCAAGGCGTGGACCGGCGGATGCTGAATCACGAAGCGAAACCCTTCCGCCATGCGCGACAGGGGCGATCCCGGCTGCGCCGCCCGCTGATGCCGTGGGACGCGCATCATCAGCAGCCCGATGATGACGGCGATGTAGCTCGCGCCGTTGGCGAAGAAGCACCAGCCCTCGCCGATGCTGGCCACCAGGACGCCCGCGATGGCCGGTCCCACCACGCGCGAGGCGTTGAACATGGAGGAGTTGAGGGCCACGGCGTTGATGAGGTCGGGCTTCGCCACCAGGCCCACGATGAACGATTGGCGCGCGGGAATATCGAAGGAATTCACCACGCCGAGCAACGACGCAAGCACAAAGATGTGCCAGACGCGCACGGCGCCTGAGAGCGTGAGGGCCGCCAGCGCGAAAGCCAGCAGCATGGCGGCCGTCTGGGTGCCGATGACCAGGCGGTGGCGGTTGTGCCGGTCGGCCACGATGCCTCCCACGGGCGCCAGCAGGAACACCGGAATCTGCGCCGCAAACCCGGCCGCGCCCAGCAGCACCGGCGATCCCGTGAGCCGGTAAACCAGCCACGCTTGGGCCACGTTCTGCATCCAGGTGCCGATCAGGGAGATGAGCTGGCCGGCAAAGAAGAGCCGGTAATTACGGTACTGGAGGGCGCGCAGGGTGACCGGAAGCGGCATCTCAGCGTTGAGCGCCGGGCGAAGGCTGGGCCGGCAGCTTCAGGAATTCCGCGGGCGGCAGCGCGGCGCGCGTCATGCGCGCCAGGGCGACTGCGCCTTTAAAGTAATCCACCTTGTTGATGCGCACGCCGATCGAAGAATGGCCCGGCCCCTGGGGCGACAGGTGGAGTTCGCCAGAGCCTTCCAACACGCCATCGACGTAATTGCGAAGCTCGTGGCCGTCGTAGACCATGGCGACGCGATACCAGGCGCCGAGCGGATGCAGGCGCTCGCGATTGAGCAGCGCCCGCGATTGGTCTCCGGCAAGAGCGAAGCTGTCGAGGCACCAGCGGCCATCGATCACGCGGATCTCCGAGAGCATCCGGGTGGCCGTGTCCTCGCCGGTCTTGGGGTCCTTCTCCTGCAGATGGAAAAAGCGTTGCTCCGGTGCGCCACCCGGATCGGGGCGGAAGACGATCTCCCAAGTGAACGTCTCGGCTCCCGCCAGCGGATGGACGTCCACGAACAGGGCGTCATCGACGCCGTTGAACTCCACCGCCTTGCCCACGGGCGAGTCGATGACTCGCGGGTGACCCAATACGGTAGTCTTATGCCCGCCGATCTGGTCGATGCGGTCGAACCTCCAGAGTTCGGCGACCGGAGGAGCGGGCGACGCCGCATTGCCAGTGTTCGAGAGAAGGTGCAGCCCGGCCAGGAACCCAGACACGGCGAAAGTGCGTCTTGTCATGCGGAGACACCTCGGTGTGATTCTAGCGCGCTACGGGGTGGCATAGACCAGGACCAAGCCGGTGGAATACTGACCGCCCGCCGAGAGGTTTACTCCGATAGCGGACGCGCCGGCGGGGAGCGCAGGGACCTGGAAATTGATCTGGACGACGCCGCCGACGATGCCCGGCGAGGCTCCGGCGTAGGTCACAGGCGCCGGCGTTCCCCATCCGACCACCCGGAATTCCGGAGGGCCGTCCGCAAAATTGTTCGAGTTGAAGCCGACTCCAATCTGGCAACAATTGAAATTCAGGGCGGCGGCGGCGAGTTCGCTGGCCTGGTACAAGTACGGCAGCGGCACTCCCGTAGCCCATATGGAAACGATGGAACCGGCCTTGGCCGGATTTGAGGCCGAATTGATCGAGTTGTCCTGATTGACGGTGGCGGCGGAGGCGTCGGGATGCTGAAAGATCTCCGGCTGCGCGGAAATAACCGCAACCGGAAAGCTGGGGCCGGCGACTCCGTTGAAAGCAATCTGGATGTACTTCGAATCCGGATACGCGCCGGAGGGCACGACGGCATTGATCTGCGAGTCGGAAACGTAGAGGAGCGACGCGACCATGCCGTTTATGGACACCTGCACGCCCGCCAGCGACGTGGGCACGGAACCCTGGGGGTCCGCCGTGAACGTGGCCGGGGTGGAGGGCCCGATGTGCGGACCGTAGATGGAAACGACTTCACCGAACACGACGCGGCCCGAAACCGGGCCGTGCGCCGCGTTGGCGACGCCGAACACGCGCGGCAGCGGCGCGCGATTGGGCGACACGGTGGAGACGATTCCGGTGGGGCCGGCGAGGTGCAGCAGGCCGGAAGGATCGATGGCGACGGATTTCGATACGGCGTCGTCGGGGTAGCGCGCGGAGTAGGCCAGCGCGGAGCCGGAAGGGTTCAGAGCGGTCACGAAGTCACCGCCGTTCGACCATCCTTGCGCGTTGGGGAAATCGGGGGAAGCCGTGACGCCGGTGAGCCAGAGGTTGCCGGATGAATCGAGGGCTACGGATTTGGGAACGTCGGCGGCTTTTCCGCCAAGGAAACTGGCCCAGACCAGCGCGGTCCCGGTGGGGTTGATTTTCGCGATGAAGGCGTCGGTAGGCGGCAGGGTGTAGTAAGGGTAGGCCGGAGCGGGGCCGGTGAACGTGGTCTGCCAAGCGCCAGGTGTGGCTGGGAACCACGGGTCGATGGTGGAACCGGCGAGATAGGCGTTGCCGCCGGCATCCACGGCGAGCGCGGTGGCGGTGTTGGCTGGGCGCGAGGATGGATAGAGGACCAGATTGGTGCTGCTGAGATAGGTGAGATACACGAGAGCAGTGCCGGCGGCGTTCACCTTGGCGACGAAGGGACCCGGGCCGCTTGGGAGAAATGCGCCGGGCGTAGAGGGCAGGTTCGTAATATCGGTGTTGCCGGCGACATAGGCACTGCCGGCCGGGTCCACGGCCACCGCCGCTCCGATGGCGCTGCGATTGCTTGTTTGACAAGTGCTGCCCGAGCCGCAGTTTTTTGCGTAACCGGAAAGGCGCGTGGAATAGACGATGCGCAAGCCATCTGCGGAGATCTTGGTGAGGAACGCGGCGGATATCGTCGGACCGTATCCGCCGGCCGGGCCGGCCGGCAGCCCGGCGGTTGTGGGGAAGGCTGGCTGGTCTGTCGAGCCGGTGACATAGACATTACCGGCGGCATCCACGGCCAGTGCGTTGACGGCGGCCGGGAAGTACGTGGAAAAGAGCAACTGGCTGGCGTCGGGGCTGAGCTTGGCGACGAAACCGGGGCCGGGCGTGGATTGCAGGGCGTTGTGCAGAGGGAACTCCGGCGAGGACGTGGAACCGGCGACGTAGATGTTGCCGGCCGAGTCCACGGCAAGATCGTTGGCGGCGTCGCTGCCCATGCCGTTGAGGACTGTAAATAGCACGATCTTGCCGGCGGGATCCAGTTTCATGACGAAGACTTCGGAGATGGCGCCGAGATTGCGGGTTCCGGCGAGGTAGGTGTTGCCCGCGGAGTCGGCGGCGGCGCGCGCAACCTGGTAGTCGTCGGCGCCTCCAATGTAAGTGGTGAAGTCGGAGGCGGAAACCGCCGCGCAAAGAAAGGTCAGTAGTATGACGGACCTCATAGTCCGATCGTAAGTTCAATTCCAGCCACCGCGCGATCGGTCGGTCACCGGAAAAGCCTGGGAGCAAAATCGGCGAGGTCCCGGCGCCACGTCTGGAACTCGTGCGCCGTGCCCTGCGATTCGTAAAAGACATTCTTGATACCCGCCTGATCGAGCGCCTCATGCATCGCCTTGGCGCCGTCATGCATGGCGGTTTCGGCGGTGCCCGCGCCGATCCAGAACAGGTGAACTTTCTGGTTGAAGGCCGCGGGATCGGCGAACACGCCGTTATAGGCGGTCTGGGCATCGAAGCTCCGTATGGGCGCGCTGAAACAGCCGATCCAGGAAAACTTGTCCAGATGCGAGAGCGCGATTTGCAGGGTTTGCGCGCCACCCATCGACAGCCCCGCCATGGCCCGATGCTCCCGGTCCGCAAGCGTGCGGTAGGCGCTGTCGATCATGGGTATCAGGTCGTCGACGACGATCCTCTCAAACGCGGATGGGTTGCGACCGGCGGCGGCAGCGGCGGGCGCAGGCGCGGGAGCCAAGAGGGCGGCGGGTTGAGTGGCATAGCCGGTCTCCATGACGACGATCATGGCTTGAGCTTTGCCGGCCGCGATCAGATTATCCAGGATCAAGCCGGCCCGGCCCTGGCGGCTCCAGCTCGACCCGTTCTCGCTCGACCCGTGCTGGAGATAAAGAACCGGGTAACGCGCGCCGGCATGGCCGTCGTAATCCGGCGGGGTGTACACGTACGCGCGCCGCCACGATCCGGTGGTTTTCGAGCGATACCAATGGATGCGCACGTCGCCGTGGGGGACGTTCTGGACGTCGTAGAAATCGGCTCCCTTTTCGGGCACTTCCACGCCGCTCAGCTCCTTGTTGTGGGCAAAATACGATTCACTGGATGGATCGCTCACCTCGATTCCATCCACCACGAACCAGTAGTAGTGAAACCCGGGGACCACCGGCCCCACGGTGACGTTCCACACGCCGTCCTCGCCGCGGACGAGGTCGACGGGACCCTTCCCAAACCCACTGTCGGCAGTATTGGTGGCGACCAGCACCTTGTGCGCATCGGGAGCTGCGATCCGAAAAGTGACCCGCAGATCGGAATGAATGCAGGGGTATAAGGCGCCGCCGGCGTTCGAAGGGGCCGGCTGGCAATCCTGCGCCGGTTGCGCCCAGCAGCAAGCCGATGCCACCGCGGCTAGTATCAAGACACGCTTCATGTGATTGATGATACCTTACGCGCGACTACTGAGCGCCGGCCAACTGGCGGGCGGCGCGAAGGCCTCCGGCGCGCTGGATGCCGGGGACGAAGAAGCTGTCGATGTAATCCTGGTCGGCGCCGGTGAAGCCGCCAAGATCGGCCTGGAGATCGACGGGCTGGCGCGATACAGCGGCGGCGAAGAGACACCAGACGGCGGCTTTGCCGAGGCCGATGAGGCGGGTCTTGGGCGTGTTCAACCAGGCCAGAGCGGTCAGGATGTCCTGAACGCGGTTGGCATCGTCGGACTTGTTGAACGTCAGGAAGTTCCGCACGGAACGGTCGCGCGGCGCTACGGCGCTGCCGGTCTGGAAGGCGTCGATCATCAGGACGGAGCGGCCGGACTCGACCAGGCGCGTAACTTCGGGCGTCCTGCGCGCGGCGTCGGCGCCATCGGGATGGACCACCAGCACGGGCGGGTTGGGACCTTTCACCCAGATGCCGGGGATGCGATCGCCTATGCCGGGGCGGCCCAGCAGGATGCGGCCGCCATCCGCCTGGCTGAGCACTTGGGACGGCCAGTCGGCGGCCAGGGCGCAAGCCAGGCGCTGGCGCGGGTTCCCGGTCTGCTCCTTCGCCAGGCGGACCCACTCATCGAAGAGTTGCTGGAAGGAAAGGGCGTTGGCGGGCAGTGTGCGGTTGTGCAGGGCCAGCATGTCCTGGAGCTTTTCGACGCGGATGGGTTGCTCCTTGAACTTGGCGGGGTCCTTCTCGCCGAGCACGTGCTTGCCGAAGAACGCGTACATGGCTTCGCGGTTCGCCTGGTTGTAGTTGTGGGGAGCGTCGAGCAGGAGGGCTTCCACGTCCTCGCCTCGGCCGTAGAGATCGTAGATGGCGCGGACGGCGGGATACTCCTCTGTGAGCATGTTGCGGGTCCAATCGCCGGTGGCGGCAGCCATAAACATGGGGCGCGGCGCCATCATGGCGGCGAACTCGACGTTGTTGGTATCGAGGCGCAGGTTGGGCGAGTTCTCGCACAGCGAGCCGCCCTGCATGAGGAAAGAGACCATGTTGGCGGGGGCGGAGAACTGGACGCGGCCGTCGACGGCGGTGAGCATGTACGTCTGGGTGCCGCCGCCGGAGGCTCCGGTGGCGCCGATCATATTGGGGTTGACGCCGGGGAGGGACTGAAGGAAGTCGATGGCGCGGATGGCGTTCCACAACTGGAGGCCGAACGGACCGAAGCCCCAGAGCTGCTCGACGGGTTTGTCGCCGAAATCGTGCGGCGTCTGGATGGTGTCGTTGTAGCCCACCATGTCCACCGCCAGGACGACGTACCCCTGGCGGGCGAGGTTGATGGCGCGGGCGGGCACGGAAGCAATGGTGGTGTGCTCGAGGCGGCCGTAGACCCAGTGGCCGTGGGGGGTGAGCACCGCCGGAAAACCTTCAGGTGGGGCGGGCTTGAGCGGACGGTAGAGGTTGCCGCCGAGATAGTAGCCGGGGAGGGTTTCGAGCAGCACCTTCTCGATGGAGTAGTCGCGGTTCTCGATGCGCCCGAAGATCTGCGGGTGGAGGTCGTTTTTCGGGAACAGGGGCAACAGGCCGGCAGCGGAGAGAATCTGTTGGCGCAGAAATTCTTTGCGGGCCTGCCACTCGGCGAGTGTCTTGTAGGTCCTGGCGGCGAAGTGCGTGTCCGTGTTGGGGAGGTTGACGTTGCGCGCGTCTTGCGCCGGGATTTGGGCTTGCGCGGCGAGGCAGGCGGAGAAAACAGCGAGAAAGAGACGCATGGTTATACGGTAGTACAGGTTGGGGCAGGGGGCCAGGGGCCAGGGGCCAGGGGCCGGGGGCCAGGGGCCAGGGGCCGGGGGCCAGGGGCCGGGGCATAAGCGTTAAGATGTTGTATACTCGGAACCGTCCGATGGGCTTGTCAGATTAGGTGAGCGTCTCCATGACGAAGAAACCATGTCATTGGGATGCGAGTATCGAGCGATATTGCTTCTCAAAGGTCTCTGAACAGGAAGTCACCCCCGAGATCCTCTAACGAGCAGGCGCGGCGGCCGCGTTCGTTTGCGCGGATCTTCGTATGCTCAGGCCTCCCAAATCTGTCTGGATCCGCCCGGTACACCCGCCGGCGGCAGCCGCAGCGCTCGGAGGCCGCGCGCTCGACGTCAGGTTAGAAGAGAGTCATCGATCTGCGTTCACTCGATTGCCGGAGCCCGTCCGCGAGGGGTATACCCCGTGCCACCCGGACTTACACGAAATATGGATCCGAAGCGATCTGACAGCGTCACCCGACTTGGAGTACGTTGTGGCCCACGAGTTACGGCACGTCTGGCAGAAGCTGCACCTCCCCGAGGTCTTTCGATGTGACTGTCGAGCCGAGGGCGACGCTTATCCATACGGCTACGAGGTGCTGAAGCGATACCTTGAGTCGCAAGGCAGGCTTACGAGCGCGATTCGCCGGGACATTGACGATAAGCGAGCAGCGGCGGAAAAAGAGTTCCGAGCCGCGTGGCCGGACGCATCCTTTGAAATAATCGCAGCGGATCCCACAGGATGGACAGGCGGTTCATAATAATTCACTCTGCGCGGTCACTGTCTCCGCGCCGACGAAGCTTCGCAATCTCGGTGCCGACCCCCGCAACCTCGCCGGCAACTCTCGTGAGCTCGGCAAAGAGTTGGGATGCATTGTGATTCAGTTGTTTGATCTCTGCGGCCAACCGATCCAATCTGCCGGCGATCAGATCACAGCCGAAGAGAAATACTACCGACGAGCAGATCAAGGCCCAAACCGTCGGTACCAGGCCATCAATTCTTTAGCCCTATTGTCGCACATGCCTGTCGGCGCGCAATAGGCGAAGGCCGGGTAGACCGCGGCGGCCTAACTCATGCATCCGTTCGCGGCCTCCGCCAGTCCGCGTGAGCAGGCGGCGCATCGCGTCCCTCTACAGAGGCGGCTCCATCGGCAATACCAGCGGCGGCTCCAACAGGAAGTCGAGCTGAGACATCTCCGCGGCGGCCTGGCGCACGGCTTCCTCGGTGGTGGGCATTTAAGGGACGGCATTTAAGGGACAGGCTACGAAACTCCCAAACGCCAGCCGCCGAACGATTTGGGGGTTGCGTAGCCTATCCCTGAAACCCTGCAATCACGTCAATTCCTCAAGCAATTCCACGTCCTTAATCAAGAGATCGCTTACAACGTCGCCGACATCCTGGCCCTTCTTCTGCGCGATGCGTTCCAAACGCTGCTGCAACTGGCCGTCAAGGTAGATAGGCAGACGTATGCGCGCTGCCTTCCGGCAAAACTTGCCTCGCTCCGCTTTGGAAAAGTCGTAATATGGCTTCATGGTTCCAGCCCCCGATACTGTGCGGCTTCTTTCCGGTCCGCCCGGCGCGCGGAAATCAGACGTATCTTTGCGCTTGCCTCACCGCCGGCTTCCTTCTCCTCGCGGAACGTGTGGCACACCACCAGCAGCGCTCCAGCGCGATCCAATCCGAGGGTGATCCAACGCTCCTCTTTCTCGCTGTGGTCATCATCGCCACCCAAGGATTATCTCATGAAGTCCGGGTTGCCTCGTCAGGGCAAACCCACCGGCGGCAAGACCCGCATCGGGCGTCTCCGCCGCCGGCGCTACGTAGACCCGTAGGGCGCCGGCTCGACGTGCACCAGCACGTCGGCTACCCAGTCCAGTTGCTCGACAATGCGTCGCCGCACCTGGCGGGCGATCTCGTGCGATTGCCGCACGGTGATTTCGGGGTCCACTTCCAGGTGCAGATCCACGTGATACCGCAGGCCGGTCTTGCGCGCGAAGCATTTCTCGACGCCGCGCACGCCGGGCACCGTGGACGCCGCCGCCCGGATCTGCTTCATGAGCCCCTCATTCGGCATGGTGTCCATAAGCTGCAGGGCGGTTTCGCGCGCCACGCGCACGCCCACGGACACTACGATCAGGCCTACCACGAAGCCTCCGTAGCGGTCCGCATTGAAAAAGTGCAGCGGATCGGAGAGCGTCAGGCCCACCGCGATCAGCGCCGCCACGGCGGAAACGGTATCCATGGTGTCGTTCCACGCGTCGGCGGTGAGCGCGGCGCTCCGGAGCTTCCGGCCATAGTGAAACTTGACTGAGGCAAGAGCCACTTTAGCCAGTAGGGAGGCGACCAGCGGCCACACCACGTAGGCGGCCAGCGGCATGCGCGGCTGGCCCAGGCGGCGCAGCGAGTCATAGGAGATCAGAGCGCCGCCGGCCGTGAGGGCCAGGCCGATCAACAGGCCCGTGAGGATTTCCGCCCGGCCGTGGCCATAGGGGTGGTTTTCGTCGGCGGGCCGGGCGGCGAGGGTCAAGCCGAGAAGAACGAAGCCGGACGCAAACACGTCGCCCGCCGATTCCAGCCCATCCGCCACCACGGCGGTGGAATGGCCGGAGAGGCCCGCGAAGACCTTCACGATGGCGAGCGAGCCGCTCACTATCATCCCGGCAATGGCGACACGTTGGCCGATGTGCATCTTGTTCATCAGGCGCGCGCGGGGTCGATCTTTTCGGTGTCGCACCCCAACTCGGCGAAGGCCGCGCGGGCTTTCCCGGAGTCGAACTGGCCGTCGCGCGCCAGGCGCGAGAGCGCCGCGGCGGCTATCGACTCGGCATTGATCTCGAAATGTTTCCGCAGGTGCTCGCGGTTGTCGCTGCGGCCGAAGCCGTCGGTGCCGAGCGTTACCATGCGGCCGGGCAGCCAGGGGGCAACCTGGTCGGCCACTACTTTCATGTAATCGGTGGCGGCGACCACCGGTCCGCCGGCGCTTTTCAGCGCCTCGACGATGTATGGCGTCCGGGCCGGCCGATCGGGATGCAGGCGGTTCCAGCGGTCCACGCCGAGGGCTTCGCGCCGCAACTCGTTGTAGCTGGTCACGCTCCACACATCCGCCGGAACGCCGTACTTCCCGGCGAGGATCTGCTGCGCGCGCAGCGCCTCGTTCAAGATGGGGCCGCTGCCGAAGAGCTGCACCTTGGCCGCGCCGGGCCCAGAGGGCACCCCAGCCGCCTGGTAGCGATAGATGCCCTTGAGCACGCCCTCGGGGTCGAGGCCTTGGGGCATGGGCGGCATGGGGTAATTCTCGTTGTACAAAGTGAGGTAATAGAAGCGGTCCTCCTGCTCCTGGTACATGCGCCGGATGCCATCCTGCACGATGATGGCGATCTCATAGGCGTAGGCCGGGTCGTAGGTTATGCAGGTGGGCAGAATGCTGGAGAGCAGGATGCTCTGGCCATCCTGGTGCTGCAAGCCTTCGCCGGCCAGGGTGGTGCGGCCGGCGGTGCCGCCGCACAGGAAGCCT
>Ga0187849_1004826_pt1 | contig 10989 bp, 10 predicted proteins | sample June2016WEW_4_10_2_FD_132412 | JGI IMG/M metagenome (GOLD analysis project Ga0187849, IMG submission 132412) | Peatland microbial communities from SPRUCE experiment site at the Marcell Experimental Forest, Minnesota, USA - June2016WEW_4_100 | ecosystem: Environmental > Terrestrial > Soil >... | reverse complement strand
TGCTCAACGATGCCGTTTGAGGAAAATGATGTGTGCACGAGCTTGCATACGCCTTACCAAGTAACGAAACTGCTCGGAGAGCTGTACACGAACTGCTTCTATAACCTTTATAAGCTCCCGATCGTAAACGCACGCTTTTTTAACGTATACGGGCCGGGAGAGGTGCCCGGAAAGTACCGAAACGTCATCCCGAACTTCTTCTACTGGGCCATGCGCGGGGAAGCGCTGCCGGTGACAGGGGACGGCACCGAAACGCGCGATTGGACGTTCATTGACGATATACTCGACGGTGTGCTGGCAATGGGCGTTAAGCCCGAAGCGGTAGGAGAAGCCATCAATCTCGGCTCGGGAACGGAGAACCGCGTCATTGATCTTGCACGGATCGTCAATGAACTGACGGGGAACGCACACGGCGTCGTGTACGCCCAACGGCGGAATTGGGATGCAAAGACGCAGCTCCTCTCATCGATAGGAAAGGCAGAGAAGCTTCTTGGCTATCGTCCGCAAACGAAGTTTGAAGACGGGCTGAAAAGCGTCTACCAGTGGTTCGTCGAGAACTGGGACGACATCGAAAAAACTGCGGATTTTTAAGCACAAGTACACGGATCAGAACGACTGTTTGGCGTCGTAGTGGCAGGGTCAGTCGTCGGCGCAATTTCCCGCCGGCGCAGTATAGTTTCGCAGTAGTTTCACCGCAAGCGAAAAAAGTCCTCCAAAATCAATTCAAAAAGCTTAAATACAGTTTGCAAGACCGCACGAGCGGACAAGGAGAACGACACTCGCGTGGGATGTTGACGTAGCTAAGCAATACAGGCAGGAACAAATGTCCCGCGACCGCAAAAAGAGAAGATGCGGATATTAGCGGTGAACGAAACAGACTGGCTAAAGCGCGGTCCTCATCAGCAGTATCACCTAATGGATCGCCTGGCGTTGCGCGGTCACGAGTGGTTCCTTGAAAATTAGGAAGAAATACAGCGGAGTGCGGAAGTCTAAGTGACGGTTTCCAGAGTATTTGTCACCGACGCCCAAATGAGGAGTTCCTTAGCAGTAATACGCTCATTGGGTAAGAAAGGAATCGAAGTAACTGCAGGCGAAGAAACACGATTTGCTACCGGCTTTTTTTCAAAGTATTGCGCACACAGGGCGGTTTACCCATCTCCGCAGAAAAAACGTGCAGACTTTGTCGCGGCGCTCGTCGACATACTCCAAAGCGACGAATATGACGTGCTCTTTCCTGTCGCTGATGCATGTCTGGCGCCGATTATCGAAAATGAACGGGTAATCTCCAATTACACAAGAATCGCCCTCCCTCCGCGAAAGACCTTCTTGAACGGATTTGACAAAGGAGCGACGTTAAAAATCGCCCTAGCGCAAGGGATTCCGTGTCCCGCAACGTTCTTTGTTGATACGCCTCGTCAGCTTGAGGCTGCCAAGCGAGGTCTCGATTATCCCATGGTAATTAAGCCGCGAATCAGCTCAGGACGAAGGGGTGTAGCCGTCTGTAATGATGATAACGAGCTTCTTGCGAACTATCACGTGATTCACGCGGAATACGAAAAAGTGCTCATTCAGGAGTTCATCCCTCGCAAGGAAGAGTTCGGCGTCTATGCCTTGCTCAATGACGTTTCCGAGCCACGTGCGATTACCGTTCAAAGACGGTTACGGTCGTACCCCGTCGAGGGCGGACCGAGCACGCTGCGTGAAACGATTCGAAACGAGTCCACGGGAGAAGCCGTTCGTTTAGCGTGTGAGCTGCTCAAAGCGATGAACTGGACGGGCGTAGCCATGGTTGAGTTCAGGGTGGACGCACGCGATGGCGTGCCGAAGCTCATGGAGGTCAATCCGCGGTACTGGGGCTCGCTCCAATTATCCATTCTTGCGGGCGTCGACTTCCCGTACTTGCACTATCGGATGCTAATGGACGGCGACGTCGAAACCGCTCATGCGTACATGGACGGCATCACGTGCCGCTGGTTGCTGCCAGGCGACGTCCTTTGGTTCTTAAGCGCGCCCAAAAAACTGGAAAACCTCAGGGAATTTGTGCGGTTTGATACCCCTGACGACATACTCTCGCGGACCGATCCGGGACCGACATTCGGCTTCGTTCTTGCAACGCTCCGGTACGCGTTCGACGGGGAGATGTGGCGGTTCGTCTTCCGGCGATAACTGATGTAGCTGCACAAAGGCTAGGACTAAATACTAGCGCGCCAACGTAACTCCTTGCCGAGCCGAACTAAAAAGGACGCGTGCTGCGCTGATGTCCAGACCCCGGGGGGAGCTTGAACACGATTAATGCCTTGAGCGTTGACCTGGAACATTGGTGGTGCAACGAATTCCTGCGCGAATATCTGCCCGAAAAACGCGAGAGCCACCTCGCCGAATCGCTCCAGTTGTTGCTAGATGTGCTGAACAAATACAACACGCGTGCGACGTTCTTCGTGCTAGGCACGGTTGCCGAGGAGTTTCCTGATATCGTTGAAACGATTTACTCGGGGGGCCATGAGGTCGCATCACACGGTTATTCGCACACCATGTTGGCCACGCTTGGGAGAGAGGGGTTTGACGCTGAGATAAAGCGCTGCGTGAAACTGCTGCACCATATCGTGCATGAACCACCACGAGGGTTCAGGTCTCCGTCCTTTTCGTTGACCAACGACACGCGTTGGGCGCTTGAGGTACTGGAGAACCACGGATTTACGTACGATTCAAGCATCTACCCCATCTCAACGAGGCTTTATGGGGTGCCTGACGCACCACTCGAGCCCTATTATCCCTCGAGAGAGGATGTGGCGATTGAAGAAGCGAACCAGAATGGACGGGTCATCGAGTTCCCGTTGACGGTCGTGAACGTCTTTGGTCGGAATATCCCGATATCGGGGGGGTTCTACTTACGCGTTCTCCCTCTCAGCTTTGTTCAGTGGGGGCTGCGAAAGGTCAATGAAACGAGGCCTGCCGTTATCTACGTCCACCCGTGGGAGATGAATCCCAACGTCCCAAGAGTTAAGGCACCCGTGTTATCGCGGTTTGAAGCGTATCACGGCCTCGGTTCGAATCTCAAAAAGCTGACAGCGTTAGTGCGAGAGTTTCGGTTTAAACCAATCGGCGAAGTCCTGGATGAGATTTGATCTTCACGTCCATTCAGCCTATTCACACGACTCGTTTTTGAGAGTGGATACCATCGTGAAGCTGGCAAAAAAACGAAACCTGCAAGGCGTTGCAGTCGTCGACCATAACGCTACGCGAGGAGGATTTGAAGCACTGAAGGTCAACAGCGATCCAGATTTCACCATCGTGGTTGGTGCTGAGATACGAACTGACTACGGCGATGTTATAGGACTGTTTCTAAACGAAGACGTGCGCAGCCGGCAGCTTGAGGAAGTTCTTGAAGAAATAAGGGTGCAAGGCGGGCTGAGCGTACTAGCGCACCCTTATCGGCAGTACGCGTTTCCGGAGGAAATAGCAGCCAAAATGGACGCACTGGAAGGATTTAATGCCAGATCGAGGAAACAAGACAACGAGAGAGCCTACCAACTTGCCCTCAAATACAAGAAACCTATAACTTCCGGGAGCGATGTACACCTTGGATGTGAAATTGGCAAGGGCGTTACCATAGTGGATTGCGACGTTGAGGACGCGCTTAAGAAAGGAAAGACACAGGTAGAAGGGCGAGAGTCACGTTACTATCTAGTGCACGGCATGAGCGTCGCAACGGAACGGCTAAGGCGGCTGACACGAGGATGAAAAACAACAACGTTTACGTCTTGAGAACGTCCCCCGAAACGGTTCAAGCCGACATCGCGCGGCTACTCGACACGCACGATTTCCAGGAAATGAGGCCAGACAAGGAGACGTTTATTAAGATCAACGCGAACTACGACCGCGAGTGGCCTGGTTGTAATACGTCGAAATGGGTCTTGGACGCTGTGCTCAAGAACCTTCGCGCCCGAGGATTCACCGACGTCAAAGCAATCGAGGGAGATTTGAAGATGCAACCTGCCTCGCGGACCGTTGCCGCTGTAGGAATTGATACTCTTCTCAACAAGCACGGAGTTCCATTTGTGCCCATCGAACAGCTGCCACGCGAGAATGAGCTGCCGATTATCCTACAGGGAGCGCAACTCATCAGCGTTCCGGTGCTCCATACCCATACCTTCGGTCGCATCTCGGTTGCGTGTAAGAATCTTTACGGGCTGCTTCCGGTCTATCGGGAGAGATACCACGGAAACTTGCCCGAGAAGCTGCTGGAGCTCGCTCAAAGATTGGAAGTGTTTAGCATAGTCGACGGCACGGTTGGAGTTGAAGGTGGAAGCATGCGGCTCGGTAATCCAAAGAGAGTTGATTTGTTGCTCGGCGGATGGAATCCCATCGCCGTTGACGTCATTGCAGCACGGATCATGGGATTCTCCTTGGATCAGGTCCCTCATTTACAGTTAGCGTTGCAACGAGGGATGATTGATGAGCCCGTGCTTAAGGGAGATTTCTCAGCTCGTGATCTGCCGGACTACGCTTTTGAATATAAGGACTCTCGATTGAGCAAGATCGATTTGTGGTTGCGTCGCAACAGGGTCACTGGGAGATTCTTCAGTTACAACAGTCTACTGGACAGGCTGGGAAATCACGCGCGGAGGGCTTACACGAGTCGCGCGTATCGGAAAAAACAGGCAAGCGTCACGAACGGAGATTGGCTTGAATACGCTGATGAACGCGAGAGAACCTCGAAATGAAGATCCTTTTTGTGCAGGACACTGACTGGATTACTCGATATCCGGGACAGCAGCACCACTTAGCGGAGCGTTTGTCTCTCAGAGGTCACGATATCACGGTTATCGACTTTGAGATTCTGTGGCAAACCACCGGCGAGAAGCAACTGTTCTCAAAGCGACAGGTGTTTCGTAGCGTATCCAAACTGTTTGACGACGCAAATATTACGGTTATCCGTCCCGGAATCTTGAAAATACCTCTTCTTGAGTACGTGTCGATGCTCGTCACCTATGGCCGCGAAATTGCCAGACAAATGGAAGAGTCCCCGCCCGACGTCGTGGTAAGTCACTCAATACTGACCAACTACCTCGCGATGCGGGCAGCGAAGAAGAGGGGGATACCTTTTGTCTTCCACCTGACGGACGCACAGCACAGGATGATCCCCTCAAGGGTGCTGCAGCCGCTCGGCAAAATGATCGAGAGTGCCGTCTTCAAGAGCGCTGACAGGGTCGTTACCATAAACGAGGAACTCAAAGAGTATGCAATAGGCATGGGAGCACGGCCGGAGCGGGCGCTTGTGATCCGGGCAGGAATAGACGCCGAGCGATATCGGCCAGATTTAGATGGTTGCGTGATAAGGGAGCGGTACGGCATTGAGCCGGATGAAACGGTCTTGTTTTTCATGGGATGGCTCTATCATTTTTCGGGGCTCAAAGAAGTACTGAGCGAATTAGCGAAGCGTAAAAAAACGAACCCTAAAACCAAGCTTTTAATCGTAGGAGATGGTGAAGCGCGGGACGAACTCGTGAGCCTCCGCAATGACTATGATTTGCAATCACACGTCATTTTGACGGGTAAAAAACCATATGATGAGATTCCCGAGCTCGTCGCTGCTGCGGACGTCTGTTTGCTCCCCGCTTACAACAATAGCATAATGCGTGATATCGTCCCTATCAAGATGTACGAGTATATGGCTATGGGAAAGCCGGTCATCGCGACGAGACTTCCTGGCATTACGAAGGAATTTGGCAACGACAACGGGGTGCTTTATGTAGAAGGGCCCCAGGATGTGTTGAACAAGGCCGCTGAATTAATCAGGACCGGCGCGATTCATGAGCAGGGAGAAAAAGCGAGGCAATTCGTTCAAAACAACGACTGGAGCAGAGTTGTCGATGAATTTGAGAAAGTCCTGATCGAAGGGGCACGCCTAAATAAGGATGACAGCATATCATAATCGAATTTGAGGCGTGGTGCTCGAGATTCCATTCAAGCTATCGGAATAAGGGCTTATTTAGCGAGCGAATGAGCGCGAGGTGGCGCAAGTGGAAAAAGTAAATTCTGCTGCCATCGGATATGGATTTATCGCGAAAGCACGACATATTCCCGCGTTTCAGAAGATGGGAAAGAACGTCGAGCCATGTGCTGTTTGTGACCACAACGAACAGCTCGTTCGGAAAACCGCACAGGAGTGTGGAACCGCGCGCGAGAGTCCACGAGCACATCAAAGACGTTTTCACGGGAAGATCCGAATTTCCTCGACATCTCGTTCCACCTTACATGCACGACCCCTCTAGCCTTAGAGGCGTGGGACAGCGGATGCAGTGTCATAATGGAAAAACCAATGGCGGGTAAGCGTCGCCGTGTGACCAGATGATCGATGCATCGAAAACGCCGGGGGTGCGCGCGTGGTGTGAGGAGAGATGGGAAGACATCGTCGAGCGTCGAGTTTTGAGAGCAGCGGGGCGTGCCGCTGGTGGGATTGCGGCAGTCCGACTGGCTAACTCGTAACATTTTTATACTCCGCTTGTGCTCTAAGACGACCAGAAGACAGATTAGCAATTCAAGCCGCACCTCACACTCGCGTTCGGCATCCTTAACGCGTTCATTGGCATGCAGCACGCGCAGAAACGGCATCCCATTTGTCTATTGTTTTCTAGATCTGCATAGCTTCTCCCAACTCGAGGCCAGCGTATCGTTACAAAGCGGGTTGAGTAGTTGGACATTCGTCAGACCGATAAGGTTCTGGTTATTAGCAAAGGATTGAAGGACTATACAGTGCAATGGGCGGCGACCCACGCAACATTTCCGTGATCTCGGGGGAGATTTTGATCGGTTTAACGCGCACGTAGACGGGTCGACAGTTAGGCGCGCGTACGGGGTTACCGAAGATGACGTCCTGCTGCTCTTCGTGGGGGTTATGTATGCTTTTTCAGGACTGAAAGATGTCACTGTCGCCGCCAATAAATTACAAAAATGAGTTAAAGAATAATGACCAGTTCGCCTACCGTATTGGCTTACAGCCAAAACTGCCACAGCCACATTGGCTTGATATTCGCGTGTTTGAAATCACAATTTTTAGGCGAGTTCTAACACTCCAGCGGGAGCTGCCCGTACGTGTTATGGCTGACTTACGGTATCGTAGCTACACAAATCCCATGAACTCTCAACAATGATGCGAAAATAAGCGATACAGATTTGTTGCAAGCTGTCGAATTCAATGAATGTACCTAACGGCAGCAATCCATCTTTCGACAGTAACTGCCCGGTGACACAGGATTGTATAAATACAACCACGCAGACCAATAAAAAAGGATAACTCTCCAACACGATGAAGCAAGATGAAACTGGCTCAGCGAGTTCTACTATTGCTAGAAATTCAGCACGACCACAGTCGCGAAGATTTCAAGTCCACAAATGTTGAAATACACTCGAGGATCTGTGACACATAAATTGAGCAGATCACAAACAAACGCTGTGCCTGAGTTAACACAGGCGCTTCGCTCTTCAACTCTTTGTTGGCATGAAAGCAACGCTACCTACCACGCTAGAAAAAGTCTCGATTTCTGAGCGGCATGTCACTTATTCAAGTCCCTTGCCATTAAGTAGTCTATTACGCATTAGTGTTTAAGTGCTGTCGTGAATCAATTCGATTGAAGGACAGAAGTGCAGATAAATGGAAGCGGTGAACTAAATCGATGAGGCCGAGCTTTTTGCCGCCCTTCAGACATACGATAGGCGAAGAAGAAATTAGCGAAGTCGTTGATACCCTAAGATCTGATTGGATTACGACGGGGCCTAAGACGTCCAGATTTGAAGAGTCATTCAGAGAATTTATCGGATGTAAGCATGCTGTTGCAGTTAGCTCGTGTACGGCAGCTTTAGAATTATCGCTTGCCTCGGTGGGAGTTGGAAAGGGCGATGAGGTGATAACCTCTCCTTTTACTTTCGCTGCTACCGCTGAAGTTATTATTCATCAGAATGCAACGCCCCGATTTGCTGATGTTGAAAAAGAGACATATAATCTTAGCCCAGAAGAAGTAGTCGATAATGTCTCGGCAAACACGAAAGCAATCATACCTGTTCATTACGGAGGGCAGCCCTGCGAGATGGATGAACTCGCAAAAATTGCAGCTGAATATGATTTGGCGATAATCGAGGACGCAGCTCACGCATTTGGAGCGTCGTACAAGAACCGGATGATTGGAACTGTGGGGGATTCGACGTGCTTTAGTTTTTACGCGACCAAAAACATAACTACGGCAGACGGAGGAATGGTAACTACTAACAGCGATACAATTGCAGCGAAGGTGAGAATACTAAGTCTGCACGGGATAAGCAAAGATGCATGGAAGCGCTATTCTGATGAAGGCACATGGCATTATGAGATCCTGTTGCCGGGATATAAGTACAACATGACGGATATACAAGCAGCGATAGGCATTCATCAACTGAGAAAGGCGCCGGAAATGCAGAAGCGACGGGAAGAGATAGCAACAAAATATACAAAGGCGTTTGAAAATATCCCTGAGATTACCACCCCGTGCACGAAAAAGAACGTAAAGCACGCGTGGCATTTGTACCCCCTCCTAATCAACGCCAATTTGCTGAGCATCAGTAGGAATGGATTCATTGAAGCACTCAAATCTGAAAATATTGGAACGAGCGTCCATTTCATACCATTGCACCTGCATCCCTATTACAAGGACACATATGGCTATAAAAGGGGCGACTTCCCCATAGCGGAATCCGTGTTCGACCGCGAGATTTCACTGCCGATATATCCCAGAATGACTGAGGATGACGTTGATGACGTCATTGCTTCAGTACACAAGGTCGTGGATGAGCACGGTGCTTAGTAGCATGAAGATACGCATTGGAAGCAAAACACTAGGGGACGGCGAACCTACACTCATCATTGCAGAAGCAGGACTTAACCACGATGGCAAGCTTGCGCAAGCTAAGAAGCTAATCCAATACGCTGCAGAGGCAGGTGCAGACGCCATCAAGTTTCAGATCTACACTGCTGAAGAGCTGTGCAGCAGCAACAGCGCCCTTTTTGCTCTATTTAAGTCAATGGAGTTTAGTGAAGACCAATGGCTCGAGCTGGCCGATTATGCAAAGAACTACGAAATTATGTTCACTGCAAGCGTATTTGGACCAGCGAGCGCGGATCTCTTAGGAAACATCGGCTCACCGATGTTTAAAATCGCATCAGGAGACATAACCTACTTGCAATTATTGAGTTACGTGGGAAAGAAAGCACGGCCAATAGTTCTTTCAACTGGGATGTCAACCCTTAGCGAGATTGAGGATGCTTTAAATGAGATCTATGGGGCAGGCATGCGGAGCGTAATGCTAATGCATTGTGTCAGCACGTATCCGACAGCGTATGAAGACGCGAATTTAAAAGTCATTAAGACGCTAAAATGTGCGTTCGGCCTTCCAGTGGGGTTTTCTGATCATACTGAAGGAACTCTCGTTCCTGTGGTCGCCGTCGCTCTTGGAGCAAATGCTATCGAGAAACACATCACTCCGGATCGCACACTCCCCGGACCCGATCACACGCTGAGTCTTGAACCTGCTGAGTTCAAAAGCATGGTCGAACGGATCAGATTTGCAGAACAGGCGCTCGGAGATGGTATCAAGAAGCCAACTGTGGCTGAGCGAGAGATGAGTGACCAAGCACGTAGATTCATCACCGCGAATACAGAAATCACGGCAGGCACGGCAATTACAAGAGACATGATTAAGATCGTAAGGTCAAGTCCGGCTATCGAACCAAAATTCGTAAATTTGATTACTGGCCGAACAGCCAAACGAACGATAGCGAAAGATCAAGCCATAAGCTGGCTGGACGTATAGAACGACGGTGAGACAGTCGGCGGTAGTCCGAGAGCACAATATTCAAACAGTCATAGGTCAATTCACAGGTCTCTGTGAAAGCTCCAAGCAATTTTCTGTGGGCTATCTCGCGCGAAGTGGCATGCTTCGCAAGAACTGTGACGCCATCCGACGAAGGTCTTCAACTACCGACAAAAAGAGGGAGATGTTATGGTCAATCGCTGGCGCTTAAGGCTGTCAGACTGGCATCCAATCGTACAATAGCAAGTGAGCTTTATGGCTTACGATGACACGAGAAGGATTGTAGCAATTATTCAAGCACGACTGGGATCTAAAAGGCTACCGGGCAAAGTGCTCGCGCGAATCGGGAACAGCTCACTTCTCACGATTCTGATACATAGACTTGAGCAATCGCGCTACATAGACGAGATCGTCGTTGCAACGACAACAAAGAAAAACGATGATGCAATCGTGGAGCTAGCAAAGCGTGAGGGTGTCAGCTGGCATCGAGGGAGCGACCGAGACGTATTACAAAGATATTGTGAAACAGCGCGGCGATTTAAAGCCGACCTTATCGTCCGCGTGACGGCGGATAATCCGCTAACCGACCCTGAGCTGATGGACAGGTTAATTGAAGCCCACCTGAAGGATGGATGGGACTACTCTTACTGTCCTGATGCACCGCTTGGTACTGGAGTCGAGATCATAAACCACGCGGCTCTAGATATGGCGGACAGTGCAGCGTTAAGTCGATCTGAAAGAGAACACGTAACATTATACCTTCTGTTACATCAAGATAAACTTGCCATACAAAGGGTTGAAAGCCCAGTCATAGACCCACGCGTCCGCTTGACTGTTGACACGGCAGCAGACTTGACGCTGATGAATGCACTTTATGAAAAGCTGGGCCCTCTCCAGGACGTTACTATAAAGGACGTAGTTGAGCTCTTGCAGAACGACCCGCAATTGTCTGAAATAAACAAGGACGTCAAACAGAAAAATGTGAATGATAGAGCACAGTAATCTGCCGGAGATTGCCATCGTGACCGAGGGGGGATCGCAAATCGGTATGGGTCACGTGTATAGAAGCATAACCCTCGCTGAGGAATTGCATGCTGATGCTATCTCGGTTTTTTTGACAAAGCGCAATGAAGCTGTTGCTACGAT
>Ga0187849_1004822_pt1 | contig 10994 bp, 9 predicted proteins | sample June2016WEW_4_10_2_FD_132412 | JGI IMG/M metagenome (GOLD analysis project Ga0187849, IMG submission 132412) | Peatland microbial communities from SPRUCE experiment site at the Marcell Experimental Forest, Minnesota, USA - June2016WEW_4_100 | ecosystem: Environmental > Terrestrial > Soil >... | reverse complement strand
GTTTTCGTTCTTGGGAGAGCGGCCCCTGTTTTCTGCCGACGACGCACGTATCTACTACACGCTTTCGACACCGCGACGTGCCAGCGACGTGTGGGCCTTCGAGCGAAGCGCCAGCGAGACGCGCCAGATCACGATGAGCCCTGCGCCAATTGAAGTCGATGAAATGGTCTGTGCCGAGACGGCGCAGGTGGAGAGTTTCGACGGCGAGCGCATACCTGTGTTCGCGTACAGACCGAGAACCGGGGATCCTTGTCCGCCCGTCGTCGTGATGATCCACGGCGGTCCCGAGGGGCAAGCCTTCCTCGACTTTGACCCTATGGCGCAGGCCCTCGCCACCGCTGGTTACGCAGTCGTCGTTCCAAACGTGCGCGGCTCCACCGGCTACGGAAAGCGCTACGCCGCGCTCGACGACACCACCCGTCGCCTCGATTCGGTCCGAGATCTCGCGGCGATCCACGATTGGATCACCGCGGCTGGTTTCGACGCCGACCGAGCGGCGCTTTGGGGTGGTTCTTACGGCGGCTACATGGTGCTTGCAGGACTGTCGTTCCAGCCGGAACGATGGGCGGCTGGCGTCGACATCGTCGGGATCTCTGACCTCGTGACCTTCTTGGAGAACACCTCCGAGTACCGCCGAGAGTTTCGCGAGCGCGAATACGGCTCGCTCTCGCGCGACCGAGAATTCCTCGCCGCAGCGTCGCCATTGCGGCACGCTGACGCCATACGTGCGCCGCTCTTCGTGATCCACGGACGTAACGATCCGAGGGTGCCCGTGAGCGAGGCCGAACAGTTGGCGGGCAGCCTCCGGAAGCGCGGTGTGCGGTGCGATCTGATCATCTATGACGACGAAGAACACGGCCTGGCCCGTCTCGAGAATCGGCTCGATGCCTACCCGAAAGCGGTCGAGTTCCTCGACGAAGTACTACGCAGCTGAAGGTGACCCATAAATACGGCGCCATGGTGACGTGACTCCTGGAGTCGCTCGAGCAGCGGGCGCGGACCACATGCCCGCACACCTATGGTCTCGAATCGAGCGAGGAAATCTCGACGTCGCCGACATCAGTGCTCGCCAGTTCGTCCGCGCTTGCCGTTGTCTGCTCACGCCCCATCCGCGCCGGCCACCAGTTCCACCGTCCGAGCAGCGCCACGGTCGAGGGGACGAGCAACGTACGCACGAGAAAGGTATCCATCAAGATGCCGACAGCAAGACCGACGGCAACGTCTCGAATCTGGCCGCCGCTCGGGCCGCCTCCTCCTGCCAATGCGAGCACGCCGAAGCTTCCCGCGAGGACAAGACCGGCCGAGCTCACCGTCGGCCCGGTGCGCGCGACGGCGTGGACGACGGCTTCGCGAAGCGGCTGACGCTGCGCCTCCTCGCGGATACGCGTCATGACCAAGATGTTGTAGTCCTCGCCGAGCGCGAGCAGGAAGATGAACATGAGGAACGGGAGGATGAAGGTCAACCCACCGCTGCCGCCGATATCGATAAAGACGATTGTCGACACGCCGAGCGCGGCGAGGTACGAGATCGCCACGCTCACGATGAGATACAGGGGCGCCACGAGGCTTCGCAGCACGAGGGCGAGCAGCAGGGCGATCGCAAGGATGGCGATCGGGAAGATGTGAAAGAGGTCGTGGTTAGAGGCACTGCTCACGTCGTAGAGTGCCGCCGCCTCGCCAGCGACGCCACTCGCCCTCGCGCCAGAGCGCGCCGCGGCGTCCGAGACGATCGCACGAATGCGTGGCGTCGCGTCGAGCGCCGCGGTGCTCTGTTGTCCGCCGGCGGTGAGGGTGGCCTCGAACTGGACAGTGCGGCCGTCAGGGCTGACGAACTGAGCAGTGGAGCGGTACGCGTTGTACTCAGAAGCTGGGATTGCAAGGCCCCCCGGCTCGGTGGTCCCGAGCGCGTGCGGGGCGCCGAGTTCGGCATGCAGGCGTGCATAGGTCGCCGGGCTGAGCGTCGCGCCGTTCGGATCGAACGGACCGGAGAGTTGGTGGAACTGCCCCGAGGACCGTAGGACTGCTTCTGCGGTCACGACCTCGCTCGGGTGGTCCCAGATCGGCTGGCGGTAGACGAAGATGAGGTTCGCCGGGTTCGCACTCGACTGGGGGAAGTGGCGGGCAACGATGGCGTTGCCTGCTGCAGCATCGCTTCCCGCCGGGGCATTAAGGGCGCCGCCGAAGCCGCCTGAGCGATAGCCGAGCGCCCCGAGCGCGAGGCAGGCGAAGATCACGACGCCAACGCCCAAGGTGCGAGCCGGCCGACGCACGAGCGTCGATGCAATCTGTCCCCAAGTACCCTCCTTGTTCGCCTCGGAGCTGAGCCGCGCCGGCCAGAACACGGCGTTGCCGAAGATCGCCAACAACGCGGGCAGCAGGGTGAGGCCGGCGAGCAGCATGACCGCGACGCCGAGCGCGAGCGGGATGCCGAGGTCCTGGTAGATGCCGAAGCTGGCGAGCAACAGGGTCAAGAGGGCGAGGATGACCGTGCCCGCAGAGGCGCTGATCGACTCGCCGACGCGCACGAGCGCATGCGCGACCGCGTCCTTTGCCTCGAGACCACGGCGGATCTCCTCTCTGACCCGGAAGACGAGGAACAAGCCGTAGTCGGTCCCTGCCCCGAGGAGCAACACGATGAGAAGTAGCTCGGTGATCTCGGAGATCTTGAGGCCATGCGCGCCGAGACCGCCGATGAAGCGTGTCGAGACGAGGAGCGCGAACGCCGCGGGGAGGAGCGTCACAACCGGTGCCAGGAGGGAACGGAAGATGAGAAGAAGCAAAATGATGATGAAGATGACTGAGAACACTTCCGTCTTGTTCCCGGTCGTACTCGAGCTCGACTGGTTGGCGACGTTGGTGGCGATGGTCCCGGCGAGATGAAGCTCAAGAGCCTTGGGTGCCGCGACCTTTGAGAACGTGGCTTGGAGGTCGTCGGTGACGGTCTTCTGCGTGGTGATGTCGTACTGATTGACGAGCACGTCGACGACGAGCTCTGCGACCCGACCATCGTGGGAGATCGCGACCTCCTTCGCGGAGAGCACGCGTGGGACATGGCGCGCGACGGTGACCTCTCGGGTGAGCGCCGCCTGGTCAGCGACCGTCAGGGGACCGCTGCTGTCCAGGCCGACGATGACGACCTGGCTCTCGGTGTTCGAGTTGCCGAGGATCGGCGTTGCGAGGCTCGCCGCCACCGAGCTCGGGGCGCTTACGGGGAGGAACTGGGCGTTGTCGTTGTTCACCTCGCTCCCGAGCGAGGGGAGCGCTCGCGTCGAGACGACGAGGAGAAGGATCCACACCAGAACCACGAGGAACCGGAACCGGACGACGAATCGGCCGAGGCCGGAGAAGAACCTGTTCACTAAGGGACCTCTTTCTTGTTGGAGGGCGTCCGATCACCTCGACCGAATCGGGCACCGAGGCGCGTCTGGAAGAACAACGGCTCAGGTGAGGCTGGCCAGTGTGGCGCGAGCAGCAGTCGATGGCGCGGGAGGCTCACGCTGCCTCGATATCCGGTGCCGCGGTCGGGGCATCGGTCGGATCGGCGCCAGCCGCACCCACTTCCCGCCGAAGCTCCACATGAGGCATGAGCCACGACGCCAAGAACGCTATGACAGCAATCGGCGCCGCGATGACGAACACCGTCTGGATCGACTCCGAATAGGCCGTGATCAGACCGTGATGGAGCGCCTGGGGCAGCTTGTCCAAGATGGCCGGCGTGATGCTGGAGTTCGACAGCCCGCTGGGCAGCTTCGAGGTGCCGAGATGCCTGACCAGGTTGCCGACGAGCACGTTGGAGAAGATGGCACCGAAGACCGCTGTGCCGAATGATCCCCCGATCGATCGGAAGAACGTCGCCCCCGAGGTAGCGACTCCGAGCTCGAAGTAAGGAACCGCGTTCTGCACGATGAGCACGATCACCTGCATCACGGCGCCGAGCCCCATGCCGAGCACGAGCATGTACAACGACGCGACGACCGAGCTCGTGCCAATCCCCATCCGTGACAACAGCAAGAGCCCGATGACGACCAGCGCGGTTCCGACGATCGGGAAGATCCGATAGCGGCCGGTTCGACTGATGATCCACCCTGATCCGATGGACACGATCAGCATCCCGGCCATGAGAGGCAGCAGCTGGACCCCTGAGATCGTGGGCGACTCTCCGCGTACAATCTGGAAGAACAGGGGCAGGTAGGTGATCGCGCCGAACATCGCAAAGCCGACGATGAAGCCGACGACGTTCGCGACTGAGAACGTCCGGACGGAAAACAGGTGCAAAGGCAGCACCGGTTCGGCCGCGTGCCGTTCAACAAGGATGAAGACGACGACGAGAACCGCACCAGCGATTGCGAGGGCGATGATCAATTGCGAGCCCCAGGGATAACTCGTGCCACCGAGGCTCGTGAAGAGCACCAGGCTGGTCGTCGCGAACACGAGAATGGCGGTCCCGAGGTAGTCGATGACGTGGTGGACGCGGCGAAGATGTCCCGGGACCTGGGCTGCCACGGCGGCGAGAGCGACGACGCCGATGGGGATGTTGATGTAAAAGATCCAGCGCCAGGAGAGCTGCTCGACGAAAACACCGCCGAGCAGCGGACCAACCACGCTCGCCACGCCGAAGACCGCTCCGAAGAGCCCTTGGTAGCGACCACGCTCCCGGGGAGGGACGATGTCTCCGACGATCGCTTGCGAGCCGACCATCAACCCCCCGCCGCCAAGGCCCTGGATGGCCCGGAACGCGATGAGCTCGAGCATGGAGTGACTGAGCCCCGAGAGGAACGAGCCGCCCAAGAAGACGACGATCGAGGCTTGGAAGAAGACCTTCCGCCCGTACTGATCGCCGAGCTTTCCCCAAAGAGGCGTCGAGACAGTCGCAGCGAGCAGATAGGCGACGATGATCCAGGAAAGGTGCGATGCGCCATGCAGGTCGGCGACGATCGTCGGGAGCGCCGTCGAGACGATCGTCTGGTCGAGAGCGGCCAGGAGCATACCCAGCATCAGCGCGCCGATGATGACGAGCACGCGGCGATGGCTTAGGACGGGGATCGGAACCCCCTCTGCCAGTCCGCTCGAAGGTTCTGTCATCGTTTCTCGTTCACCTCGTTCGCAACCGCGGGCTTCGACCTGACGTGGTCGTCTCGTCATACGCAAGCCCCTTGGCGAGGCTGTCGATCGCCCAGGTGGTGAGGTGAACGAGCGAGTCCTCGCCGCCGTTCGCGGCCCAGTAGAGAGCCGCCACGCGTGCCGCGGCGAACGCCGTCGCCGTCACGAGCGCCGGATAGGGGTCGTGATCAGGGTCCTTCCCGAGGCGTTGCGCGAGTGCCTCGACGAGGCCCCGTTCGACGTCCGCGCCATGCGCGCTGAAGGCCTTGAACGCGTCGGGGTCTTCTCGGAGGATGCTGAACCGACTGAACCACGCCTCTCTGCCCTCCCCGAGGTCGTCCAGATCGTCAACGATCGCAACCGAGTACTCGACGAGCACCGAACGCAATGCCTCGATTGGCGACTCGCTTCCTGGTCGCGCGACCAGGCTCATCCGCATTTGCTTGACGCTGTCAGGATCGGCGCCGGTGACAGCGGACTCCTTGGAGGAGAAGTAGTTGAAGAAGGTCCTCGTGGCGACGTTGGCTGCCTCGGCGATGTCTTCCACCGTGACGTGCGCGAAGCCCCGCTCGGCGACGAGCTGCAGCGCAGCAGTCCGCAGGGTTTGGTGCGTCGCGCGCTTTTTCCGATCGCGCCGTCCCCCCTCGGCTGCTGGGCTCGGACGCGTTTCGGTGGTACGCATTGGGTCCGCTCTGTCGGCTGGCACGTGCCCCGATCGGACCGTCATGCATTCACTATAACATTGCAGCGACTGCAGGCGCGCGAGGATGAGCCTTCGAGCCAGTCGGTGAAGGACGCCCGAGAGACAGGCGGGGCCGGCCGCGAAGAGCGTCAAAGAGCTGCGCGTGCCGGCGGACAGATGCCATCTAGGGCTCCCGACCTGCGCCTTTGATGTTTCTCACCTCTGGCGAGGTGCAGTTGACGAAGTCTGCATGTCATGCAATAATGCACGTCATGCCCTGCTCACCGGAGATGGGCCTTCGCGAGCGCAAGAAGCTAAAGACGCGGAGCGCCATCGAGTGGGCCGCCGTTCAGGTGGTCCTCGAGCATGGATACGAGGCAGCCACGGTCGAGGCCATCGCCAGGCGGGCCGACGTCTCGCTGCGCACCTTCTTCAACTACTTCCCCAGCAAAGACGTCGCCATCATCGGCCCGGACATTCGCCTGATCGATGAGCAGCAGGCGATGCGCATCCTCGCGGAGGCGGGCACCCACCTGCTTAAGGGCATCTGTCGAGTGGTCGAGGCCAGTGTTGCGGCGACGCGCCCTGTCCCGAACATCATGCAGGACCGCCGCCGCCTCCTTCAAAAGGAGCCGCGGCTGCTGCACGCGCGCATAATCGCCCTCATGGAGTTCGAGACGGGCTTGACGAAGGTGGTTGCCGGCTTCCTAGACGCGCACCCCGAGCGTCGGCGGCTCATTCGGCTGGCAAGCGTGGACGATGAGGCGAGCATGGCCGTCGTAATGGTCGATTCCGCCATTCGCTACAGCATGGAGCGATGGTCTGCGAGCGGCGACGATTTGCCTTCACATGCCCGGGACATCGAGCAAACCATTGACATGATGGCCGAGATGCACAGGCAGGACAGGTAATAGCCACGCCCAAAGTGACCGCTGCCAACAGCGTCGAGTGCCAACCGGAGCCGGAACCGACCGGCCATGGTCGCCGTGGAGTCCGTCTCGGTGCTGCTCTCCGCGCTGATACGCCTGTGTCCTGGGTTGCCTTCTCAATCCGACTTTCCACGACGCCGAACTGCAGACAGACCCGCGACAGTGACCACTCGGGCCCAGTGTTTCGAGGCGGCTGCGCCGCCGTCGCTTGTTGACTGGCGGCTGTTGAATCACTGCAGTTGATCTGGGAGGACGTCAACGATGAGCGAACAGACATCAGACACCCAATCAGCAGCCGAACGGCCGCTTGGCAGATCGGGTATCAGCGTGTCGGCGCTTGGAGTCGGCACCAACCGGTGGAATACCGACGCGTCGAAGCCGGCTCGCTTCAGGGATACGTTCGCTGCGGCCCTCGACGCTCGTATGGGCTTCTTCGACACCGCCGAGATCTACAGCTTCGGCCAATCGGAGACGGCCATAGGCCAGGCTGCCCGGGCAGATGGCCGGCCGGTCCTCGTGGCCAGCAAGTTTGCGCCTCTCCCGTATCGCGTGGCCCCGGCCCAGTTCGTCTCGGCGCTCGACAAGACGCTGGAGCGTCTCGGCCGCGACTCGCTCGACCTCTACTACCTGCACTTCCCCTACTCCTTGGTTGGTGTCGAGAACTGGATGAGGAGCATGGCAAACGCGGTCAAGGCAGGGAAGATCCGGGCCGTGGGAGTCAGCAACTGCAACGTGGCGAAGATGAGCAAGGCGGCTGAGGCACTGGCCCGCTACGACATACCGCTCGCGGCTAACGAGGTTCAGTACAGCCTCCTGCACCGCAATCCTGAGGCCAATGGCGTCCTCGAAGCCTGCCGCCAGATGGACGTGGCACTGGTCGCCTACCGACCGATCAGCGGAGGTGCGGTCGGCTCTGACTCGGCCCGAGGTTCTGACCGGTCGGCCCTTGCTGACGCGCTGCGAGAGGTGGGGGCGGCCCACAACGCAACTGCTGTCCAGGTGGCGCTCGCCTGGTTGCTAAAGAGAGACGATCATGTGATTTTGATCCCGGGGGCGACGAGGCCCGAACACGTCCGCGAGAACGCGGGCGCGCTCTCGTTGGAGCTCAGCCAAGAGGAGTTCGCCGCCATCGACCGGGCATCGACACCGAGGCCGACCAGGTAGGACCTGTGAGTGTCGAAAATGTTGTCCGGGTGCCCTGAACTGGGGCGATACGTTCCAGATGCCTTCACGACCGGACCCAATGACGGATCAGCCCCTACTGGCGCTACTTCCGACTCCCTGGGGCTAGAAGAGAGTGCTCGCCGCGAGACGCACGACAACATGATCGTGGTCGCGGCCCGGCTTTCGAACGATGGTTCCGTCGTGCGTCGACTCTCTAGCGCTGTAATCGCGTGCTGAAGCGCCCCGAGTTCCATGACTGCTTGGAGTGCCCTGACTTTCGCGGAGTTTGATAACTGGATTCTCAGGCCACTGTCGTGATCAAGTGCCCACTCTCGTAGTCGAGCAGTGTGAGCATGCCAAGTGACGAGTGGCGGCGTTGGCGGTTGTGAAAGATCTCGATATGCTCGAAGATGGCGTTGGCGAGCTTGACGCGCCTCCGCCAGCGCTTCCGATCGAGCAGCTCGACCTGCATCCTGCTCCAGAACGACTCGATCATCGCGTTCTCGTAGCAAACGCCGACCGCGCCCAATGCGATGGGTCGTAACAAGCTCATTTACGCGATGTCAACTGCGACACTGGTCGTCGAGTGCGAAGAGGGTAGCGGCGGCACATGGGCCGGAGCTGTCGAGGCTCTGCGAGGTCATACGGCACCGATAGTTGTCTGGACTGGTGTCGGTGCCAGTTCGGGGAACCGAGCGCTTGCGCGCCGCGGCGCTCACCAACTTGACGTGGTCGAGGACCTCTTCCCGCTGCCAAGCCACGGAGCCGTGCTCACTCCTGCCCAACTTCGCCTCGGCTTCTGATCTGAGGAGAGGCATTACGGTGCGACACGAAGGCCTCCTTGGTCGTGTGGGCATCAACCACCTCGATTCTTGGAGGCCTTAAACTACATCTGCGAATCACCAACCTCTTGGCCGAGTACAGCTAGCCGCCGAGCTTCACGCCCAGGTGGTTCCTCCGGCCAGCAGAGCCGCGCTTGGCAATGCCGATTGCAGTGCAACACGTCGGAACTCGGCGACAGCCGCCGGTGCGAGCGGTCGGGCGAAGAGGTAGCCCTGGCCCACGTCACACTTGAGGAAGGCAAGTTCATCGAGCTGTTCGTCGGTCTCGATCGCCTCGGCCACGACCAACATGCCGAGCTCATGGACCATCGCCGTCATGGCGCCGACGATCTCGCGGTCACGAGCACTGCGGCCGATGTGCTCGACGAAGCTTCCATCGATCTTCAAGACGTCGACCTGGAGCCGTTGGAGGTGGGCGAGCGTCGAGTATCCGGTCCCGAAGTCGTCGAGGGCGATCCGTACCCCGAGGGCCGACAGGGCTTCGAGCGTCGTCTCGATGTCGCCCGCCTCGCCGATGAAGGCGGTCTCGGTGATCTCGAGGCAGAGCCGTGACGGCTCGAGGCCATGTGCAGCGAGCACATTGCCGACGTGGTCCGGGAAGCTCGGGTCGACGAAGTCGCGACCGGAAATGTTCACCGCCATCGTGAAGTCGTCCGGCCAGTCGCCCTCGGCGAGCCACTCGGCGAGCTGGCGACAGGCTTCCTCCAGCACGAAGCTGTCGATGCGGGTGATCAGTCCCCGCTGCTCGGCGAGAGGGATGAACTCGATCGGGGGAACGACGCCCCGCGTCGGGTGGTTCCAGCGGACGAGTGCCTCGACGCTACGCAGGGAGCTGTCGACGATCGAGACCAGCGGCTGGTAGAGGAGGAACAGGTCCCCCGCGTCGATCGCCTCCCGCAGCTCGCTCTCGAGCGTGTGGTTCGCTATCACCCGGTCGCGTTGCGACGGCGTGAAGATCTCGAAGCAGTTCTTCCCTGCTTCCTTCGCCTCGTACATGGCGACGTCGGCGTCTTGCAAGAGCTCGCCGGGTTCCGCATTCCCATCGCCGGTGACGACGATTCCGACGCTCGCGGTGATTGAGAGGTCGAGGCCGTTCTCGATGTAGGGCTGACCGACCACGTGGACGATCCGGTCACCAAGCGAGCGAGGGTCCTCGTCGCGCATCGTGGTGCAGAGCATGACGAATTCGTCCCCACCGAGCCGGGCGACGGTGTCGGCCCGCCGCAAGGTACCCGACAAGCGCCGGCCGACCTCGACGAGCACCTTGTCTCCGGTCTCATGCCCGTGGGAGTCGTTGATCGCCTTGAAGTTGTCGAGGTCGATGAACAAAAGGAAGATCCGCCCCGGTTGCCGCTCGAGGGAGGCGAGAGCCTGGGAGAGGCGGTCCATCAGCGCGACCCGGTTGGCGAGACCCGTCACGGGGTCGTGGAGCGACTGGAAGGTCAGCGCCTTCTCCGCCGCGACCTGGGCGGTGACATCCCGCGAGATGCCGAAGGTGCCGATGATGCTCCCGTCGTCATCGCGCAGCGGGACCTTGGTCGTGGACACCCAGACGTCGGGGCGGTCATAGAAGGTCTCGCGTTCGATTTTGGCGAGAACCGGCTCGCCAGTTCGGATGATGCGCTGCTCGTCCTCGAAAGCGGTGACGGCGTGCATCTCGCTGAAGATGTCGAAGTCGGTCTTGCCGATGACTTCGGAGGCCGAAATCCCTGGCGCCTCGCCGTCGACAAAGCCTTGGCTCACGAGCAAGAAGCGGCTGTCGAGATCCTTGAAATAGACGCGCTCCTCAGGGTTGTGGAGGAGGTTGTCCATGCAGAGGCGCTTCATGTCCTCTAGCGAACGCTCTCTGCCCGAGAGTGAGGGACTCGAGTCGGGTCGTTGGGTCATCGAGAGACCTAACGACCGGCCGGGACGGAATTTGAAGTCGTCGCGGCTGCACTGGTCACGTCACCCCGCACCGGCAACGCCGGCCGTGGCCACCGGGCACGACCGGGCCATAGACGCGCGATGAAGGATCGGGAGGGTGCACCAAACGCGCCACCAGCCGGGTCATAAATCCCGGCCGGCCTAGTGGTTCATCTGGAGCGGGCGACGAGAATCGAACTCGCGTTCTCAGCTTGGGAAGCTGATGTGTGGCTTCGTGTGCCACTCGCGTATTCCCATGTAAACGGCAATATTTCGAGCGGACTTTAGCGCTGTGAAGGTGCTTGGGCGCGTTTTGGGCGCGATCCGTTCGCACGGGCGCGCTCGATCAGTACGACATCCGCCGGTGCCGAG
>Ga0187849_1004820_pt1 | contig 10997 bp, 14 predicted proteins | sample June2016WEW_4_10_2_FD_132412 | JGI IMG/M metagenome (GOLD analysis project Ga0187849, IMG submission 132412) | Peatland microbial communities from SPRUCE experiment site at the Marcell Experimental Forest, Minnesota, USA - June2016WEW_4_100 | ecosystem: Environmental > Terrestrial > Soil >... | reverse complement strand
TGCACTGTCGAAATTCGTGTTCCGCATTTACGGCGCGTCCGAGAGACAGGACAACGGTGCAGCCGGTACAATATGGATACTGCGGGCCCTTAGCTCAGCGGTTAGAGCAGCGGACTCATAATCACCTCAGACGCCGTTTCGCCGTTTCTTCGCAACCTCCTGATTTTCCCGCTACTTGCAAGAAATCACAACGCTTAACCAAAATCAACCGAGTATGCATGAGAAGGTTAGAGAAATCCTGAAACGCAAGGGGTGGGCACAAAAATAGGCACAGTCGCTACTAACGATTTAGTAGTGCAGGCCCGGCGTTATTGACTTTTTCGCGGAACGTTTTTTCGCTCTTGACAGTTGATGGGCATGTGCCCTATAGTATTAACGGGCGAATGCCTATTAGCAGTTCCCGCACAGTGCTGTGGGTCCCAAGACGCGGCGGAGGCGCCGGATGTGTCCAAGAGATCAGTCAGATTCGCATTCATCGAAAATCCTCAGCCCGGTGGAAAGCGCTATACCACGGCGCGATGCGCGAAAAACTACGTGGAGCGCGGTCTGGCTCAGGTTACGGGGCCGGATCGAATTCGATTCTTGGAGACGAACGCGCGCCAGCAGGAGGCTGTAAAGCGGCTCTCATCGCGGCCGGATGAGTCCTACGGGGCGATACAGAATTGGAGCGGTAACCGCCGGCCAGACCGGCTATATAGACCGGGCGAGGTGTGCTCATAATCGAAGGTGGTTTAGCCATGTCTGCAATCACGCTCAGGCAGATCGCAACACAATTGAGGGACGGTTTGTCCCACCGAGAAATGCTCGCTGTCACCGGCTTGACCGCTGACCGGCTCATGACCTGGTACAAGCGCGATTGCCTACCCGCTGACTTCCAGCGGGCGCCGGGCCGTGGGAATTGGCGCCGGTACGACGTCGATTCGGTTATCACGCTCACCATGCTGCGGGTGCTGGTCGACGCGGGGCTGCCAATCGAGGATGCGGCCTGCTTGGCGCCGCGATTCAGCGTTTCGCCACGCTTGATGATGACGACTCCAGCGACCCCAATCGAAGCCGGCTGCGAGCTGGTCCAGAACCCGGAGCCATGGGCGGCGATCATCCGCCGGCCAGAGGGCTGGCAGTCAACCAGCCCGAAGGAATTTGTTTCACCAGGGTTTATCGCCGTCAGTATTACGTCGGATGATACCATCCCGATCATTCAGAAATGGATGCGCGATATTGGGGCGCGGTGGATGACGATCATAGACACCAGCGCAGTGGAGTTCAACCTCATGCAAACGCTCAAGAGGGTTGCGGCCGCCAGAAAGGCCGCCGCGAAGGCTACGCCGAAGTAGGCAGCAAAAAACCCTAGAGTAATCTGCACACCCCGCAAGTCAGATCGAAATGCACGTCGGCCAACAGCCCCACCACAACGAATCCGGCGCCGGAGGTGTGTCTCCACGTTTGCACGATGAACGATTTGCGGCGGGCTACGTTGGCCTGAGCCTCTCCACGCTTCGGCGTTTTCGGCGCAAGCGCCTGGACGGATGCACGGGGCCGGAGGCCGGGCCCGCGTTCGTCTATATCGTGTCCGCTGTGCGGTACGACCATGCGGACTTGGATCGCTGGATTGAGGAATTGCCGCGGCCGGGCGGCGGAGGAGCGGCGGCATGAACGACAGCACAGCGGAAGTCTTGAATCGCCTGAAAATCTCCGACGTTTACCAGGCGCTCGGCGGGCCGAAGCTCCGGCATAACCGCGGGCCGGCTTTCTGGCGCGGCGGCGATGGCTTCAACGTGTCGCTCGAGGATCCCCGCGGAGTGTGGCACGACTTCACCACGGACGAGGGCGGCGGCGTGCTGGACCTAGTGGTGCAAGTCCGTGGCGGCAACCGGGCCGATGCGCTGCGCTGGCTGGCGGACCTGGCCGGCGTGCGAATGGACGATACGCCACTTTCACCCGGGGACCGGGAGCGATGGATGGCCGAGAGGCGGGCGCTGGAACGGGATTTGCCGGCGGCTCGGTACTGGCGGCGCGCGGCGGGGAACATGGCTGAGGAGTTGCTCGACTCACTCAAGGCCGCCTTGGTGGACCCGATGCTCCCACAGCCCGACATAGGCGAGATCGGCCATGTCGAGAACATGCTCCGCTCGCTCCAGCGAATCGACGGCGCCGCGCTGGTAGGTGATTTCCGCTGGTGGCTTTCACGGTTTCCAGGCATGACGGCTGGAATGGTGCGCGCGGGGAAACGTCGAGAGGAAGCGCAGCGCCGGGCCCTGCTCGCGTACCTGGGACAGACGGCGCCCGCGGCGGGGAGCATGGCGGTATGACGGCGCAACCGGATATCGAGCAGCTGCTACAGACGGAGTGCGCGCGGGAACTCCAGCAGATGAAGCCGCGCGCGGTGACTCCGGCCGCCGCGGCTGAGCGGGAGTTCGTCGCCGTCAGTGAGGATCGTTACCGGCTGAGCATTCCCGGTATCGGCGTGGCGCTAGAAATCGACAGGTTGCGGCGTGATCATAACGAGCTCCTGGGTGAGCTTTCGGTGAGGTGTGATTTGCCGGGGGCGCGCACGGTGAACGGAAATTTGAGCATCGCCGATTTCAACCTTTCGAGCGCACGGGCGCGCACTGACCGCGCAAAGTTCCTGGCCGTTCGCGCGGCCGTCAAAGAGATCGACTGGACATCGCTGGTTGAAGAGTTCTGCCAGCGCGTGCTGCAGGCGGATCGAATCGGCCAACCCGCGGTGGACCTCCGCACACTGCCGAGGCCCAGCGGCGATGACGACATGGTGAGCGTCGAAGGGCTGGTGCTGCCCCGGCGGCATCCGAGCGTCCTGTTTGGCGACGGCGGCGCCGGCAAGTCGTACCTTGCCTTGCTTTTGGCGGGCCACATTGCGGAGAAGGGTATCCCAGTGGCGCTGTTCGATTGGGAGCTGGCCGGCGACGATCACCGCGATCGGCTGGAGCGGCTGTTCCCCGATGGGATGCCGCGCGTTCTCTATGCGCGCTGTGAGCGGCCCTTGGTCTACGAGGCGGATCGGTTGCGGCGCATCGTCCGGGACGGCGGTATCGAATTTGCGGTGTTCGATTCGATAGCCTTTGCCTGTGACGGGCCGCCCGAAGCGGCTGAGGTGGCCGGCCGGTATTTCCGCGCTGTCCGGCAGATCGGCGGAGGCTCGCTCCATGTTGCTCACATCAACAAGGGAGAGGCTGGAGACCAAAAGCCGTTCGGCTCTGCATTCTGGCACAATGGCGCCCGCTCAACGTGGTTCGTCAAGCAGGACGAAGGCTCCGCCGGCAGCGACGTTCTACAGATCGGGCTGTTCAACCGGAAATCGAACCTTGGGCGCCTTCGTCCGCCGTTGGGTTTCAGTATTTCCTTCGGTGAGGATACTACGACGTTCCACCGGACGGATGTAGGCGCCAGCCCGGACCTGGCCAGCAAGTTGACTATACGGCAACGGATGGCCTACCTGGTCCGTGGCGGAGCAATGACCATAAAGCAACTCGCTGAGGAAATCGACGCCAAGCCCGATACTATCGAGCGGACCGCGTTCCGCAACAAAGGGCTGTTTATCGTGCTGGAAGGCGGCCGGGTTGGCCTTTTGGAGCGAAATAGGCTGCAACTGTAACATATTGATTTCATTGGTTCACAAAGTGTCAGTCCATACTTTTACGCTAACGCAAGTCAGCCTTATCCGTAACTCATTGATTCTATTGACTGACACTTTGTCAGCCAGCTTTTTTCGGCAAAACCTGCTCCGAAAGTGTCAGCCAGCTTTTCAGACCTTTGGCGCAAGTATACGCAGAATCAGTGGTTTAACTCGGCTGACACAGTGTCAGTAAAAAGCTGACACTCTGTCAGTCGGGCTGTTGACTGACACTCTCTCTCTCTTTAGAGAGAGTGTCATGTCAGCCTGTCAGGAAACACTGTCAGGAAAAGAATGGGATTAAGGAAAGATTGGCGGGGTACGAAGCGATGACCGCGCGCGTCAAGGAGCTGCTGATGGCGCAACGTGGGGCGGAATAGTGAAACGGCAGACTACCGAACCGCTACCGCCTCCATGCCGGTTCTGTGTGCATCAGGATGGCGCTTGGTGCATCGCGACGGGCGGCGGCCTGAAGCGTTGCGGTTGTGCGCGCGGCGTGCGCCTGGCGGCGGTGGACGCGGCGCGCAAGGCAAATACAGGGCGCTCACATCGGCGGGTGTTCCTGGTGATGGTGGACCGGAAGATGCTGGCGAGCGGAGACCGGGCATGAAGGCGAGACAGACGGCGGACCATTACCGGGCGGCAAACGAACAGGCAGCCAAACTGGTACTCCAGGACGTTCAGCGTTACGGCGGGCCGGATTCGCTGATGGTGGTCTGGGCGCATTTGGTGCTGGCGAAGATGGCACCCACGGTTCACGGGCCGTTGTTCGAAAGGCGCGCGGCATGAGTGGAAAACCGAGAAGGATCAACCGTGGCGAGTCGGCGGCGGATGACTCGTTGTTGCCATCGCCAGCGGACTGTATGCGGGCGCGTGGCACGGGCCGGCGGTGCGGCCGATGCGGTGACAAGCCGCTGATACTCCATGTGCCAACTCGGAAGGCCGGGATGTGGTGCGAGCGGCATTGTCCCGCGTGCAATCCGGCGGGGCCGGACTTGAAGCCCGCGGCGTGAGGCGCTCCGCAGAATGCCGCGCCTTCGCAGGGAAACGGGGCAAGGTTCGTTCGGAGCGGGGCGGGCGGAGGAAACGTACCAGGTGCGAAATGTTCCGGGGCGGCGGGGCCGGAGTAGAGGAAAGGTCATGGAGAACTCGAAAGAAGCGTTACCGGGCCTTGGCCGGCGAAGAGGGCGCAGACCCGGCGACCAGCAACCGGACGGCTGTGTGTGCTTTCTCGGAATGGGGCGCCGTTGTGATGCCTGCGGCGGCGCTGCGATCCCCCTGCACGTCGTTGCCTGCCAGCACGGGCAATTCTGCGAGAAGTGCTGCCCAGTGTGCAACGCAGAAAAGTCTTCAGGCGGCGGGCGCGAGCTCGCCAAAACACGAAACGTAGTTCAACCAGAGGAATTGAAATGACCCAGAAAGAATCCGTTGTCGAACAGCGTCGGCAACTCGCCTGCAGCATCGCTATCGGCTCCGAAAAAGAGCGCGAACTGCTTTCCAGAACTTCACAACTCCGCAGCGAAATAACGAGCCTGGAAGCGCGCGACGGGGCGCTTTCGCTGCCGGCCGATGCAACAAAGGCCGCGCTTGTAGCGGCGCAACGAGGGCGCGAATCGCGGCTTGCGAAAATCAGCAACCTGAAAACCGAACTGGAGCGGTTGGAGCCGGAACTCTCCATGGTTTCCGCGGGCCTTGGCGTGGCGCATAGGGCGCTGGGGGCAATCGAACAGAAAACCCACGCCGAACGGCGCGTGAGAATCTCGCAGGCAATCGCGGCCGCGGTAGCGCAGGCGCCGGGCAAGCAGGTGTTCCATGATGCGCGCGCCAAGTGCGATGCCTTGCGCAAGCGCCTGGCGGATGTCGAGAGCGAGCTGCACGTTCTGGAAACCACGGCGCGGGAACCGGCAAACGTCGAGGACCGCGCCGCCCAGTTGCTCGCGACAGGCACGATGCCGCCCAGCGGACCTGTGGTTGATGGCTCGGTGCGGCGGAGCGAGCTGCTCGCCGAGAGCCGGACGCTGGCCGCTGCCATCCGCCAGCAACAGTCTTACGTTTCGGCGGCCGGCCGGCAGTTCTGCGCTGAGCTCGCCGTGGCGCTCAGACCGATCATGGGGGATATCGTGGAGAGGATCGCAGGCGGCGTAACGATGGCGCGTCAGGGAAGCGAAGAGGCGGTTTGGCTCGAGACCGCCGCGGCCGTTGCGAGTGGCGGAGAGTCAATACCATGCGTTCGATTTCCGGGCATCCCAGCGCCACAGGCGGGCAATCCGGATGCCTTCGATTTTTGGCTTGACCGGCAGCGGTTGGCCGGGTTCGAGGTCTAAGGAGAAAGACATGAGATCCCAAAGTACGAGTTTGAACGCGAAGTGGAATTTGATGTGCCTGAGAAACCGCAAGCGGTTGATGGAAAGGTGCCGCGTCGACCAAGACCGCGACACCGGGCCGGTAACCGCGGCCGAGGCCCAAGGGCGGTTACATCGGCTGATGGCCCCCACCACTGCCCGCGAAGGCAGCCTCAGCATAGATGAAGCCCAGCAGCGCGTGAGCGTGCTCAAGGCCAAGACCCAGCTTGGCAACCTGGGGTTGCCGGTAACCGTCAGGTAGTGACCGCTGGTGGACAAGGGAACCCGCAAGGCCGCGTTGGGCCACTCCCGACCCGGAGAGGGGGAGGGTACTCTAATTCTACGAGAGGCAACGACTTACGCGACCATGGCGCACCCTCGCGCGAAAGGATCTGTACCGAGAGCATATCGGAGATCGAGGGTAGGTGCGGGCAGGTGGCGGGCAGGTGCGGCGAGGTCGAGGATAGGTGCGGCGAGATCGAAGGTAGGTCGAGGGCGGATGCGGGCAGATCGAGGGTAGGTGTTTCGTAAGTGAGGAGGCCAAAAATGGGCAGGGCGGTGCCAAGGTATTTCAGTGCGAAGACCCGAAAATTATGGCGCGCCATTCATGCGCAGTACGAGCTTGAACCCGAAGCGATTGAAACGTTGCGCGTGGCGCTCGAAAACTTGGATTTGGGCGATCGAGGCCGCCGGCTATTGCGCGACGAGGGCCTGGTGGTCGATGGCAAGAAGCACCCGGCTTCGGATCTGGTCAAGCTTCACGATGGCATGTTCCTTCGGGCAATCCGGCAACTGGGCCTTGATGTCGTGGCGCCGGGTTCCATCGGCCGGCCGCCGGCAACCGAAGTTCGGAAGGCTGGAAGGTAAGCTGCCATGCCAAGAGTACGCAGACGCGGACACGCGCTTCACTTCAGCGCGGCCATGCTGGAGGCCCTGGTACTCGGAGACGGGGCCTTCTCTGGCGGCGGACCTGGGTTCGCCAGCACCACAGAGGAGCGCGCGGCGTGGAACGCCTACCGTAACGCGCTCATGGCAGAGTACAGCGGCCCTGGGCGGCGCCCGTTCGGGTTCTATCGGCACGATCTGGGCGTGGCGCCGCTTCAGTGGTTCGATGAGATCCGCGCCTTGCTGGAACACGGCTTGATCGACGCAACGGAAGCGCTGCTCTGCGAGAAGGTCCACCACGTTTTGAGTGACAATGCGGCTGTTTATTCGAGCTTCGAGAGCGCGGCACTTATCAGGGCAATGAGCCTGAGTCCATCCGTGCTGTTGCACTGCCAGCGAGAATTTGAGCTCGCCTCCACCTGGCACGCTTGGCGCGGGCGGCCGGAGCTGGCGGAGAAGTATGGCCGACGCGCGCAAGCCATCCGGGATGTTATGCAACACACTTGACAGCTTCGGTCCTGAGCGCTTAGCATAGTCCATGATGGCAAAGCGAAAGAATCCCGCGGCCGTGGCGCTCGGAAAGCGCGGCGCCAAGGCCCGACTCGTCAAACTGACTCCCGAAAAGAGAACTGAGGTTGCGAAGAAGGCGGCGGCGGCGCGGTGGGGGAAGCCGGAGGCGGCAAGCGCCATGGCGCGGAGCAAGAAGGCTGCGAAGTCGAAAGGGTAGCGGGAAATGGAACCACAACACTTCTACGAGGACAACCCGGGCGATCCCTTTTACGAAGACCGGCAAAAGGCCATCGCGCGACTTCGGCACCTGGTTGATGAAGCCTGCAAGATTCTTCCCACCCAAATGCTCGGGCACACCAGCTATTGTCTCTCCGCCTGCCTGGACGCCTCCGCTGCTACCAGATATCGCGCCGATGACATGGTGCAAGACCTCGCGACGGGCCGCCAGCGGAGGCGGTTTCAGATCGTCCGCGGGAATAAGGCGAAAGGGTAGCGATGGCAGTCTACAAGCGGGGCGAAACCTACTGGTACAAATTCGTCTGGAAGGGCAGGCTGATCCGAGCCAGCACAAAGCAAGGGAATCAGCGCACGGCCGAACAAATCGAGGCAGCGAAGCGGACTGCGCTTGCCAAGGGAGAAGTTGGCATCAAAGAGAAGCCCGCGAGCCCTACGCTGGCTGACTTCGCGCCGAAATTCACGGCGGCGATTGAGACCACATGCGCGGAGAAGCCGGCTACCGTGGCGTTCTACCGCGAGAAACTTCGCCGGCTGCTTGGGGATCGGCAACTATCCGGCGCTCGCCTCGATGCCATCGACGAAGCGGTAATCGACGGCTACAAGCAGCGGCGGACCCGGCAGCTTTCCCGCTACAAGCGCCCGCTGTCGCCGGCATCTGTGAATCGGGAGCTGGCAACACTGAGGCGTCTGCTACGCCTGGCGCAAGAGTGGAAGGTCTTGGACCGCATACCGCGAATCCGGTTACTTCGCGGTGAGCGCAACCGTGAATTTGTTCTCGGCCATGGATCGGAACCGAGGTACCTGGAGGCGGCGCCGCAACCATTGAGAGACGTTGCGGTCTTGATCCTCGAGGCGGGCATTCGGCCCGGCGAAGCGGTTAGTTTGCGATGGTCCGACGTGTACCTGCAACCGGCCGTCCACGCGAAGCTGGGCTACATCGCGGTCCGCAAGGGGAAATCTCCCAAGGCTAAACGGAACCTCAGCCTGACCGCGCGTGCCGCGGAGATGCTGAAGGCCCGGAAAGCCGGCGCGAAATCGGCCTTGGTGTTCCCTGGCGATTCGCTGGACGCGGCGATCCTGGGAACGTCCCTGGATCACCAGCACGACGCGGTGCGCACCGCTCTGAAGCTGCCCAAGGACTTCGTGATACATTCGTTAAGGCACACCATGTTGACTCGCCTCGGGGAAGCCGGCGCGGACGCCTTTACCATCATGCGGATCGCGGGACACAGCAGCGTGACGGTATCGCAGCGGTATGTGCATCCGACTCCCGAGGGCATGGAGCGCGCATTCGAGCGGCTGGAAAACCTCAACGCGGCGAAGTTCGAGCAGGCGGAAGTTGAAGCCAAGGCGGAGGCTACCAGCGGGTCCGTAGTGGGCACAAAAATAGGCACACCAGAAAAACGGCGCCCACGGAAATCCTCACAAGTAATTGAAATTAAACGTTCGGGCCCTTAGCTCAGCGGTTAGAGCAGCGGACTCATAATCCGTTGGTCGAAGGTTCAAATCCTTCAGGGCCCACCAATTCTGCCGCCCGACACCGGCCTTTGCGAAGTAGCCTTGTCGCGGCCGTCTCGGAGGCGAAACTGTGAAGGCGAAGAAGGGCGAGGCCATATCCATTCTGGTCGATGCGCCGGAATTCCGCTCCGAAGCCGAGGACGCGAAGTGGTGGGACCGGCATCCGGACCTGATCGCCGATCTGCTGCTAAAGCACGGCCGCCGTGGCGCCGTGCCCACGAAGAACGTATCCGTCCGGCTGCCGGTTACGGATATTGAGCGGGCCCGAAAGCTGGCCGAGAAACGGGGCGTTGGCTACCAGACCCTGATCAAAACGCTGCTCCATGTAGCCTTGAAGAAGGAATCCAAAATCGCCTGAGCCGGACTCGCCAGAGGTGAAAGGATCTCATCGGGCCGCGCGGCGGCTTCCTGCTTACTCCTGCACGTAGAACAACGCACTCACTGGCGGCAGCACCAGGTGAACCGTCGTCACCGGCTGCCCATTGGCTTCGCCGGCCGTGACTTCGGCCGGCTGCGAATCGCCGGTGTGCGGGTTCCAGATCCGCAACGCCTTCCTGCCTCGCAGCACCACCTTCGTATCCACCGGCTTGTCGGTGGAGTTCGCAAAGAAGTAAATGTCCTGTCCGTTTTTCACCTTGTGAAGATAGGTCAGGGCGCCATCGTAGTCCGGGCCTCTTTTCAATAACGGAATGGGCTCCTGGATATTCACATCCCTCACCGGCAGCACTCGCCCCAAGGTCCACTGCACGACCCAAGGCTCCGGCTTGGGCAGGAAGTACGCTCGTCCCCCCGCCGTATTGCGCTTGTAGAAGTAGAAGGTGACCAGCCTGCTGCCCATCGCGCGCTGCAGGTCCGCCGTGGGAGGGTCGTTCACCGGCAGACCGAACACGTCGGCCACCATCTTCTGGATCTCCTTGTCGCGTCCGAACTCCGCCGACTTGGCGGGCAGCTTGCTGCTGGCGATCACCACTCCGCCCTGGTCGTAGAACTCTTTGATTTTCGCCGCCGCCGCCACCGAAAGCGTGTCGCCGCCGGGGACGAAAAGCACGCTGTATTCCTCGCGGTTCTCCTTATTGTTCAGAATCAGCTTCGACCCCTCCACCGTGCATCGCTCCGCCAGGACTTCGGGGTGCACGTAGGTGTAGTCCACCCGCACTCCGCGGAACAACGCTTCGCCAATGTCCTGGTAGTCGATCTCCGGAGGCGTGACGCCGCCTTCGCGCGCGGCAGCCTCGCCATTGATTTTCGGCGCCGGGTCTTGCGACGGCGTGGGGTGCTGCCCGCCCTCATTCTGGTAGGCCGCCTGGAGCGCCGCGATGGGATACAACACGGCCACGTCCGCCACGTGCCGGCCATGTTGCAGCAGGTAGCTCATGCGGCCCAGAAAGCGATTGAATTCCGGCACGTAAGCGGCGTTCCACAGCCCCGGCCCGCCGCTGGTCACCTGCAAGTTCACTCCCATGGCGAATTGATCCATGGCCACCTTGTAGACGGTCTTCTCGTTGAGCGCGCTGTACGCCGCATACGTCTCCGCAAACATCACCGGCTTGTCCCAGTTGAATGCCGCCGACGACGCAATTTTGTACCCCGGGTTCGACCGCCCCAGAAAGTAGATGTCGTCCACCGCCGGCACGCCCTGGTACTCGAACAGCTTGATGAAATCGCCGTTCACGGGAACCGGATTCACGATCTCCTCCTGGTCGAAATGGCCGCCCGCTTTGATGCCATGCGCTTCGCAGAAATCCTCGATCTTCTTCACGTAGTTGGTGGCAAACAGATACGCCCGATAACCGAACAGCGCGTTGCGCGCCGCGGCGGTGTCGGGGCCGATGTCATACCACAGGGCCGGGTAGTATTTCATGGGCGAATAGCCG
>Ga0187849_1004814_pt1 | contig 11001 bp, 12 predicted proteins | sample June2016WEW_4_10_2_FD_132412 | JGI IMG/M metagenome (GOLD analysis project Ga0187849, IMG submission 132412) | Peatland microbial communities from SPRUCE experiment site at the Marcell Experimental Forest, Minnesota, USA - June2016WEW_4_100 | ecosystem: Environmental > Terrestrial > Soil >... | reverse complement strand
GTTAACCGCCTGCGGTCCCTTTGGTCCACGTTCTACGTCGAAACTTACGCGATCTCCCTCACTCAAAGAGCGAAATCCTTCAGACGCAATGGCACTGTAGTGGACGAAAACGTCTCCCTGATCCTTAGTTTCAATGAAGCCATACCCCTTTTTGTCGTTGAACCATTTCACGCGGCCTTCCGACATCTCTCTAATTCCTTTCCTTCTCTGGTACTGTTTCCATTGCTTGCAGTTTCGCTACTTCGAGCAATCCTCGCAAAACTCCGCCTCTTGCCGAGCCGATCCAGGCCGTTTCCCGCAAGGACCGGACCGAATCAACCGCTCCCCTAAGTATAGGCTGGTACAGCAGGAATTGAAAAATGTCAAGCGTTTAATGGCCCAGCGGCTGCTTCGAATTAAAACTAATGTGTATGTGCATATTCCGACCGAATCACTATCATTTGCGCGTTGTGCAAACCTGTTTTGAAAATAAAGTGATGAATACGAAAAGGTTTGAAAAAAAGTTTCAAATGCGCACAATTTGTACTCTTGATGGGCTTTGGTCGAAGAGGATTCGGCCGGAGAAGTGTAGGTTGAGACATCAGTTAGAAAATTCCGGTACTTCTAATAAAGTGGAGATCAAGTATCGAAAGGCTCACCTGATCAAGTCTTCAAGGGCCTGCTGCAAGGTTGGAAATCTGAAGGAAAAGCCGGCTTCCATCAATCTTTTTGGAATAACCCTTTGGCCCTTAAGCACAACGTTTGCGAATTCGCCAAGCAGGGTGCGCAGAAAGAAAGCGGGTACCGCTGGAAGAAGAGCCGGCCGGCCCAGCGTCATTGCCAGGATATTCGCAAACTCCGCATTCCTGACAGGGTTTGGGGCCACACAGTTTACCGGACCCGAAATTTCCCTGTCACTTAATAGAAGTGAAAAAACGTTGAAAAGATCTTCCTGGTGAATCCATGACATCCACTGTCTGCCGCTGCCCATCGAGCTTCCAAGCAGGTAGCGGAAGACTGGCAGCATTATGGCAAGAGCGCCCCCTCCCCTGCCCAGAACTATTCCAAACCTGCACAGAGCGACTCGAGTCCCGAGCTTGGCCGCTTTATTCGCCTCATCTTCCCATTCCACGCAAATCTGAGACATGAATTCGTCGCCATGGGGAGCGTTTTCGTCCAAAATCTCGTCGTCCATGCGACTTCCGTAATAGCCGACCGCCGAAGCATTAATCAAAACCTTTTCTTTGCCTGAGACGATAAGCGCATCGACGAGATTACGAGTGGTAACAATCCGGCTGTCGAGAATGGACTTTCGCGCCGAATCGGTCCAGACAGTAAAGATAGAGCTTCCGGCGAGATTAATGACCGCATCGCTTTCCGCAACCTTTTGCTGCCATTCCCCAGGCTTTCTTGGATCACCTTCGATGATGGTTGCCCATGAAACAGATTCCTTCGCCCTGAGCGGGGAACGGGTGAGTATGAATGCTTCATGGCCTGACTCGGAAAGTCTCCTGGTCAAGTATGTTCCAACAAAGCCAGTTCCGCCGGTAACGAATATTTTCATGGGGTTTCCATTGAGGTAAAGCTTCCGGGCTGAATCGTTCTACGGAGACGAGTCTTGGTCACCGGGTTTCTTTGTTTCCATGGAGCCAAAGACAAACCTGGAGATAAGACTTTCGATATCGAGGGGAGGCTGAGTCTCCCGTATGATTCCACCGTTTTGAATGTAAATGTCCGAGGCGCCAGGTGCTATCGAGATATATTTATCCCCGATGATACCCATGGTTTTTATGCCGGCGATTGAATCTTCCTCGAGTTTCACACTTTTGTTTATGCTCATGGTGACCTCGGCGTGGCCGTCCTTGAGCTGGAGTCTCTTGACCTCGCCAATACTGACTCCTGCCATCATTATCTGAGCCTTGGTCTTCAATCCGGAAACCGTGGAAAATACGGCGTTCACCTCATAGCGACCTTTGCCGATGTTTAAGTTCCCCAGAGTAAGGGAAAGGTACCCCAGGCAGAACACACCGATTATGAGAAAAAGACCAACGCCGAACTCCAACCTTTTTCGTTCCGGTCCCATTTTGAAATTTCCTTTTTCCCCGTTTATCACAGCATGATCGAGGTAATTACATAATCACCGATAAGCACGGCGATCGATGAAATCACTACAGCATCAGTGGTCGCCCTACTCACCTGCTCCGGCCCAAAGGTGCCCTCGTCCACTCCTGCATAGAAGCCCTTGTAGGTGCACACCCATACGATGATGACCGAGAAGCAGACAGACTTGACAAACCCCATGGATAGATCGCTCCAGTCTACGCTGGCAGTAAGACCATCCCAAAAAGCTCCCTGGCTGACTCCTAATAGACCCACCCCAATGACGTAGCCTCCAAGGATTCCGATAATGTCGCAAAACGCGATGAGGAGCGGAACGGAGATTAAGCTTGCAATTAATCTGGGAGTGACGAGATAGGAAAAAGGGTCGATCGCCATGCACTCCAGGGCGTCTATCTGCTCTTCGATCCTCATTATGCCGATTTCAGCGACTATTGCCGACCCCGCCCTGCCGGTCACCATGAGTGCGGTTAGGACGGGTCCAAGTTCGCGGATCATCGACAGTCCGACCGCCGACCCCAACAAACCTTCGGAGCCGAACTTGGACAGTGTATGGTAGCCCTGGAGGCCAAGCACCATCCCGGTGAAAGCGGCGGTAAAGCCTACCACCACGAATGACTTGGTGCCGATGAACTGGATCTGCTTTAGCGTGGACCAAAATTTCGCCGGCGGCAGGATGATTCCGCGAATAGTGTAGATAAAAAACAGCCCCAATCGGCCTGCCGAAGATACCTGCCTCAAAGCGTAAGCGCCAAGGGACTCGATAGGATTTACCATTGGAGCGCCCCTGCACGATTTTTTCTCAAAAGGCATTGAATTGGGCACAGTCTCAAAATCATTTTCCTGTCCCCCCGAGCAGACGCTCGTAATAAGATTCAGATTGTATTTTGTGGGGATCGGCCTCCCGGCTCAGGAACTGCTGCACACGCGGATCTTTGCCGTTTCGTATTTCTTCGGGATAGCCCGCGGCCATGATTGTGCCCCTGTCCATCACAACAATCCGATCTGCTATTTTGAAGGCGCTCTCAAGTTCATGGGTGACTACTAAAACGGTCATTCCATAGGTCTCGCGCAACTCCAGGATCAAGCGGTCCAGGCCGGCTGCCGTAATGGGATCCAGACCGGAAGAAGGCTCATCAACAAACAGTATTTCCGGGTCCATGATCAGCGCCCTTGCCAGCCCCGCCCTTTTTTTCATTCCTCCGCTGAGCTGGGAGGGCATATAGTCAGAAAATTCGTCTAGCCCGACCATATTGAGCTTCATGATACCCATAATCCGGATCGTCTCGTCGGCCAGTTTCGTATGGACCTTCAGGGGCGTGGCGATATTTTCGGCCAGAGACAGGGAGTTGAACAGAGCGCCGCCCTGAAACAGGACGCCAATCCTGCGCCTATATTGCATGAGCATGGTCTCCGAAGACGTGCCCAGATCCTGACTACCATCCACGATGATTTGCCCAGCGCCCGTTTTTTTCAGACCGGTAAGGTGACGGAGGATCGTTGTCTTCCCGCAGCCGCTAACCCCCATGATCACGGTGACCTGGTGTCTTGGAATGGCAAAACTAATATCGAACAGTACCTGGCTGTTGTTGTAAAAGCTGTTCAGACCTCGAATTTCGATTATATTCTCGGTGGCCATGCTGAATCCGGGTCTTGGTCCTTGCTTTGCGATATAGGACTCAGGGACAGGAGAATTGAGTCCATTTTTCCGCAAATCGATGTAGTTTGCGTCTGGAAAGGGTCGATTTCCGCCCTGGCGGGGCTTGGAAACCAGGACCCGCCTCGAGGCGTGGAGATTGCCTTTGAGGCGCCTCCACGCAACCCCTCGATTCCCTTGCCGGAGCCCGCCCCGGACCTGATCCGGGAACGAAAAATCCATCCTCTCCGAATCGGAAACTCACAGCTACTGGTACAGTGTTTCCGGATGGACGCGATCCAGGATCAAAAGATATTATTATATAAGACAATCATCGAAATACAAATCCATAATTCGCCATGCCACATTTCCTCCCCGCGCGACTTGTTTTCGAGAGAGATTGAGACAAAATTATTTCTTTTGTAGTAAGCCGATTCTGTGGGATACTTTGCATAAAAAACAGTACCGAGGACGAGTCAATGAAAACGCCTGATTCTACCATAATAAAGGCCATTTATGAAAGACGCAGCGTTCGCCACTTTGTCGACGCTCAGGTTTCTCGCGATTTGGTTATGGCTGCCCTGAAAGCCGCTTCCTGGGCGCCTTCGGGATTGAACAACCAACCCTGGCGCTTCGCGATTATCTGGGATAAGGAGTCTAAAGAGGCGCTGGCAGCTCTTACCAGATACTCCGCAACCCTCAAATCGGCAGCCGTACTCATTGCGGCTTTCCTGGACAAAGAGGCCTCATACGATTACACGAAAGATTGCCAGGCAGTTGGGGCTTGCTTGCAAAACCTGCTCTTGTCGCTCCATTCATTGGATCTCGGAGCAGTTTGGATCGGAGAAATCCTCAAGAACAGGGACCGCGTCACGGAGGTCCTCAAACTTCCGGAACGGCTCGAGCTTATGGCCATAGTGGCTGTGGGGCATCCTGCTCACCGCAACCAGAAATCACACAGACGGCCAATAGAGGAACTGATTCTACTGGAAAAATAGCTGGCCGCTGTCTTGGAAACAAAGGTATTCCATTACCGGGAGGTTTGCAAAGTGGTAGCGGGACGAGGCAGTTGGTGTCCGTCCGCACAGGGATATTTCCGAATCGGAAACTTCGCGGGGCGTGGAACTCTCATCGGGAGTTTCCGTATGAACTCCATGAGCTGATAAAGTACCGATGATACTAGAGCACCTAATCGTTGGCATGCTCCAAACCAACTGTTACCTGCTCGGCGATGAAGAAAGCCGAAAGGCGGTCGTAATAGATCCTGGGGCGGAAGGCAAGCGCATTTGCAGCAGGCTGGTGGAGCTTGGGCTCAAACTTTCAGCGATTCTTGTGACGCACGCCCATTTCGATCACACTATGGCCGCATGGACCCTTAAAAAGTGGTGCGGCGGAGAAATATACCTCAATTCAGCGGACAAGCGTTCGCTGATCGAGGTTATTTTCGGGCTTGCGGCGCGTTTTTTCCCGGAAATCCATCCGATTTCACCCGATGAAGTGGACCGGACTTTGGCGCACGGCGATCAGTTGCAGTTCGGCGCAATTCACATAGAGGTTCTGTCCACTCCGGGCCATACGCCGGGACACGTTTCGTTTTACCTTAAAGATCAGGGTAAAGTTTTTTCCGGCGACCTCATTTTTGCCGGCTCAATCGGGAGGACCGACTTCGCCGGAGGTTCCTTCCAACAACTCATGGACTCGGTTCGCTCAACACTTTTCCGGCTCCCGAACGAAACTATCATCTATCCCGGCCATGGTCCTGCCTCGACGGTTGGCAGGGAAAAGATGCACAACCCGTTTTTTTCGCGGGAATCAGGATGAACACCTACACCTCGACAATGAGCGATTGCTTCCGGAATATCTGGCATAAAAAGGGGGGGGCTATGGAAATTCAGAAGAGCGACAAGACAAGATACTGGATAACGGTTCTGTGCATTTGTCTCGTAACTGCTTGCGGCTGCAGCCGATCGAGCGCGCCGCCCCCGCCCCCGGTCAGCCAGTCTCAGCAGGCGCCGGCGCCTTCCGCTGGACCTGGACCGACCTACGGCCCCCCTGCCAGTACTGTTCCTGCTTACCCTTCCGGATCCAGAGCCAAATTTCTCGATTTCAACGATATCCCCATTCCTCCTGAAATTAAAGTACAAGCAAAGAATTCATATGTCTTCGAGTACGGCCAGATCAAAATGGGATTCTTGACATTGCGCGGCAGAGTGAATTCTAATTCCGTGATGAACTTTTTTGTATCGGCGCTCCCGCACGAAGGCTGGAGATTGAAAGCTCAGTTCAGGTACAACCGGTCGCTTTTGATTTTCGACAAGCCGGACAAGGTTTGTGTGATCTTGATGAAGGAAGAGACATATTATACGTATGTTGAAATCTATGTGTCGCCTGTTGCGGGAACTTAGTTTCAGGCCCCCATTATGGCGGAGGGACGGTTTATCCTCTTTCCTGTACGGCTCTATGAAGAATGGCCTTCCATGCGAGCGGATACAGCTCCGATAACGGTTTGAGATGTTATGCTAAAAGGAAAATCAATCCTTCTGGGTGTGAGCGGCGGTATCGCCGTGTATAAGGCGGCTGAGCTGGTGCGGCTTTTGGTCAAAGAGGGCGCATCGGTCCATGTGGTTATGACGGCAAACGCACAGCAGTTCGTAACCCCTCTGACTTTCCAGGCGCTTTCGAACAATACGGTAGGGCTCGACCTGTTCAGCATGGAATCCGAGTCGCGGATAACCCATATTCAAAAAGCCAGGCTCGCGGACCTCGTTCTGGTCGCCCCGGCCACGGCCAATCTTATGGCGAAAATGGCCGCCGGAATCGCGGACGACTTCCTAACGACGATACTGCTTGCCACAACCGCTCCGGTGCTGGTTTGTCCGGCGATGAACGTGAAGATGTGGGAGCATCCGGCCACACAACGGAACTTGAAGAGTCTGGCCGAACTGGGCTACCAAATTCAGCAGCCTGCTGTTGGTTCTCTTGCCTGCCAGGAGGAAGGGGCCGGCCGTCTGGCAGATATTGAAGACATTCTGGAGAGAGCCGTCAAGATGCTGACCCCGCCTACTCTTGCCGACAGGCGCGTTTTGGTCAGTGCCGGTCCGACCTGGGAATCTTTTGATCCGGTCCGCTTCCTGAGCAATCCTTCGAGCGGCAAAATGGGCTATGCGCTGGCAAAGATCGCCGCGCGCAGGTGCGCCCACGTCCACCTGGTTTCCGGGCCATGTTTTCTCGAGGCCCCAGCAGGGGTCGAACAAACCTGCGTTACGAGCGCTCTGGAAATGCGGGACGTAATTTTGAGGCTTTCTCCTCAACTGGACGCCATTGTAATGGCTGCTGCCGTCAGCGACTACCGGCCATCGGAAAAGTCCCCTCAAAAACTAAGAAAAGCGGCGAAAGAACTGATGGTCCTGCTCGAGCCCAATCCTGACATTCTCGCCGCTCTTGGAGAGGTTAAGCCGCCGACTCAGGTGCTTGTCGGATTTGCCGCTGAGACCGAAAACCTTCTCAAAAACGCCAAAGACAAGCTGGTGCGAAAGAACCTTGATTTCATCGTGGCCAACGACCTTTCCAAGAAAGGCTGCGGGTTCGGCTGCGACACAAACGAGGTAACAATAATCGAACGAAGCGGAGCCGTTATCGACCTGGCTCCAATGACAAAGGAGGAAGTCGCCTCGGAGATATGGGACAGGGTCGAGCGGCTCCTTACAGGTGGGAAGAATTGATTCCGGACAATGCGGCCCATGAGCTTGCCGGCTGTTTGGAGCGGCTGCGTTGGATCTTCTGGGGTTACAAGACCGGAGGTATCCTGGACTGGGAATATAGCCCCCCAAAATCTGATGAAGAGGTGCGGGCACCGATGGCTGCCCAAACCGTGGAAAAACTCTCGCGGATAAGCAGTGAGCTGAATGGATGCACAAGGTGCAGACTTCATTCCGGTCGCACCAATCTGGTGTTCGGGGAAGGTTCGGCCAAAAGCGGTCTGGTTTTCGTCGGTGAAGGCCCGGGGTTCGATGAGGACCGGCAGGGGCGTCCTTTTGTCGGGCGGGCCGGAAAACTGCTTGATAAAATGATCCTCGCAATCGGTTTCGAGCGCAAAGAAGTTTACATCTGCAACGTCGTAAAGTGTCGCCCGCCGGAGAATCGGGCGCCCCAGCCGGACGAGACAGCCGCATGTTCTCCTTATCTGTTCAGGCAGATCGAAGCAGTTAGCCCCAGGGTCATTTGCGCCCTCGGCCTGAGCGCGGCACAAACCCTTCTGGGACGCACCCGCCCGATTTCTCAACTTCGCGGCACGGTCCAGTTCTGGCGGGGAATACCTCTGATATGCACATATCATCCGGCTTATTTGTTGAGAAGCCCTTCCCAAAAAGCGGCGGCATGGCAGGACCTCAAGGAAGTGATCAAGCTCCTCGGGACTTGAAGTCCGAACGAAATTCGCCGAGCACTTCCACCTTTTCTAAAGGTGGACAGTGGGGATTCAAAGGCAGGATCGAGATATATGGATAGGCGTATATAGTATATATCCACATATGTCAAAAGGCGGTCACACGATATGACTACCAGGCAATTCATTTGGCTTACAGCGCTTTTCCTGACCGCAGTGTTTCTTTTTGCACTCTCGCCGGTCGACCCTCACCAGGCACACATCGATATCATTCAAATCCAGGACTCGATCAATCCAGGGGTTGAGGATTTCATGAAATACGCGATCAAACGCTCGGCCGACGATAAGGCCGAATGCCTGATTATTCTTCTGGACACGCCTGGCGGGCTGATGACCTCAATGCGTGGAATCTCTCAGGCGATTCTCAATTCTCAGGTTCCAATTGTCGTCTATGTCTCTCCGAGCGGCGCACAGGCGGCTTCCGCCGGTGTGTTCATTACGGTTGCGGCCGATATTGCAGCAATGGCGCCCGGCACCAACATTGGGGCCGCCCACCCGGTTACCGGAGGAGGGGGCGAGATGCCTTCCTCCATGAGCGAAAAAGTTTTAAACGACACGCTCGCATTCGCCAGGAGCATTGCCGCTCAGCGGGGCAGAAACGCGGAGTGGATGGAGGATTCCGTCAGGAAGAGCGTGTCAGCGACGGCCGAAGAGGCATTCAAGTTAAATGTGATAGACCTTGTCGCCGACAACCTGCCCGCTTTGATAAAGAGGCTTGACAACTGGCATCTTCAGCGCGGGGGGACAACTGTCGTTCTCAAAACTAACGGAGTGGAGCTGCGCACCATTTCGCCCAGCCTGCAGCACGATATCCTGCGAATCATAAGCAATCCCAATCTTGCCTATATTCTTCTGATGATAGGTCTGGCAGGGATCTACTTCGAGCTGTCCAGCCCGGGTGCCGTCGTGCCCGGAGTCATTGGCGGGATTTCCCTTATACTGGCGCTCTACGCCCTCCAGGCTCTTCCGGTAAATTACGCCGGCTTTCTGATAATTCTTCTGGCGGTACTGTTTTTCATCCTTGAAATAAAAATAGCCTCGCATGGTCTATTGAGCCTGGCTGGGGTGCTGTGCATGGTGATGGGCTCGGTCATGCTGTTCCGCAACCCCGAGGAGCCGAGGCAGATTGCGTTGTCGGTTTTTCTGCCAACTACGGTGGCCGTCTCTATATTTTTTGCTGCCGTCGCACGTCTTGCCTTCAACGCTCAGAGGACAAAACCGCAGACCGGCCAGGACGCCCTATTGGGTATGATTGGCGAAGTTCAACGGGCAATAGACCCCGAGGGCAAGGTATTCGTGAACGGCGAGTTGTGGAATGCGCAGGCTGACCAGCGAATCGAAGTGGGGGACAAAGTGGAAGTGTTGGAGGTGCATAATTTAAAGTTGAAAGTAAAAAGGATCGGTGATAGATAGTGAAAATAAGTTCTATCGCATTTCATGCAGACAAAAGGGCAGCAGGAGGTTCGAATGTTCTATAACTTAAGCGCTTCGTTCATCGCCATAATTATTTTCGCGATTCTTTTCCTCGCGAATGCAATTCGCATTCTAAACGAGTACGAACGCGGCGTGATCTTCCGGCTCGGGCGAGTCATTCGTGCCAAAGGGCCTGGTATTATCCTCCTTATCCCGGTGATCGACCGGCTGCAGAAGGTGAGTCTTCGGGTCATTGCCCAGGAGGTCCCCACGCAGGACATTATCACGCGCGATAATGTCTCCGTAAAGGTGAGCGCCGTAATTTATTTCCGGGTAATTGATCCGGTCAAGGCGATCGTTTCGGTCGAAAACTATCTCTATGCGACAAGCCAACTCGCTCAGACGACATTGCGCACTGTTTGCGGCCACGAAGAACTCGACACTCTGCTCTCTGAAAAAGACAAAATAAACGCGCATATTCAGGAAATTCTCGACAGTCATACCGACCCATGGGGAATAAAAGTCTCTCTTGTTGAACTCAAACAGATCGACCTGCCCCAGGAAATGCAGAGGGCAATGGCAAAGCAGGCGGAAGCCGAACGCGAGCGGCGCGCCAAGGTAATTGCCGCCGAGGGAGAGTTCCAGGCTGCCGACCGGCTTTCTGCAGCGGCCGTTATTATCGAAAAAAGCCCAATTGCGCTTCAGCTTCGCTATTTACAGACTTTACGCGAGATAGCCACAGAAAGAAACTCGACTACGATCTTTCCGATCCCTATCGATTTGTTCAGGCCATTCCTTAAGATTGCTGAGATGTACGATAAGGTAAACCAAAAGGAGTAGAGATAATGGGCAAGAAGGAAAAAGAGAAGAAAGAAAAACCGCTCGATAAGATGACTGCCAAGGAACTTCGCGAGTTGGCCATGACTACGGGCGCCGTTGTCGGCGTGCACGCGATGAACAAGGCCGAGCTGATAGCCGCGATCAAGGAAGAGCGCGGGATTGTGGATGAAAAAGGCAAGAAAAAAGCGACTGATGTCCGCGACCTCAAGGCAAAAATCAAAGACCTCCAGGACAAGCGGCAAAAGGCCGTGGAAGATGGGCGCTTCAAGCTGGCCGATTCTTTCCGCCGCAGGATCAGCAATCTGAAGAAGAAGACCCGCCGGGCCGCATAAACCAGAGAGAAGATCATGCAGGCTGATTTTCTTATATGCTGAAATTGTGTAGGAACCGAACCCTGTTGCACTTGATGATGGAGGTTACTGATGAGCGTTGATCCAAAGGTAATTGCGGCTATTTCGTCCGCTGTGGGGTTTTACCTTCAAGCCGAACAGGAGTCCTTGTCTGCGCAGCCGTTGAGCCGGGCGGCGCATGTGCCCGTGGTCATGAGCAGCCCGTTTGCGTTAGCTGGAAG
>Ga0187849_1004808_pt1 | contig 11007 bp, 23 predicted proteins | sample June2016WEW_4_10_2_FD_132412 | JGI IMG/M metagenome (GOLD analysis project Ga0187849, IMG submission 132412) | Peatland microbial communities from SPRUCE experiment site at the Marcell Experimental Forest, Minnesota, USA - June2016WEW_4_100 | ecosystem: Environmental > Terrestrial > Soil >... | reverse complement strand
CTGCGGCGGCCGAAAGCTGGCTGACTTGCGGAGAATAGCCAGCCTAATCTCCGCATGACCTACTCCCCGGCTCTGCCTCTCACTGGAGGGCTACGACTTTTCCGGGGCGGCTGCTCATTGTGCAAACTGGCGGGGAAAGCGATTAGAAGGGGTCGCCGTGAGGCGTGGAGGGGCCTAGCATGCGCCGAGCGACGCCAGACGATGTAAGATAGCCAAAAACAACACAGCTTCCCATTTAGACAACAGCGTAAACCAGATAACTCCAACAAAACTATAGACTTGTCTTTTCATTGGTTTTATCCTGTAGGGTCGAAGCATAAATGAGAAGAGTGGTGTTATGGTCCAGCAAAAGCTCTCCAACCTTAGACAGCCCCATACCAATCAGCCCAATCGCTGTCCCTATAACGCATAAGACTATTCCTTCCAAAAGGATAGAATAAATGATAATTTTTTTCATGTAACCCTCACACTGTTCCTCACACTGTTGAATCTTGTGGTATTCCCCACCTATGAAAGTCTGCTACAACATCAAGGATATCATCAATACTACACCACCAAGACCATAAACCAGTTTTGTATTCTAGCACATCAACGGCAAGCTCTTCCCCTTGACAGTTGTATCTCCATGCAGTAATTAACTTCATTATCCTAAACCCCCCCCCTATCTGGTAAATGATTCCGCACACTGTACAGAACCCCAATCTTTTTCCCATCCATCATAGGATGGCTTGTTCGCACCGTCTATATGCCTACTCGTACCTAAACTAATGCCATAATCTTCCGCATAGCTGAGCGTTTGCTCAGTACCATCTGTCGCTTTTATAATTACTGTATGTTTTCCAGACGGTTCAGGTTTTATGCTTCGAATTATACCATCCCAAGTGCCACCAGACATCCAGTGGACTTTATCACCTACCGACATTTCCTGTCCCCGAATAATTTGTTTTGGTCGTTCCATTGGTTATCTCCTTTTGTGTGTTTTTCTTCACAGCTCTAACTTGCAATCCAACTGCCAAAGTTAGAAGTCTTTCGGTCCCTCGGATCTGGTTGGTGCAGAGCTGCCGGAGTTGCCTAAGTTTGCAGTTGCATAGGCGAGAGTCAAGCGCCGGGCACAGCCGTACCATGCCGGTATCCTGTACCGTATCCTTATAGGATAGTGGTAAGTGTATGAAACGACGCATGATACTGTTCGACATAGTTAAAATCTAATAAACCTAGCAGGCACAGTCACTTACATAGCAAGACAGGGTTAATTCGTTGCTAAGCTCAGTCATTACTATGAGTTACAGTCAAAGACTTAGTAATACTCTTTGGTCATTACGTTTGGCGTCGTAAAGGCCAGTTTACATCTAATTTAAGCCAATGTCAAGCACTATTTTTATCTCCAACGACTTATTTGTGGGGCCGGCGGGTTAAAAAGTGTGACCTTTTGTGAACAGGCCGGAACATCTTTTTCAACCAAAAGGTGACGGAGTTTATAAAAGAGTAGTATATTTACGGTAAGTGCAAAGGCGAAATTCGAAGATAGATGTTTGGTAATAAAATTGAGTATAGCACTATTATGTAAAAAAATGTATAATTTACCTAATTTGCTCTAGCCTTTTGGGTATATTTTACATAGTGATAGTGTTTGTTTTCTTATAGTTAGATGGTTGTGTAAAAATTACCTAGGATACATAGGAATATTTTACTCAATAAGGCTACATTTAAGGGCTACATATTTTTTGACGAGGCCGTAATACCCTGATTAAATAGATTTTATACAATGGTGCTTTGTTTTGACTTTGGTACGCAGTGTGCTAGTAATAAGATGTTTGAGAAAGCCAGCGGAAGAAAGCGGAGAAAGGGTAAGGAAACTTCTCAAAGAAAAACGCAGAGGGGATGCTAGCTAAGGAACGAAATAAGAAAGCGCTGACTGCGTAATACCTGAACTGAGAGAAGTTAAGCCAAAAGGCGGGCCAGAAAGAGAAACTCACAGGCAATAGATAGAGAAAGACGGGAGTGAGAACCCGGGGAATTCGCTGAAAAACAAACACCGCGATGGTGCAACCTTCCGTCGAACAGACTTAACTCCATGACTTGCTTATAGTACTAAGGAGAGACAACCTTAGAAGGGCGGGCAAGAGTGGAAGGGAACAGACGAGGAAGGAACGCTACAGGCCATCCCGAGTTACCACTAGGGCAACAAAACACCTTAGATGCGTGCACATAAAAGAGTTTGGGTGGCCGACCTATGCAATGTCGGTCGCTCAGAGCATTGGAGCTGGTTAGTGCGGGTGGGACGATGACCACATAACTCCAATGCTGCGAGCGACTTACATGACTCAAATTCAAGGAGAGCAGACGGCATCCGCGTAAAATGCGGGTCTAATGCGGCTAGCCGGTCCGAAGCCCGGCAATTTTCGAGGGGGAATATGACTAAGAAAGAAGCTGAAAAAATTGTGGGACGGATTTATACCAACAGTAAAATGCCGTGTGGCAGCTATACACTTCCTTGCGATTCTTGTCATGTGGGAAAAACTCTCCGCAGTAACCCTAATTCCCCGTGTGCTCATTGTTATGCAAGAAAGGGTTGTGCAAAAGCTTTTGCAAAGTATGTTGACCCTTTTCGCGCCCATAAGCTGGTAGCATTAAATCATCCACAATGGCAAGAGGCTATGGTTACAATGTTAAAAGGCAAGTCGTACTTTAGATGGCACGATGCAGGTGATCTTCAGAGCGTAGCACATCTACGGCAGATAGTTTCTCTTGTTAATGCAACCCCTTGGTGCCAACATTGGATGTCGACTAAAGAATTTAACATAGTGCGTCAATTCCTAGCTAGCGGGGGAGTCATCCCTAATAACCTGACAATCCGTTTGTCAGCTTACATCATAGATCATGGTTGCAAGCCAAACGGCCTTATTCAACTGACAACCTCTACTGTACAGCGTGATTCCAAGCCTATTGGCTTTGCATGTCCGGCTCCTAACCAAGGTGGCCGTTGTAATACATGCCGTGCTTGCTGGTCAAACAAAATTAAGAATGTATCATATCATATCCATTAACGCAGACGGAACCCGCATACTGTGCGGGTCTAATGCGGCTAGCCGGTCCGAAGCCCGGCAATTCAAAACCGCTGAGGTGGCCCGTGTATACCGTCATCAATTTCAAAACGAAAAAGCAACTCAAAGAAGCCGTGAAAAACTGGAACGATCATTTGAAAGCAATTGCCGACCCGGTGTTTGCTTTCACTGTTGGCCCCGAGGTTGTGCTGGCGCGTCCAGTCCATATTTATCAGCCCGGTCCTTTCGGCGGAGACGAGCCGACCGAAGGCACGACCTGCTTGGAAGGCCCGCATTATCCTGCGCCGCACAGGTGGTACGCGCAGGCCGAATTGAAAAATGGCATCGTGGTGAAAGTGAAATAGTCTCGCAGAGTTAGGGCGGAGTCCGGCATACAAGATGTTGCGGTATGCCCCGCATCATATCCTATTCATTAACGCAGACGGAACCCGCATACTGTGCGGGTCTAATGCGGCTAGCCGGTCCGAAGCCCGGCAATCCATATTTGATTGCGGCCCTAGCTCACTGCGAGAGCGCTTGATCTTTGCAAACAGACGTTTGAGACAGAGCCAAACGGAACTATGTGAAATCTTGCAAAGTAATCAGTAGCGGACCTGAGTAGGAAGGCCAACGAAAAGTGTTCCTTGAATGGGTTAAACTCCCATGGGCCGCAATCAAACATGGAATTGATTCGCAGAATCAGGGCGGAGTCCGGCATACAAGATGTTTCGGTATGCCCCGCCCTAATGCGGCAGGCCGGTGATAAGCCCGGCCACGCGGGTGGGGGTGGTATATGTCTACAAGGTGTAATGTTTGGGTAAAGGAAAAGGGTTTAGTTTTTGGAGACTCAGAAAAACCAATACAACTCTATCATCATTGTGATGGCTACCCGACCAACATGCTTTCGCTGTTTCGCCAAGCGTTTGACCGCTACGGCAAAGGTTGGGAAGCTGGGCGTGCTGGCAAGGTTGCAGGAATGATTTGTGCTGTGGACCCCGGCCAGTTCGAACCTGAAAACGGGAGTGAACTGCACGGAGATATTGAGTATTGGTATAAAATCACTGTGCAAAATGTTGCAGGCGGAACTATGGCTGAGCAACCGAAGTGGTTTGTGGAAGTTTATACATCTCATGGAGCCGGAGCCGCAGACGTCTTCTGCGCAAATGGGCCGGAAGATATTGAGGGCCGCCAGTTGTTACTACGCAAACTTGCCGGTCCCATCACAGTCAAACAGGCTTCACAGCAGCGCAAGGCAATTGAAAAACTTAGTTCCTACCGGTGGAGTACTGATATTCCTAAGAATGTCAAAGTGCTTCCGCAAGGGCATTTAGCTCGCATGTAGTAAGTTGGTTAGCAGAGTGGCGCACCTTAGCCTCTACCACTAGACGTAAAGCTCATGGCGGGTGCGATAATGCGGCAGGTCGGTCACAAGCCCGGCCACGTTTATGAGAGGTTATAATGAATTATCTAATCAGTTTTTTGGATTGGATGCGCACATGGTTCGCAGCCGAAGATTTTTTCACAGTTCAAAAAGGGTTAATAATGTTGTTCGTTAGTTTACTACTTTATGAACTGTACGTCATCTTTTTGAAACCTCGCAGATAGAGCGCAGAACACGTCCGCAAGGGCGCAATGCGGCAGGCCGGTTGTAAGCCCGGTACTGCGAGGAGGGTATCATGTTGAAACCTAATTTGACTGCGAAAGATTTTCGCAACGTAACCCTAAGCGACGTGGAGCCTTTTGTTGAGAGGATTCCGGCCGGTCAAGATAAAACGGTGTTCTTCCCTTCTTATGAAATAGCGCAGAAAAACAAGGCATTCTATATGCCCCGCACTGTTCAAGAGGGACGTGCATTTCAATTCAAACAGTTGGCTGCTAACGCCGGGAGAGCATAACATGGAAAACCTTGAAATGAATATAGCGAAGCAACGTGCTGTGTGGATTAAATACGCTAATCAATTGCGAGAAAAAGGAATTATTGAAGGGAAGGAACAACTACTGCCCTCTTTGTGGAGCGCACAATTACGAGTGGGATGAAGGCCAGACATCTATTTGGCGTGTTATTGAAAACATCATTGAACGAATGAGGAGGGTTTAACATGGAAAATTTAGAATGCGATTGCAAGCACGGCCTGCACGATCATAATGAATGCAAATGCGGCGCACGCTGCAAAGTGTGCAACACCGTTTTCTCTTACCGCGATGCTAAGCATCGTTCTCATCAGTTAGTATATCAGTTAGAGACTCAAGACTTTGGTGATGCGTCGTACTTCGTTTGCCCGTACTGTGGCAGCGATGAAATGGCCCTGTGGAACAACTCCGGCATGGCCGCTGAGATGTTTCCGAACGGATGCACCTGTCAGAACAACGGCGACTATTGCGATTATTGCAGCATCCTGATTCAGGAGCCGCGCATCTGCCAGCATTGCTATACCCGCATCGTGGCCGGGTACTTCTATGATGACGGGTGGTACGAGGATTTCAACACATCGGAAGATGACGCATATTGCAATCCATGCGCAGAGCGTGTGATGGCTCGCGCTGAAGAGCATTACTACGATTCGCATGATTGCACGTTGAACGAGTAACCAAATAAGAAAGGGGGTGATTCCACCCGGCTAACAAACTTCACTCCAATTGAGACACATTTCACGTTTTAATAGAAGTCGGGGGACAACTTAACTCCCTCGACTTCGCAGAGCATTCAACACAGTTGAGTGTTCTACGAAGGAGAATCTTAATGGAACATCAACTTTATGCTATCATTGCACTGCTGTTCCTTATTTATATGGAACTGCGTAGAAAGAGAGAGAAAAAATGAAAGTTCGATTTGGTTCAAAGTACGCGTCTATCTGCAAGAGAGATTCGTATCATCTTGACGGACGTTTTGCACAGATGGTTTGCATCAATTCACTGGTGTCCGTTCGCAAACAGCAAGTCATCGTAAATCCTGATAAGTTGATCGAGATTCCCAAAATAAACTTGCAAAATGAGATCGAGCGATTCGAAGAGTGGACACGTTCCTCTTTCGCCGAATCCTACGCGGGAAGGCTACAAACCCGCTGGCAGCATTGCAATCAGCAGGTCTTCACGACACTCAGGTCTTTGGACTTGTACATCTTAGGAACGGAGGGACTCAGCTAATGGGAACCGAAGAACAAGAATGGGCTAGCTTTCTTGCTCAGGGCGGAAAGAAAATCGTCCTAAGCGCCCTCGGCCATTTGAATACCGAATGCATCATACTTCGCACGCGAACTATCGCGGAAACTTTGGCAGCGCAGGAGCCGCTTTGGTTTGCTTACAAGCTGTTGGTGAAAACGGAGTAGGCTGTGAAAGGCATGTGGGAGCGGAAAGGCCGTTCGATTCGAGCATTGGGTGTGACTACTCTTTACGGCACCATGAAGCGGACGGCACTGAAAGCGCGTATCCGGTACGGGAGAAAGTTGTGGCTTTTGAAAAACCGCAGCAGGCTTCACTATGTGGGCTACAGACCTTGACCACTTGGCCATCCGTCGAGGTCTGTTACATGCAGAGTGAAATTCTGTTTGACAAGCGTATGCGTTTGCGCTATTCTATTAGAATGAAAGAGTCTAGGGCTAGGAGGCCCTACCACCATGATTAGAAAATTAAATTCGAGCATTCAATTGGGCGGCGGCGGTGGTTCAGGTCCCCCTATGTATGGGGGATGGAAAGGTACTCAGTTGACAGTTTCCGAAATGCCGACCTTTCGCCTTACATCGTGGCAATGGACAGGTAAGTAAACTGGTACTGCTCTTGCCCGAATTGGGTCGCCCGGATGCAAGGGTGGCCCTGCAAACATATTAATGCGGTCCTGAGCTACCGCAGAGAACAAGAACGACTCCGCCGGCAGGAATTGGAGCGTGTACGGAATGATGTAATAGACGCTCGCGTTAATCACAAACGAATCGAGGACCTTACTTTGGACTTCGCTATTGCAATTGAGGAGGCGGTATGCAAGTGATGTTAGCAACACAGATAAGTAATGTGAAAAAGTTGCGCTACCCGGTTTACGCTTCTGTGAAGCTGGACGGGATTCGTGCGTTTATTCACAAGGAAGATAATACTGCCTCAGTTGTTATGAGCCGCAGTATGAATCCGATTCCGAATGAATTCGTACAGAAAAACCTTCGTGGGGAAAAGCCGGGTCTGGACGGAGAGCTTATCTACGGCGATCCGAACGCAAAGGATTGCTACTGTCTTACGCTCTCCATCGTCATGAGCGAGCACGATCCTCGTGGCGCAGACGTGGACTTCTACATATTCGACAAAGTAGAGGACAAGCCTTTTGAGCAAAGATATAATAATTACTGCGCCGCTGTTAAGAAAGACCGCACAAATTGGCAGTTAGGTGCTGTTCACTATATAGATGCTTTAGGCGTAAGCCATACAAAATGGCAGGGGCAGCCTTCCAATCTTAGGGCTGTTCGTCAGACCCTCGTATTTTGTGTTGCTGAGTTGCTGGCTTTCGAGAAAGACGTTCTAGCCCATGGCGGCGAAGGCGTGATGGTCCGGGACCCACAAGGTCCGTACAAGCATGGCCGATCAACGGAGCGGGAAGGCTGGCTGCTCAAGGTGAAGAGGTTTGTTGACGCAGACGCCGAGGTCTACGATTTTCTACCTCTCTATCACAACGCCAATGCTGCGTTCAAGGACGCCCTCGGCCATACGAAGAGGTCCCTGTCTAAAGCTGGCAAGGTGCCTCTGCCTTTGCTTGGCCGGTTTCTAGTACGCGATTGCAAGAGCAAAGTCGAATTCGAGGTCGGCGTCGGATTCACGATGCGCCAGCGACGCAAGATGTGGAAAGAACTGCAAGCGAATCCACTGGCCTACAACGGTCGCATCATGAAGTACAAGCATTTTCCACACGGTGCAAAGAACAAACCACGCCATGCAATCTTCCTTGGCTGGCGCAGCAAGTTGGACATGGACGCTCCTAGCCCTACCGGACGTTTGAACGTGCCCAGCCCGGCCATTCAGAACATTCCTATTGAGCGAGTGCCGCTTGAAAATTTGGCTCACGCTCCTGAGCGTCCGAAACGAAATGTGGCGTTCACTATGCGCTGTTGGCGATGGTGGATTCCTTGAAAGACTCCCAGCCGGCGCGGGCGCCGTTGACCAAGGCCACCGGCGTGTCCGCAAGAGCTTCCAACGCGCGTTCGAATATGGCGGCGAAGCATGGCTGATTATCAACCAGATGGTGTTTGATAATCAACCAAAATCTGGAGGCCTTGAATAGTCAGCGGAGCACGGAAACCAAAACAAGACGCATGGACGGTACTCTGCCGAATGTTTTCGCGTGGGGTGTGACTGGCACTGGCGACCAGAGCGGGCTGTAAACCCGTGCTCACTTGTGGGCAGGTGGTTCGACTCCACTACACCCCACCAATTTTTTCCGGGCCGTCCAACGGTAGGACATCGGGCTTTGAACCTGAGAATGTTGGTTCGAGTCCAGCCCCGGAAACCAAGACAAGACGCATAGCCGGAGTCGTTGGACTGACTGAGGGAGGTAGCATCAATGCTCAGCAGAGTAGTAAAGAAGAAGTGTCTGCCAGCGGAGGATAACGAGGCATCGAGGACGCCTACAACGTCATGCGTCATGCGTCTTTTGAAATTAAACTCGAGGAGATGAACAATGCCAGCTAAGTTGAACGGAGAAAAGAAACTTCGACGTGAAATCTCTTTACGCATTCTTGAAGGTCCGATCATCGTTACGCTGACAGTTGACGGACTTTCGTTTGCTGCAAAAGGAAGCAGGACTCCGTTGTACCTTTCGTGGACTGACGCAGTTCTGTTTTCCAAACTGCCTGAGTCTGTACCGGCGAAATTCTACGACCGGCCTCTTCAGTTCCTCACTCAGCAAATTCAAAAAAGCCAGCGTCGTAAGGCTAGGACTTCGCCAGAATTAACCCGAACACTGGAATACCTACTCAAAAGGCCAGCCTAAACTTTTCGCTTGACAGTTGGCTTGAATTATGTTAGTCTGGAAGCTGGAACTGATTTAACTACAAAGGACAATGACATGGACAAAACAAAAGCTCTTTCACCCAACAGCATGGAAGTCAAGACCACAAAAAGGCCGGGTCCCGTGCGATACTCACAGATTTTCTACGTGACTTCGCAATCGGACCCTGAAAAGGAATATGTCATCACTACTCGTTTGGCTCTGCCTTTCGTCTACGGCACTGACAACAACGAATACCTGTGTTCTTGCCCAGACTTTCATTTCCGGGAATGGCCGGAGCGCAAAGTGTGCAAACATATTGACACGATCAAGGTCTTGGTTGACCTGTTCGGAGCGCCTTCGTTGTTGGCCGAAAAGCTCCGCCGTCTTTCTTTGAGACGGTAACGGGGAAGGTCGGCAAGGCATAACTGCCATGGTCTCTTGTTTCGCCGAAGTACAAAGCAAACCAGCGGCCATGCCGCACGTATTAGCGGTAGAGTTCCGGTTCACAGGGCTGCTCTTTTACGACCATCAAGCCGGGGGCCGGAGTCGGGCCGGAGTCATAGGTTCGATCCCTGCCGCGCAGCTTGTGTCTTGCCGACCTTCCCTGATTCCTTTCTTGGAGGCTACATGGGTAAGGGAAATCTGATGCCGGTTCAAGCACGCATCCTTCAAATCTTGAAAACCTTCGGTCCTCTCACTGACGATGAATTGCTAGTACGCTGGAAACTCTGGACTAAGGATCACATCACACCTTCGAGCTTGCGGACCCGCCGGGCTGAGCTACGCGCAAAAGGCGAGGTCCGAAACTCTTCACTCATTCGCAAGACAAAGAATGGGCGCACAGCGATTGCTTGGGAAGTGACGCCCTCGTGGATTCAAATGCACGTACCGGCTGGTACGGCGAAAAGGAATACTAATGGATTATGATCTTGTCAGGAGCCACGTCTTTGAAGCATTGGACAACGCTTACGACAACGGGTACTGCCTTATGAATCAGGGTTGGGCAGACCTGAAGCACACCCTTGACATAGCCAATGACTTGGCCCGATGCTGCAAAGGTCTGGACGATCTAACGGGAGAAGACTACCAGCTTGTGGTCAGAGCCGTCACTTTGTGGAAAGAGATGTTTCGGCTATGTCCTTGCGGGAATCGCATTTCAATTGCTCGGCGCATAGCTATGCCCGAGGCTACGTCTTGCATTGAATGTGCAACTAAGAATGACGTAGCAAAAATCAAGCGCCTTGACGATCACACAGGCAAGCCGGAAAATTTGGTTTGCGTGGAAACTTACTTCGTTCACAACATCTATTTTGAAAGGGCCATTCAAAGATTGGTGAAGGGTCTGGCCTTTACTTCATCTGCGTCGTGGAATGAGCAATCTATCCCTCACAGCCATGCGCTGTATTCATCGTTTGAAAATCGAGCCTGTTTTGCCTCTACAGGCAACCCAGTTGAATCAGAGTTTGCGGAAGATGAGGAGACTACCCATACCATGGGGAACGGCTGCACGAATAGCGTCTAAAAAACGTTATGACCAATCCGAAAAAGGCAAAAGAACACGCCAACTTAGAGAGTGCCTTTATCAACAAAAAATAAAAAAAATCGTTTTGACTTTTTATGGCAAAGATTGCCTTGGAGACCTGAATAAGCAATCTAAATGCTGTTGGCCAAAGTGTAACGTAATAGATTTAGACATGCTTACTCTTGACCATATCAATAATGATGGTGCTAAGCATAGAAATTCTGTAAAATATCATCTTTACAAATGGATAAAATCCCATAACTTTCCTAATGGGTTTCAAACTCTGTGCTGGAATCATCAATGGAAGAAAAGAATTAAGGAATGTAGGAGAAAACAACGTGTCAAGGCTCGGAAATAAGTGCCCCTCACGAGAAGAGTACCACACATTTGAAAGTCAATTTTGTTTGCGTGAATGCGGAGCGGAACGCCAATGCGTCCCGGCCAGTGTTCTAGTCCACATCGCAAACAAGGCGTGG
>Ga0187849_1004801_pt1 | contig 11021 bp, 14 predicted proteins | sample June2016WEW_4_10_2_FD_132412 | JGI IMG/M metagenome (GOLD analysis project Ga0187849, IMG submission 132412) | Peatland microbial communities from SPRUCE experiment site at the Marcell Experimental Forest, Minnesota, USA - June2016WEW_4_100 | ecosystem: Environmental > Terrestrial > Soil >... | reverse complement strand
CATTGGGCAAGTGATCGCGCTTGGTTCAATTCCACTGGGCTTCATGTTTAGGATGCTCAGCCTCAATCAGTTATTTGCGGTTGCTCTGGTGATGAGCGTGACCACGGTGTTTTTCGTTATAGCCTACCAATCCTATCTGCCCACACTTGTTGATAGGGAGGACTTGGTTGAGGGCAACGCTAAGCTCGAGACCAGTTCATCAGCCTCGTTGGTTTTTGGTCCTGCCCTAGGTGGTTTGCTCATTCAGATCGTGGGCGCTGCCCAGTCGATCATATTCGATGCTCTATCGACGCTGGTAGCTGCTTTGGCAATTCAATCGATTAAGCAACCAGAAGTCATTACTTCCGCGCCCAAACGTGCTTTCTTCAAGGAACTTAGAACTGGGGCAGAGATAATTTTCGTAAATCCCATTCTCCGTACGCTCACAGCAGCATCCGCAACACTCAACCTTGGAAGGAGCATGTTCTATGCAGTTTTCTTCATTTTCATATACGACCAACTGAAGATTACTCCCGGAACAGCTGGGCTAGTTCTAGGGATAGGAAGCACAGGATTTCTCATTGGCGCGTTAAGCGCCCCAAGAATTGTGAAAAGGCTTGGGCTGGGAGTTACGCTCGCTTTCGCTCTTCTCATTTCAGGAATCGGGCTGTTAATGGTACCGGTCACCATGTACGGACCTGCTGCCCCAACACTGACCGCCCTTTGGATGCTATCAAACTTTGGCATGCCCCTCTACAACATCAATCAGGTCAGTCTCAGGCAAGCAATAACCTCGAATCAGGTTCAGGGAAGAATGAATGCAACAATGCGCACAATCACATGGAGCACTTGGCCGGTCGGAGCCTTAGCAGGAGGAATTCTTGGAGTAATACTGGGAATCCCGTTGACCATAATGATTGCGGGCCTGATCTCAATCATACCCACACTTTTCATAATCGTCAGCCCAGTTGTAAAACTGTCTAAAATTCCAACTCAGCCAATGAGCGTTTGACCTCAAAAGATTTCTCGCTTTCAAGGCTTACGACGATTGAATCCTAGCAGGTAATAGTATCATCTAGCCTCGAGTCCACTGCCAACGTCCTCAAAATAACATGACATCCGTCTTGGTATTGCGAATGTATGTCTTGTATTAGCTGATATTTGTCCTTGTACGGTTTGTTTCACAATTAGCGTGCCGTAACATTGCGATTCGATTGGTCAATTCGAGGGTTGTAGACGACTTTCTTGAGTATTTCCTCTGATGGCATGCCGTGGGTCTTGCAATAATCGTCGCACGCATACGCGATTAGCATATCATCGTATCCGAATCCACAATTACAAATGAAGAGTTTCTTTCCTTCGTGTACCTGCTCAGCAACCAAGAGTAAATCCAGTTTGGCTACATGTAGATTTACTATGTAAGTGTTTGCTGCGATTCGCAAAGATCCATCCATAATGTTGATGATGATATTTTTTCTTCATTCCAACCAGTATTTTGGATAATTGTAAACCATGCCATCAACCGTCCTCCATGCCAGGCTAACGGTTTCGATGATCATGTCGATCTAATCGCGCGTACCTGAATCTGAGTCTTGATAATCACAAACTTATGTATCCTTTCCAACCCACCTCTTTCCCGGACGAATTCAGACTCTCGAGAGCGTTCGGTTGTGTTGAATGTTGTCAGGTAGGAATATATCCTCAAAGAGATAGACTTGCTGAGAGTGTGAGAGTGATGGGACGTGGAAGATTATTCACCATATTACTGCTTCTAACAATTGTCGGGCTCACTACCCGCTCAATCTATCCAGAAGCCGGCGCAGTAACTACCCAAACCACTACGAGTCGTACATTGACAACCTCAACAAGCTCATTGGCTTCAGTAACTTCGATAAGCTCAAAAACCTCAGCAATAACTTCAATCGTCTCAGCAATAACATCAATGGCCCCAACAAGCTCGTCAACGCTGAATGACCTTCTCGTTCTGAAAACCAAATATCCTAAACTTTTCAATCCAAACAATACGTACACTGAGTTCGCGTCAATAGACCTCTCAACCAATCCTAAGGCCAATGGCCCTCCAGTCACCTTCAGAAATGTTACAGTTACACACAGCTACGTCTCTGGCATGCTTGTTCCAAATGGCGTACAGTGGACCCTCACACAGGGGCCACCTGACGTCGTCGTGTTCGCTCTCGCAGATTACGGCTCACAAGTTCCCACTTCCGCATCCTTAAGCAATTCAGTAAACACTTTCCTAGTAACACCAAGAAGTGGAGCTTACCCTCACGTCTACCTATTCCTAGTGTCCTAAACACGGCAGCGCGTGGAACATCGCATAGGCGTTCACGTACGCGCTATATTGATTGGGACGCGGAGAATATTCGTAGACTCAACTCCAACCGATAGGTCTTACAGTGAAGTTTCAGATAGCTGCAGACTAAACAATATTCTGCTTAGAATCCAAATCGAAAAGGATCCTATATCAACGCAAGGCTCTGAGTGCCTTACGAACCACGCCTTTGAGTATCTCAATGCGGAACTCGTTACCGGTTCCATTGGTAAGCGGAGCAGCTCCTTCGATACTGGCCTCGCCGACATGATTGATCGTGTTATCTGAAAGGCTGTTACCGTTCAAAGCTTGTTCTGCTGCTTCAGACCGTCTTGGTTTCACATCTACGCCTCCTAAGACTATCCGCGAATCAGTGACCTCGCTGCCTTGAAAGACTGCGTATATGGCGGCGGATGCGAGAGCAAAATCCCAAGATTTTCGCGCCCTATCTTTGAACCAGCTTTGTCTAGTGTCTGGTCGAAGTGGAGGCACCTGTATTTCTGTTAAGATTTCGTTAAAGTGCATTGTATTCTCTTTCACATGCCCTTCAACTATGCTGATTCCGGGCAGCAATTTATCAATGGTAAGTGTGTTTTCGCCCATTGGGCCGACTATTTTTACTGTTCCGTCAAGCGCAAGTAGCGCTGGTCCCAGATCGCTTGCGTGTACGGCGTAACATAGTCGGCCACCGAAGACACTGTGATAAAACCGATTGTCACCGATGGCTCCGTAGCAGATGTTTCCGGCGTTACGCCAACAATCATAGTCGTTCCGAAGGTACCAGCACCAAACCTGCTGAAGCAAATCTCCTCCTACGCTTCCCATATTGCGGAGTGTGGGTGATGCTACGTCGCCAGCAGCCATAGCCAATAAGGGTGCACGATCATGCACCAAAGGTGACTCGGCTACTGCTGAGAGTGGAGTAGTAGCTCCAATCCTCAGACCGCCATCCGACCTTGGTTCAATATAATTAAGTTCGAGCCCACTAATATCAACCACATATTTCGCAAGCTCCGTTCGAATATCGTTCTTGAAACGTGAGAGTAGGTCTGTACCACCAGCCATAACAGTGGCCTCCCCGCTGTGTTGATTCAGGATGTCAACCGCATCCTGAACACTCTTAGGCTCGAAATAGCTGAAACTTCTCATCCAATCATCCGCCTGTTCTAGCAGCCTTAACTGCTTCTATGATGTTTTTTCTGCTCATGGGAATGGAAGTTATGTTCACATTGAAAGCATGTGCTACAGCATTGGGAATAGCGCACGCCGGCGCCTCGAGACAAGGTTCGCCAATTCCTTTTGCACCATAAGGACCGAGCGGGTCATCGTATTCGATCCATATCCCATCAATATTGTCCGGTGTCTCTAGGATGGTGGGTAATCGATAGTCATGGAAGTTAGGGTTAACATAGCGTCCTGTGACCGGGTCGACTAGTTGTTCTTCAAACAATAATTGGCCAATGCCTTGAGAGGTTAGGCCTCCGCGCAGTTGCTCAAGTAGGCCCTGTACGAAGATGGCTCTACCCACATCGTGCGCTGCCACGTAGTCTGTAACCCGCATCTCGTAAGTATCTAGATCAACTTCAACTTCCGCAAATGATGCCGCTGTAGTTCGCGAGAAATAGCCATTCACTACCGTCCCATCTTTTCGGGTGTACTGTTGTGGTGTAGTGAAAGATCCCTGTCCAGTAATTGGCGCCGTAAGGAGTCCAGCAGCCTCCTTGAAAGTTATGCCTCTGGATGGATCATCCCTAACATGGATATGATCATCTTCAGTGACTAACTGCGCCGCATCGACTCCCAATTGTTTCGCAACAACATCGAAGAGTTGCCTACGTGCATCTTCGGCAGCTTTCCATGCACCCATTCCGCCGCTGCGAGTCTGGGTGCTTCCCGCTGAAACTCCAGTGTTAGTGGTCGCGTCAGTGTCAGAAGAGATTACGGTAATATTGTCAAGGGAGTTTAATCCTAAGGTTTCAGCTGTGATTATTGTGAGCGCTGTCTTCTGGCCGCCTCCTAGATCGGCAGCACCCGTGTAAAGGGTCACCTTGCCTTCTGGGTCGATCTTCACTTGTGCAGTCATCGGATTTCTGAATCCTCCCTTGGCGGAGTTCATGACTCCCATTCCTACTGCGCGGATTTTGCGTCCATCAGGTGATACCCAGCTGGGCTTTCCCCATCCCTTCCACCTTTCCTTCCATCGAAATCTTTCCGCTGCTTGGAGCAGTGCGTCTGGTTGTCCAATACCAGTGTAGGGGGCTCCTGAAATTGGATCAACCGCCTTTGTTTTGTCGCGCAGGTTTTTGAGCATGAAATCAACTGGGTCCATGTTCAAGGCTTGGGACATGCGGTCTAAGATTCGGTTCATGAAGAAGTGACCTTGGGTTTCTCCAACGTCCCTCATTGCTCCCGGTGCATGGTAACGGTTCGTGTAGAAGTTTTGAACAGTAATGCTGATGTTCGGTATTACCATTGGTTGAACTAGGTCTGAGGCTGTGTCGGAGCCTGACGCGCCTCCGTCCGCGCCAGCATCCACGATAAGGTTCCCCTGAATCGCGGTTATGGTGCCATCAAGTTTCGCTCCAAGTTTGATGTAGCCTATGACTGGAAAGCGATGGGTAGCGCTTAGAAAGTTGTCTTTACGTGTGTAAACAACCTTGACAGGCACTCCGGCCTTACGGGCTCCCAGTGCAGCAATAATCATCTCCTCTTTTAGTCCGGTCTTGTCTCCGAATCCGCCACCCATGAAATTGCCTGGCGCATTAGGATCGCCACTGTCACCAACCAACACCCGCACATTTTGTAGAGGAATATTCAAGAAATTAGCTAATGATGTTTGCGCAGCGTGAACCCACTGGTTGGAACTCCATACTGTGAGCTTGCCAAGGTTCCATTCAGCTACTGCAGCTCGCGGTTCTAGGCTGGCATGTTGATAAATCGAAGTCTCATACCTATCTTCAACTACCGCCTCGGCTTCAGCGAAGCCTTTCTCGACGTCTCCGAGTTTGATCGTGATCGTAGGCGGCACAGGTCCAGTCTCAACAGCATAACCTCCAAGAGTCTGATTACCGGTTTCGTAGAGTTTAATCGCGTTAGGTTTCATAGACTCTTCTACGTTCAGCAAAGTTGGTAACGGTTCATATTGCACCTTCACAAGCCGTGTTCCATCCTCAGCATCCTGTTCGCCTCGTCCCAAGACCGCAGCAATAATTTGACCCGCGTATCTTGCGGGTTCTCCGATTGGTACGAATAGTTTGTCTCGTCTAGCTCCAGTTGCAGGGAACGCGGCAGGCATGTCACGGTATGTTAACACTACATATCCCGCTGTTTCTGCAGCGTTCACATCGATGGATTTTACAATCGCGTGAGCATGGGGCGATGTGACCAATCTCGCCCACAGTTGTCGTGGACGGTTAATGTCATTCGTATATTTGGCTCTGCCCGTGATTCTTGCAAGAGTATCAACTCGACGCACATTCGGGTTCCCAACCAGTCGAAACTGTCCGGACACGTCTCATCCGCCCCTCAACGTTTGGGCAGCGCGTTGAACGGCTTTTATCTGGTTGTAGTATGTTCCACATCGGCAAAGGTTCCCGCTGAGCCCATGACGAATCTCATCAACAGAGGGGTTGGGATTATGTTTCAACAGTGCCGTCGCGGCCATGATAAACCCTGGAACACAGCTGGCGCATTGGGCAGCGTCCTCGTACCAATTAGACATTTGAAGTGTCTTGATGACTGGATCAAAATCGTAACCTTCAACAGTCAGAATCTCTGCTCCATCCATCCTGATCGCGGGAGTTGTGCATGAGTACCGTAATCGGCCGTTAGCGATCACGGTGCAGCCTCCACATTCAGCTCGATCACAAGGTCGCTTGGTGCCCGTTAAATTCAACCTCTCACGCAAAACATCCACCAGCATGTCGCGAGGTTCAACCTCCACCACGTACTGTTTGCCATTCACCTGAAACGACACGTTCTTCTTGAGAATTGGTTCAGTGGAGGGAACTCGCAGGGAGACATGGGAGGATTCTGCCACTAGACCGGCTACTGCAAGGATGGCTATTCCGCCTGCGGCAGCTGTGCCTTTAATGAAGTTCCTTCGTGACAAGACGTGTGAGCGTGACGGCCTTCTCTCAACTCTTCTTGTCGGACCGGCCAAAATTATTCTCAGGAAAATTCAGCGTTGAGGACACTTTAAGGAGTTTGCAGCGTTTTTCAAAGTAGAGCATTGCATTCAGTCTTTTAAATAGTGGCCGTGCTCCATGCTGATGATCTGAGATGGTTCAAGCGCCTGTGCGCGTTGAATCCGCGTTAATGGGTGCGCTCCTGCTCGTGTTCGTGGTAGGATATGGGATGCATTGGCTGCGACGCGCGTTTCGACAACCTACACCTACAGAACGATCTGAACGTCCTTCCACGCATCTCCTACTCATGTTCGATGCGGTACAACGCCTTTTCCACTGGTCCAACTTTGTAGCGTTAGGAATAATGACCCTGACGGGAATGGCACTCTTCATTCCAGGGCTGTTCAAACCACTACTAGAACCAATTGGAATAAATGGGTTGACAGACAAAATTTACTGGCACGTGGCTTTCGCGTGGATTCTACTCGCACTCATTGCCGTCCATGTAATTTGGGATACTCTAGTGGCTCGGGGATGGTGGAATATTTGGCCGACACACAGAGACTTCTCTGATGCTAGAACACGAGCTAGAAACTTCTTGGGCCTAACCCATGCTTATCCTCGCAGCCCCAAATACGACATTTTCATGAAAACTTTCCATTGGGTCCTAACGGTGTCCTTAATGATCCTCGGAATGACAGGCTTATACTTCTGGAACCCATACGGAGTCTTCCCCGGACTTTCCTATCAGACCGAATTTCTATTTCGCATCGCACATGACCTATTTGCTTTCTTACTTGTAGGACTAATAATAGGGCACGTCTACTTTGCTTTGCTGCCTGTAAACTGGCCAGTCCTAAAGGGTATGCTTGTTGGTTTCATCACGTCGGACGATTATTTGAAACATTTCGGTGTAACCAAATGGAAGCCTAAAGCATACGCGGCAACTCAGGCTCGGGTGGTTTCCTCTACTAAAATAAAATCTAAATCGTAACTATCAACTGTTGAGTAATGCGAACATTTAAGATAGCAAGTTGTGTATTTTCAAGACTGCCTGAGTGTTAGCGTTGGACGTTGACCGGTTCGTTCAAGAAATGTTCAAAACGGATCCGATGGTACGATACGTTGCTGTGGTTGAGAGTTTTCGAACGATTGGATTCAAACAGCGTGATGGCCTTAACCTTTACACTCCGAATGAGAGTATTCGAAACTACGTCTCAATAATGCCTCCGATCTTGATAGACTCTGTTGCGAAACTATCACCACACCTTGGAGATGTTGACTTCGTAAGTGTCCGTTACGCCAAAGTGTTGCATGTCTATTTTCGGAGAGCCAACTTTGTAGTAGTGGTGAGTTTTGATCCGGGCATCTCAGCGTCATCTTCCGCCAGAGTTGCAGAAGACTTCAACAGGTTAAGCCGCCAATACTTGTCATGAACCCTTCGGTGTTGAGTACGATATGGCTTCTAGACGTGCGAATTCCATAATTGCTATTTTAATAATTCTCTTGATCACGTTAACTATTGCATCAATTCCATCGGTTCCTGAGATCACTGCCGCTGTTCTAATCTCTACGACGCCTAACCATCATCCATCGATCACTCTAGTCTCGATCGTTTATCAGAGAGTTTCTCTTCTCGCCTCCTTGTCTGAATCAAAAGATAAAGTTCAAGTCTCATCATCTGCTAGCACTTATGCCCCATCCTCAGTTCATTATTATCTTAGCGTAGTCGTTCAATATCAAAACCGAATGGTGACTCAGGGAGGATCTGATCTGAACGACGGTTCGTATGTGATCAAAGCCTCGTTTTGGCCTATCACAGAAACGCCAAACACTCCTTATGTTGTGACCATGACTGTCTCGCAAGGTGGTTACTATTATTCCACAGTTGAAGCCAAACTCTCGCCAGCCTGAAAGAAGACCTAGGAATAACTTGTGCACACATGCAGGCTAAATTAAGTCTAAAACCGAAGTTAACTTAAGTCAATCCATAGTTAAATCCAGTCAATCAAGTCAAACGGAAGTCAATCAAGTCGAATTAAGCTTCGATGAAGTCGTAAACTTGATGATTGAGCATGTGCTTAAGTCAAATCCGAACGCTGACAAGTGGATTGAAGTCAATCAGAGTTCTTCCAAGTCAGACCAGAAGTCGAAAGTATGGGAGAAGGCTTCGTTGGAAGGGCTTGATGAGAGACTTAAGCCACTTGACAAGGCACTTACAATTACGAAGGTCGTTCCGGAAGGCGTTCAAGACTAGCTTTTCATAACTTCGAAGCCTTACCCCGTACTTCCGTCACCCGGACAAGTACTTACCTCGCCCGGAAGTCCCTTTCAAGTCAACATCAATGTGACTTCCGATAAGAAAGTGGAGGCTTCCAAGGTGCTGGCGGGTACTTCCGAAGTACTTGGGGGGGCTTACAAGGGACTTGTTGAACGTGTTGTGGCACTTATCTTGACCTTACAGAGGACTTGTTTGCCCGGTTCACTCATTTGCGTGAGGCTTACGAGAGGCTTCAAAGTCGATTTTGAGGACTTGGTAGGGGCTTTCGGGAGGCTTGTAGATGACTCTGGAAACACGCCAAGGGCTAGGAGAAGCTGAAATTACACATGATCTCGGCTTTCCCGCCGGCAGATGGTCAAGAAACAACCCAAAACCTAGGGTTTCAAGCGCTCCACAAGTCCCACTTAAGCCACAACATACACTCAACTAGCCGAAGCCATAGCCAACTGGCTCCCCATCGGCTTCGTCTTTAGATGCTGCTAGAGGTCGTGAACTTCTCCAAATGCCGACGTCTAACCTAATCTCCGTAGCGAACCTACAGTTGCACAATTGCATAACAACACCTCCGCGTAGGTGTTTGGAAACTGGTGTGTTTCGAAATGTTTCAAAACGTTTCGAAACTGCAAGATGTTACCAGCGTTTCGAAATGATGTAGTGTTTCGAAACAAAGATCCAAAGCAACTACTAACCCCTTCACAACCCATTGCAACCACTTCACAACCTCCAATGCCAAGCGTTGAGGTAACCAGTGACGAGGAAGCAGGCATAATTGACCAACTAGAAGCTGAGTAGAGATCAATCAGTAACCTAGACAAGACTCTCCTGACACCCAGGGCCACCCTACCACGGTACCTAGCACGGACCGCTGCTGACAGTCGGCTACCTAGCATATCGTAACCTCATTTCTCACAACTGAACAGAGAATCCCACTCCCACCTTGCTTGACAGGGGCCACCTCGGGATTGTGCTAGAAATTGACGGAATTCAGACATTATTGTTATAACTGTGTGCTCTTCCGAGGCATAGTCAATCGGTGTCTTGTTAATTGTTGAATTCAGGAGACATGGCATGGGTAATAACGGCTACTGCTCTCGTAATGATAATGACCCCGGCTCTAGGTTTCTTCTATGGCGGACTGGTTCGGAGGAAGAACCTTGTCTCTACCATAGTGCAATGCTTGGCAATTTTCGGACTTGTCAGCGTGGTTTGGGCATTGTGGGGCTACAGTTTGGCGTTGGGTCCTTCAGTGAAGGGTGTCATCGGCGACCTATCAGACATCGGCTTGAACAATGTTGGTGCTGCGCCTAATCCGGGTTACTCTTCAACAATCCCAGAACTACTTTACTTCGCATTTCAGTTGAAGTTCGCAGCCATTACTCCCGCCCTAATAATCGGGGCGTTCGCTGAGAGAATACGATTCAAAGCACTTCTGATTTACATAGTTCTATGGACGACATTGATTTACGCGCCGATCGCGCATTGGAACTGGGCCGTGGGCGGCTTGCTGAAATCGATGGGAGTAATTGATTTTGCCGGTGGTTTGGTTGTGCATACTGCTGCGGGTGTTTCTGCTGTAGCGGCAGCGCTTGTCATAGGCAGGAGAAAAGGAATAGATTTAAAGAAAGAGCAAAGGCCTAACAATATTCCTTACGTAATTCTGGGCGCTTCAGTACTCTGGTTCGGATGGTTTGGTTTCAACGCGGGGAGCTCCCTCGCTGCTAACGCTTTGGCAGTGAACGCGCTGGTGGCTACAAACCTAGCGGCTGCCGCGGCTGCGGGCAGTTGGAGCATGGTCGACTGGGTTAGAAAGGGCAAACCCTCTGCGGTCGGAATCTCCGTCGGTGCAGTGTGCGGTCTAGTTGCAATCACTCCAGCTTCGGGGTATGTAAGTCCTATGGCATCAATCATCATAGGACTTGCGGCAGGAGTGCTATGTAATTTTGTTGCAAGCTGGCGAGCGAGAGAAACACACCTGGATGATTCGTTGGATGTGTTCGCGTGTCATGGTGCGGGAGGGATCTGGGGGACGATAGCTACGGGCTTATTTGCCTCAACCGCCATTAACGCGTCTGGGCCTAACGGGTTGTTCTACGGAAACCCCACTCAACTCTTAGTTCAACTGTTCGCCGTTATTATCGTTGCAGGGTTTGCGTTTGTTGGCTCTTACGTTCTGCTGAGAGTGATCAACATATTCACCCCGCTCAGGGTTAGTCCCAAGGACGAGGACACAGGCCTAGACTTAAGCCAGCACGGCGAGGAAGCATACGCATGATTGTGTAATCTTTGGAAATGCGTGAACGTT